>Ga0070684_100000532_pt1 | contig 26110 bp, 21 predicted proteins | sample KBSC723LmetaG_FD_65653 | JGI IMG/M metagenome (GOLD analysis project Ga0070684, IMG submission 65653) | Corn rhizosphere microbial communities from Kellogg Biological Station, Michigan, USA - KBS C7.2-3L metaG | ecosystem: Host-associated > Plants > Roots > Rhizosphere ...
CGCACGAGCCGCAGCGCCTTCTCGTCGCGGTCCATCCGGTTCACGAGCGTGTGGTCGATCTTCACGCCGTCCAGCGGCAGGCGCTGCAGGTAGCCGATCGGCGAGTTGCCGCTGCCGAAGTCGTCGAGGTGGATGCGCGTGCCGAGCGAGCGCAGTCCGGTGAGCACGCCGACCGCGCGCGACATGTCCCGCGCGACGACGCGCTCGTTCACCTCGAGCGCCAGGCTCGCCGGAGGCAGACCGAAGTCCGATACGGCACGGCCGACGTCGTCGAGGAAATCCGTGCTCACGAACTGGCGCGCCGACAGGTTGACGGCCACGGTGAGGCGGTCGCCCTCGGGGCGCAGCGCCGTCCACGCGGCCACCTGCCGACACGCCTCGCGAATCACCCACCGCCCGACGTCGATGATGATGTCGAGCTCCTCGGCGACGATGAGGAAGTCGAACGGCGAGAGGAGCCCGCGCGTCGGGTGCTGCCAGCGGAGCAGCGCTTCGACGCCGGTGATCTGCCCGGTCTCTAGGGAGATCGTCGGGAGATAATGGAGCACGAACTCGTCGCCGTGGACGGCGCGGCGCAGCTCGTCCTGCAGCCGGCGGCGCGATCGCGCCTCGGCGGCGAGCGTCCAGTCGAACACGACCGGCCGGCTCCCGGTGTCGCCCCGCGCGTCGCGCTTGGCGCGCGCCATGGCGAGGTCCGCACCGCGGAGCACGTGCTCCGCCAGCTCGGCCGCCGTCGCGCTGAGCGCGATGCCGACGCTCACGCTGAGCGAGACGGTCTCGCCACCGATCGCCGTCGGCTGCGCCAGGACGACGCGGAAGCGCTCGGCCAGCTCCTCGGCGACGTCGGGTGCGTCGACCCGCTCGAGCAACACGGCGAACTCGTCGCCGCCGAGTCGCGCGACGACTGCCTCCGGGCCGGCGCTCTGCTGCAGCCGGCGGCCGAGGGTCGTCAGCAGCTGGTCGCCGACATGGTGACCGAACCGCTCGTTGATCGAGCGGAAGTCGTTCACGTCGAGGAAGAAGACCGCCACGAGCTCCTCGGGCGGGACTTCGACCACGCTGTCGGGCGACGCGCCGTTGGAGTCGGCGTGCTTGCTCGGGCGGTCCAACGCGGCGCGCAGCCGCGAGAGGAGGACGGCGCGATTGGCGAGCCCGGTGAGCGTGTCGTGGCTCGCGTCGAACTGGAGCCGGCGCTCGTTGGCCTCGTGCTCGGCGACGGCGCGGCGCAGCTCCCAGTCGGAGACGGCGGCGGAGGCGAAGCCGCGCAGCATCTCGGCGTCGTCGTCGTTCCAGAGCGTCGGCGAAGGATCCGCCGCGCAGAAGATGCCGATCACCTCACCGGAGCTCGACGTGAGCGGCACGCCCAGCAGTGAGCCGATCTCCAGCGTCGCCGCGGCCTTCCGCTGGTCGGGGGAGAGCTCGGCCATCACGTCGCGCATCTGCACGGTCCCGCCGGCGATGCGCTCGACGATCCCCGAGCGCCAGAGCGCGCCCGTGTCGTGGTGCGTCCAGTCGGGTCGCTGCGGACCCGCCGAGAAGCAGCGACGATCCTCACCCGTGAGGAGGATGAACGCGAAGGGGGCGCGGAGGGCCGTGGCGGCCAGACCGACGATTCGCTCCATGGCAGCGGCTAGCGGACCATAAAAAGCGGAAGCGCCCGAAGAGGGCGCGCCCGCGTCGACTACGTCGCCGACGAGTGGCCGGTCAGCCAAAAGAGATGAGTCCGCTGCCATGACCTTATGACGGCCTAGCTCCGAGCGCGTCACCGTGCGCCATCGAGCCTGACCGCCGCGAGTCGGGTGCGGGCACCCGACCGCTCGCGGGACTGTCAGGATAGCGGGGTGGAGGAGGTTGTGGGAGAGGTCACAAGCGCGGCTGGTTGCGGCGCGCAAAGTAGACCGCGTACGCCGTCAGCAGGCTTCCGAGCGCGACGGCGCAGACGCCCGGCCAGCGAAAGGCGTCCCACGCGATGACGGCGAGCGCCGACCCCGCGGCGCCGCCGATGAAGTAGCCCACCATGTAGATGGTATTGAGCCGGTTGTGCGCGTGGGTGGGGAGCGCATAGACGCGCGCCTGGTTCGACACCTGGGCCGCCTGCGTCGCGGCGTCGAGCAGGAGGACGCCGATCGCGATCCCCCAGAGGGTGTGCCCGAGCAGCAGGAGCACGAGCCACGCGGCGATGTTGCCGAGGAGGGCGAGTCCGACGGTGCGCCGGGGATGCGCCTTGTCGGCGATGCGGCCGGCGAGCGGCGCCACCGCCGCGCCGGCCAGCCCGATCAGGCCATAGGAGCCGGCCATCGCGCTTCCCGAATGCAGCGGTGGCTCCTGCAGGCGGAAGGCGAGGGTCGTCCAGAAGGCGCTGAACGCGGCGAAGGTGAGCGCGCCGAGGAGCGCCGCGTCCCGGATGACCGGCTCGCCGCGGAAGAGCATACCGATCGACCGGATGAGCGAGCCGTACGACGCGGTTGTCGCGGGCCTGACCTCGGGCAGCGCGCGCCAGAGCACGACGGCGAGGAGCAACATCGCCGCGCTCGCGCCGAGGAACATCACCCGCCAGCCGGCGACGTCGCCGACGACACCCGCGACCGCGCGCCCGGCCAGGATGCCGACGAGCAGCCCCGACACGACCTGGCCGACGATCCGGCCGCGCATCGCCGCGGGCGCCAGGCCCGCGGCGAGGGGCAGCAGGAGCTGCGGCACGACCGTCGTGACGCCGACGGCGAAGCTCGCCGCCATGACGATGCTCAAAGTAGGACCCAGCCCCGCGATGAGAAGCGCGCCGGCGACGAGGCAGAGGAGGAGGGTGATGAGCCGGCGCCGCTCCACGATGTCGCCGAGCGGGACGAAGAGCAGCAGGCCGACGGCGTATCCCGCCTGGGTCAGTGTGGCGATCGCACCGGCCGCACGCGGCGTCGCGTGGAAGGTGCGCGCGATCGAGGACAGCAGCGGCTGGTTGTAGTACAGATTGGCGACGCTCGCGCCGGTGCCGACGGTGAGCAGCCAGATCAGTCGGCGTGAGGGCGGCTTCGTCGGCTGCGTCGGCGTGTCGGGTTGCGTCACGGCGACGAATCTAATCGCGCGACGATGCCTACTCGCGCGATTCGCACGATGATGCGCATTGCGGTGACGCGGCGGCGGTCGCAGCTTCAGGCGCCCTCCTACTGGAGCCGACTGTCATGACCGAGCCCACGAGCCCGGGAGCGGACGCGGACCTCTCGACCGCCGCGCCGCCCACGGCTGCCTCCCCCACCAAGGCATCGGTGTGGGAAGACTTCATCGACATCTTCTATGCGCCGTCCGCCGTCTTCGCACGGCGCAGCGGGTTCATCGTCCCCATGCTGGTGGTCACCCTCGCCGCGGGGTTGCTCTACGTCGTCAACAGCGCGGTGTGGTCGCAGGTGATGGACGCCGAGATGACGCGGGCGCTGGCCAAGCGCTCGCAGAGCCTCACCCCCGAGCAGATCGAGGGAGCGCGCAAGATCGGGACGACGTTCGCGCGGATCAGCATCTTCGTCTTCACCCCGGTAATCATGTTCCTCACCGGGCTCGCGCTGTGGGTGGTCGGCAAGTTCTTCGACGCGAAGGAGACGCTCGGGCAGGCGGTGATGGTCGCGGCGTACGCGAACGTCCCGCGCATCGTCGAGGGCGTCGCGACGAGCGTGCAGGGGCTGCTGCTGGATACATCAAAGTTCACCGGACGCTGGCGCGTCTCGCTCGGACTGGGGCGGTTCTTCGATCCGGAGACGACGTCGCCGGCGCTGCTCGCGCTGCTCGGCCGCGTCGACGTGTTCACGATCTGGGTGACCGTGCTCCTCGTGATCGGACTCTCGGTGACGGGGAAGATTCCACGCGCCAAGGCCGCCATCGCCGGCGTGATCGTCTGGTTCCTCGGCGCCGTCCCGCTGCTGCTCCAGGCGCGCTGACGGAGCCGGCTGCTGGGGTCAGACCCTGGGGGGCGCAGCCCCACAGGCTCTGACCCCTTTGTCATGGGAGTCCGAGTTCAGTGAGGCGAAGGGCTCAGCCCCCTCGGGCCTTGCCTTCGGGGTCTGACCCCATCTGACGCTGAACGTCGTTAGACTGGGGAGCGAACCGCCGCTCCCCACCGTACCCGCCATGGCTCGCACTTGTACCATGTCGCCGCTCGCGCTGCTCTGCGCGGCGGCGATTGCACATCCGGCGCTCGCTCAGGAGCGGGCCGCCCATTCCCTCGACACCGTCCGGGTGACGTCGCGCAGCGACGCGGAGCTCGCGACGAGCACGCGCTCCGTCGAGGTGATCACGCGCGAGGATCTCGCGCGGCGCGCCGCGCGCTCGTTGTCCGACGTCCTCTCCGTCGCACTCGGCGTGGACGCGCAGCCGCGCTCCCCGGCCCAGGCCGACCTCGGGCTGCGCGGCGCGACGTACAGCCAGGTCGTCATCCTCGTCGACGGTGTCCGCGTCAGCGACCTGCAGAGCGGACACTACGCCCTCGACCTCGCCGTGCCCGTCGCGATGATCGAGCGCATCGAGATCCTGCGCGGCACCGGCTCGGCGCTCTACGGCAGCGATGCGATCGGGGGCGTGGTGAACATCGTCACGCGCTCCGAGGCGAGCTTCGCCGAGCTCGCGACGCGCGCCGGCAGCTTCGGTGGAGCGAACGGGCGCCTCGCAGTCGGCACGACGCGCAGTGGCACCGCGCTGCGCCTCGGCGCCGACGTGGACCGCTCCGACGGGCATCGCGACGGCACCGACTATCGGATCACGCAGGTCCGCGGCACGGCGGAGCATCCGGTGGGCGCGGCCCGCATCGCGGCGGACGTCGGGCTCGGCGTGCGGCAGTTCGGCGCGGCGGACTTCTACTCGCCGTACGCGTCGTACGAGAGCACGCGAAGCACCACCGCCGACGTCCGCGTCAGGGCACCGCTCTCGAGCCGCGTGTCGCTGGATGGCGTGGTGCACACGCGGCGGCACTCCGACGTGTTCACCCTCGAGCGCGACGATCCCGCGTTCTATCAGAACACACACCTGAGCTGGCAGAGCGGCGCCGAGGCGGCGGTGCGGTTCGCGCCCACGGAGCTGTTGCGCGTCGCCGCGGGGAGCGAGCTGCTCGACGCGCGGCTGAAGAGTGCGCGGCTGGGCGATCACGACGAGCGTCGGCAGGCGGCGTTCGTCGAGGCGACGGCTGGTCGACCCGGCGGCGCGATCATCGATGCGGGATTCCGCGGCGATTGGTCGTCGGTCGTCGGCACATTCGCGTCGCCGTCGGTGGCGGCGTCCGTGCCCATCGGCTCGGTGCTGCAGCTCCGCGTCTCGAGTGGCCGCGGCTTCCGCGCGCCCGACTGGACGGAGCGATTCTACAAGGATCCGGCGAACGTCGGCGATTCGACGCTCGCCGTGGAGCGCTTCACCGCGCACGAGGTCGGGGCGCGCTTCTTTCCCGTCGCGTGGGCGAGCGCCGACGTCGCCCTGTTCCAGCGGCATGCGACGTCGCTGATCGACTGGGCGCGCCCGACCGATTCGTCGACCACCGCGCCATGGCGGACGATGAACTTCGCGACGGCGACGTACCGCGGGGTCGAAGCCGCCGTGCGGCTGCCGGATCTCGCCGGCGTGGACTGGACGCTGCGCGGCTCGGGGCTGCGTTTCGACGCGAGCACGGCCGACGGGATCATCGGCAAGTACGCACTGCGCCCGCTCACGCGCACGCTCGGGCTCAGCGCCGCCACGCGTGTGGTCGGGGGCGCGTCGCTCACGGTCGACGCGCTACGCACGCGGCGCAGCGGCGAGACGGACCACTTCGGTCTCGCCGCGCGCGTCGATCAACGTATCGGCGCGCTGCGCGCCTCGGTCGAGCTCCTCAACATGACGAACGAGCGCTGGCTCGACGTCGCCGGGAAGCCTGTGGCGCCGAGGTCGGTGTTCGTGGGGCTGGAGTGGCGAAACGCTGTTGACCGTTCACGGTGATCGGTTTCATCGCTGGCCTCGGAACACGAAGCGTCGCGAGGCCGTTTGACGTTCTGGCGATCTCGCGCAAGCAATTTTGACGCGGAGGCGCGGAGCGATGTGCTTGTGTAGGCGATTGGCACCGGCCCCGCGGAGGCGCGGAGCATGGCGGAGAGATGTTCCCCTCGGCCACACGATCATCGTTGGATCGTGGATGGAGAGGAGAGGTGAGCCTGCGCGTACAGCTCGACCCCGAGAGTAGGTCTCCGAGTCCCTCCGCGATCCTCCGCGTCCTCCGCGTGAAATCACCGGCGCCGCGATCTGTAGGTGCAGATCCCGAGACTCGCTGCGCTCGCTCGGGATGACGGTCGACGGGTCCGTCAAGCGCCTACGACCAAGGGGTCAGACACCTTCGGTATCTGACCCCAGCGTCTGGTTGCCTCCAGGGGCCGTTCGTAGTTCCGCATCCCCGCATCCCCGCATCCCCGCATCCCTCACGGCACTACTTGCTCGACGGTGGGCGGCGGCGGGCACTCCCCGCGATGCACGACGCGCTGGGTGTGGACGCGGATGTCGGCGTCCTCGAACCGCGCGATCGCCTGCCCGCAGCGATGACAGTTGGGGAACATCGCGAACACGTCGCGCGCGAGCTGCTCGAGCATCGGGTCGTCGTGCCGGCCCGACAGGACCACGGACGTTACTCCTCGCCGCCGATCGGGCGCCCGCCAGCGTGGAGCGCCCGTCCGAGCACGGCCACCGCGAGCGCGAGGAGCGCGTACGGGAAACAGAAGACCCGCGCAAAGTCCGGATAGCTCTCCCCGAGGAGGAGGCCGAGGCCCGCGCTCATCGCCGCGAGGGTGATCGCCGCCGCCACGAGTGGCGAGAGCGCGCCGATGGATTTGCCCGTCATCCGCTCGCGCACGGCGAAGTACGCGCCGGCGGCGAACAGCGCCCAGCCGATCGCGGCGCTCGCGCCAGACGGGCCGAGGGCGAGGGTGTGGCCGAACAGCCCGATGCTGTGCGGCCCGGCGAGGGTGTCGAGGAAGGGCATGTCGTCAGGACGAGCGAACCGCGCTCTGGGGCACGAGATCGTCGTCGACCCCGAGCTGCGCCGCCCACAGGCTGGCGAGGCGCGAATCCTCGAGCCGCACGAGTGCCTCCCAGGCGCCCGCCGCGACGAGGTTCCCATGGTCGATCACCACCACGTGGTCCGCCTGCCGCGCCGTCGTGAGCCGGTGGGTGATCGTGAGGACGGTGACCGCGGGGGTGAGCGAGGCGATCGTCTGGCGGATCGCGCGCTCGCTCTCCGGATCGAGCGCGCTCGTGGCTTCGTCGAGGACGAGGAGACGCGGGCGGCGGAGCAGGGCGCGCGCGAGGGCGAGCCGCTGCCGCTCGCCGCCCGAGAGCAGCGTGCCTCGATCGCCGATCAGCGTGTCCAGCCCGCGCGGCAGCCGGGCGAGGAGGGCGGTGGCGCCGGCCATCCGCAGCGCCTCGAGCACGTCCTCGTCCGTCGCTTCCGGCGCGACCCAGCGGACGTTCTCACGCACGCTGTCGTGGAAGAGGTGCGTCTCCTGGGGGACGTAGCCGATGCTCGCCCGCCAGGCGTCGCGCAGCTCGTCGTCCACGGGAGCCCCATCGACGAACAGCCCACCGCGCGCCGGCGTGAGGAGGAGCAGGAGGACGTCGGCGAGGGTGCTCTTCCCCGCGCCCGAGCTGCCGACCACCGCCGTCACGCGGCCGGCGGGGATGGAGACGGAGACGTCGCGCAGCGCGGGGGCGAGCGCGCCGGGATACTGGTAGGTCACGTCCCGCAGCTCGACGGCATGCCGCACGTCCAGCGGCGCCTTCGGCGCACGCTCCGGCCGCTCGGCCGCCCCTTCGAGATCGTCGAGCAGCGACTGCACCGCTTCCGCGGCGGGCATCGCGCGCGCCGTCATGAGCACGCTCCCCTGGACGCTCGTGATGCGCGGCACCAGTCGGGCGCAGACGAAGAGCAGGACGAGCAGGCTGGCCGGCGGGAGATGGATGCGCGCCACGGCCACCCACACCACCACCGCGAGGCCGGCCGCGGCGCCCGCGGTGAGGAAGCCGGCGGCCGCGCGATAGCGCACGTGCGCCATGATGAGCGCACGCGCGTGTACCCGACCGCGGGTCGTGAACCGATCGGCGACGCGACTCGCGATGCCCGCGCTCTTCGCCATCTTGAGCGTCGCGACCTCCTCCGTCGCGCCGACGAACAGCTCGCCCGCGAGCGTGGTGAGGAGGTCGCCGTCACGCCGTGCGGTGCGCTGCTGCCGGCGCGACGGGAGCAGGAGCAGCACCGCGCCCCCCGCCGCGATGAGCGCGAGCACCGGCGAGATCGCGACGGCCGCGCCGGCGTAGATCAACGCGATGAGTGCCTGGAGCGCACCGTTCAGCATCTCGTGCGTCGTCAGGCTCACCTTCTCGAGCTCGGTCGTGAACACGTGGGCGAGCCGCGCGCCGCGCAACGGGGCGACGGTCTCCCAGCGTGCGCCGATCAGCCCTCGGTACAGCCGGTCGCGCAGTGATCGCGTCACCTCCGTCTGTACGGTCACCGACGCGATCGCCTCCGCGAACTCGAGCGCGGCGCGGGCGGTGACGACGACGACGTACAGGAGCAGCGCGAGGCCGATCGAATGCGGCACGAACGCGGCGAGACGACCCAGTACCCCCGACTGCGGGAGCGACGCGCCCATGCTGACGCCCGCCAGGGTGAGCAGCGGCACGAGCAGCAACAGTCCGATCCCCTCGGTGAGCGCCACGAGGATCATCAGGACCATCGACACGACCGTCGCGCGCGGCGCTGCCCGGAAGAGCATTGCCGCGAACCGGCGGATCGAGAGGGCGCGCGTCCCCTCAGGCATACGGATCGATCGTCATGAGCGGCGAGAACTGCGCGGCCTCGGCTCCGCCGACGGGAATGCCGTGCGGCGTCTCCAGCCAGGCGTGCGCGCCGAACGCCTCTTTCGCGTCGAGGCCGTCGAGCTTCACGCCGATCGTCATCCGGGAGCGCTGACCGCGGCGCGCCCACACGATCATCCCGGCCGTCGCCTGGGCGAGACACTTCGCGCCCGGCACGAGCACGGCGGCGCGGCGCACGGCGCGCCCCATCCGGGCGTCGTCTTCCGGCGTGCCGTCGGCGGGGCGGGGGGCGAGGCGGCGCACGAGCGCCACCGTCAGTCGCTCCACGCGCTTGAAGTTCATCAGCAGCAGCGACACCCGGACCGCGGCGAGGACGACGAACGCCTCGCCGAGCGCGAGCCAGTCGCCGCGCGGCCAGCGGCGCCTACGAAACAGCTGCATGACCCTCGTCCGGTGCCTCCCGGATCAATCGACGCTCGGCGAGCTCGCCGAGCAGCGCCAGGACGTCGTGCTCGCACCGCTCGCGGCCGACGTCGAACTCCTCCGTCACCGCGGTGACGATCTCCGACACCTGCCGGGGTTCGGCGAGCAGCGTCCACACCCGCGCCCCGACGGCGTCCAGCCCGTAGTACACGCCGTCCTCGAGGCCGAGGATGACGGCTTCGTCGCCGAGCGAGGTGTGAACCTGCTCGTCGGAGGCGACGACGCGCGATTGGAGGGCGAGGGGCATGGCGGGCGAGATACGGACAGCGGCCGGGATTCCAACCTTAGGCGCATGAGCGGAGCAAACGCAACGGGCCGGCGCCATCCGTTCCCTCGCCGGAAGCTCGATCGTCAACATCGGACCCTCGAGAAGTAGCGCCGACGAGGGCCGGCGCACTGCCCCCACCGCTCCGGATGCCGCTTCCCACGTTCCTGACAGTCGCCAGCCTGCTGCTCCAGGCTGGCGCTGCGCTCATCATCGCCTGCGTGTTCGTCGGGTTGAAGCGGCGCTACTGGCGCCCCTTCATCACGCACTGGACGTGGAGCTGGCTGGCGCTCGCGGTCTATGCGACGCTGAGGGCGGTGACGCTGGTCGTCGGCTATCAGCGCACCTTCGTCTACGTGCCCCACGCGCTGCTCTCGATGGCGTCGGGGGTGGCGGGCTGTCTCCAGCTCTCCTGGCTTCTCCTCGGGACGTACGAGCTCACCACCGGCGCGCCCCTCGACGCGCGGGCCACGCGGCGTCTCCTCGTCGCTGCGGCCATCGGGGGCGCGGTCCTCCAGGGGCTGTTCTGGTGGGATCCGGCGAACGCCGAGGTGGTCTACCACCTTCGCGTGACCGTTCGCCGGCTCCTCGTCGCGGCCACCGCGCTCGCGGCGGCGCACGCGATCAGCCGCACGCCGCGCAACTCGCGCGCGATCGGGCGGCGCTCCGTCATGCTCGCGCTCCTCGGCCTCGCCCTGCATCAGGTCCACTTCCTCGCGCTGGGCACCGATCCGTTCATCCGGCGCGAGTATCCGCTCTGGATCGCGACGCTCGGGCTGCTGGACGTCGCACTGTACTTCGGCCTCGCGATCGGGCTCGTGATCTGGCTGCTGGAGGACGAGCGCCAGGCGACGATGGACGCCGCGGCGAAGATCGAGAAGATCGCGTACCACGATTCGCTCACCGGACTTCCGAACCGACAGCTCTTCCTCAACCAGATGGGGATGGCGCTCCACCGCGCCCGGCGGACGAACACCATCGTCGCCGTGCTCTTCCTCGACCTGGACCGGTTCAAGGTCGTGAACGACTCGCTCGGCCACGCGGCGGGCGATCTCCTCCTCCAGACCGTCTCGGAGCGCATCCGCAGCGCCGTGCGCGGCGACGACTCGGTCACGCGGCTGGGCGGCGACGAGTTCGCCGTGCTCTGCACCGAGGTGGGCACCCCCGAGGACGCGATGATGGTCGCCGAGCGGATCATCGCCGCCGTGAAGCGGCCGATCCAGCTCGAAGGGCAGGAGGTGTTCGTCACGACGAGCCTCGGCATCAGCCTCTACCCCGCCGACGCGACACAGCCCGAGGGGCTCCTCAAGAGCGCCGATGCCGCCATGTACCGCGCCAAGGCGCAGGGGCGCGACATGGTCGAGCGCTACGTCCCCGAGCTCGGCGCCGCGGCGCTCGAGCAGCTCGGCCTCGAGAGTCACCTGCAGCGCGCCGTCGAGCACGATCAGCTCCTCGTCTACTACCAGCCGATCGTCGATTCCCACACGGGGCGCATCAACGGGCTGGAGGCGCTGCTCCGCTGGAACCATCCCGAGCGCGGCATCCTCCTCCCCTCGGAGTTCATCGGGCTGGCGGAGGCGACCGGCGCCATCGTGCCGATGGGCGAATGGGTGCTCCGCGCGGCGTGCGCCCAGGTGCAGCGCTGGCGCGACCGCGGCCTGCCGCATCTCCGCGCCGCGGTGAACCTCTCCGTGCGGCAGCTCCAGCATCCGGATCTCGTGGCGCGCATCCAGCAGGTGCTCGACGAGACCCGGCTCCCCGCGGCCCATCTCGAGATCGAGATCACCGAGAGCATTGCGATGCGCTCCAGCGGCCGCGCGATCGACAGCCTGCGCGCGCTCAAGGCGAAGGGTGTTCGCGTCTCGATCGACGATCTCGGTACCGGCTACTCGTCGCTCAGCGCGCTGCGCCTCTTCCCGATCGATTCGCTGAAGATCGACCGCAGCTTCGTGCACGGGGTGCCGAACAACACGGACGACAGCGCCATCGCCGCCGCCGTCATCGCGCTCGGCCAGACCCTCGGCGTCAACGTCATCGCCGAAGGGATCGAGCGGCCGGAGCAGCTCGCGTTCTTCACCGACCATCGCTGCGCGGAGTGGCAGGGCTACCTGCTCGTCTCGCCGCAGACCGCCGCGGAGTGCGAGGCGCTCCTGTTCGGCGATGGTGGCGCGGTGGAGCTCGAGAGGGTCTCAGCAGCGTTCGCCGTCCGCTGAGCGTTCCCGACAAGAGGGTGTCGTTCCGTTGCGGTGTCGACTGTGTCGGCACCGAGCCCTTTGGTCCATCTTGTTGGAACGCGGCGGGCCGGGTTATCAAGCGCCGGCAACAACCGACGTCCGTGGGCAGCCGGTAGGCTCACCGACGCCGGCGAGCGTGCCTGCAGGCAGTGTTCCGCGTCATTCCGTCGCGCCACACCGAAACGAGAGCGCATGTCCCTGCACGCACGTCTGATTGCCCTCGTGGGCACGGTCGCGATGATGTCCGGCATCTCTGGCTGCAGGAACGATGGACCGGTGGGGCCGGTCGGCGGAGCCTTCGAGCTCGGCCAGTCGCTCTCGGTCGCCGGTGGACGCGACGCCAGGATATTCGGCGGCACCACCGGCGGGACCTTCTTCGCCGTCGTCGTCAACACCGGTCTGGACAGCATCGGGCAGGCGGGATTCACGCTGCGCACCTCGGGCGTGCAGGCGCCCGACATCCCTCCGCTCGACCGGATCCCGCTGCCGGCGGATGAGGGACGCCCCGTGCAGCCGCTTCGCCGCGATCAGGCGTTCGAGAATCGCCTGCGCGACGTCGAGCGGACGGCGCTGACGCCGCGCTTCGCCGCGGCGCGCCAGTGGAACGCGGCCCGGGTCCCCTCGCTCCCGCCCACGCTGGCCGTCGGCGATCTCGTCACCGTCAACGTGAACGCGACCGATCCCTGCGCCAACCCGCAGTATCACGCGGCACGGGTCGTCGCCATCGGGGCGAAGGCGCTCATCCTCGACGACACGCTCAACCCGAAGCCGGGATTCTCGACTGCCGAGTTCCAGCGCTACGCGGCGCGGTTCGACACGCTGGTCTATCCGATGGACGTCGCCGCCTTCGGCGAGCCGACGGACATCGACAAGAACGGGCACATCGCGATCGTCTTCACGCGCTCCGTGAACGAGCTCACGCCGCGCGCGGCGTTCTCCTACGTCGGCGGGCTCACCTTCTCGCGCGACCTCTTTCCGCAGGTCGGCACCGCGCGGGCGCAGGCCTGCCCGGCGAGCAACGAGGGCGAGTACCTGTATCTGATGACCCCCGACCCGACCGGCTCGATCAACGGCAACCGCCGGACGAACGGCTTCGTCGACACGAACACGACGGCGGTCATCGCGCACGAGCTCGTCCATCTCATCAACGCGTCGCGCAAGCTGTACGTGAACACCGCCGCGCCGAAGTTCGAGGTGAAGTGGCTCGACGAGGGGTTGGCGCACATCGCCGAGGAGCTGCTGTTCTATCGGGAGTCGGGGCTCACGTCGCGCTCCAACCTCACCTACTTCAACCTGGCCGAGACGGCGCGCACCCGGAACGCGTACCAGGCGGACATGAGCGCCAACGCGGGACGGTATCGCGAGTACCTCGCCGCCCCGAGCACGAGCTCGCCCTATCGCGCCGGCGACGACCTCTCGACGCGCGGCGCGGCGTGGTCGTTCCTCCGCTATCTCGCCGATCGCAACGGCGCCTCCGACGGCGACGTCTTCGCGCGCCTCGTGAATAATTCCGCGGTTGGCATCGTCAACCTACAGTCGGTGTTCGGCAAGGACGTCAGCTCCCTCGTGCGCGACTGGTCCACGGCGCAGGCCGTCGACGACGTGCAGAGTGTCGCGTCGGAGCTCCAGCAGAAGAGCTGGAACTGGCACAGCATCTTCGGGGGCGTCACCGGCACGCCGGCACTCTATCCGCTCGCGATCACCCACATGTCAGGCTCGACGCCGTCGTACACGGGTGCGGTGGTCCCGGGCGGATCCGCGTTCTTCGACTTCACCGTGGCGGCGAGCGACACCGCCACGTTCACGCTCGCCGGTCAGTCCGGCGCGTCGGCGCCGAACCTTCAGCTCGTCATCGTCAGGACCCAGTGATGCGCTCTCGCCACTTCTCGCCGGCCCTGTTCGCGCTCGTCGCGCTGGCCGCGTGCGGCTCGGATTCCTCCGGTCCGAAAGTCGGACCCGCGGCGCAGATCGACGTCGTGGCCTCGCCCGCCGCGCAGGGGGCGGTCACGACTTCGGTCGGTACCTTCTCGGTGAAGGTCTCCGATGCCAATGGCCGCGCGGTCTCGGGCACGAACGTGGCCTTCAGCGTCACGGGCGGCGGTGGCGGCGTGGTCCTCGCCCCTTCCTCGGCGACGACCGACGCGACCGGGGTGGCCGCCACGACGGTCACCCTCGGCACGCGCACGGGCGCGGTGATCGTGACGGCGGCGGCGACCGGCGTCACGAAGCGCATCGATGCGCTGGTCACCTCCACGCCGGGGCCGCTGGCGACGATCACCTCGAGCCCCGACGCCATCAAGCTGTGGGACGTCGGTGATTCCGCGCGCATCACCTCGGTGCTCGAGGACGAGTTCCGGAATCCGGTGACCGACTTCGTCCCCACGTTCACCGTGGCCGACCCGACGCTGGTGAGCGTCGACTCGACGGGCCTCGTGCGTGCGTTGCGCAAGGGTGGCACGACCACGGTCACCGCCAGCGCGTCCGGACGCTCCGATTCCGTCTCGGTGCGCGTGGCGGCCATCGGCGAGTCGCCGTGCACCGGATCGGCGGCGCCGACGACGCTCGCCGTCGGCGACGTGGTGACGGCGAACGGCGCCAATTTCTGCCTCACCGGCGCGACCTCCGCGTCCGCCGATTACACGGTCGTGGCGTACAACGCGTCGACCGACGGGTCCACGGGACTGTACACGTCGATCCGCGCGCAGGGCGTCGCCGCGCCGCCGGCGACGAGCCGCGCGCCGACGAGCCCACTCCGTGCGAGCCGGGCCGTCTCGCCCGACGGCGCGACGGCGACGGCGGCGCGTCCCGCACTCGACGAGAGCTTCCACCTGAAGCTCCTCGACCGCATGCGGGGGATGGGCAGCCGGTACCGCGCCTCGCGCGCCGAGCTCGACGCCCGGCTGTCGCGGCCCAGCACCTCCGCGGGCGGCTTCACCCCGCGGGTGGCGCGCTCGAGGATTCCAGCGGGCGCCGTGGTGGGCGACATCGTCACGCTCAACGTCTCGGAGGCGTCGTGCGATAGCGCGATCATACACGGATTCCGCGTCGCGGCGGTGGGGAACAAGAGCGTCGTGCTCGCCGACACGCTGAACCCGACCAACGGTTTCTCCGCGCAGGACTACGCGCGCTTCGCCGCCCGCTTCGACACGCTCGTCTATCCACTCGACGTCGGCACCTTCGGTGCGCCGAGCGACATCGATCAGAACGGGAAGGTGGCGATCCTCTTCACCGAGTACGTGAACGAGCTCACCCCCGCCAACTCGCCGTACTTCGTCGGTGGGTTCTTCCATCCGCGCGACATCTTCCTGAAGACCGGCCCGCCCACCGACATCACCTGCGCGACGAGCAACGAAGGGGAGATGTTCTACATGCTCGTTCCCGATCCGTCGGGGCAGGTGAACGGCAACACGCGGACGCTCGGGTTCGTCGACACCCTGACGACGAGCGTGCTGGCGCACGAGTTCCAGCATCTGATCAACGCGACGCGCCGCGTCTACGTGAACGACAACTTCGTGGACTTCGAGGAGTCGTGGCTGAACGAAGGGTTGAGCCACGTCGCCGAAGAGCTGCTCTACTACCGCGAGGCGGGGATGCAGCCGCTGCAGAATCTCGGCGACGCCGGCATCCGCGCCGATGCGAACAAGTATCAGCTCTGGAAGGCCAATCAGGCCTCCAACTTCAGCCGCTTCCTCGATTACATCCTCGACCCTGGCTCCGCGTCGCCGCTCGATGCCGACGACGCGCTCGCGACGCGCGGCGCGACGTGGGCCTTCCTGCGCTACGCCATCGACCGATTCTTCCCATCGGATCCTTCGGTCTGGGCGCGGTTCGACAACACGGAGTCCGTCGGCCTGAAGACGCTGGGCGAGGCGCTGCTCACCAATCCCCTCCCCGTCCTCGCCGACTTCGCCGTCGCGAACTACGTGGACGACCTCGGGATCTCCACCGATCCGCGCTATCTGCACCGGAGCTGGAACTACCGCGACATCTACAGCAACACCTTCGGCAGTCGCTCGACGGGAGTCTTCGTGCCGCTCGGCCACTACCCGATCCTGCTCGGCGGCATCGCCGACAACGCGCTCACCGGCGCGACCGTGCGCGGGAGTTCGGCGGCCTATTTCCGCGTGACCGTGGGCGCGGGGAAGGAAGCGCTGCTCACCTTCAGCAGCGGGTCGGGCACGCTGAGCCCACTGCTGAAGTTCATCGTGGTCCGCACGCAGTAGCGGGAGTTCGGGGTCTGACCCCTTGGCGCGATTGAGAGGTTGGGGTCAGACACCGTAGAGAGGTTGGGGTCAGACACCGCAGGTGTCTGACCCCTTGGCGTGATCAGGCCAGCCCCGCGGCGAGCGGACCGCGGCGAGCGAACAGCGGTCAGCAGGAGGCGCGGACGCTCTTCGCTTTGCCTTGATGCGCGGGCAGATTTCCGTCGTGACGGACACGACGCCGCTCTGGATCCCGTCCGAGGCCGATATCGCCTCGGCGAACGTGACGCGATTCCTGCGCGAGGTGGTACGGCCGCTCGGCGGGCGGGCGTCGCGCGTCGCCGACAGCGTCGCCCTGTACGACTGGTCGATCGAAGAGCCCGAGCAGTTCTGGTCGGCGCTCTGGCACTTCGCCGGCATCGTCGCGGACCAGCGTGTGGGCTCGCCGCCATGGGACGCGGTGCTGGAGCACGGCGAGCGGATGGCGCCCCCGGACCCCGAGCTTGGACCGCGATGGTTTCGCGGCGCGCGGCTCAACTTCGCCGAGAATCTGCTGCGCCGGTGCGACGACGCCGAAGCGCTCGTGGCCTGGACCGAGCGCGGCCCTGGACGGCGGCTGACCTTCGTCGAGCTGGCGCGCGACGTCGCGGCGTTCGCCGGTTTTCTGCGCCGGTCCGGCGTCGAGCCGGGCGATCGCGTCGCCGGCTTCGTGGCGAACGTTCCCGAGGCCGTCGTCGCGATGCTCGCGGCCGCGTCGCTCGGCGCGCTCTGGTCGTCGTGCTCACCCGACTTCGGCGCGGCGGGCGTCCTCGATCGCTTCGGCCAGATCGCTCCCAAGGTGCTCGTCACCACCGACGGCTACGTCTACGCCGGCAAGCGCATCGACTGCCTGCAGCGCGTGCGTGAGTTCCTTCCCGGTCTCCCGAGCGTGGAGCGCGTCGTCGTGGTGCCCAATCTCCCCGAGGAGCTCGCACCGCCCGACCCGGCGTCCGTGCCGAACGCCGTGAGGTGGCGCGACGCGCTCGACGCGGGGCGAGGCGACCCGCTGGAGTTCGCGCGGCTACCGTTCGATCACCCGCTGTACATCATGTACTCGTCGGGGACGACGGGATTGCCCAAGTGCATGGTGCACGGCGCGGGGGGCACGCTCCTCCAGCACCTCAAGGAGCACGTCCTCCACGCCGATCTCTCGGCGGGCGACCGGATCTTCTACTTCACCACCTGCGGGTGGATGATGTGGAACTGGCTCGTGTCGGCGCTGGCCGTCGGCGCGACGGTCGTCCTCTATGACGGCGCGCCGATGCTGCGCGACCGCGCGATCATGTGGGACATCGTGTCGCGCGAGCGGCTCACCGCGTTCGGCACGAGCGCGAAATGGTTGGCGCTGGCCGAGAAGGAAGGGGTCGTCCCGGGGAGCGAACACGATCTGTCCGCGCTGCGCACGATCCTCTCGACCGGCAGTCCGCTCGCACCCGCCGGGTTCGACTTCGTGTACGAGCGCGTGAAGCGCGACGTCTGCCTGAGCAGCATCAGCGGCGGCACCGACATCATCTCGTGCTTCGCGTTGGGCGATCGGACGCGGCCGGTGTATCGCGGCGAGATCCAGACGCGCGGGTACGGGATGAAGGTCGAGGTGTTCGACGACGACGGGCGCCCGCTGCGCGGTCGTGCGGGCGAGCTCGTGTGCACGGCGCCCTTTCCGAGCATGCCGATCGCGTTCTGGAACGATCCGGACGGCAGCAAGTATCGGAGTGCGTACTTCGATTTCTATCCCAGCGCGTGGCGCCACGGCGACTGGGCCGAGCTGACCGCGCACGGAGGCGTGATCATCCACGGTCGGAGCGACGCGACCTTGAATCCCGGCGGCGTGCGCATCGGCACGGCGGAGATCTACCGCCAGGTCGAGCAGCTGCCGGAGATCGTCGAGAGCCTCGTGATCGGCCAGGAGGTGGAGGAGGGGGACGTCCGCATCGTCCTCTTCGTGCGCCTCCGCGCCGGCACGCAGCTCGACGACGCGCTGCGCGACCGCATCCGCCACGCCATCCGCCACGGCGCCTCCCCGCACCACGTGCCGAAGCGGATCATCCAGGTCGCCGACATCCCGCGCACGATCAGCGGCAAGATCACCGAGCTCGCCGTGCGCGACGTCGTCCACGGCCGCCAGCCGAAGAACGTGGACGCGCTGGCGAATCCGGAGGCGCTGGAGTTGTTCAGGAATCTCGAAGAACTGAAGGAGAGGGGATGAGGGGGTGCGGGGATGGGGTCATGCGGAACGACGAACGGCCTCGGGACGCAGGAGCCTCCCGAGGCCGTGCTGTTCCGCATCCCCTCATCTCCCCATCCCCGCATCCCCTCGCTCTCATTCCCGCATCCGCGGGCGCAACGCTATACTAGCTATAACGCCCGCAGGAGCCCTCAATGGCCACAGCGCTCGAAGTCGCCCAGGCGGCGCACGACACGTTCCCGATCAACGGGACCGACCACATCGAGTTCTACGTCGGCAACGCGAAGCAGGCGGCGCACTACTATCGCGCCGCGTTCGGCTTCCAGCTCGTCGGCTATCGCGGCCCGGAGACCGGTGTGCGCGACCGGGCGAGCTATCTGCTCACCCAGGGCAAGATCCGCTTCGTGCTCACCACTGCGATCCGTGAGGACCTGAGCCCGGTCGCAAAGAAGATTGCCGAGCACGTCCAGAAACACGGCGACGGCGTGCACGACATCGCCCTCTGGGTCGACGATGCGCGCGACGCGTTCGCGAAGGCGGTCGAGCGGGGCGCGACCCCCTTCCGCGAGCCCGCCGTCCTCCACGACGCCGACGGCGAGATCGTCACCGCGGCGTTCAAGATCTACGGCGATACCGTCCACTCCCTCGTCGAGCGCAGGAATTACCGCGGGCTGTTCATGCCGGGCTTCGTCGCCGTCGAGCCGCACTACGCGCCGCCGGAGGTGGGGCTCGAGTACGTCGACCACTGCGTCGGCAACGTCGAGCTGGGGAAGATGAACGAGTGGGTCGAGTTCTACGCCCACGTGATGGGATTCCGGAACCTGCTCACCTTCGACGACAAGACGATCAGCACCGAGTATTCCTCGCTGATGTCGAAGGTGATGGCGAATGGGAACGACCGCATCAAGTTCCCGATCAACGAGCCGGCGAAGGGGAAGAAGAAGTCGCAGATCGACGAGTACCTCGAGTACTACGGGGGCCCTGGCGTGCAGCACATGGCCCTCGCGACCGACGACATCGTGACCACGGTCACCTCGCTCCGCGACCGCGGTGTCGAGTTTCTCAGCGTGCCGACGACGTACTACCGCGACCTGCAGGGGCGCGTCGGTACCATTGATGAAGACGTAGAGTCCCTTGCGAGGTTGGGCATCCTCGTCGACCGCGACCCCGACGGGTACCTGCTGCAGATCTTCACCAAGCCGGTCGAGGACCGTCCCACGGTCTTCTACGAGATCATCCAGCGCAAAGGCGCGAAGAGCTTCGGCGCGGGGAACTTCAAGGCGCTGTTCGAGGCGATCGAGCGCGAGCAGGAGCTCCGCGGGAACCTGTAGGAGGACGTCGATGCCGTTCTATCACACGCTGGGCAAGATCCCGAAGAAGCGGCACATCGCATTCCGGAAGCCCGACGGAGGTCTCTACGCCGAGCAGCTCGTCGGCCACGAGGGCTTCACGGGCACCTCGGCGCTCCTCTATCACGTCCATCCGCCGACGACGGTGAAGTCGGTGAAGCGCCTCCGCGAGACGAAGCTCGAGGCCGATCCCGACGAGACCCTGCGGCATCGCCACTTCCGCACCTCGCAGATGAAGCGCGGGGGCAGCCCGACGCTCGATCGCGTCCCCCTCCTGTTCAACCAGGATGTCGCGATGCTCTACGTCGAACCGGACGTCGACGACGAGCACTTCTACCGCAACGCGCAGGCGGACGAAGTCGTGTACGTCGCCAAGGGGAAGGGGAACCTCGAGACGCAGTACGGCGATCTCCCCTTCTGGGAGGGTGACTATCTCGTCATCCATCGCGGCATCATGCATCGCTACCGCTTCGACCAGACCGGCGAGCCGCCCAAGCTGTTGATCATGGAAGGGCGCGGGCACATCCGTCCCCCCAAGCGCTATCGCAACGAGTTCGGCCAGCTCGTCGAGGGCGCGCCGTACTCGGAGCGCGACATTCGCGTGCCGCGCGAGCTCAAGACGCACGACGAGATGGGCGACTTCCGCATCATCGTGAAGCAGTACGACGGATTGAACGAGGTCATCCTCGATCACCATCCGCTGGACGTCGTCGGGTGGGACGGGCAGTTCTATCCGTGGGCGTTCAACATCAACGACTTCGAGCCGATCGTCGGCCGCGTGCACCAGCCGCCGCCGGTGCATCAGACCTTCCAGAGCGACGGCTTCGTCGTCTGCTCGTTCTGTCCGCGGCCATACGACTTCCATCCCGAGGCCGTCCCCGCGCCGTACAACCACAGCAACGTGGACTCGGACGAGGTACTCTACTATGCCTCGAGTGAGTTCATGAGCCGCAAGGGGATCGAGTTCGGCTCGATCACGCTGCACCCCGACGGCATTCCGCACGGGCCGCATCCGGGGCGCGCCGAAGCGTCGATCGGCGCGACGCACACGAACGAGCTCGCGGTCATGATGGACACCTTTCGTCCGCTGCGCGTGGCGAAGCAGGCGCTCCCGATCGAGGATCCGGCGTATCATCGAAGCTGGATCGACGCGCAGCATGCCGCGTTCAACCCGCCTACCACCTGACGTGTCGCTCGCGGACGCGCCCGGACGATTCTTCGAGGGCGAGCAGCCGCCGCCCGAGCCATTCGCCGAGCACGTCCTCGCCCGCTGGACCATCGACGTCGCGTTGCCCGTGGGCGAGGCGGCGCTGCACACCATCTGGCCGGATGGCTGTGTGTCGCTCTTCGTCGTGGCGAACCGCGGGACGCCCGTCGCCGCGAGCATGATCGGTCCGCGCCTGCGCGCGCTCCGCGTGCCGGTACGCGGCGGGTTGGTCCTCCGCGGCATCCGCCTCTGGCCAGACACCGCCGCGCAGGTGCTGGGCGTCAATCCGATGGCCGTGCGCGACCTGATGCGCCCTGCCGCCGAAGTGCTGGGCGTCGGCGCGCTCGCCCTCGCGCGGGCGCTCGCGCGCGCGTCCGATGACGCCGCGCTCGAGGACGTGTGGACCGAATGGCTCGCCCCGCGCATCGAGTCGGCCGAGCTGCCGGATCCGGACGTGCGCTACGTCGTGCGCCGGCTCATCGATTCCGAGGGGCGCTACGACATCGCGCGCGCGGCGACGGAATCGGGGCTCAGCCGCCGCGCCCTCGACCGCCGCTTCGCCGCCGCGGTCGGCCTGTCCCCGCTCCAGTTCGCGCGCATCCGCCGCGTCCGGGCGGCGATCGGCCGCGTCTTCTCCGGCGAGCGCGACGTCGCCGCGATGGCCGCTCGCGCAGGACACCCCGACGCCGACAGCTTCTCGCGCGAGTTCCGCTCCGTCGCCGGCCTCGCGCCCCAGCATCTCATGCGCGAGCTCGATCAGCTCGAGCACTAGTCGTTCCTCGTCGGGGTCCTCGTTCGGGGTCCTGGTTGGGGTCAGATTCCTTGAAAAAGGATTCAACATTGAATCCTTTTTCAAGGAATCTGACCCCGATTACAATGGTGCCGTCGGTGCCAGGCACGGGTACCGGGATCGGTGCCTGGCGCCATCGGACCGTTCGACGAGTCGGCGGAGCGTTTTTCAAGGAATCTGACCCCGATTTGCCCCAATCGGCCCCGGTGGGGTCAGACCCCAAGTGACGGCGTCAGCGCGTCTTGAACTTGGCGATCGCGGCGCGGGTGAACTCGGAGAGCACCAGCGAGCCGCTCATCTTCGCCCGATCGGCGAGCAGAGCCTCCCAATGCTCGGTGCCTTCCCAGAACACGCGCTTCATCCCGGTCATCGCATCCGGGTTCGACGACGCCAGCTTCCCCGCCAGCGCGTTGAGCTCCGCGTCCATGTCGGCGACGTCGGGGAAGACGCGCGCGTAGAGGCCGTGACGCTCGCACCACGCCGCGTCGCGCCAGTCGGTATCGACCGCCATCGCGGCGTACGGGCCGCAGCCGATGCGTCGCTCGATCACCGGCCCCACCACGAACGGGCCGATCCCCACCGCGAGCTCGCTCAGCTTGGCCGACGCGCCCTCGACGGCGAACGCGTAGTCTGCCGCGGCGGCGATGCCGACGCCCCCGCCCGTCGTGCGCCCCTGGATCCGCACGATCACGAGCTTGGGGGCGCGGATCATCGCGAGGATCACCTGCGCGAAGCCGCTGAAGAACTGCGTGCCCTCTTCTTCGTCCGCGATGTCGACCAGCTCGTCGAACGACGCGCCGGCGCAGAACGCCTTCGAGCCTTCGCTCCGCAGCACGATCACGCGGGCGGCCGGATCGCGCCCCATCCACGTGACTGCGTCGGCGAGTCGGCGGAGCAGTGCGCCGGGCAGGGAATTGCTCTTCGGGTGCGAGAACCGGATCGTCCCCACCCCCTCGGCGATCGTCAGCGTGACGTCGCCGCCGGCAACCGACGTCCCCGTCACCGCTGGCCTCGTGAGCATGTTCGCAAGATAAATCGGCGGCGCCAGCGTCGTCGATTGTCCGTTTGTATCGTTGCGGTGTACATTCTCGCGCAGGCCAATCTCTTGCCCCGTATGGTGTTGAGGGAAAGGTAGAGCTTGTCGAGCCCGCTCGCACGCCACTGGAGTCGATGATGACGCAGACGCGCCAGGCGCCACAGGACGACCCCGCGAAGATCGCCGAGTTCGAGGCCAGGATCGCCGCCGGCCAGAGCATCGAGCCGAAGGACTGGATGCCCGAGCGCTACCGGCGACAGCTCATCCGGATGATGTCGCAGCACGCGCACTCCGAGATCGTCGGCATGCTCCCGGAGGGGAACTGGATCACGCGCGCGCCCAGCCTGCGCCGCAAGATCTCGCTCATCGCCAAGGTGCAGGACGAGGCGGGCCACGGCCTCTACATCTACTGCGGCACCGAGACCCTTGGCGTCGATCGCGCCGAGCTGATCCAGCAGCTCCTCGACGGCACGGCGAAGTACTCCAGCATCTTCAACTATCCGACGCTGTCGTGGGCCGACATCGGTGTGATCGGCTGGTTCGTCGACGGCGCGGCGATCGTCAACCAGACGGTGCTCGCGAAGGCGTCGTACGGCCCGTACGCGCGCGCGATGATCCGCATCTGCAAGGAAGAGAACTTCCACAAGCGTCAGGGCTACGAGATCGTCGCGACTCTCGCGAACGGCACGCCGGCGCAGAAGGCGATGGTGCAGGACGCCGTGAACCGCTGGTGGTGGCCGTCGTTGATGATGTTCGGCCCGAGCGACGCCAACTCGCCGAACACGGCGGAGCTCATCAAGTGGAAGGTGAAGCGCAAGACGAACGACGAGCTGCGCCAGCGCTTCGTGAATCTCACCGTGCCGCAGGCGGCCGCGGTCGATCTCACCCTCCCCGATCCCGACCTCGTCTACGACAAGGAGACGGAGAACTGGACGTTCGGTCCGATCGATTGGGACGAGTTCAATCAGGTGCTGCGCGGGAATGGACCGTGCAACCGCGAGCGGCTCGCCGCGCGTCGCAAGGCGCACGACGAAGGCGCGTGGGTGCGCGAAGCGGCGAGCGCGTACGCCGCGAAGCAGCGCGCAAAGCGAGCCTCCGAGGCGGCGTAGCATGGCCGATCCGCTCGATCCGGCGCAGTCCGTGGCCGAGCAGGCGGCCGCGATCCCCGACGACGGCCAGTGGCCGGTGTGGGAAGTGTTCACGCAGAGCGAGGAAGGGGCGCCGCACGAGCACGCGGGCTCCGTCCACGCGACCGACGCCGAGCACGCGCTGCAGAACGCGCGCGACGTCTACGCGCGTCGTGGAGAAGTGATCTCCCTCTGGGTCGTGCCGAGCGCCGCGATCACGGCATCGACGCGCGGCGATGCGGGACCGTTCTTCGATCCGGGCGCCGACAAGGCCTACCGGCATCCGCAGTTCTACAAGGTGCCACGCGGGGTGCGCGGGCTGTGACCGCCCCGTCCGTCCTCCCTCCGCCGCCACAGCCGCCGCACGACGAGCTGGAGCTGCTCCTCCGCCTCGGCGACGACCGGCTCGTGCTCGGGCATCGCCTGAGCGAATGGTGCGGCCACGCGCCGATCCTCGAGGAGGACATCGCCCTCGCCAACGTCGCGCTCGACCTGCTCGGCCAGGCGACGATGCTGCTGCGGCGCGCCGGCGAGGTGGAGGGGAAGGGGCGCGACGAGGACGCCCTCGCCTACTGGCGCGAGGCAATCGAGTTTCGCAACTGCCTGCTCGTCGAGCAGCCGAATGGCGACTTCGCCTTCACGATCGCGCGCCAGTTCCTGTTCGACGTGTACGCGGTCGTGACGCTCGATGCGTTGTCGCACAGCACGAACGCCGAGCTCGCGGCGATCGCCGCGAAGGCGCTCAAGGAAGCGAAGTACCACGTCCGCCACAGCGGCGAGTGGATGCTCATGCTCGGCGACGGCACCGAGGAGAGCCATCGGCGTGTGCAGCGCGCGCTGGACGAGCTGTGGCGGTTCACGCCGGAGCTGTTCGTGGCGGACGACGTCGCCGCCCGCCTCGCGGCGCTGGGAGTCGCTCCCGATCTCCCCGCGCTCCGCGCGCAGTGGCACGCTCTCGTCACCGACGTCGTCGAGCGCGCGACGCTGACGCTCCCGCACGAGTCGTCACACACGCCGCACCTCAACGGTGGGCGCACCGGCATGCACAGCGAGCACCTGGGCCACATGCTCGCCGAGATGCAGATCGTCGCGCGCTCGCATCCGGGAGCGAAGTGGTGAGCGACGCGCGCGTGACGCATCCGACGCGCGACGCGATCCTCGAGACTCTGGACACGGTGAAGGATCCCGAGGTGCCGGTGCTCAGCGTCCGCGAGCTGGGGATCGTGCGCGACGTGGCGATCGACGACGCGGGCGCCGTCACGGTGACGGTCACGCCGACGTACTCGGGATGCCCGGCGATCCAGGTGATCGAGGACGACATCCTCGCCGCGTTGCGCGACGCGGGGATCACGAACGCGCGTGTCGCGACGAGCTACGCCCCCGCCTGGACGACGGACTGGATCGGCGCGGAGGCGCGCGCCAAGCTCAAGGCCTACGGCATCGCCCCACCACGTCCGACGGAGGAGGGCGGCCTGGTCCAACTCCTCCGCGCCCGCACCGCACCACCGTGCCCCTACTGCGACTCGGGCGACACCGAGATCCGCAGCGAGTTCGGGCCGACGGCGTGCAAGTCCGTGTGCTGGTGTCGGAGCTGCGGACAGCCGTTCGAGGAATTCAAGGCGTTCTGACTTCCGATTGCCCGCGCGGCGTGCCGGTGGCGTACCAAACGACGGAACGCCGATCTTGAACAGCGATGCCACGGGAAAGGCCGGATGACTCCCACCTCCTCCACAGAGAGGTCACGGGCGCAATCATCGGTGCCTTCTAAGAAGTGTATAACTGGCTCAAGGGCAGTGGGTACCTCGAGTCCGTCTACCGAAGCGCTCTCGCAGTCGAGCTGCAACTCTCAGGTCACCATTGCGTCCGAGAGGGTCTTGTCGAGGTGCTGTATAAGGGCGTGCGCGTCGGCAACTACCGATACGATCTGCTCGTGGACGGAAAAGTGCTCGTCGAGGTGAGATCGACTGACGTCCCCGCCCCGAATGCGAAGCGCCAACTTCTCAATTCCCTGCGTGGCACCGGACTGGAAGTTGGCCTGTTGCTTCACTTCGGCTCCGAGCCTCGATTCTTCCGCTGCGTCGATCAGCGATTCATCGACTGACGACGACAACGGCGGGATCTGCGCGAGGAGCAGATCCAGCCGTTTCCGCAAGATCGCCGTTCGAGATCCGCGTTCCGTCGTTCGATCAGCGCGAGGACCTACACCACCTGTCCCTTCCAGCGCCCTTTCCTGAACACCACGGCGCTCACCACCGCGAGTGTCGAGAACGCGATCGTCATCGCGATGAACACGCCGAACGCCCCCAACCCCGTGTGGTGCGACAACACCCACGCGAGCGGGATCTCCAGCGCCCAGAACACGAACAGGTTGATCCACGTCGGCGTGCG
>Ga0070684_100000533_pt1 | contig 26106 bp, 26 predicted proteins | sample KBSC723LmetaG_FD_65653 | JGI IMG/M metagenome (GOLD analysis project Ga0070684, IMG submission 65653) | Corn rhizosphere microbial communities from Kellogg Biological Station, Michigan, USA - KBS C7.2-3L metaG | ecosystem: Host-associated > Plants > Roots > Rhizosphere ...
TTGCCAGCGCCGCGCGACCACGAATCCTCTGCGCGTGCTCGACTGCAAGGTTCCCGATGATCAGCCGTATATTGACGCACTGCCTTCGATCCTCGATCATCTGGACGACGCATGCCGCGAACACTTCGAGTTCGTCAAGAGGCATCTGTTTCAGCGCGGAATTCAATATGAAGTGCGACCCCGCATGGTACGCGGACTCGATTACTACATGCGAACGACTTTTGAAATTACGCATGGTTCGCTTGGAGCCCAGAACTCCGTTTTAGGTGGAGGGCGCTATGACGGCCTGGCGGAAGCGATCGGCTCGAAGGTTCCCGCCCCCGGCATCGGATTCTCGATCGGTGAGGACCGCCTGGTAATGATTCTCGAAGAATCGGATCCAGGCCGCTTCAAACCCGCCGTAGATGTTTTCCTGATCCCGCTGGGACCGGCCGGGGAGCACCACGCGTCCGGTCTTGCGTCGGAACTGCGCGCACAGAATATTTCGGTCGAGCGAAGCGTAGATCGGAAACTCAAGCGATCGCTCGAAGTTGCAAACAAGATGGGAGCCCGCTTCGTGGTTATCTATGGCGAGGATGAGATCGCGGCTGGCACATACTCCGTAAAGAACATGTCGACCGGCGAGCAAAAGTCACTGTCGCGCGTTGATCTGGCGGCCCACATCAAGGAAAACTAAGGTTACATGGAACAAGTACCTCTGGACTTTTTAGGCGAACTGCGCCGGACACATACCTGCGGGGACCTTCGCGCAGCCGACGCCGGCAAACGCGCCATCTTGATGGGCTGGGTGCATCGCCGCCGCGACCTGGGCGGCGTGCTGTTCATCCACTTGCGCGACCGCGACGGCGTCACGCAACTCGTGTTCCGTTCCGACGGCGACCCGGCGGTACACGCCAAGGCGGAACTGCTCGGAACGGAATATGTAATCGCGGTCGAAGGCCTGGTCGAACGCCGCACGGATGACACGGTCAATGCAGCTATCGAGACCGGCGGAGTTGAAGTGGTGGTCGATAAAATCTGGATTCTCAACACTTCCAAGACGCCGCCGTTTCCCATGGAAGAAAACGTCGACGTTAAGGAAGACGCCCGCTTGAAGTATCGCTACGTCGACCTGCGCCGCCCGCACATGCAGCGCAACATTATCTTGCGCTCCAAGATGACCTTCGCCGTGCGCGAGGTTCTGACGAAGATGGGATTCCTGGAGATCGAAACGCCGTTTATGACCCGCTCGACGCCCGAAGGCGCGCGCGATTACCTGGTTCCCAGCCGCGTCAATCCCGGAAAATTCTATGCCCTGCCCCAGTCGCCGCAGATCTTCAAGCAGCTTCTGATGGTGGCGGGTTTCGAAAAATACTTCCAGATCGTCCGCTGCTTCCGCGATGAGGATCTGCGCGCGGACCGCCAGCCGGAGTTCACGCAAATCGATCTGGAAATGTCCTTCCCGCAGCAGGAACGCATCTATGAAGTGATCGAGCCGCTGATCGGCGCGGCTTGCAAAGTGGCCGGCTACGACGTGCCTGCGAAGTTTCCGCGCCTGACCTACGCGCAGGCCATGCATGCTTACGGAAGCGATAAACCCGATTTGCGCATTCCCCAATTCCATTGCGTCGAAGATCTGTTTCCCGGCGGGGGACTGACACCCGAAGGATTGCCGCTGGTGGCGATTCGCATTCCCAAGGTCGGCCAGATTAGCCGCAAGGAACGCGACGATCTCAAGGCGTTCGGCCAGGAGCGCGGGCTGCGCGTGTATGACGATCCCAAGCGCCTGGATCGCGATTTTCCGGAGCAGATGACCGCGGTGCGTTCACGAATCGGCGCCGCCGATGAAGACTTGCTGCTCCTGGCGGGTTGGGGAGGAGAACCGAAAGGCCCCAAGCCGGAAGAAACCGTGCTGCTGGCGTGCGGACATCTGCGTCTGTTCGCCGCGCAGAAGTACGCCGACAAGCACAAGCTGCTGGACCCGCAAAATTTCCAATTCCTGTGGGTCGTCGACTTCCCCATGTTCGAATGGGACGAGGAAGAAAAGCGCTGGAACGCCGCGCATCATCCGTTTACATCGGTGCACGATGAAGATCTTGGAAAACTCACTACCGATCCGGCCCGTTGCCGCGCGAAATCGTACGATCTGGTCCTGAACGGAACCGAGCTGGGCTCCGGCTCGATTCGTATTCATCGCCAGGACGTGCAGTCGAAGGTATTTTCGGCCCTTAGCTTCAGTGAGGAAGAAGCCCGCAAACGGTTCGGGTTCCTGCTGGAAGCTCTGGAGTACGGGGCGCCGCCGCATGGCGGTATCGCGCTGGGGCTCGACCGGCTGGTGATGATTCTGGCCGGGGAAACGTCCATCCGGGAAGTGATTCCCTTCCCCAAGACGGCCAAAGGCACGGATCTGATGTGCGACGCTCCCAGCGAAGTTCCCGAGCGCAACTTGCGGGAACTCGGGATTAGCATCCGCAAACAGTAGCCCGGGTCGGGCATGCCCGACCCCTTACGCATTATTGACTTCATGAGCGGCGCGATTGCCGGATTCGAGCGCGCCCTGCATCCAGCCGAACCACGGCGAAGTATGCTCGCCGGCGAAGAATATCCGGCCTTCGGGGCGCGCGATGTGCGGCAGCAGCGTCGACATTTGGTCGCGCTTGAACCACGCGAAGGCGCCCTTCGCCAGGGGATCGGCGTCCCAGATCACCGACGCGGACTTCTCATAGCTCGCGCCGGGGAATACCTTTTGAAGATTCTCGACCACGGTGCGGATCCGTTGGGGCTCGGAAAACGACGCTAAGGCGCGGGCGCGCTGGCCTGAGGTGTAGCATTCCAGGATCCCACGCGCACCGGGCTGGCCTTCGGTGCAGTCCCACACCGTTCCGATCGGAAGGTCGGTGGCGACGTAGCCCGAAAGCCCATCCGCGATCCAGGATCGGGTCGGCGATTGAACGTAGACCCGCGTCACCGAGTTGTAGCTCAACTCGCGAATCGCACGCTGTTTGCCCTCGCTGAAGGCGGGCGCCACGGGAATGGATCGCAGCACTGTGAACGGAATTGCGCAGATCAAATAATCGGCAGAGATGTGGCTGCGCCGGCCGGAGGTATTCACGGTCACCGTCACACGTTTCTGGTCCTGCTGGATATGCTCGATCGTGGCCCGGTAATGGACGCGGGCGCCGAGGCTCTGGGCTAGGGCCTTGGGGAGCTGGTCATTACCGCCGCGGATCCGGAACGACGCACCCTTGCGCGCAATGGCTTCGTCGCGCAGCAGGCACAACGCGGAATCCGGCGAGGTCCCGTTGTCCCACGAATCACTGTACATCACCCGCAGCAGCGCGATCTCGTCCCGGGAGGCGCCCCGGCTTTGCAGCCATTCGGCCATCGAGACGCCGTCGAATTGCCGCAGCAAGCCCGCGGCAGGCCAACCAGGTGCGAGGGGATCTCCGATCTCCTTTACGGCCGGTTCAATATATTTGCGAGACAGCTCGGAAGTAGGCGGCGAGCGCCGGCCGTCCCGCAAGATCAGCGAGGTCAGCTTCCCATAATTCCAGGCGGGAATCGTTGTGAGATTCAAAGCCTGAACATAGTGCTGAACGAAATTGTGAGTTTCGCCAAAGGTTTCGGCTCCGGCTTCGGCGTACTGGCCGTCGGCGAAGGTATCCCGCAGCGTCAGTACGCGGCCACCGGGGCGATCACGCGCGTCGAGCACTGTGACCTGGTGTCCGGTCTGAAGAAGTTCGTAGGCCGCGGAGAGCCCGGCCAGTCCCGCGCCGGCGATGAGGATTCTTTTGGAAGGGCGGCCCGCCCCAAGAGGTACGGCTGAGAGGAGTACCGTCTTAAGAAGATCGCGCCGGCTGGGATTCACGATGGAACAGTCGGCGCGCTGACCGTGGCGGGAGGAGCAGGGCTCTTCCGGGTTGCCGGGCGGAACGCCCAGCACCAGATCGCCACACTGGTCAGATACGTGATGGTCTTGAAAAGATTCGCCAGATGCTGCGGCGTGCTCTCAGGAGGCGTAAACCGTCTGAGCCCGTATGCGATCGCGGCGCCAGTCACGGCGACACCGAGTCCGGCGCTAACTGTGAGAAGCTGAGGATCGCGCTTCTTGGTTCCAATCAGCGCTGTCCACAAGCCCAGGTTCATGATGGCAGCGCCGAAGTTCAGCAGTTGACTGGCACCGTCGAACCAAGGCGAGCTAAACCGGCGGGCCCGGAACAGCACGAACGGCACCACCAGCACCAGGACCAGAACGGCCCCCAGCAGGCGGCTAATCCCCGTCCGGAGCTTGCTGCCCTCCAGGGCCTGGGAGGTGAGAACGATCACCATGAGGAATAAAAGCAGGTCCAGCGTGACTTCATCGGTCCAATACAATCTGCGGTAAAGGACAGTCAGATTTCCAAAAACGCGAAATACGTACTCTTCGCTGATTGTGGCCGCAAGCTGCAGGATGCAATAAACCAGGAGGAGAGGATAACGCCGGAAGGAACCTCGGAGCAGAAATGCAATAACTAAGCCCTGGATGGCGATGCTGACCGCCTCCAGGGCTAAGGCTATCTGGTTCAAGCCCATTCTCCGACCTCAGAAACACCCACGACGAAGCCGGAGTAGGGTCGCTTCTCGAAATTAGAACTAAACGAACTGCAGGTTCCCGCCGTCATCGCCGCCACCAGGAGGTGGAGGCATCGGCCCATGTCCAATAATGTTTCCGCCATCATCGCCACCACCAGGAGGTGGAGGCATCGGCCCATGTCCAATAATGTTTCCGCCGTCATCACCGCCGCCGGGAGGCGGAGGCATCGGCCCATGCGAGAGCAGTTGTGAGCTGCTTCCATACGTTACGGCGCTGATCATCAGCGCCAAAACAATTACTGCGCAGATTGTACCACAGAGTAATACCGCAGTACGAAACTTTGTCATTTGCTGCACCTTTCTATTCGCATACACAGAGCTTTAAGACACCCTGGCGCATGCTGCTAAGAGCTTTCCCTTAGATAGTAGGCCGTACTTTAGTTTGGGTCAATAGGGGTTTCCCCTAGTCCCTTTAAGGGGAAACGCTGAGAAGCTGCAGATGCAAGGTGCGATCTGCAGCTTTAAAATACTGATTTATAGGGGTTTATTCAGAACGCCGAAAGAGACGTAGGACTTCGGCACACGCAACGTAAATATTCACGAGGCCCAAGCCCGTGATGGCGCCCCGGAAGTAGGGTTCATCCCACAGATTCTCGAGCGCGGGGAGCCATCCTGAAAAGTAGTTCAGGCTCCAGATATCCACCCAGGGGAAAACGGTCAGGAACAGGCCTATCTCGAAGGTGAAAATGGCGAAGACCAGGCGGAGAAGGCGCGGGGGTCGGTGGGGCCGCCGGTTTTCGACGGCTGGAAAGGGTCCGGAATCAGGAGTCGGAGCCGGCTCCGGTGTCAGGGACATGCGAACAATTCGCCTTGCTGGGGAATGGGTTGAGCGATCGGATAACCCGTCCAAGGTTCGTAACGAGATTGGTAGCGGCTTGCGTTCCGTACAGGCTCAAAGCTGAACCGGTGTAATGCGGTGGGGCCCAGGCGTTCCAGCGCGGCTAAGTGCTCCGGCGTGCCGTAGCCTTTATTATCCTTGAAACCGTACTGGGGGAAAACCGCGTCCCAAGCCTCCAGCGCGGCATCCCTGGCGACCTTGGCCAGGATCGAAGCCGCGGCGATCGAAAAGCACAGCGCATCGCCATGGATCAGAGCTTTTTGCGGCAGGGGCAGATCCAGGTGGACGGCATCCACCAGCAGGCAGTCGCACTGAGGTAAGCGTTCTATGGCGCGGCCCATGGCCAGACGGGAGGCTTGCAGGATGTTCCAGTGGTCGATTTCGAAGGCGTCCGCGGCGGCCACGGCCCAGCACTGGGCGCGCTCCCGAATTCGATGGGCCAGGATCTCCCGCCGTTCCGGCGTAAGCTGCTTGCTATCGTCCAGGCCACGGATCTGCTTGTCAGGATCGAGGATCACCGCCGCGGCGAAGACCGGTCCAAACAGCGCTCCGCGGCCGACTTCGTCCAGCCCTGCGATGGCCCGGTATCCAGCGCGCCGGAAGGCACGCTCATGACGGCTGGTCGGCATGATTTCGCCGAGAGAATTACTCGCGTTCCCGCAAGCGGGCAGCCTTTCCCTTCAAGCCCCGCAGGTAATACAGCTTGGCGCGGCGAACACGCCCGGTGCGCACCACCTCAATGTGATCCACCACGGGGGCGTGCAGCGGGAAAATACGCTCGACGCCCTGGCCGAAACTGACTTTGCGGACCGTAATGGTCCGGCTCACACCCTTGTTGTTTTCGGCGATAACGGTGCCCTCGAACGCCTGCAGCCGCTCCTTATCTCCTTCCTTGATCTTTACGTGCACCCGGATGGTATCACCGGGGCGAAACTCGGGGTGGCCGCTTCTCAAGTTGCGAGCCGTGATCTTCGTCAAGATTGCGTTTTCCATAGTAGGATTCCCCTTCAATACTCTCACATACAGGCGGCGGACGGCCCGCCCTAGGTTCTCAATAAATCCGGCCGTTGGCGAGCGGTCTTTTCACGCGCCGCCTGCAGCCGCCACTGGCGGATCTGTTCATGATTCCCGCCCAGGAGCACTTCTGGAGCCTTCCAGCCCCGAAATTCCGCCGGCCGCGTATACTGCGGGCAATCCAGCAAGCCGTCCGCTCCGAACGACTCGTATATCGCCGAATCGCTATTTCCCAGCACGCCTTCTTTTAAGCGCGCCACCACGTCGATCACCATCGCCGCGGGCAGTTCCCCGCCGCTCAACACGAAATCACCAACCGATATTTCCTCATCGGCCAGATGTTCCGCTACCCGCTCATCCACGCCTTCGTACCGCCCGCAGATGAACAGCAACTCGTTCAGGTCCGCAAATTGGCGAGCCACGGACTGATCAAACTTCCGGCCCTGAGCCGACAGCAGAACGACTTTTCGCTGCCGGTCCCCGGCAACCCGATCCGGCCAGATCGATTCCACGGCCTCAAAAATCGGTCCGGGCTTCAGCACCATACCTTCGCCGCCGCCGAACGGCCGGTCATCAACAGTCCGGTGCCGGTCCAGCGTCCAGGTCCTTAGGTCGTGCACCCGGATCTCAATCAATCCGGTTCGCCGCGCCCGCTCGATCACGCCATGCTCGAACGGCCCGCGAAAAAACTCGGGAAAAATCGTCACGACATGAAACGTCATCACAACGCGTCTCTTTACAGGTCGGCCAAGCCCTCGGGCAATTGCACCCGAATGACTTTCCGGGCAACATCGATCTCACGACAAATAGCGTTCACGAAGGGGATCAACATTTCCCCACGGGCAGTCTTCTCGGCGTATTTCTCTACCGAGAGAAGAGTCTGGCTGCCGTAATCCTCAATCCCGCGAACGATTCCCAGCGGCTGCTCCGCCGGAAAGGTTCGCACTTCGCAACCGATCAAGTCGGCGTGGGAATACTCCCCGGGCTCGGGACGCGCTCGCTCGCTTTCGGGAGCTAATAACTCGGCCCCGCGCCAGATCTCGGCGTCCGAGATCGAATCGATCCCGTAGAACTTAAACACCGGCCGGCCATTGTGATACCAGAGCCGTTCCACCTGAACGGGCAGTCTCCGCCCGCCTAAGCCCAGCATCACGTCCTTCAACTTCTCCGCGCGACCGGGCTGTGAGCTGTAGATCTCGGCGGTCACTTCACCGATTCGCCCACGTTCGCGCAAGATGCGGCCAACCGCAACCCAATTTACGTCATCCAAGAAAAACTATTCCAGAATCTCCAGAGTGAAGCGCCGGTTCAATTTCATACCCGCGGCTCCCAGCAGTGTTCTGATAGAACGCGCTGTTCGGCCCTGCTTGCCGATCACCTTACCCAAATCGGTCGGTGCGACGCGCAATTCCAGCACGGTAACCTGCTCGCCTTCCACTTCGCGAACCGTCACTTCATCAGGAATATCAACTAGAGCTTTGGCGATATCCGTTACTAGATCTTTCACCCGTTTTCACCCTCCTGCTTGGATCGATTCTAGCACTTGCCTGCCAAAACCGCGCCTAGGGTGGAAACTAGGCTGCCGGAACCGATGGATACACCCGGATCAGGCGGGCTACCGTATCAGACGGGCGGGCTCCGTTCTTCATCCAATGCGCAATGCGCTCATGGTTGAGATTCACGACCTTGGGTTTGGAAATGGGATTGTAAGTGCCCACCACTTCCAGGGCGGTACTATCCCGGGCCCGCTCTTTGTCGATCACCACTACGCGATAGGTCGGCTTCTTCTTCGCGCCGAATCGCGCCAAACGAATCATCAGCATGCTGGTAACTCCATCCTATGTATCTGTCGGATCTTTTATTATCTTATGAGCCGAAGCCCATGGGCAATTTGAGCTTCCCGAGCTTCTTGCCCAGGAATCCACCGCCCGTAAAGCTTTTCATCATCTTGCGCATCTGCGCGTACTGCTTGAGCAGATTGTTAACTTCCTGAACCGAGGTGCCCGAGCCCTTGGCGATGCGCCTGCGGCGGGCCCCGTTGATGATCATGTGATTATTGCGCTCGCGGGCGGTCATGGAATCGACAATGGCCACCAGACGGGTAATTTCTTTCTCGTCAATCTTGGCGTTTTTCAAATCCTTGAGCGGACCCAACTGGGGCATCATCCCCAGAATCGATTCGAGGGGACCCAGTTTGCGCAACTGCTTCATCTGATCCCGGAAATCGCCCAGCGAGAACTCATCCTCAATGAGCTTGCGCTGCATCTCTTCCTGCTCTTTTTGACCGTAGGTCTCCTCGACCTTCTCGATCAGGCTGAGCATATCGCCCATGCCCAGAATGCGCTGGGCGACGCGGTCGGGATGAAACGGCTCAAAAGCGTCCGATTTTTCACCGACGCCGACGAATTTGAGCGGCTGGCCGGTTACGGCGCGAATAGACAGGGCCGCGCCGCCGCGAGCATCGCCGTCCATCTTGGTGAGGATCACGCCGGTAATGCCCAGGCGCCTGTGGAACTCGTCGGCCGATTTCACGGCATCCTGGCCCGTCATCGCATCGGCGACGAACAGAATTTCGACCGGATTGAGCTGCTCTTTAAGATCCGTGAGCTCGGTCATGAGATCTTCGTCAATGTGCAGGCGGCCGGCGGTATCGACGATGATCACATCGCGGCCGGTCTGCACAGCTTCCTTGCGCGCGCCACGAGCCAACTCGGCGGGCTTGGTTTCGTCGGGCGCACCCTCGTAGACCGGAAGCTTCAGATCGCGGGCGAGGACGCTCAACTGCTTACGGGCTGCGGGCCGGTAGACGTCGACAGAAACCAGGAGGGGGGAATGGCCGTTCTTGGAGAGCCAGCGCGCGAGCTTTCCTGAAGAAGTCGTCTTCCCGGAGCCTTGCAGGCCGACGATCATATATATACTGGGCGGCTCGTTGGCGGTCCGCAGGCGGGCCTGATGCTGGCCCAGCATCTTGACCATCTCATCGCGGACGATTTTGACCACCTGCTGGGTAGGGGAGAGGGCGGTAAGCACCTCCTCGCCCATGGCTTTTTCCTTGACGGCCTCGATGAACTGCTTGGCGACCTTAAAGTGTACGTCGGCTTCGAGCAGAGCCAGGCGGATCTCTTTGAGGGCCACCTCCATGTTTTCGGCCGAGAGTTTCCCCTCGCCGCGCAGGTTCTTAAAGACCCGCTGGAGTTTATCACTGAGGTTATCGAACATGATTCGCCACGAACTGCAACCTTGGGTGGGTTTTGGAGCCGCCAGAAGGCAGTTCCTTTATTCTAACGCAGGCATAGATATTCTGGCCGAACAGTAGCCGGAAGCGTTGGGCTGGTGTAAAATGAAGCCTGCCCGCCCAACTTGCTCCTCGGTAGCTCAATGGTAGAGCATTCGGCTGTTAACCGAAGGGTTGTAGGTTCGAGTCCTACCCGAGGAGCCAAATTCTGTTTTTCCTAATAGTCCGTTGGTTAACGCAGCCCATGTTCGCGGGAGTCCGCGCGTAAGCCCAATAGCGCCAAACATTTCGAAAGGATTCTGTTCTCCAGTATTCGCGGTCGGCGTGGTACGGGTTCGCTCCTGTCGCGCGTATTTCATTCTCCGTTGCCCACTTTCTCTACTTCTCCAAATGAGGCCCGAAAGCGGTTAACGGCTTGTTGCTCTCGGTTCGCCGCTTTCGGAAACTGATCGTTGGTTAACCCGTGTGTCCGACTCGATCATAAATCGCCTATGCTGGGAGTGTTCTGCGCGACGCCCTGCGTGCGGCGCCCAACCGAACGCCGATTCGCTGCGCCATCTACACCCGCCAGTCTGTAGAGCCACATACCGATCTCTCTTCCTGCCAGGTCCAATTCGATCTGTGCCAGGCCTACATTCAATCCCAGCGGCCGTTGGGCTGCGTCGTCGTCGAGGAGCGTTTTGATGACGAGGGCTACTCTGGTACGACCCTCGACAGGCCGGCCTTGCACCGACTGTTGAGCGTCGTCCGATCTGGCGGCATCGAGCAGCTCGTTATCCATCGCCTCGACCGGCTATCGCGGAATCTGCGGCACTTCGTCACCCTGTTCGAGGAGCTTCGGGACCATAACGTCACATTGGCAATCGTGACGGCCCAGGGACTGGGCGAAGCCGCCCTCGACAAATTCATGTTGAGCATCCTCGCCTCGTTCGCGGAGTTCGAGCGGGATCTCGCTGCCTCGCGAATCGCCGAAGCGCGCGCCCATCTCAAAGCGCATGGAAGACGTATCGCGGGAGCCGTCCCATTCGGATATGAAGCGGATCGTCACACGAAGCAGTTGATTGTCTGCGACGAGGAGGCACAGGCAGTGGTGCGAATGTTCCGATGGGCTGAGTCCGGGGTGACGCCGTTGGTGATCGCTGGCTATGCGAATGCGTTGCGCTGGATCACTGGAGGCGGGAATCCGTGGACTGCCCGTCAGGTACTGGCGATTCTCGCGAATCATGTCTACGCCGGTTTGGTGATGCACGGTTCCCGATTGCGAGAAGGATGTCATCCGGGGCTGATCGATCGGGAGGTTTACGAGACCGTCCAGAACTTAATCGCCGGTCGCCGAACCGGTGCGCGCCGGAGGCCAAGAAACGGCACAGGTATCACCTGGATTCTCCGGGGTCTGCTGCGTTGCGGCGGCTGCGGTCGATTGATGAGCACGCATACCGTGCGATCCGGGCCGGTCGTTCATGGCTATTATCGATGCCGATCCACGGCGGGCGGCCGCGAGGCATGCAAAGGAGCCATGATTTCGGCGTACGAAATTGAGACTGCGGTTCTGTTGGAAATTGGTGTTAGGCCCAAACGGACGTCAAAGGAACAGCAAGCGGCGTTGCGAGAGGCGGTGCGGGCCGCCGTCTACGACGCGGCGTCCGGGAAGGTGAAGATCGAGCTTATGGCACACCGTGGAGGTAATATGAAGGGAGACGCCAAAGTGAACGTCGCCATCGACATCCCGGACGATATCGGACGGTTGCTTGCCGCCCAGGCAGGCGGCGTTTCGCGCGCAGTTCTGGAAGCGGTAGCCATCGAGGCTTATCGGTCTGGCTCGATCACGCCGGCACAGGTGCAACAGATGCTAGGGCTTCGATCCCGCTGGGAGACTGAGTCCTTCCTCAAGCGCGCCGAAGCCTTCCACGACTACACCGCCGAAGATCTGGAACGGGATATTGCTGCGATTCGTGAAGCTTCGCGGCAATGATTGCCGTCGCGGATGCGTCACCGCTCTGCTACCTCGTCCTCATCGGTGAGATCGACCTTCTTCCTAAGATCTTCCTTCAAGTCGCAGTGCCAGAAGCCGTCGTCGCCGAATTACTTCACGAAGACGCGCCCGAAGTTGTTCGAAATTGGGCGTCAACCCTACCCGCGTGGATCTCCACTTCAGCAACGGCTGATGTTGTCTCCGGCGTCCTTGGCGTGCTCGGCGAAGCCGCGACCCGAGGACTTGTGGACCTTGCGTCTGCCATCGACCGCCTCCGAAAAACGACCTTCCGATGTTCTCCTGCGCTTTTGAAAACAACGCTGGATCGGTTCGGCGCATCGCCCGCGTCGTAACTGACCTGCGTCGGACTCGGATGGCCGATCCAATTGTCCGTCCGACTCGGCAAGCTCCCAAACGTTTGACGTGTTATCAAGAACTTGCAGCGGACGTTGTTAACCAATTGACCGCCGGGATGTCAGGGACGAATTGGGCCAACACTAAGGCCCGTATTTCCAACACAGCCTTAGAAGACACGCCGTTTAGCTAGACGTGCCCAAGCCGCGCCCATCAATTTAAATTTACCCGTCCTTATCCGAATTTACCCGACTATGGACCTGAGAGTACCCCCAGTTTCCCCCCAGTCTTTCGTTCTACGATACGCCACCAGCCGTGCCACGATTCCGCAGCAGGAAACTCGCCTGCAGCCACGGTGTGAAGAAAAACATTTTGCAGAAAGCGCGTTCTGCCGTAAGATCGTAATCAGATCGGTTCGACAGGCCAGCGCAAAGCGCACCCTCCGGAAGGATCCCCAAGATCACTTTTTGGAAGGACAGGCATGCTGACGCATCCCACCACGCAGCACACCGAGCTGTGGCCGATCGACAAGTTCGTCCCCTACGTCCGGAACCCTAGAAAAAACGACGCCGCAGTGGATCGCATGTGCGCGTCCATTCGTGAGTTCGGTTTCAAGATCCCGTGCTTGGTTCGGAGCGATGGCGAGGTCGTAGATGGGCATCTTCGCCTGAAGGCCGCGCGCAAGCTCGGGCTCACCGAGATCCCGGTGATTCTCTGCGATGAGTGGACGCCGGCGCAGGTGAAAGCCTTCCGGCTGATGGTCAATCGCTCGGTGACATGGGCCGATTGGGACGAGGAGCGACTCGCTCTAGAATTGCAGGAGATCCAGGAATCAGACTTCGACCTCAGCCTCGCGGGGTTCGACCCAGGCGAGATTGCCGGACTGCTCGCGCTAGAAGACGAGGAAGCGGCAAGCGCCGCGCCGCTGCTGCCGGAGTCGCCTGTTTCCCGCTTAGGCGATCTTTGGCTGCTAGGACCACACCGGGTGCTTTGCGGCGACGCCACCAGTCCCGAAGCAGTCGCCAGGCTTCTCGGCGATCGCAAACCGCGGTTGATGGTGACAGATCCACCGTATGGCTTGAGCTCGACTCCGAGTGGCGCGACCGAGCCGGCCTGAATGGCTGTGGTCCGGCCGAGGCGAGCTACATGAAGAGGCGCACTATCGGGCACACGGAAACGGCGATCTCGGGCGATACCCGCGCCGACTGGTCCGACGCCTTCGCTCTGGTTCCCAGCCTCGAGGCGGCGTACATGTGGCACGCTTCGAAGTTCACACGGGAAGTGCTGGACGGGCTATTGCGCATCGGCTTCCTTCACCACCAGCAGATCATCTGGAATAAGGGCAGAACGGTCCTCACCAGGACGCTGTACTGGTTCACCCACGAGCCTTGTTGGTTCGTGCGCAAGAAGAACGCGCCTTGGTACGGCAAGGCGGGTGAGAACTCGACCATCTGGGATTCGCCGAGCCCGAAATTCATAATGGGCGGGGCCGACGAGGACAAATACGATCACCCCACGCAGAAGCCTGTCGAGCTGATGCGGCGCCCAATCCTGAACCACCTTCGGCGCGGGGAGCTGGTGTACGACCCGTTCCTTGGCAGCGGAACCACGCTTGCGGCCGCGGAGTTGACCGAACGCGTCTGCTACGGAATAGAACTGGATCCCAAATACGCCGACGTGGTGGTCGCACGCTGGCAAATACTGACCAACAAAAAGGCCACGCTCGACGGCGATGGCCGCACGTTCGAGGAGATCAAACCAGAGCGCGCGAGAGTACCGACGTGAATGGAACGCTGCCTCCGGGAAATCGCTGTGATCGAAGCGGAACTGCTCGCTGGCAATCCGGACGTCCAGGGCTTGTGCCTCGCGCTGTCGGACTGGTCTGCGGAACCGAGGATCCTCCAGAACGAAAAACGCCGCCAGGGGTTATCCCGGCGGCGCGTGGGAAACGAAACTGCGGATGGTTAGGCTTTGACGGAGTAAGTCCGCTCGCCGTCTTCGGCCTTGGTGGAGACAACGGCTAGACCCATCTTCTTGGAGACGGTCCCGGACAGGAATCCGCGCACGGAATGCGGCTGCCAGCCCGTGGCTTTCATCAGCTCCTTGGCGGGCGCCCTCGCCTTTCTTCGCGGCTTTGGCCGCTTTCTTGGCGGGGGTGGCCTTCTTCCCCGACTTGTCCTTCTTGGGCGCAACGTTGCGCGCCGGTTTGGCACCGCTGGCCTTTTCAGTGGCTTTCGGAACCTCGGCAGCCGGGGCCAGGGCATTTTCAAGTGCTTCTGCGGTCGAGATCATGGTGTTTCTCCTTGATTGGCGGGGTTTCCGCATCACATGGATCACTCTGATCGGAAGGGAAAGCAAGCAGATTCTAAAGGAAATCGAAGCTTGGCGAATGGGTGGCGATGGTGCGACCCTCGCCCGCAGTTGGCATCAGATGGCATCTCATGGCAGGACACGGCACAAAACTGGGACCTAAACAGGAAGAGGCAATCGCTGCGCTCCTGTCGCAACGGAATATTGAGGACGCAGCCCGCGCTTGCGGCGTGGGAACACCGACGCTGATTCGCTGGCTAAAACTGCCAGAGTTCCACGATGCTTACCTCAAGGCCCGCCGCGAAGCTGTGGGCCAGTCCATCGCGCCGATGCAGCAAGCAACGGGCGCAGCCACGATCACCGTCCTAAAACTCATGACTGATCTGAACGTGCCTGCAGCGGTTAAGTTCAGGGCCGCAGAGTGTGTGTTTGCTCACGCCATCAAGGGAATCGAGCTGGAGGATATCGAAACGCGCCTGACGGAGTTGGAGCGGGCCGCTGCGACGACTAAGGACGGCCGGCACTCCCGGTAAAGAGCGGGAGCATGAGCCTAAAGACTAGACTCAAAACGCTCGAACGGCACCAGCGTAAAGTCTTCAACGAGCCACTTCGGATAGTCGTCAGCCACGCTGGCAAGCCGTTTGATCTCTCGAAGGCGACGTGCTCCCGGACCATGTGGCCCAATGGGCATCTCATGGAAATCGTGGACCTCCATGGCGGCAATTACGGATTGAGAGACGAAGACCTGGAAAATTTCATCCAGAGCATCCCCCTGGGGAGGCGTGCACGATGATCAGGAGTCTCAATCGACGATGCCGCCAAGTGACGTAGAGGGCCCAACGCGATGAAAACGATCATAAGAAGGTTGCACCGCCTGGAGACAGCAGCTGCGACTGTCGCTAAAGGCCCCGGCGTCGCTGAGATGATTCAAGAGCAGAGGCGGCGGCGCCTGGAAGCAAGCGGCCAGACTGTTGAATCTTCACCGCCAATAGACTACACCGGATGTCGCACGATCGCTGATCACATTTTGCGCGCCCGCCAGGCACAGATGAAGCTTCAGAGCTTCCCCGTGGAGAGGCGTGCACGATGACCCGGAGTCTCTACCGGCGACTAGAGCGACTGGAAGAACAGACGATGCCAATGGACGAGCCGAAGGTATGGCAAATCGTCTTTAGAGACTCCGATGGATCGCAGACGCTCGGCGACCAGGTTGAATGGCGTTGGTGGGGCCAGCGGCCAAGACCGTGGATGCCGCAACCGAGGCAGCTTAGACGCTGACCGGGTTCATGTCAAAACTTCACAGGCGACTCAAGAAACTCGAAGCCCTCATTACCGACGAGGCCGGCTTGGTGTCCGGGTCTCAGAAGTGGATGGACTACTGGACCGAACGGGTCGATAAGATCCTAGCCGGAGACGATGAAGTAAAAGGCTGCCAAATTCCGCTCGAAGTGTGGGATGCAATCATGCAGAGAGCTGACTCAGAGCGCTCGGATGGCTGCCGATAATAGTAGTTAACGGGTCACTTCCCACAAGCCGACTTCCGGGGATCTATTCGGCCGCCGCCCACGCTCGTCTTTTTCCGAGTGCCGTCCAGTCGTCCAGAGCCAATAAATGACACTATACCCATTGACAATATATCTAGTGTGAATATAATGGAGCCATGGCGGCTCAAACTCCCTCGCCCGAATCGCTGCTTCCTCTTCCAACCGCGACCTTCCATATCCTCCTGGCGCTCGCCACCGAGGATCGACATGGCTACGCCATAATCCAAGACGTGGCCGCGCGCACCGACGGCGAACTGAAACTGAGCGCCGGCACACTGTACCATTCGATCCAGCGCATGCTCGAACAGGGCTTGCTGGTTGAAACGCGCGACCGCCCTGCTCCGGAGGAGGATGACGAGCGGCGCCGTTATTACCGAATTACGCCTTTCGGAAATGCGGTCGGCCGAGCCGAGGCGCGCCGCCTTACGCAACTCATTCGTTTTGCGCGCGCCAGCGGATTCGTTCCGGGGAAAGCCTGATGCACTTCTACGGTTTCCTGCTCCGTCTCTATCCCGCTTCTTTTCGCGCCGAGTATGGCGAGGAAATGCGTGCGATTTTCCTCCGAACCCGTAAGGAAAGTCGTGGGTTCCGCACGGTTTTGTTTTGGATGGCCACCTTGATCGAGGTTTTCTCGAGCGCGTTCGCCGCACACTGGGACGTCCTCAACCAGGACCTCCGCTATGCTGCGCGAACGCTGGCGCGTGCCCCCGGATTCGCTTTCACAGCCATTACAGTCGCCGCCCTCGGCATCGGAGCAGCCACAGCTGCGTACACGTTGATCGACCACGTCATGGTCCGCGCACTGCCCTTCGCTGATCCAGACCGGCTGGTCAACATTTGGCAGAACGTGCCATCTTCACATCTTCGCGAATTGGAGCTTTCACCCGCCAATTACCGCGATTGGAAGAACGCCGCCACTTCCTTTTCCTCGTTCGGTGCGTTTGCCAGTCTGGCCGCGACTTTTAGAGGTGCAGGCGAGCCGCAACGCATCTTCGGTGCTGCGTTCACTGACGAAATATTTCCGCTGCTCGGCAAGCAGCCGGTTCTTGGCCGAGTCTTTTCTGCCGAAGATCTGAAGCATTCGGCGCCGGCGACCGTAGTGCTCAGCTACTCGCTTTGGCAGGATGAATTTGGCGGCGGCTCCGCCGTGCTGGGCCGTAAGGTTGAAATCAATGGCAGCCCGCATACGATTATCGGAGTCATGCCAGCCGGTTTTTCTTTTCCAGATCGCGATGCCAAGCTCTGGGTGCCGCTGCGCTTGGCGCCCATCGATTTCACCGATCGCTCCAACTGGTATCTCCACGGTCTGGCTCGCCTGAACCCCGACGTTTCTGGGAGTCAGGCTCAAGCAGAGATGACCGGCATCGCCGCGCAGCTAGCGCGAGCCTATCCTAAAGAGCTGGCCAATGTCGGTGCGAACGTTGTTCCGCTGCGCGATGACATTTCGCCGCGCGCGCGTTTGCTGCTCGAAGCGTTAATGGGCGCCGCTCTCTGTCTGTTACTGATAGCCTGTGCCAATCTCGCGAATCTTCTGCTCGCACGAGCCTTGGCCCGGCGGGGCGAGTTCGCCGTTCGCTCCGCGCTTGGTGCGGGACGCGAGCGGCTAGCCCGCCAGATGCTCACCGAATCTGTGCTACTGGCTCTGGCAGGCGGATTGTTAGGGATTCTCATCGCCTACGCCGCCGTTCCCTTATTTGCGCGCCTCATGCCGAACGCTTTGCCCTGGGGTCAGTCACCGTCGATCGATACGCGCCTCCTCGCCTTCGCCGTTCTGCTGACCCTGATTACCGGAATCGCATTCGGAGCGTTTCCTGCCCTGCGCGCCGGCCGCAATTCAGAAGGCGCTCTCCGCGACAATGTACGTTCGGGCGGTGGTCGGCGTGAACGCTTGCGTTCCGCCTTAGTGGTCACGGAAATTGCCGCATGTGTGGTGCTCCTGATCTCATCCGGTCTCCTGATTCGCGCGCTGTCGCGCATCCGAGGGCTCGATCCTGGGTTCCGCTCAGATCATGTCCTTACGCTCCGCACCATGCTGCCATTCCCGAAATACCAGAAACTTGAAACGCGGCGGACTTTCTATAACGGCGTTCTATCGAGTGCTCGCCAACTCCCCGGCGTGACGAGCGTAGCCTATACCAGCTTCCTACCCATGGTGATGCCCGGCGGAGTCTGGCACGTAGAAATTGCCGGCCGGCCCCAAGATATTGCGCAGCAAGAGTCCGCCAGCGCTCGGTTCATTACGCCCGACTATTTCGTCGCTATGGGGATTCCTTTTGTGATGGGCCGCGGCATCGAAGAATCGGATACCCCGCAAAAGCCTTTGGTCGCGGTGGTCAGCCGTTCTTTTGTGGACCATTACTGGCCCGGGGGAAATCCGCTCGGCCGCCACTTCAAGTTCAATTTCCTTGATCACGTGGTGGTCGGCGTGGTGGGCGACGTCCGAGTGCGTGGCCTTGAGCGCGCGAGTGAACCGCAGGTTTACTTGTCATACCAACAAGCCGGCGACGCCGAATGGTCCTGGTATGCGCCCAAGGATCTAGTCGTTCGCGCCTCTGGCGATGTCTTAGCGCTGGCGCCGACGCTTCGCCGCATCATTCACGATGCCGACCCTGAGCAGCCTATATCGGATGTACAGACGCTACACGATATCCTCGACGGAGAGACGGGAACGCGCTCCATCCAACTTCGCATCTTGGGAAGTTTTGCCGCCGCCGCTTTCTTCCTCGCCGCTTTCGGCATCCACGGCTTGCTCGCGTTCGCGGTATCGCAACGGACTCAAGAAATCAGTGTGCGCATCGCGCTTGGAGCCCGCCCGGGCATGATCCTCAACATGGTTCTCAAGCGCGCGCTGATTCTGGCCGCGGCTGGTGTGGTTGTCGGAACCGCGCTTGCCTTTGCCGCCGGACGTTCCATGCAAGCTTTGCTTGCGGGCGTCAGCCCGGCCGATACGCTTACGTTTTCCACCGCAATCGGACTTTGTTTCGCCATGACCCTCGCCGGTAGCCTGATCCCAGCGCGGCGTGCGACCCGAATCGATCCTGTCACCGCGCTTCGATAGGGCCAGCACTAGGCTCCGAGAAAAGACCACGATTACAGCAATCGGTCCCATGAGAGATGACGCTCAAAGTAGCATCAGGATTGTGCCAGAGCCGCGTTCCCAGTCAGCTGAGTGCGAAATCTTTGGGTATGTGGCCGACTCAGCGGCGGGCTCCGTCTGGATGACGCGCTACTCGGAAAAAGCCGAGGCTGAGCGCCCAGAACGGGATTAGGAACGAGAAACGCGCTTGTCGGAAGTCAGCGCGGCTTTGGGTTCGCCGAGTCGCTGCCGACAATGATACTTAACGGGATCCTTTGAAGGCGTGCGTAAGATGTCGGCTACCCGGCCAAGTTTGGCCGGTGCGTGAGCCGGTGGACTATGCTGCCGACTTCTTCCTGGCAGCCCATCGCTTGCGCTGTGCTGCAGACATTTTTGCCCGCGTCGCTGCACTGACAGCCCGGCGTTTTCGCATCGGTTCTTCCTGACCGTCACGTCGCGTTTCTTTGCCCATGCCACATCCTCGGGCATCTGCGCGCGCTTCTCAATATGGGTTCCCCGTACGCTTACCCTCAAATAGGTATTGACCGTTTCCTGATTACTCTTCTCATCCCCACAATCAGGGCGCAACCCACGCCGAAGAGAACGGCCGGCGCCGGTTCCGGCACTGCCGCAGGGATCTGGCCGTTCACCAATCCGATCGACTCCGCATTTACGGAGTACCCGTCGGGCAGATCGAACGAGGAGAATCCCGGTATGAGGCCGAACGGGTCCAGGGCATCGTACTGGCAGTCGGCTGGGAAGATACCGCCCGCGCCGCAGCTCCCTTGCACGGTCATTACCAGCCGCAGGGGCGTTCCCACTGGAAACGACTCCGTGAAAGTCACGCTCCCGTTGAGTTGGTACGATACACCCCAATGTGCACACACCGCATCCTGGGGGTCACCGCAGGCCGATAACACGGGGGGACCAATGGTCTGAACCAGACTATAGTCCCAGCCCGAGCCGGTAGGCACGAGTTGATGTGTAAAGTCGTCCCCGGTGTAGCCAAGTCCGATAGAACCCGCGTATTGATAGAAACTGACACCGAACGTCAGTGTTCCGCTCGCACCCGAGTTACCGAAAGGCGTAAGCCAAAACTCCCCAGTCTGGAGGCTGAGAAACGGCAGGGTGACGGTGGCATTCACGAAAGAACCGGGACCGGTGAAGATCACATCGTCGATGTTGGACTCGGCATACCCACTTGTCTCGGCGAGCGAGTTGATCGTGCCGCCTCCCGAGGCCGCAGAACCCTTGATGCCGACAGATGCCCCGGCGCACCCCGCTGCGGATTCCGGGCCGCCACTGGAGGAAGTCGCAGCCCCAGGCTCGCAGAGGGGGCTGCTCGAAGAACTATTCGTAAGCAAGTTGATGACGGTGAAACTGCTGGCCGATGCGGTACCAATCAGAATCGCCATTCCAAACATGGCGGCCGCAAACGATGTCATATAGCGCCTCCGATGCAGAACAGAAGTCAAAATAGGTCGACCAACCGTGGAATCAGCGGGCGCCGTGTAGGAGGTCACTTTAATGAGGCCGCGACGGGCACTCATCGTCCCTAAAAGCGTTCCGACGAGGCTAAGTGTCATCCTGCACGTCTAACATGAATGGCACTCTGGCAATTAATCTCCACTGTCGGAATTTAACACCCTGCCTGAATGGCGACAAGTCCCCAAAAAGGGTAAACTGTTGGATTCAGTACCATCAGGAGCGTTTTTTGGCTAAAATGCCACCCGGTTCCGCCGCACACCCAGGCGCAAACGACGGAGCGCTCGCCGGCTCAGCCGCATTGCGCTTCCGCTTGGCTGGACCGGCCGATTTGAACCGTTGCGCCGAACTGCTTCCGGCCGGGTTCCGTGCGAGCGCCGCGGTCCAACGGCGACTGGTCGAGATCTGGCAGGACATATTGGCTTCCGAAGCCAGAACCTTCACCATCGTAGAAGACCTGGAGCGTCCGCGTCCCATGAACATAGAAGGATTCGGGATCAGCGTCTTCGTCCGGGAGAGTTTCCTCAAAGAGTTCTGGACGTCTCCTCGCCCCTACTTGGCCGCTGCGTTTTACGAACGGATGCTGGCCGGCGACGACCCCATGCTCACCGGGGCAGAACTAGCTGCCATCAATTCGACGACGGGCCTGAACGTGCTTGTTTTGCATTTCGGGCTGAGCAATGAGGATTTGTCCAATCCCAGGACAGCACAAGTACTCTCGGTTGGCAGTTCGGCCTTCTTTTTCTTCCACGCGGGCTATCGTATTCACGTGCTAATGAATGAGGTCTACGGCCCTCAGCCTTGCGCGTACATGGAACAAGGCGGATTCCGGTTGCTGCGTGATTTTCACGCTGCCTGTCCAGCGGAATTTAAGAACGCGCCACCCGAACGACGTCCGTACTTGTTCGCGCTGCGGCGCGAATGGGTCAAGCCCGGGGCGGTTCATCCGTTATCGCACCTGTTTTTCGCGGCTCCGTCCCGGATCGGTTTTTCGGCTCTCGAGCGGCGTGTTTTGGAAGGTGCGCTCTTGAACGAATCGGATTTGCAGATCGCCGAGAGACTTGGGATGTCGGTGGATAGCGTCAAGAACGCATGGCGAAACATCTATGCGCGGACCGAGCGCGAGGTCCGCAACCTGATGCCGCCAGCGCACTCCGATTCCGGAATACGCGGCCAGGAAAAGCGGCGCCATATTCTCGAGTACGTGCACGCGCATCCGGAGGAGCTACGGCCGGTCCGGCGGCATGGGAGGTCGGAACAGCCGCGGCATGCCGAAAAACATTCTGTTGGGCAGAACCGGCATGCATATGGTATAGGGTATCCCCGAGAGAAATAGGTGAAACGATCCCGGGCTTCGCATCACTAAGGTCCATGCCCTCGCTCACAGCTGTACCTAATGAAGCTGCGCCCGAAGCCGACGAATTTCAATCCGCTGCTGGACCGTTGGCTCAAATGGACTTCTCGGCTTTGGATGCCCAGGTGAATATCGACAAGCTACTCACACCGCTCTATGCTGACCTGCAGGCTGTCGAAGATGCGATTCAAGCTCTTGAGTTGATCTCACCGGAGAGCCGACCTAATCGTTTTCGCGGATCGTCAAGACCGAGGCCGTTGACCGCCCAAATACGCAAGCCAAACAATGTGGTTGATATCCCACACCAAACGCAGGTAATCGGCTAGTTCCCGCGAGACCTACCGATAATGATAATTAACGGGCTTCCCAAAGCGACAGTCTTGGAACCTTTCTCATCTCGCGGGAGTCTAGTAACATTCACGTATGCGACCTCTCCTCGCGATCCTGGCCGCGTTTACCTCCCTGGCATTGGCGCAGACGCCCGCAGCTTGGGAGGAGCCACTTGCGAGGCATGAATGGGACAAGGCCGAACCACTTCTGAAGGCGGCGTTAGCGGAGGCGGAAACGGCCCCAGTGCTGCACGGGCTAGCAACGGTCTACAGGTCAACGGGTCGGCTCGATGCCGCGGACTCCGTGCTCGAACGGCTGGTCGCACTTGATGGATCCATCGCCAACCTCGAGGATCTGGCGCGCATCAAAGCGAGCCTCGGCTCTCTGGACCGTGCCGAAACTCTTTACCGCCGATCGCTGGAGCTGCGAATGGATGGGAATCCCGATTTGTTGGCGTCCATTCCTATCCGGGTCCGTCTCGCGCAGGTACTAGTCTCAGAAAAGAAATTCCCTGAAGCTGAGCAGGAAGGGTACACGGTGATTGCCGTGCGCACGCGCGCAGTGGCCGCAAATCTCCCCGGCGCAAATCAGGCCGATCTGGCCGGCGACAATGCGCTCCTGGCGCGGGTCTTTCAAGTTCAGAAGAAATGGCAGGCGGCCGCGGACGCCTGGGAAACTGTGGCCGCGATTCAAGCGGGCGCATATGGAGACGAGGACTTGCGTCTAGCCGACACCCTGGACCGCCTCAGCGATTGCCGCTTCGAGATGCGGTTGGTGGACCCAGCTGTAGACGCGTTGCGGCGGGCGCTCATTATCCGGGAGCTGAACCTGGGCACTGTGAACGCCGATGTCGCCGCGACCTCCGATCATCTCGGCAAGATCCTTTACTACGCCAAACGCTTTAGCGACGCCGAGCCGTATTTTCAGCGGACGCTCGACATCGACCTTAAGCTTCCGGGTTCGGACAATCCGGAGCTGGCGCGCGCCTATGATGACCTGGCAGTGACCGAGGCGATGCTTGAAAAGTACGCGAAAGCCGAGGCGCATTATCGCGAGGCGCTAAAGCTCCGAGATGCCGACGACACCCTAAGTCTTCGCAACCTAGCGCTGGTGTTGACAGCACAAAACAAAAGCGCAGAGGCGCTGCCGCTCTACACTCGCGCCCTGGCCGTGCTGGACGCCGGCAACAACGGCGATCCGGAGTTCCTGAAGGTGATTCTCACCGAATATTCCAGCTTGCTGCGCGATCTGAAACGTCCGGCAGACGCCGCGAAGCTTGACCAGCGGCTCAAGCAGGTGGACAGGCCGGCGGCGCCAGACAAGCAAACGCCCAAGCCGGCGCCGCTTGCAGCGAAGCAATAGCGCCCGAGCTTCGTTAAATGACTTCACGCAACACGCTTCCGCGTCTTCGACAGGTCACGAATAGATTCTCGGCGTGGTAAAGCCCTCTAACGGTGAACCACTTCCGTTAATGCCCCATAACGGGCAGAATTCGAGATTCGTTCGATCAGCCGCGCGGAATTATTCAGAAGAGCAGCTTCAATCCGAACTGAATCTGACGCGAGGTGCCGACGATCGATGTGATCAATCCAGCCGTGGGAGCAGGGCTGCCGGGCAGCCCGCCGTTGGCGGGGTTTGGGTTTCCGTTAAACGCGTTCAGCGTCGGGTAATTGAAGTTCGTGTGATTCATGATATTGAAGAACTCCGCGCGGAACTGCAAGGTGGTGCCCTCAGTAAGCCGAGTTTCCTTTGCCACGTTGAGATCGAACGCGGCGTAGCTCGGAGAGGTTCCGATGTTGCGGCCCGCGTTGCCGAGAGTTCCCGGCTGCTGCAATTGGAAGCAGGCCGGATTAAACCAGTGCAGACGGCTTTGGTTGGCGGTGATATCGCAGCCGGCGATCAGGTTCGGACGCGAGGTGGCGAAGTTGTTTCCCAACCCGTCGCGCCCGTTGTAGGAGAGCACTGTAAACGGAACTCCGGTGTGGAAACTCTCAATCCCGCTCAACTGCCAGCCTTCCACAAGCCGGTTGCCGTGGAACGGCAGTTGGTAGACCGCGTTCACCGTCAGGTTATGCCGGATGTCGTAACTGCAATTTCCCTTATCGGTGCTGCCGTCGTAGGGATTGTTCCAGTTCGAGGTGCCGTTATTGCCGCCTAGACCGCCGTAGGTGTACGCCAGATCCGTACAGTGCGACATGGTGTAGGACACATAGGTTTGCACGCCCTTCGAGAAGCGGCTGTTCAGGCTGGTTTGCAATCCGTTATATCGAGATGTACTGGACGGTTGCGTGAGTGACAGCGTTCCGAAATTCGGATTCAGACGGGGGTTAGAAACGATCGAGTAGCTGCCGTTCGCATTTTGCACCAGAGTGCCGAAGTGCTGTACACCCTGAGCATCGGTCTGAACTTGAGGAGGATTGAAATCGCGGAAGGAAAGCTGATCCACGCCACGCGACCCTACATATCCTACCGTCAGCACCGTATCGCGGAATAGCTCCCTCTGAATGTTCATGTTCCATTGCATCTGATAAGGCGTGGTTCCGATGTCGTACTTCGTTCCGAAGGTGAGAGAAGGAAGGGGTGCGCTCACGCCGGCTCCCTGAAAGGGAACCGGAAATGACGGATTCTGCTGGTTCAGGGAATTGAAGGGAGGTGTGCCGACGTAGCCGGAGAAGTACGCGTAAGTCTGGTACGGATTGTGGAACAAGCCAAAACCTCCACGCAGCGAAGTTTTGTGGTCGCCAAAAACATCATAGGCGAAACCGATGCGCGGATCGAAGTTATGCACCGACGGATTCGTCTTGAAGGCGTTGGGAACCAGAGTGTAGTCTTTGTCGGTCAGCGGATTCACCACGTTGTGCAGAACATTATGTTGCTCGATAGGGTTGGTCTGAAATTCGTAGCGGATTCCGGCGTTCACCGTCAGCCGTCGGCTGACACGCCAGTCGTCCTGGATGTAGGGGGCCAAACCCAGGTCGCGGAAGTCGCGGTTGCCGTAGGCTTCGCCATCGCGCGCGCCGGTGAAAAAACTCGGCCGGGCAGCGAGCAGGTCGGAAAGCCCGCTAAATGTGTAATTGCCGTTCCAATAGGTGTAGCTGAACGAATTGATCTGCTGGCGGCGTACGCGAGCGCCAAATTTCACGGTGTGGTTGCCCACGGTCCAAATTACGTCGTCGGAATACGTGAACTTGTTCTGGAGAAAACGGAACGGGTTCACAAAATTCGCGCCCAGGGGCGAGAGTCCGGTTACCGAAATCGTGACGTCCTGACGGCCGGGAAAAGCCTGCTGCAGAGGCGCGTACGTATTTGGCTGCGTCTCGGAAGTATCCGGCCTGGTAAACGAAGCGCTGAACGAGTTCACCAGACGCGGAGTAAAAATGTGGCGTTCATTGAGCACGAAGTACTGGTTCCTCGAAAGATCCTGCGTCGGCCAAAGAGGGATCGCCGTGGTCGATACCAGGCTGCCGTAGTCGTGTACGTAGCGTCCGAAAAACGTGTCTTTCTCGGACAGGTTGTAATCGAAGCGGGCCAAATAGTAATTTTCGTCCGCCGTCTGGCCACCCACTGTGATGAGCGATCCAATACCATTGCCCAAGTCGGTGGTGGGCAGGGGGTAAAGATTCACAAGAGACTGCACCGCTGGAACAGCGGAGGCGCGGGCGGCGACGGTCGGGACCAGCGCGGTGAACGTCTGGTCCAGATGCTGCCGCAGACCTTCGTAGTTAAAGAAGAAGAAAGCTTTGTCCTTCTTCACCGGACCTCCCGCGGAGCCGCCAAACTGGTTTCGCCGGAAGGGAGCCGCGGAGCCCAGCTCGAAGAAGTTCCTGGCATCCAGCTTGTTGTTGCGTAAAAACTCGTACAGTGAGCCATGATACTGATTGGTTCCCGATTTGGTTGCGGCATTGATGGCCGCGCCATTCCCGGCGAATTCGGCGCTGTACGTGTTCGTCAGCGTCTGGAATTCCGCGATTGCCTCAATGCCC
>Ga0070684_100000534_pt1 | contig 26083 bp, 26 predicted proteins | sample KBSC723LmetaG_FD_65653 | JGI IMG/M metagenome (GOLD analysis project Ga0070684, IMG submission 65653) | Corn rhizosphere microbial communities from Kellogg Biological Station, Michigan, USA - KBS C7.2-3L metaG | ecosystem: Host-associated > Plants > Roots > Rhizosphere ...
GGTGTGTACTCGTGGGTACGTCACGAATGTAACGACGGGTGTAACTCGGCGTCCAATCAAGGTGACGTGCCACTCACCCCGTTTATTTTCGCACCGTCTCGGGCAAGGATGGTGCCTGCGCATCCCGACCACAGGAGCAGATCACACACATGCAGTCCAAGACTCGTCGCGTCGCCGTTCTCGGCGGCAACCGGATCCCATTCGCCCGCTCCAACACCGTCTACGCCACGGCCTCCAACCAGGAGATGCTCACCGCAGCCATCGACGGGCTGGTAGCCCGGTTCGGGCTCGAGAGCGAGCGCCTCGGCGAGGTCGTCGCGGGTGCGGTGCTCAAGCACAGCCGTGACTTCAACCTGGCCCGCGAGTCGGTGCTCGGCTCCAGGCTCGCGCCCGAGACCCCGGCGACCGACATCCAGCAGGCCTGCGGCACCGGCCTCCAGGCGGCCGCGATCGTCGCCGACAAGATCGCCCTCGGCGTCATCGAGTCCGGCATCGCGGGCGGTACCGACACGACCTCGGACGCACCGGTGGCGATCAGCGAGAAGCTCCGCAAGAAGCTGCTGAAGGTGAACGCCGCCCGTGGCACCCGGTCCCGGCTGACGGCCCTGGCGCAGATCCGGCCGACCGACATCGGCCTGTCGATCCCACAGAACGGCGAGCCGCGCACGAGGCTCTCGATGGGGGAGCACGCCGCGCTGACCGCACTGGAGTGGCGGATCGGGCGCGAGGAGCAGGACGAGCTCGCCGCGGCCTCGCACCAGCACCTCGCCGCGGCGTACGACGCGGGCTTCCTGGCCGACCAGGTCACGCCCTTCCGCGGTCTCGAGCGCGACTCCAACCTGCGCGCCGACTCGACGGTCGAGAAGCTCGCCCAGCTCAAGCCGGTCTTCGGCAAGGGCGAGAGCGCGACGATGACCGCCGGCAACTCCACGCCGTTGACCGATGGCGCCTCCGTGGTGCTGCTCGGCTCCGAGGCGTGGGCCGCCGAGCGCGGCCTCGAGCCGCTGGCGTTCCTGGTCGACCACGAGACGGCCGCGGTCGACTTCGTGCACGGGAACGAGGGCCTGCTGATGGCTCCTGCGTACGCCGTGCCGCGGCTGCTCGCCCGCAACGGGCTGACCCTGCAGGACTTCGACTTCTACGAGATCCACGAGGCGTTCGCCTCGCAGGTGCTGGCGACCCTGAAGGCGTGGGACGACCCGGTGTTCTGCAAGGAGCGCCTCGGTCTCGACTCCGTCCTCGGCGAGATCGACCGGGCCAAGCTCAACGTGAACGGCTCCTCGCTCGCCGCCGGCCACCCGTTCGCCGCGACCGGGGGCCGCATCCTGAACGTCGCCGCGAAGCTGCTGGCGCAGCAGGGCTCCGGCCGTGCGCTGATCTCCATCTGCGCGGCCGGCGGTCAGGGCGTGACCGCGATCCTCGAGCGCTGAGCGGTCAGCCCTGCGCCATCGCCAGGGCGGAGGTCAGCAGCAGGGCCTTCACCTGCTCGGCTCCGATCCGCGCCACGTGCGGCACGCCCGGGGCCGCCTCGTCGATGACGAGGCCGACCCGCGCGAGCTGGAGCCCGCCGAGACCGGTGGCGTAGAGGGTGTTCGCCAGCAGGGGCGGGTCGGCGACGGTGAAGTCTCCGCTCGCGACGCCGGCGTCGAGGGTGTGGCGCAGCACCGCCAGGCACGAGGCGATCGCGCGGCCGAGCCGCAGCATCGCGCTCTCGGAGATCTCGTCGAACAGCTCGGTCCCCGTCCGCCGCATCAGGCTGTGGGCACAGTCGACGAACGCCGGGTGCGCGACGCCGTAGTCCACGAAGGCGGAGACCAGCGCGGCCAGCTGGTCGCCCGGCTCCTGCTCCGACTCCGCCGCCTCGACGAGCGCTGCGCCGAGCTCGTCGAGATAGCCCACCAGCGCGAGCGCGAAGAGCTCCTCCTTGCCGGTGAAGTGCCGGTAGACGATCGCCCGGTTGATCCCGACGGCGCGCGCGATGTCCTCGATCTGGGCCTCCGCGACGCCGCGCTCGTCGAAGAGCGTCCGAGTGGCGGTCAGGATCGCCGACTCGCGGGCGCGGCGACGTACGGCGGTCGAGCTGCGTCGAGCCGGCCTGGTCTCGTGCGACGGGCTGGGCATGCCCGCATCGTACGACTGCTGCAACTCCGAGTTGCACACCTGTGACAACCGCACCGGGCCCCGGCCCTCGACGACGTACCACGGGCGGTGCCGTGAGGAACGACACCGACCGGATGGCGGGGGAGGTCCGCTGCGCCGGGGGTGGGAACCGGTTGACTGGCGGCATGAGGATCCTGCAGTACGTCGTGGGCGCCCTCCTCGTGGTGGCGCTGGCCGTGACGAGCATCGGCTGGTACCTCAGCGCCCACCCGGGCGGCGTGCGGTTCGAGTCGTGCCACTGGGAGGGGTCACACCTGGTGCTGGGCTACACCTACGGCTCCGGCGACACCGTGAGCACGATGGTCCACCCCGACGGGGACCACGTCGTGGCTCAGCTGCGCGTCGACGAGAGCGGTGGCGACCACACGACCCAGGTGCTCGACGGGGAGGCGACCTACCCGATCTCCGGGGGCCCGCTCCCGGTGCGGTATCCCAACGGCGCCGAGCTGAACTGCCCCGCTGCCTGACGTGGGCGGACGCTGAGTCAGAGGAACCGGGCCAGGACGTCGAGAGACTCGGTCGGCACCGTGACCGCGACACCCCGGCCGATCGCCTTGAGCCGCCACTGGTCACCGTCGCGGAACATCTTGGCCATCATGAAGCCGGTGCGGGGCACGCCCTCGGTCAGCGTGAACCGGGCGATCTCCTCGCCGTCCTCGGCGACGAGACGGCAGTAGGCGTTGCGCACGAACTCCAGGCTGTGGCCCTGGTAGCTGCTGACCAGGAAGAGCATCGTGTCGACGCGCGGGAAGACCTTCGCGAGGTCGACCGTGATCTGCTCGTCATCACCGTCGCCGCGGCCGCTGATGTTGTCGCCGAGGTGGGTGACGGACCCGTCGCGGGTCTCGAGGTGGTTGAAGAACGCCAGGTCGAACAGCTGCTCTCCGGCGTACTGGACCGCCGAGGCGTCCAGGTCGACGTCGGGCGCGCCGGTGCCGATGAACCCGGCGCCCGGCTTCTTGTCCCAGCCCAGCCCCATCGTGAGCCGGCCCAGCGACGTGCCGTCGTCGCGCGCCAACACCATCTCCTGGTCACGTGTCAGCTCGATCACGCCTGCGAACCTACCCGCCCGCCAGTGACCGGACCGTCTCGATGGTGTCGGCCTCGTCGGCGGACTTGTCGTCGCGGTAGCGGACGACGCGCGCGAACCGCAGGGCCAGGCCGCCGGGGTAGCGACTGGAGCGCTGGAGGCCGTCGAAGGCGATCTCGACGACCTGCTCCGGCCGCAGGGGTACGACGTAGGAGTCGCGGATCGTCTCCGGCTCGACGGCCAGCTCGGCGAACCGCTCGGTCTGCCAGGCGAGCATCTCGTCGGTCATCCCCTTGAACGTCTTGCCGAGCATGACGAAGTCGCCGGCCCCGTCGTTGCCGGCGGGATCGCGCGCGCCGAGGTGGATGTTGGACAGCCATCCCTGGCGGCGGCCGCTGCCCCACTCGACCGCGAGCACGACGAGGTCGAGGGTGTGGACCGGCTTCACCTTCACCCACCCCGAGCCGCGACGACCGGCGGCGTACCCGATCGAGAGGCTCTTGACGACCACGCCCTCGTGACCCTGCGCGAGCGCGTCCTGCGCGAACGCCTCCGCCGCCACGGGGTCGTCGGTGACGAGCCGCGGCACGCGGTGCTCCTCGGGGACGATCGCGTCGAGGACCTCGAGCCGTTCGGTGGCGGGCGCATCGAGGAGGTCGCGGCCGCCGGCGTGGAGCACGTCGAAGAAGTACGGCGTCACGGCGACTCCGGCGGACATCGCCGTGCGCGATGCGGTCTCCTGGAACGGGCGGGGGCGGCCGTCGTCGCCCATCGCGATCGCCTCGCCGTCGAGGACCAGTTCGCCGCCGGGCAGCGACCGCACCACCTCGACCACCTCGGGCAGCCGCTCGGTGATGTCGTCGAGGCTGCGGGTGGCGACCACGATCCGGTCGCCTCGGCGATGCACCTGGACCCGGATGCCGTCGAGCTTGGTGTCCACCGCCACCGGGGTGCCCGGGCCTCCGCCGGCCTTCTCGAACGCGGCGGCGACGTCCGGCGCCGTCGAGGCCAGCATCGGCAGCACCGGCCGCCCCACCTCCAGTCCGATCTCGGCCAGCGCCTCCTCGCCGCCGGTCATCGCCGCGACCACGATCGGCACGGTGCCACCGGCGAGCATCGCGGCCCTGCGCACGACGGTGAGCCTGACGCCGGAGGCCGCGGCGATCGCCTCCTGGACCAGCGCGTCCAGCGCGCCCTGGCGGACGTTGCCGGTCATCGCGCCGCGCAGCCAGCGCTGCTCGTCGGCCGTCGCCCGCGCGAACAGGTCACGCACCCCGGAAGCGCGGAGCTCCTGCGAACCGGCCCCGGACATCGCGGCGAGCCGGTCGAGGGTCTCGTGGACCTCGCGGGCGGTGACCGAGGGCTCGTCCGCAGGGTCGGGAAGGGAGCTGAGACCACGCCAGCCGACGCCGGTGCGGCGCTGGAGGATCGTGCCCCCGAGGTACGCCGTGACGACCGGCAGCTCGTCGAGGTCGGCCTGGCCCAGCCTCTCCGCGATCGCGGCGACCTTGGCCTTCCGCGAACGGGTGGCGGCCACCGCGGCCGAGGTCTCGACCAGGTCGCGCAGCAGCATGTCGTCATCCTGCCGGAGCGCACCGACACCTCGGCACCGTCATTCGCCGATGAGGGTGCGCACCTCGTAGAGCTCGGGGAAGAAGGTCAGGTCCAGGGCCCGGCGCAGGAAGTCGACGCCCGAGGAGCCACCGGTGCCGGTCTTGTGGCCGATCGTGCGTTGCACCACCTGCAGGTGGCGGAAGCGCCACTGCTGGAAGTTGTCCTCGACGTCGACGAGCTCCTCACAGGTCTCGTAGACGCCCCAATGCTCCTCGGGTGCGGCGTAGACGCCGGCGAACATCCGCACGAGCCCGGGGTGCGACCGGTAGGGCTGTGACCAGTCACGGTCGAGGCAGTCCGCGGGTACGGCGTACCCCTGGCGCGAGAGGTGAGCGAGGAACTGGTCGTACAGCGACGGCTCGTGGAGCAGCGTGGTGAGCTCACCGTGTGCGGCCGGGTCGTGGGCGAAGACCTTCACCATCTCGGGATTCTTGTTGCCGAGCAGGAACTCGACCTCGCGGTACTGCGCCGACTGGAAGCCGGACGAGGTCGCCAGGAACGGCCGGATCAGTGCGTACTCCGAGGGCGTGAGGGTCGCCAGCACCGACCACTGGTCGGTGATCGTGTGCTGCACGTGCTTGACCCGGGCCAGTCGCTTCAGCGCGGGCGCGAGCTCGTCGGCGGCCAGCAGCGCGCGGGCGGAGCGGAGCTCGTGGACGAGGAGCTTCAGCCAGAGCTCGGTCGTCTGGTGCTGGACGATGAACAGCAGCTCGTCGTGCTGCGGCGGGTCGCTCAACGGACGCTGGGCCGAGAGCAGCGTGTCGAGCCGGAGGTAGTCGCCGTAGGACATCTGGCGGCTGAAGTCGCGCTCGATCCCCTCCTCGAGGGGGCGCTCAGGGGTGGCGTCGCTCACGGCTCCGACCCTAGTGCGCCGGCGCTGGCTAGGGTCCGGTCATGGACGCCGATGTGATCGTCGTGGGCCACGGGCTCGCGGGCCTCGCCGCCGCCGCGGAAGCGGCCGACGCGGGACGCCGGGTGCTGCTGGTCGACCAGGAGCCCGAGCAGTCGCTCGGTGGCCAGGCCTTCTGGAGCCTGGGCGGACTCTTCCTGGTCGACACCCCCGAGCAGCGGCGGATGGGCGTGCACGACAGCCACGAGCTGGCGCTCTCCGACTGGATGGGCAGCGCCCAGTTCGACCGCGCCGAGGACCACTGGCCGCGGCGCTGGGCCGAGGCGTACGTCGACTTCGCGGCCGGTGAGAAGCGGTCGTGGCTGCGGTCGATGGGACACCGGATCTTCCCCGTGGTCGGGTGGGCCGAGCGCGGCGACGGTCGCGCGGACGGGCATGGGAACTCCGTGCCTCGGTTCCACATCACGTGGGGGACCGGGCCGGGACTGGTCGAGCCCTTCGAGCGCCGGGTGCGCGAGCACCTGGCCGCCGGTCGGGTGCACGTCGCGTTCCGGCACCGCGTCGACGCGCTGGTGGTCGACGGTGGCGCGGTGACCGGCGTCCGCGGCACGGTGCTGGCCCCGGACACGATGGCGCGGGGCCAGGCGTCCAACCGCACGGGAGTGGCCGACTTCGAGCTGACGGCACAGGCGGTGATCGTCTCCAGCGGCGGCATCGGCGGCGATCACGACCTGGTCCGCGCGGCCTGGCCCGAACGACTCGGCACGCCGCCGGCGTTCATGGTCAGCGGCGTGCCCGCGCACGTCGACGGCCGGATGATCGGGATCAGCAGGGCGGCCGGCGCCGAGGTCGTCAACGAGGACCGGATGTGGCACTACGTCGAGGGCCTGCGGAACTGGGACCCGATCTGGCGCAACCACGGCATCCGGATCCTCCCCGGACCGTCGTCGATGTGGTTCGACGCCGCCGGGCGCCGGCTTCCGGCGCCGTACTTCCCGGGCTTCGACACGCTCGGCACCCTGCGTCACCTGCGGGAGACCGGCTACGACTACTCGTGGTTCGTGCTCACGCAGAAGATCATCGAGAAGGAGTTCGCGCTGTCGGGGTCGGAGCAGAACCCCGACCTGACCGGCAAGGACATCAGGCTGCTGCTCGGCCGCGTCGTCGGCGACGGGGCACCCGGTCCGGTCGAGGCGTTCAAGGAGCACGGCGCGGACTTCGTCGTCGCCGACGACCTGACCGAGCTCGTGCACGGCATGAACGGGATCGGCGGGCCGGAGCACGGGGGAGCGGTGATCGACGAGGACCTGCTGCGGCGCCAGATCGAGGCGCGCGACCGGCAGATCGACAACCGCTACACCAAGGACACCCAGGTCGCGTTCATCCGCCAGCACCGGGCCTACCGCGGCGACAGGCTGGTCCGGGTCGCGTCGCCACACAAGATCCTCGACCCGAGCAACGGTCCGCTGATCGCCGTACGCCTCAACATCCTGACCCGGAAGACCCTCGGCGGCCTGGTCACCGACCTGTCCGGACGGTGTCTGACCGCGAACGGCGAGCCACTGCCCGGTCTGTACGCCGCGGGCGAGGCGGCGGGGTTCGGTGGCGGCGGGATGATGGGCTACAACGCCCTCGAGGGCACGTTCCTCGGTGGCTGCCTGTTCTCGGGTCGTACGGCGGGCCGCGCGGCCGCCGCGGCCACCGGCCGGGTCGGCGGCCGCGGCTAGCGTGGGTCCCGTGACGGAGGCGAGCCGGCGGGTGTGGCGACCCGACTGGCCGTGTCCGGCCCTCGGCATCCTCGGCCAGCAACGCCACGGTGGGGGTGACCCGACGTTCCGGGTGCACGCCGACGAGGTGTGGCGCGGCATCCGTACGCCGGACGGGCCGGCGACCCTGCGCGTCGCACCCCGGCCCCGTGCCGGTGACGTGCTCGCCGAGTCCTGGGGCGACGGCGCCGCCTGGGCGCTCGACCACGTCCCGGCGATGCTCGGCGACGACGACGACCCCTCCGGCTTCGGCAGTGGCCTGCACCCGCTCGTGGCGGAGGCCCATCGACGGCGCCCGCACCTCCGGTTCGGGGCGAGCCACCGCGTCTTCGAGACCCTGGTCGCCGCGATCATCGAGCAGAAGGTCACCGGTCAGGAGGCGTTCGCCGGGTTCCGGCGGTTGGTCCACCGGTACGGCGAGCGGGCACCCGGCCCCGGCCGGGAGCTGCGGCTCTGGGTCCAGCCCGGCCCCGAGACGATCCGGCGGGTGCCGTCCTGGGAGTGGCTCAAGCTCCACATCGACCCCGCCCGTTCGCGCACCCTCGTCCGGGCGGCGACGGTGGCCGACACGCTGGACCGGCTCACCGCCGATGACGCGGACGCCAGGCTCCGCACGCTGCCCGGCATCGGGGAGTGGACCTCCGCCGAGGTCAGGTCTCGCGCCTTCGGTGATCCGGACGCCGTCAGCTTCGGCGACTTCCACATCGCCCAGGACATCGGCTGGGCCGTCACCGGCACGCCGTACGACGACGAGCAGCTGCGGGCGTTCCTCGAGCCCTGGCGACCCCAGCGCAACCGGGCCGTGGTCCTGATCCACGGCCTGGCCGGCGGCCGACCGCGGCGCGGGCCTCGGCTGGCTCCGCGCACCCACCTGCCCGTGCGCTAGCGTTCGCTCACCTCAGGGAGGGGAGGGGCAGCCATGTCACAAATGGCAGCCGGGACCCGCGCCACCGATCTGGACGCGGCACTGGCGCGTTCGGTCGAGGCCTCCGTCGCGCCCGGCGCCCAGGCGGCCCTGGTGCGTGACGGTGAGCTGCTCTGGACGGGTGCGTACGGCATGGCCGACCCCGAGTCGGCGACCCCGATCTCGGGCGAGACGGTGTTCTGCCTGGCCAGCCTCGGCAAGACGATGGTCGCCGCGCTCGCCCTTCGCCTCGTGGAGGAGCACCGACTCGACCTGGACGCTCCGGTCGCGGCCGTGGTCGACGACGACCTACCCGGCTTCGACGTGGTGACGCCCCGGATGCTGCTGACCCACACGTCGGGCTACCCGGACCTCTACGACACCCCCGAGGTGGCGGCCCTGATGCCTCCGGACCAGGACGAGCCCGGCAGCGGCTCGGCGTACGACCCGGACCGGCCGTTCACCTGGTCGATGCTGGCGCCCGGGATCCGCGCGCCGGTCGAGCCCGGAGCGCGGTGGGAGTACTCCAACGCCGGCTACATCGTGCTCACCGAGATGCTGAGCCGGGTGCTCGGCGGGTCCGAGGGCGTCCGTGCCGCCTGGCGGAGCCTCGCCGACCGGGTCGGTGGAGGCCTGACCGACGACGTGCTCACCATGGAGAGGTCGTGCGTGCCGCTCGAGCGGCTGGCGCGGGGCCACGAGTACAGGGACGACGGGACGCTCGTCGACCCGTACGCCGCCGTCGAGCACTCCGGCGTCCCGACGGACCTGTTCGGGCTCCCGTTCGGCGACGGACTCTTCGCCGGAACCGCCCACGGTGTCGCGCTGTTCCTCGACGGCCTGTTCGCCCGCATGACGGTGCTCGAGTCCGCGACGGTCGAGCTGATGTCCACCACCACGACCCAGGCGGCGACCGCCGACGTACCGAGTCCCGACCTCACGACCTACGGGATGGGTACCCACCGGATGACCGGTGGTGATCTGGCCTGGCAGGGCCACCGCGGACGGTACGGCGGGTTCTCCTCCGTCGGCGCCACCGACCGCACACACGGTCGGTCACTCGTCGTCCTGGCGAACTGCACGGGCGAGGAGTCGCCCGCGCTGCCCATCTGGCGGGCGCTGGCGGCCGCGTGCGTCAGAGGAGCGGACGCAGGGGATTGAGCAGGAACTCGGTGAAGCGGCGGTAGATGTCGCGGGCCTCCCACTCGTCCTCGGTGAGCTGAAGACAGTTGGACTCGTCGACCCGGAAGATCTCCTCCAGCGAGCCCGCGAGCTCCGGGTCGATGATCTCGACGTTGATCTCGTAGTTGCCGGTCAGGCTCAGCCGGTCGATGTTGGCGGTGCCGACGGTCGACCAGGTCCCGTCGATGGTGGCGGTCTTCGCGTGCACCATGGCGTCGCGGTAGCGCAGCACCTTCACGCCGGCGTCCAGCAGCTGCGAGAAATAGCCGCGGGAGATCCAGTCGGAGACGACGTGGTTGGACTTGGCCGGGATCAGCAGGCGGACGTCGACGCCGCGTCGCGCCGCGGCGGTCAGGGCCTCGGCGAAGTCGGGGTCGGGCAGGAAGTACGCCGTGGTGAGCCAGACGTTCTTGCTGGCCCGGGCGATCGCCTCGATGTACATCGCGCGGATCGGGAACATCCACAGCCGTGGCACGTTGCGGTGGAACCGGATGGTCGGCTCCCAGGTCGAGGCCGTCTCGAGGAGCAGCGGTCGCTCGCTGGAACGGAAGCGCCGCCGGCGGTTGAGGTTCCAGAAGTCCGCGAACGCCCGCTTCAGGTCCCAGACGCCCGGCCCGGTGATCCGGACGTGGGTGTCGCGCCACTCCGTCGCGTACGCCTCGCCGATGTTGAAGCCGCCGACGAACCCGATCGACTCGTCGACCACCAGGATCTTGCGGTGGTCGCGGCCGTACCGTCGCAGGTCGAACGGCCGCCACCCGGCCGCGTACACGGGGTAGCGGAGCACCTTCATCGAGCTCGGGAAGCGCTTGAACCGCGGCGAGACCACGAGGTTCGCGAACGCGTCGTAGATCAGGTACACCTCGACGCCCCGGGCCGCGGCCTCCTCGAGCGCGGTCTTGAAGCGCTGCCCGACGGCGTCGGCCTTCCAGATGTAGGTCTCGAGCAGGATCTGGCGCTGGGCTCCGTCGATCGCGGCGATCATGGCGTCGTAGAGGTCCGTCCCGAACATGTACGTCGTGACCTCGCCGTCGCCCACGGGCACGGAGCTCGGCGGCGTGGTCGGGAACGACACCGCCCGGTGCTTGCCACGACGTCGGTAGGAGTCGACCAGGGTCATCCCGATCGCCATCAGGAAGGGCGCGGCGACGATCCCCAGCACGATCCGACGCACGAGCGGGAGCCAGCGGTCGGCCCCAGACGACGGAGATCGGGTGCGCACGCCGCCAAACTACCCATCGCGCGGGGTTGCCCCTGCCCGGGCAGCCCGAACCTGGCAGGATCACTGACCGTGGACATCACGGGGTTCCGGCGCCTGGACGGGGCCTGGACGTGGTGGCGCACCCTCCGCGAGAACCGTCGCCGGTACCGTCGCCTCTTCGGCCGGCGCATGCACCTGGTCCTCCCACGCACGCACAGCGAGTGGATCCACCACTACAAGTTCCTGCGCCGCGACCCGTGGCTGCCGGAGCTCACGGACAAGATCGCGGCGAAGCGGTTCATCGCCGAGCGGGTCGGCGAGGAGTACGTGATCCCGACGTACTGGTCCGGCCGCCGACTGCCGAGCAGGCGCGCGCGCCGCCGCTGGCCGCGCCCGTACTTCATCAAGGCCGCGCACGGCTGTCACCAGGACCTCGAGGTGCCGGCCGACGGGCCGGTGCCGTGGAACAAGATCGAGCGCCAGACCGCGCGGTGGCTGCGCAGCACCTACGGGCGTACGGGGGGCGAGTGGCAGTACGCCCGGATCCGGCCTCGCCTGATCGTCGAACAGCGGATCGGCGACCCCAGCGTGCTCCCGGACGACTACAAGTTCTGGGTCTACCACGGACGGGTGCACTACGTGCACTGGTTCACCGACCGTGGTCTGCCGACGTACGGCGGCCGGATCGTCGATCGGGACTGGAACGAGCCCTTCCGCTCGATCTCCCAGCGCACCCACGAGCGCTACCCGCCGCGTCCGGAGTCGCTGGACCTGATGATGTGGATCGCGGAGACCCTGGGCGAGGGGTTCCGGTTCGTACGGGTCGACCTGTACGAGGTCGACGGTCATCCCTACGTCGGGGAGCTCACGTTCACTCCCTCCGCCGGCTTCCACACCCTCGACCCGGATCAGGTCGACTTCGACCTCGGCAGGCTGTGGCGCAAGCCGCGCAGCGAGCGGTTCCCGGCCGCGCCGTTCCCCGAGCGCGCCGCCCGGATCAGGGAGCCCGCGAGCGTCGGCAGTCCCTGACCGCACCCCCCCGGCGTGGCAGGATCACCAGGGTGATGGGCCCGGGCACGACCGGCGTGCGCGCGTGGTGGCGAACAGCGCGCGTCGCGCATCGTCGCTACCTCGAGGTGTTCGGTCGGCGGCCACGGCTGCTCCGGCCGCGGACCCACTCGGAACGGCTGCACCGGGCCAAGCTCTTCCGGAGGGATCCCCGTCTGCCGATCCTGGCCGACAAGATCGAGGTGAAGTCGTTCATCGCGGACCGGGTGGGCGAGCGCCACGTGGTGCCCACGCTCTACGCCGGCGACGCGCTGCCGCCGCGCGAGGAGCGCGGCTGGCCCCGTCCCTTCTTCGTGAAGGCCAGCCACGGCAGCAGCTGGCAGGTGCAGGTGCCGGCGGAGGGCCCGCCGCGGTGGGGCCGCCTGGAGCGTCAGGTCGGCCACTGGCTGTCCACGACGTACGGCGAGAGCGGCGGTGAGTGGCACTACGGCCTGATGCCGAGGCGGATCCTGGTCGAGCCGCACCTGGGCGACCCGTCACGCATGCCCGACGACTACAAGTTCTGGGTGTTCCACGGTCGCGTCCACTTCGTGCACTGGCTGACCGGGAGGGGGACGCCGGAGTTCGGGGGCCGGCACCTCGACCTCGACTGGAACGAGGCCTTCCGCTCCTTCCGGTTCCGCACCCACGAGAGGATGCCGCCGCGTCCCCGCTCGCTCGACACGATGATCAGGATCGCCGAGCGGCTTGCCGAGGGCTTCACCTTCGTCCGCGTGGACATGTACGACATCGACGGGCACGTGTACGTCGGAGAGCTCACCTTCACGCCCACCGCGGGGTTCCACCTCTTCGACCCGCCGGAGACCGACCTCATGCTGGGGCGCCTGTGGCACAAGCCTCCGCCGGTCGGACCGGATGCCCGAGATCGGCGAGGAGCACCTCAGGCCGCGGTCCCCCTGCTGACGCGCGACCGCGCCAGGATGTGACGGGCCACATGTCGTGCGTCGCGACCGGCGCCGCCGATCAGCATGGAGTAGAAGCCACGCTGGAACAGCAGTCCCATGAAGTACAGGCCCGGCACGTCGGGCATCACGCCACCGCGGTCCCGCGGCCAGCCGTCCTCACCGACCGGTGACGGGTGGATGAACGAGAAGTCCTGGCGGTAGCCCGTGCACCACACGATGTTGGCGACGTCCAGGACGGTGCCGTCGGCCAGAGCGGGCTTGCCGTCGACGACATCCGTCGTGCGCTCGTCGGTCCGGTGCACGCCGGCCTGGTCGAGGTGGCGGCGCTTCACCCGCAGCAGGGGCGCGTTCAGCTTCCCCGAACGGATGCCGGCCCTCGCTCGGCGACCGGGCGGGGTCCGCTCGGTGAGCAGGTGGGTCCAGGCGAACCACAGCACCGGGAGGAACACCCTGCCCCGGCGGCTCTCGATGTCGATCGGCACCTCGGCGCGCACGGCGCCGGACACCCGGACCTCGTGGCCGGCGTTGGCTGCCTCGAGCGCGATGTCGGCGCCGGACTGGCCGAGGCCGACGACGAGCACCGGGCCCGGCAGCAGCTGACCGGGCTCGCGGTACGCGCTCGAGTGCATCTGGCGGACTCCGGGGTCGATCTGCTCGGCGAGGGCGGGGACGCGGGGGTGGGTGTCACCGCCGGTCGCGACGACGACGTTCTGGGCCTGGTAGGTGCCCCCGTCGGTCACGACCGTCCAGCTGCCGTCGTCCGCCTGGCTCACCGAGGCGACGTCGAGCCCGCAGTGGACGTGGAGTCGGTGGTGTCGGGCGTACTCCTCCAGGTAGTCGGCGAGCTGTCCTGCGGTCGGGAACGACCTCGGCGGTGCCGGGAACCGGAGCCCCGGCAGCGCGTCGTACCGAGCCGGCGTGTTGAGGACCAGCGAGGCATATCGGCGGCGCCACTGGTCGCCGATGCGCGCTGACCGCTCGAGCACGACGTAGCGCCGACCGGCGCGCTGCAGGTGGTAGGCCGTGGCGAGGCCGGCCTGGCCGGCTCCGATGATGACGGTCTCGACCTGCTCGGGGCCGGTGTCGGCGACGGGACGAACGGACGTGGGTGACGTGGTGGTGTCGGTCATGGCAGGGACGCTAGGAACTCGAAGCCCCCCACCGCGTCCGCCGTGCTGCCCATCCCTCGCCGGTGGCATGGGTAGTTCTGTGTAGTCCCGCGCGGGTCAGACGAGCCGGTGGTCGTAGGCGTAGGCCGTAGCGGCCGCTCGAGACCGGATCGCGAGCTTCGTGTAGATGTTCGACAGGTGTCGGGCCACCGTCTTCTCGCTGAGTACGAGCTCGCGCGCGATCACCCGGTTGGTGTGGCCGGCCGCGACGAGTCGGAGCACCTCGACCTCGCGAGGCGTCAGGCCGTCGCTCGGGGCGGCGCGGCCGTCGAGGCGCTCGAGGTCCGGCCGGGCGCCGAGTCGCGTGAAGGTCTCGCGGGCGGCCTCGTGCTCGAGGGCTGCGGAGTCGCTGTCGCCGAGGGCGCGGCAGGCATCGCCGATCCGGACCCGCACCCGAGCCGCGTCGTACGGCATCCCGAGACGCGTCCACACCTCCAGGGCCTGGCGGAGGCGCGACAGGGCACCGGGGGCGTCGTTCTCCGCGAGCAGCACCGCGCCGACCGCCTCCGCCGCGCGTGCCTGGTGGACCGTCGGGAGCGAGGCGGACCCTGCGGCCAGCTCGTCGGCGGCGGATCGGGCCGCCGTGACGTCGCCGGACAGGAGCACGGCCTCGACGAAGCCGGCCAGGATGTCGGGGCGGTCGATCCGGTCGGGCTCGGCGTGCAGGCGCCGGAAGGTCGTCACGGCCTCGTCGACGCGGCCCTGCGCGAGTCGCATCAGGGCGAGTCCCGGCTCGGGCTGGCGGCCGAGCGAGTTGGCGCGGCGGTAGGCGTCCTCGGCCTCGGCGTACTCGCCTTGGAGCCGGCGCACCTCGGCGAGCTGGTACCACGCGTCGCCGACCGCCGTGCCGCCGAGCCGGGCGCAGGCCGCGCGGGCCTCGTCGAGGGCACCGGTCCAGTCGCCGCGCATCGCCATGAGCTGGCTGCGGTGGACCAGGCACTCGCCCCGGAAGGGCACGAGCCCCGACTGTGAGTCGCACCAGTCCGACAGGACACCGGTCCACTCCTGGGCACGAGGCACGTCGAGCAGGCTCATGCAGGCGCTGATCACCGCGCAGTAGGCCAGTCCCGCGACGGTCGGGTACAGCTCGCTGTCCGACACGACCAGCATCACCTCGTCGAAGCAGTCCAGGGCCTCCTCACGGCGTCCCTGGTGCAGCAGCCCCCACCCGGTCACGAGCCGTCCGAGCACCTCGAGGTTGTCGTTGCCGTCCCGCCGGCCGACATCGGCCGCCGCCGCCGCGAGGACCATGCCCTCGTCCACGCGTCCGGACAGAACCAACCGGCGTGCCTCGATGACGTCCGGGAACGTCGCCATCGCCCCCTCCACGCCGTGCTCCTCGGCGATCGCCCGGCTCCGGGCGAGCCAGGCCCCGCCCCGCGCAGGTTCGCCGGCGTTGACCAGCAGGAAGGCGTGCCAGAACGCCGTCTCGGCGGCCTCGGGCCAGCGCTCCTCGGCCAGTGCGAGCCGGTGGGTGCGCTCGAGGACCTGGGTGCTGGCGTCGTCCTCGCCCGCCATGTAGAGCGAGAGACCCAGGAGCTTCAGGTCCTCGCCGGACAGCGGCTGCTGCGCATCGGCGGCGAGGAGGCACCGGACGCACACGTCCCACCGACGCTCGGCGTATGCCGCCCGCCCGCGCTCGAGGTCGCTCGCGCTCACGCGGAGAACGTACTCCCGCGCCCGGGGCGCTGTCGGCGGGCCCGTCTACGCTGGCAGGCATGCGACCCGTGACCGACCTGGAGCGCCGGGTGGCGCCGTTCGAGGTGGTCTCCGACTACCAGCCGAGCGGTGACCAGCCGGCCGCGATCGAGGAGATCGTGCGCCGGGTCAAGGGTGGGGTCAACGACGTGGTCCTGCTCGGCGCGACCGGGACCGGGAAGACCGCGACCGTGGCCTGGGTCGCCGAGCAGATCCAGCGGCCGATGCTCGTGCTCCAGCCGAACAAGACGCTCGCGGCCCAGTTCGCCAACGAGCTGCGGCAGCTGTTCCCGCACAACGCGGTCGAGTACTTCGTGTCCTACTACGACTACTACCAGCCCGAGGCCTACGTCCCGCAGACCGACACCTACATCGAGAAGGACTCCTCGATCAACGAGGAGGTCGAGCGACTGCGCCACTCGGCGACGAACTCGCTGCTCACCCGGCGCGACGTGATCGTGGTGTCGACGGTCTCGTGCATCTACGGCCTCGGCACGCCGCAGGAGTACGTCGACCGGATGCTGAAGCTGAAGGTCGGAGACGAGCGCGACCGCGACTCGATCCTGCGCCGCCTGGTCGAGATCCAGTACACCCGCAACGACATGACCTTCACCCGCGGCACGTTCCGGGTGCGCGGCGACACCCTCGAGATCTTCCCGGTCTACGAGGAGCACGCCGTGCGCGTGGAGTTCTTCGGTGACGAGGTCGAGCGGCTGATGACGCTCCACCCGGTCACCGGCGAGGTGATCAGCGAGGACGACGAGCTCTACGTCTTCCCGGCGACCCACTACGTCGCCGGACCCCAGCGCATGGAGCGGGCGATCAACGGCATCGAGGCGGAGCTCGAGGAGCGGCTGGCGACGTTCGAGCGCCAGGGGAAGCTGCTCGAGGCCCAGCGCCTGCGGATGCGCACGACGTACGACGTCGAGATGATGCGGCAGGTCGGGTCGTGCGCCGGCATCGAGAACTACTCGATGCACATCGACGGTCGCACCTACGGCACCCCTCCGAACTGCCTGCTCGACTACTTCCCGGAGGACTTCGTCCTCGTCATCGACGAGTCGCACGTGGCCGTGCCGCAGGTGGGCGGGATGTACGAGGGCGACATGTCGCGCAAGCGAAACCTCGTCGACCACGGCTTCCGGCTGCCGAGCGCGATGGACAACCGCCCGCTGAAGTGGGAGGAGTTCCTCGAGCGGATCGGGCAGACGATCTACCTCTCGGCGACTCCGGGCGACTACGAGCTGGACAAGGTCGGCGGCGACGTCGTCGAGCAGATCATCCGCCCGACCGGGCTGGTCGACCCCGAGGTCGTGGTGAAGCCGACCAAGGGCCAGATCGACGACCTGATCCACGAGATCAACACCCGCACCGAGAAGAACGAGCGCGTGCTGGTCACGACGCTGACCAAGAAGATGTCGGAGGACCTGACCGACTACCTCCTCGACGCCGGCGTCCGCACCCGCTACCTGCACTCCGAGGTCGACACGCTCAAGCGCATCGAGCTCCTGCGTGACCTGCGGCTCGGCGACTACGACGTCCTGGTCGGCATCAACCTCCTGCGCGAGGGCCTCGACCTGCCCGAGGTGTCGCTGGTCTCGATCCTCGACGCCGACAAGGAGGGCTTCCTGCGGTCGGACAAGTCGCTGATCCAGACCATCGGCCGGGCCGCGCGCAACGTGTCCGGCCAGGTGCACATGTACGCCGACAAGATCACGCCGTCGATGGAGTCCGCGATCGACGAGACCAACCGTCGTCGCGCCAAGCAGGTCGCCTACAACACCGAGCGCGGGCTCGACCCGCAGCCGCTGCGCAAGAAGATCGCCGACATCACCGAGATGCTGGCCCGCGAGGACGAGAACACCCAGGCGCTGCTGGCGACCTGGGCCGGCACCGAGGCCAAGGGCCGGGCCGGTGGCGTGAAGCCGAGGCAGGGCCAGCCGGTCCCGGCGCTCGGCCAGCTCAAGGCCGGCCAGCTGGCACCCGACATCTCGGGCCTGCCGAGCGCCGAGCTCGCCGCGCTGATCCAGGAGCTGACCGACCAGATGAGGACCGCCGCCGCGGAGCTGCAGTTCGAGCTGGCCGCCCGACTTCGCGACGAGATCAGCGACCTGAAGAAGGAGCTGCGGCAGATGATGGAGGCGACGAAGTGACGAACGTCGGCCGGCGAGCCCGGGGGGCGGCGCCGCGAGCGGCGAGCACCGGATAGCCCGTGGACGTGGAGCGGATGCGGGAGCACTGCGCGGCCAAACCGGGCGCGTGGCCCGACTTCCCCTGGGAGCACGAGCACCCGGTGTTCAAGGTCGGCCCGGGTGAGCGCGGCAAGATCTTCGCGTTCCTCGGTGGCGAGGGGGTCGGGGTCAAGGCCGGTCGGAGTCGCGAGGTCGCCGACGAGTGGCTCGAGCGCTTCCCCGGTAGCGCGTCGGTGATGCGCTACATCGGCCGATCGGGCTGGAACGACCTCTCCTTCACCGGCATCCCGGACCCCGACCTGCTCGAGGCGGTCGACGAGTCCTACCGCCTCGTGGTCGAGGGACTACCGAAGAGGCTGCGGCCGGACGGCTGGGACGTCGTCTGAGTCGCCCGTCGCCGTGCTCACCGGAGGCCGGCCGGACTCCCGCCCCGCGTCCCGTCCGCCCCGCTCAAGCCTCCTCGGGCTTGTCCGGCGGTGGCTCGGAAGGCTTGGGGGACTTCGACGACCTGGTCTTCGGCGGCTCGAGCGCCCTGGCCTGCCTGCGCTCGAGCTTCTCGACCCGACCGTCGATGATCGACTGCTTGCTGGAGAGGACGCGCACGAGGTTCCCGGCCGTCGGGATCAGGACGAAGATCGGCCACATGAAGTTGTCGCGACCGAGGAGGAACCAGATCGCCCAGCAGATCAGGTTGGGGATCAGGAAGCCCATGATCGCCTCGCCGCGCTTCTCCTGGTAGTAGCGCTGGGCCTGCCGCTGGAGGTCGGGCCGCGACGCGAGGCTGACGGCGGGGACCGCGGCGTCCGCGGCCAGGTCGAGCAACGGCGGCAGCAGGTCGGCGTAGGTCTTGGCACCGTCGACCTGGGCCGTCCGCTCGTCGAGCTCGTCGCGGTCGAGCCGGCCTTCGGCGTACGCCGACGCCAGCGCGTCGTGGACCACGGCGCGGTCGCGGTCGGACGCCCGCACGGCGGCGTACGCCGGATCGCGCGGATCGTGCTCGAAACGGCCCCAGAGACTGCCGTTGCTCCCCGTGGTCACCGGGTCATCGTAGGGCGAGCCCGACGCGTGCCGCCCGCACCAGGTCCGCGGACCGTCCGGTCGTCGCCAGCGGCGCCTCGACCACCCCGCCATCGCGGTCCGAGGCGTGCAGCATGACGCCGGGCTCGACCACGAGGCCGACGTGGTGGACGTGCCGACCCGGGCGGGCGAAGAAGTAGAGGTCGCCGCGGAGTACGTCGTCCACGGGCACCTCCGGCAGCGCGGCCGCCTGGTCGCGGGCGTCGCGCGGGCTGATCGTGTCCAGGGCGCGGTGCACGAGGTGGACCAGCCCCGAGCAGTCGATGCCGCGCCCGCTCATCCCGCCCCAGACGTACGGCGTGCCCAGCAGCGTGCGGGCCAGGGCCACCGCGTCGTCCCCACCCTCTGGAAACGCGTCGCCGGGCACGTGCAGCGCCGGAGCCTCCACCACCGAGCGGCCCAGATGTCCCGCGTCGACCCAGCCCGGATACCCCTGCGGGTCCAGTGTCGACGGCTGCCACGGCAGGACCACCGGGACGCGGCCGTCCCGCTCCGGGCCGCTCACCGACACGGGCTCACCGGTCAGCGCCTCCGTGACCCGGTCGTCGCGGGCCGATCCGGTGGGGGCGCGCCAGACCGGTGCGACCTCGGCCGACACCAGGCGGAGCGTCACGCAACGACCTCGGCCCAGGCCGCGGAGGCGACCCGGGCGATCCCGGCCTCCCGCTCCTCCTCGGTGCCCGGCGCGGAGACCAGCACCGCGAGCCCGACCGGGGGCAGGCCCGGCGCCCGCACCAGCGCCACGTCGTGGTTGACGCTGCTGATCCAGCCCGTCTTGTTCCCGATGACCAGCCCGTCCGGCAGCCCGGCCGGGATGCCGTTGCGGTACTGCTGCGCCCGGAGCGTGCGCTCGCACTCCGCCGTCGCCACCGGACCGGCGAGGCGCCCCTCCGCCAGGGCCACCACCAGGCGGGCCATGTCGTCGGCCGTGATCAGGTTGTCGATGCCGGCGTCGCGGGCGGGGTAGTCCTCGATGCCCCGCACGATCGTGGTCCGCTCCGAGCAGCCCGCGTCCGCCAGCACCGCCGCGACCTCCTCCGTGCCGACCTCGTCGAGCACGACGTTCGTGGCCAGGTTTCCCGACACCGTGACCATCCGGTGCACCAGGTCGCCGAGCGGGACGTCGCTGCCCAGGGCGGCCCAGGTCTCCGGGTCGGAGTCCTCCTCCTGGTCCATGCTGAAGCGGTGGCCCGGGTTGCGCGACTCGAAGTCGTCGTGCACGCGGACCGGCCGGTCGAGGTCGAGCAGGCCCCGCTCGGCGAGGCGTCGCGCTGCCACCAGGATCGGCAGCTTCATGATGCTCGCGGAGTAGTGGCGCGCATCCGCGTCGACCGAGACCCGCGGCCGCTCCTCACCGGACACCCGGGCCACGACCGAGACGATCCCGTCGCCCCGGCGCAGGGCGTCGACGGCGGCTGGCAGCGAGCGATCGGCGTACGAGGCGTCCACCGCTGCATCGTAGGAAACCCCCGCGTCGGACCGCCCGGCGACCCGTCGTGCGGGCTTACGATGCGCACAGCGCGAGGCCGGCCGAGCCTGGGAGGGTCCAAGACCGTGAACCGCTGGTTGACGATGCTGGTCGTCCTCCTGGCACTCGCGGCCGGACTGGGGGCGGCGCTGACCTGGCGCACCCACGGTGACCGGGCGGACGCGGCCACCCGGCAGGAGCGGTACGGCGCGGTGCTCGCCGCCGCGGACTCCGAGGTCACCGCGTTCGTGAACATGCGCTACGACCGGGCCCAGCAGTCGGTTGATGCCGTGGCCCAGGGCGCAACCGGCGACTTCCGCGACCACTACGTCCGGTCGGCCGCCCACGTCATCCGGATCCTCGAGCGCCATCGGTCGCTGATGTCCGGTCACGTGGTCTGGTCCGGCGTCTCGGCGATCAGCGGCGACCGCGCCACGGTCATCGTGGCGACGACGGGCACGGTCTCCAACACCCGCACCCAGGGCTCCGACGAGCCGCGCGCCTTCCGCTTCCGGGTCGCCCTGGTGCGCGTGGGCGATCGCTGGCTGACCTCGGACCTCGAGTTCGTGGGGGCCTCCCCGTGAGCCGTCGGACCACGGTGGTGCTCGGATCCTGCCTCCTGATCCTCGCCGTCGCGGTCGCTGCCGAGGCGTGGTACCTCTGGGGCACGTCCTCGCCCACGCCCACCGCCGCGCGGCCGGTCGTGATCGGCGACATCTCCGCCCAGGCCGCGGTCGACACGGCTGCGACCGACGCGGCCGCCATCTTCACGACCTCCTGGCGTCGCTACGACGCCCACGTGGCCAGGGCCGCGTCGCTGATGACCGGCGACATGGCCGCCCGCTATCGCACGTCCGCGGCGCCGGTCCGCGGCCGCGTCGTGGCCAGCCGCACCAGCACCACGACCCGGGTCGCCGCGTCGGGCGTCGTGGAAGCGACGCCGGACGAGGTGCTGGCGCTGCTGTTCCTCGACCAGCGGACGACCAGCGGCGGCGGCCCGCCGTCGTACCAGGCCAGGCGGGCGCTGGTGACGATGGTGCACACCGACCGCGGCTGGCTGGTCGGCAACGTGCAGACCCGCTGAGACGGATCGGCCGGCGCCCGTGGACCCGCTGTCCGAAGCGGCCGCCGGTGCGGCAGGGTATCCCCGTGGCACACCACGACACCGACCTGGCCGTCATCGGCGCCGGTCCCGCCGGACTGTTCGCCGCCTACTACGCCGGGTTCCGGGGCCTCCGCGTCGCCGTCGTCGACTCGCTGCCGGAGCTCGGCGGCCAGGTCACCGCGATGTATCCGGAGAAGCAGATCCTCGACGTGGCCGGCTTCCCGTCGGTCAAGGGTCGTGACCTCGTCGAGGGTCTGGTCGAGCAGGCCAACACCGCCGAGCCGGAGTACCTCCTCGACCGGACCGCGACCGGCCTGAGCAGCACCGACGACGACGTCACGATCACCCTCGACGACGACACCACGGTCACCGCGAAGGCGCTCCTGATCACGGCCGGCATCGGCAAGTTCAGCCCGCGCCCGCTTCCGGCCGGTGACGGGTGGCTGGGCCGCGGCATGGAGTTCTTCGTGCCGAGCTTCGCGCCGTACGCCGGGAAGGACGTCGTGATCGTCGGTGGCGGCGACTCCGCCTTCGACTGGGCGATCCACCTGGAGCCGATCGCGAGGTCGATCGCCCTGGTCCATCGGCGCGACGCGTTCCGGGCGCACGAGCGCACCGTCCAGGCGGTCCGCGACTCGCGCGTCGAGATCATCACCAAGGCCCAGGTCACCGGGCTGTACGGCGAGCCCACCGTGTCCGAGGTCGAGATCACCGTGGACGGCCAGGAGCCGGTACGCCGTCCGGCACAGGCCGTGGTCGCGGCGCTCGGCTTCATCGCCGACCTCGGCCCGCTCCAGCAGTGGGGGATCGAGGTGGTCAAGCGGCACGTGGTCGTCGACGCCTCGATGCGGACCAACCTGCCCCGCGTCTTCGCGGCCGGCGACATCACCGAGTACCCCGGCAAGGTGCGGCTGATCGCGGTCGGCTTCGGCGAGGCGGCGACCGCGGTCAACAACGCCGCGGTCGTCATCGATCCCACTGCGCACGTCTTCCCGGGCCACTCGAGTGAGGCGAGCTGACCGGGCGATCTCCTATCGGGTGTTCGCGCAGACCACCCAGGCCTGCACGGTCAGCTCGGTCGTCGGGTTGGCGTTGTACGCGGTGATCACCCAGCCGTCGTGGTTGTCCGTGGGTGCGCTGTCCTCCAGCCGGGTGACGCTCGGGTTGTCGCTGGTCTCGCCGCCCGCGATCGCGACCTCGCCGGGCGTGGCGCACGGGGCGACCCAGCTGTTCGACGAGTCCGGAGCGAGCGTGAGGGGCGTCATGGTGTACTCGACGCCACTCAGCCCGTGCGGACCCACGGGCCCAGGCGGTCCGGCGATGCCCTGGACGCCGGCGGGGCCGGTGACACTGCCGCCGAGGAAGTCCTGTGGCTGGAGCGAGCCGTCCTTGATGTCGGCTCTGGTGATGGTGTGCGCGTGGATGTCACGGCCGGTGACGGTCCCGTCCTTGATCTGCCGGCCGGTCACCAACGCGGCGGCACCGGCGCTTCCCGCGACGGAGACGACCAGCGCGACCGCGGCCAGGACGGCGAACCTGATCCGGCCCGGGGACGTGACCGCCGAGATCCCGCGACGTCGCAGCTTCATGGTTCCATCCTCCTTCTCATCAGTCCACGTCCGCACACAGCGCCCACGGGAAGACCTGTGACGAGTGGCCGTCCCACTGGTAGACGGTGGACAACCAGGACGCGCCGTCCGCTGTCGGAGCCGAGGTCGCCGTCCCCACCGTCAGGATGTTCGACACGGACGTGCCGCCGCCGATCACCTTCGTGCCCTGCGGGCAGGTGGCGATGACCGTCTCGAACCCGGTCACGTCCTTGGGGTCGCCCACCACGTAGCTGACGCCACGGAAGCCGGCGGGTCCCCGGACCGTACCGGGCGGTCCGAGGGGGCCATCGGGCCCGGGAGGACCGGTGGGGTCTCCGCTGAAGTCCGCCGGCCGGAGAGTGCCGAGGGCGACCTGAGCGGCACGGAGCGAGCCGTTGCGGACGTCGCGGCCGGAGACCGACCCGTCCTTGATCTGCCGGCCGGTGATGAGACCGGCCGCGTGGGCGCCGGCGAAGCTCCCGACGGCGACGACGCAGGCCAGCGCCGCGGGTGCCACCGCCCGCCTACCCAGTCCCAGGATCAGGCGCTTCGGTCGAGTCGGCATCGGACTGTCCCTTCTGTGTTGGTAGCTCTCCAGCGAGGTCAGGGAGTCACACACGTGACCCAGCCGAAGGCACTGGTGTCCGCGGCCGCGAAGTTGTGCACGAACACGTCCCATTGCCCGTTGTGGCCGTTCGCGGGTTCGATCGGAGCGCTCTCGATCACCTCGAGCCCGTCGGGATCGAGGCTCGAGATGCCGCCGGCGACCGCCCGCTTGGCTGCCGACGGGCAGGTCAGCGTGACTCCCGTGAGTCCGGAGTCCGTGCCGCTCTCGTGGACCGCGGTGAAGGGCTTCTCGGCGAACTCGACGCCGGGGATCCCGTCCAGACCCCGCGGACCGGGCAGGCCCTGGGGCCCATCTGCTCCCTGGGGGCCGCGGATCGAGTCCTGGTCGAAGTGGGACACGGACAGGCTCCCGTCGCGCACATCAGCGCCGGTCAGGCCTCCGTTCGTCAGGTCCCGCGAACGGATCGTGCCGTCCTTGATCTGCGCTCCGGTGATCAGGCCGCCGGCGGCCGCGCTGGCAGCACCGCCCAGCACGATCACGGCGAGGAGCGCGGCCACGAACCCCGCTCGGTCCGCCCGGCGGCCACGGCCAGGGACTGGTTCCTGGGCACCTGTCTGCAGTGACATGCCGGGATCCGACCGGAGGCCCGTTGGGAGTGCGTTGAGCCATCCGGGTTAGGGTCGGCTACCGGCTGGTAGCAACGTGCGACGGCCGACCGAGGCGTCCCCCGACCGGAAGGGCCAACCCGTGCGCGTCGCCCTGTTGTCCTACCGGAGCAAGCCGCACTGCGGCGGGCAGGGCGTCTACGTCCGGCACCTCAGCCGAGAGCTGGTGCGGCTCGGGCACGAGGTCGAGGTGTTCTCGGGTCAGCCCTACCCGACGCTCGACGAGGGCGTCCGGCTGACCAGGGTGCCCAGCCTCGACCTCTACCGCGAGCCCGATCCCTTCCGCACCCCGCGCATGCACGAGTACCGCGACCTCGTCGACGTGCAGGAGGTCGCGACGATGTGGACGGCCGGCTTCCCGGAGCCGCGCACCTTCAGCCGCCGGGTGCTCCCGGTGCTGCGCGAGCGGGCCGGTGACTTCGACGTCGTCCACGACAACCAGACGCTCGGCTCCGCCCTCCTCGAGGTGGAGTCGGCGACCGGGCTCCCGCTCGTCGCCTCGATCCACCACCCGATCTCGATCGACCGCCGGATCGACCTGGCCCAGGCGCCGACCTGGCAGAAGCGGCTCTCCGTGCGCCGCTGGTACGGCTTCGTGCGCATGCAGGCGCGGGTGGCCCGCGGGGTTCGCTCGGTCCTCGCTCCGTCCGAGTCCGCGAAGCGGGACGTCGTGCGCGAGTTCGGCGTCGAGCCGGCGCGGGTGCGCGTGGTCCTGCTCGGCGTCGACGAGGGCTTCGTCCCGCCCACCGTCCCCCGCGTTCGGGGCCGGATCCTGGCGATGGCGAGCGCCGACGCGCCGCTCAAGGGCGTGGCCTGCCTGCTGGAGGCGTTCGCGAAGCTGCGCACCGAGCGCCGTGACCTCGAGCTGCTGCTGGTCACCAAGCCGGTGCCCGGCGGCCGCACGGAGCAGCTGCTGGACTCGCTGGCGATCCGCGACCGCGTCCGGTTCGTCCACGACGTCAGCGACGCGGAGCTGGTGGACCTGATGGGCTCGGCCGAGGTCGCCTGCGTGCCGAGCCTCTACGAGGGCTTCTCGCTCCCGACCGCCGAGCTGATGGCCACGGCCACCCCGCTGGTCGTCTCCCGGGCCGGCGCCATCCCCGAGGTCGTGGGGCCGGACGGGCTCTGCGCCGACCTCGTGACACCCGGTGACGTCGGCGAGCTCTCGGCCGCGCTGGGCGCGCTGCTCGACGACCCGGACCGTCGAGCCCGGTACGGCGCGGCCGGTCGCCGGCGTGCCCAGGAGCTGTTCAGCTGGCGAGCCGTCGCGGCCGCGACCGCGGCGGCGTACGACGACGCGATCGCGGACCTCAGGAGGACCGGTGCTCACCGTTGACTTCGACCGCCTGGGCCTGAGGCCGGGTGAGCGGGTGCTCGACCTCGGCTGCGGCGCCGGTCGACACGCGTTCGAGATGTACCGCCGCGGGGCGGACGTCGTCGCCTTCGACCAGGACGCCGACGAGCTGGCGGCCGTCCGCGACCTCTTCGCTGCCATGAAGGCGGCCGGCGAGGTGCCGGACGGCGCCGAGGCGGACGTGAAGGAGGGCGACGCGCTGTCGCTGCCGTTCGCAGACGGTGAGTTCGACCGGATCGTGGCCGCGGAGATCCTCGAGCACGTCCCCGCCGACCTCCAAGCCCTGTCGGAGCTGGTCCGGGTCCTCCGGCCCGGCGGCACCGTCGCGCTGACCGTGCCGCGCTGGTTCCCCGAGGTGGTCTGCTGGAAGCTGTCGCGGGAGTACCACGACGTCCCGGGCGGGCACGTCCGTATCTACACCGACGCCGAGCTCGTGACCAAGGCGGAGCGCGCCGGTCTGGTGTACGACGGGCGCCACCACGCCCACGCCCTGCACTCGCCGTACTGGTGGATCAAGT
>Ga0070684_100000537_pt1 | contig 26052 bp, 22 predicted proteins | sample KBSC723LmetaG_FD_65653 | JGI IMG/M metagenome (GOLD analysis project Ga0070684, IMG submission 65653) | Corn rhizosphere microbial communities from Kellogg Biological Station, Michigan, USA - KBS C7.2-3L metaG | ecosystem: Host-associated > Plants > Roots > Rhizosphere ...
ACGGAGGCGGCGCGTATCCTGCCAGAGCTGTTCACCGAGCATCCTGATCTACCTCACTATGAGCCGATGGGTGAGTATGGCCAGCGGCAACGCTTCTTCCAGGCGCTGGCGCTGGCCGTTCTGACCGCCCCGCAGCCGCTGCTCCTCGTGATCGACGACTTGCAGTGGTGCGACCAGGATACGCTGGAATGGCTGCACTTTCTCCTGCGATTCGACGCGAATGCGCGCCTGCTCGTGCTCGGCACGGTGCGCACGGGCGAGCTGTCGCCGCAGCACCCGCTCCGCACGCTCCTGCAGCACCTGCGCCACACCGTCGCGGTGACGGAGATCGCGCTTCCCCCGCTGGACGCCGCCGAGACCGCGATGCTAGCCGCTTCGATGATTGACCGCGAACTGGATACCGCGTCCGCGATGCGCCTGTTTGGCGAGACCGAAGGCAATCCCCTCTTCGTGATCGAAGCGGTGCGCGCTGGACTCGACGAGCTGCTCAAGCAGCCGCTGCCCGAAGAGCGTCTCGCTTTCCCCTATACACCCACCCACGATCTGCCTGCTGGCGTCCGCACCATCATTTCCGGCCGTCTCGCGCAGCTTTCACCGCCCGCCCGCGAGTTGGCCGCGCTGGCGGCGGTGGTAGGCCGGGAATTCAGTTTCGATATCCTGACGCAGGCAAGCCAGAGCGATGAAGAGAGCATCGTGCGCGCGCTGGACGAGCTCTGGGAGCGCCGGATTGTGCAGGAACAGGGCGCCGCCACGTACGATTTCACCCATGATAAATTACGCGAGGTCGCCTACGCCGAGATCAGCGCGCCGCAGCGCCAGCTCTGGCATCGGCGGATCGCACGCGCGCTCGAAACGCTCTTCGCCGACCATCTCGATCCTGTCAGCGGGCAGATTGCCGCTCACTACGAGCATGGGGGGGCAATCGAGCATGCTATTCCGTACTATCAACGGGCCGCGCTGGTGGCGCGGCGTTTGTTCGCCCATGAAGACGCTATCCTGCTCTTGCGGCATTGTCTGACACTCTTGAAGCAGCGGCCAGGTGGCGCGGCGCGCGATAAACAGGAATTGGATTTCCTGCTGGCGCTGGAGCCACTCTACCGCATCACGCAAGGATGGACCGGGCCGGAGCTGGAGCGCGTGATTGATCGCACCCTTGTCCTGTGCGATCTCGTCGGCGATGACGCCCAGCGCGCAAAGACCCTCTATGGGCTACAAGCGCTCGTGATCGTGCAGGCCCGGCTCGACCGTGTCCAACTGGTCTCCGAGGAGTTGCATGCGGTCTATGAACGCACCCAGGCAGTGGCGCCTCCGCTGCTGGATATGATGTTGGCGGGCGCGCGACTGCATCTGGGTCGGCTCACAGAGGCCAACGACGGCTTTACCAGTATCCTTGCGACACATGACGTGCGCCAGGTGCTGAATTTCCTGGAATCGATCACCCTGGAGACGCAAGGTTGGAACTTCGCCGTGCATACGCGCGCGTGGCAATCGCATGTGCTGTGGTGCCTTGGCTATCCCGACCGCGCGATGCGCTCCGCCCTCGACGCGGTGGATCTGGCGCAGAGTCTCGAACAGTACTTCAATGGCGCGCTTGCCACAACCTTTATCGCCATGCTCTCGCAGATGAGCGCCGACGCCACGACGGCCCGGCGGCGCGCCGAGGAGGCGCTCGAACTCACGGCGGAATACAAGTCGCCCTACTATCACGCCTGGTCGGAGATTCTGGCCAGGCACGCCTATGCGCGCGAACAACCCGATGAGGCGCATATCGAGGCGCTACGCAACGCCATCGAGGCATTCACGTCCATCGGCGTCAGGCTGCGCCTCCCGTACTTCCTCTCCCTGCTCGCCGATATCTACGGACTGGCGCAGCGCCCAGAGGAGGCGCTGAAGGTCATCGAAGACGCGCTCATACAGTCGCGTAGCAGCAGCGAGCGCTGGTGGGATGCCGAATTGCACCGACAGCGCGGCGTGTTCATGCTGGCCGCTGGCCACGACGAGCAGGATGCGCTGGCGGCGCTCGCGCGCGCGGCGAATATCGCCCGCGGCCAGCAATCTCGCATGCTCGAGCTGCGCGCGCTTGTCACCCTGGGCCGTACCAGCATGTCAGGCCAACAGATGGAAGAGACACGCCGCACGCTCGAAGCGCTCTACGCCCAGTTCACCGAAGGTTTCGACTCCCCGGATCTTCAGGCCGCGAACGCGCTCCTCGACCAGTGGAAACTAACGCTCCACTAACGATATGCCACGAGATGCCGCCCCCCAGTTGTGACGCGCTTCACTGAGCGTCCCCCGCGCCAGACGATTTGCTAACGCTCCCGCGGCTATCCTTCCCGCATGCGCTCCCGCTCACGCGCCCTCGTTATGGGCGCGATCGAACATGCGGGAGGGACAAGGAGTTACCAGTGATCGCACAAAACAGTGCAACGGCGCTAGACAATGCTACAGTCGAGGAGTTCAGGGCGCGCCTGCGTGGGAAGCTGATTCAGCCGGGAGACGCGGCCTATGATGAGGCGCGCAAAGTCTACAACGGCATGATTGACAAGCGTCCCGGCCTGATCGCGCGCTGTGTGGATGCGGCGGATGTCATCGCCTCCGTTAATTTCGCCCGCGAGCATCACCTGCTCCTGGCGATCCGGGGCGGCGGACACAACGGTCCGGGCATGGCGACCTGTGACGATGGTCTGGTCATTGACCTCTCGGAGATGAAGGGCATCCATGTCGATCCCAAACAGCGGACGGTACGTGTCGCTGGCGGCGCGACCTGGGGCGATGTGGACCACGCGACGCATGCGTTCGGCCTGGCGACCCCGAGCGGCTTTATCTCCACCACCGGCGTCGGCGGACTCACCCTCGGCGGCGGCATCGGCTACCTCGCGCGGACCTACGGGCTGAGCCTGGACAACCTGCTCAGCGTTGACATGGTGCTGGCGGATGGCAGCTATGTGACCGCCAGCGCGGACGAGCACCCCGACCTGTTCTGGGCGGTGCGTGGTGGCGGGGGCAACTTCGGTGTCGTGACATCCTTTGTCTTCCGCCTGCACGAGGTCAGCACCGTCTACGGCGGCCCAATCTTCTGGCCACTTGACCAGGCGAAGGAATTGCTGGTGTTCTGGCGCGACTATATCACCAACGCGCCGCGCGACATCAACGGCTGGTTCGGCTTTGTGACAGTGCCGCCGGTACCGCTTTTCCCGGAGCAGTTCCACCTCAAGAAGATGTGCGTCATCGTCTGGTGCTACACCGGACCACTCGACCAGGCGGAGAAGCGCTTCGCCCCCATCCGCGCCTTCGGCACGCCCGCGATTGACGCGGCGGGGCCGGTTCCCTGGCCAATGTTGCAGCAGCTTTTCGATGGTCTCTACCCGCCAGGACTGCAGTGGTACTGGAAGGCTGACTTCTTCAACGATTTGAGCGACCAGGCCATCGAGCTGCATACGAAGTACGCCGAGCAGCTGCCGACGATGCACTCGACCATGCATCTCTACCCGGTCAGCGGCGCGGTGCATGATGTGGGCAAAGATGAGACAGCGTTCAACTTCCGTAACGCCAACTTCGCCGAGGTGATGGTCGGCGTCGATCCAGACCCCGCCAACAACGAGCGCATGATCGCCTGGGCGCGTAACTACTGGACGGCGCTGCATCCCTACTCAGCCGGTGGCGGCTACATCAACATGATTATGGATGAGGGACAGGATCTGGTGCGCGCCGCCTATGGCGAGAACTACGACCGTCTCGCCCAGATCAAGGCGAAGTATGACCCCGACAATCTGTTCCGGGTCAACCAGAACATCATCCCAGCGCAGTAGCGCGGCGAGTGGGCATTCGCTGGCAGGCGCGCCATACGACGCAATGCGCCGCTTGCCATGTGCGGTGTGCTGCGTCGGGATTTCGGCGCAGCACAGCTCTTAGGAGAGCAAGACGGGAAGGAGGTCTAAGATGGCGATGTGGAGGGGATGGAGCGCCGCGCTTCCGTCGCGGCTGGCGTGGAACGAATGGCAGGAGCTGCAACGGGGGCGCATCTCTGCCGCGCGTCCTGAAGCAACTACGCCAGACGTATCTATGAGTGATCGCGTTGCCGAGCTAGAGCAGTTCAGCAGACGGCTCGCGGTGGAGAACGCGGCGCTACGAATTGCCTTGCAGCACTGGCAGGATCAACCAGTGGCTGTTGGCGCCGGAGCCTGATACGCTCTTCCTGGCCGTTGGAGCATTGTTGCCCGCTTCCGCTCGATGACACCATGGGGAAGCGGGCGCGTTTTGAGGGAAACCATGCACGATCAAGCAATTCCAGCACTTCAGCTGCCTCCCACGCGGGAGGCATCGTCAAATCTGGCGCCAGATGATTTCCGCGCGCTGGGCCACGATCTCGTTGATCGTATCGCCGACTTCCTGGCTCGTCTGCCAACACTGCCGGTGACGCCGGGCGAGTCGCCAGAGTCCGTGCGCGCGTTACTGCCACCCGGCGGCCTCCCACAGCGCGGCGCTGAGCCAGCCGCGCTGCTTGCCACTACGGCGGAGCTGCTCTTCGCGCACTCGCTCTTCAACGGGCATCCGCGCTTCTTCGGCTACGTCACTTCGTCGCCCGCGCCACTTGGTATGCTCGGCGACCTGCTGGCGGCGGCGGTGAACCCGAACCTTGGCCTCTTCACGCTGGGGCCAATCGCGACCGAGATAGAGGCGCAGGCGGTCCGCTGGATCGCCGAGTTGATCGGCTATCCGACGGACTGCGGCGGGCTATTTGTGAGCGGCGGCAACATGGCGAACTTCGTGGGTCTGCTCGCCGCGCGGACGCGCCAGCTTGGCCAGGACGTGCGCAGGCAGGGCATGATAGTGGGCGAGGGGCAGTTGCGCATCTACGCCTCCAGCGAGACGCACACCTGGCTGCAAAAGACCACTGACCTCGCCGGAATCGGCTCAGACGCCATCAGCTGGATTCCCGCCGACAGCACGGGACGCATCACCGCGGACGCTGTGCGCGAGCGCATCGCGGCGGACCGCGCGGGGGGCTACGTCCCCTTCTGTGTGGTTGGTACCGCCGGGACCGTCGCCACCGGAGCGGTTGACCCGCTGATAGACCTTGCCGAGCTGTGCCGCGAACAGGATATATGGTTCCACGTAGATGGCGCGTATGGAGGCTTTGCCGCCGCACTGGTGGGCGAAGCTCACGGGGTAAGCGTCCCCGATGACCTGCGCGGCATCGCCCTGGCCGACTCAGTCGCGATTGACCCGCACAAGTGGCTGTATAGCCCGCTCGAGGCTGGCTGTATCCTCGTGCGCCGCCGTGACGACCTGCCCGCGACCTTCAGCGCGCACCCAACCTACTACCATTCGGCGGAGGAGGCGGATGGTCAGCCGCCGTTGAACTACTTCGAATATGGACCGCAGAACTCGCGTGGCTTCCGGGCGCTAAAGGTGTGGCTCGGCCTGCGACAGACCGGGCGCGTCGGCGCGGCGCGGCAAATCGCGGACGACATCGCGCTGGCCGAGACGCTTGCCCGGCGCATCGCGGACGCATCCGAGCTGCAATTGTTCACACGCCAATTGAGTATCGCCACCTTCCGCTTCGTACCAGCCGATCTCACGCCGGGAACGCCGACCATAGATGAGTATCTGGACCGCCTGAATACAGCGCTGCTCGAACGACTCCAGCAGGGCGGCGAGGTCTTCGTCTCGAACGCGGTGCTGGATGGGCGCTTCCTGCTGCGCGCCTGCATCGTCAACTTCCATACAACCGTCGCGGATGTCGAGGCATTGCCAGAGATCGTGGTACGCCATGGCCGCGCACTGGATGCTGAATTGCGCAGCCAACTTGCGTAGCCGCTATAGGTTGCGCTTTGTGGCATGTGGGGGCTTATAACGAATATAGATGCTATGCGCGACGATGCACGCCGTGTTGAATCAGGCCCACGAGTAGCCATAGCGCGAACGCGCAGATGCCCCCCAGCGCGTCGCCCTTGAAGGCGTTGAAGTCGGTGAAGGTGGGTAGCTCGCCGCGAAAGAGCGCCTGAATCGTCTCCTGCACGAGAGCTACCAGTACCAGCCCGGGAAAATACCACTGCGGCTTGCGGCGCAAGACAGGAATCACCGCCAGCACGAGAAATCCGACCAGGAAAAAGAAGATGGTGTGTCCGATGAAGTGATCGTGGGCATTGCGGAAGACCTCCCGGAAGGGTACACCAAACGCGGGCCAGACAGTGCTCAGCCAGTCAAACGGAAACCACAGAATCGCCAGCAGCACCAGCACCAGCACCGGCCAGCCGAATCGAAGTGCCTGCATGAGCACGCGGGATGGCCTCTTTCGTGTATGTGTCTCCGCCGATGGCAAGGATTGTCTTCCCACTCCCTATTTTTCCTGCGCTTTGATGCTCAGCCCAGGCAGCGGGACGCCGCGAATCGAGGCGTCGAGCAGCTCAATCGGGTGGAACGTCGGCAGCGGATGGCCCTGCTGCGCCAGTGCCGCGCTGATTTGTAGCAGGCAGCCGGGGTTGGCTGCCACCAGCGCATCGGGCTTCGTCGCCAGGATGTTGGCCGCCTTGCGCTGTCCCAGCTCAGCCGCTGGCTCCGGCGCGACCAGATTGTAGATGCCCGCGCTGCCACAGCAGATATCCGCCTCGGCGGGCTCGGCCACCTCCAGCTGCGGAATCTGGCGCAGCAGCGCGCGTGGCTGGCGCGTGATGCCCTGGCCGTGGCGCAGGTGGCAGGCGTCGTGATAGGCGACCCGCGCCGCGATGGGATGGCGTGGCGCGCGTGGTGGCTGCTCGGCCAGTAGCTCCGAGATATCGCGCACCTTCGCCGAAAACGCCTTCGCCCGCTCAGCATAGGCCGGATCGTCGCGCAGCAGGTGGCCATACTCCTTCAGCGTCGAGCCACAGCCTGCCACGTTGACCGCGACGGCGTCCACTCGCGCCTCCTCGAAGGCGTCGATCAGCCGCCGGGCATAGCGCAGCCCCTCATCCTCGCGTCCGGCGTGGACCGAGAGCGCGCCACAGCAGCCCTGCTGCGCGACCGGCACGACCTGATAGCCCTCGGCGGCCAGCACGCGCATCGTCGCCGCGTTGACCTCGTCGAAGAAGACGCGCTGCACGCAGCCCAGCAGCACGCCGACCCGCGTGCGCTTGGTCTCGTCGGGCGCATCTGTCGCATCTGGCGCGTCAGTGGTGAGCGCGAACGAGAGCGCCGACCGTCGCCGCAGCCGTACCGGCGGCAATACCGCCTCCATCGCCAGCAGGCGCGCGGGAATCACCCGTTGTAGCCAGCGGCTCCGTACCAGCCGACGCGCGCCCGTCTTCTGATAGAGCCAGAGCAGCGGCAGCAGCAGGCGCATCCGCCGCGGATGGGGGAAGAGCGCGAAGATCAGCGCGCGATAGATGCGGTCGCTCAGCGGGCGGGGCGCGTTGCGCTCGATCTGGGGCCGGGTTGCCTCGATCAGTTTATCGTACTGGACCCCCGACGGGCAGGCAGTAACGCAGGCCATGCAGCCGAGGCAGGCGTCGAAGTGGCCGCGCACCTGCGGCGTCAGCGCAATCTCGCCGTCGGTCGCCAGCTTCATCAGGTTGATGCGCCCGCGCGGCGAGTCCATCTCCTCGCCCCAGAGCAGCCACGTCGGGCAGGTGGGCAGGCAGAAGCCACAATGCACGCAATCCTCGATAATCTCGCGGGCGGGCGGATGGTGAGTGTCAAAGGCGCTGACGGTATTGGCGCTGGGCGAGACGTTGCCGACGCTGAGCTCTGTCATCAGATGCCTCCCACGAAACGGCCCGGATTGAGCGTATTGTGCGGATCGAACTGCGCCTTGACGCGCCGCATCAGATCGAGCGCGGCGGGCGTGCCCCATGGGTCGATTCGCCCAATGAGCGCGGGCGCGTACTCCTCCACGACCAGCGCGCCTCGTGCTGCCTCCGCCGCCTCTCGCAGCATTTGTACCGCAGCCGCCAGCGCGTCTGGCTGGCCCACGAGCCGTGCGCGTACCGTGCCGTGGCCCGCGTGCGCCCGCCAGCGCAGCGTCAGCGTGTGCTCTTGCGCCGCCGATTGCAGTGCCGCCAACCAGCCAGCCACCTCGCCTGGCATCAGCGCCGTTCGCACGTCCAGCCAACACAACTGCGTGTCTGGCGCTGCTATCTCGTCCAGTGTACGCCAGAAGTCCGCCTCCGCCGCGCCATCCAGCGTCTCGGCGTCATCTGCCAGCGTGCCAAGCAACGCCCGCAACGTCGCGAGCTGCGCGGTGACGGCGCGCTCCGTCCGCGACTGGAAGCGCACCGCCAGGCGAGAGGGCTGTCCGTCTTGCTCCGGGCCAAGCACGTCTATCGCCGTCGGCGTCAGCGTTGAGGCAGTGATGGTCTGTACCGCTTTGCAGAGTGTCGCTACGCTCTGAGCGGAACACACCAGCGTCCGCGAGTCGGCGGGCAGCGGATAGAGCCGGAAGCTGGCCGAGAGGACGACGCCGAGCGTGCCGAGCGCCCCGGTAAAGAGCTTGGGCAGGTCGTAGCCCGCGACGTTCTTCACCACCTTGCCGCCGCCGCGTGCTATCGTGCCATCCGCCAGCGCCACCTGCACGCCGAGAATCTGGTCGCGCACGCCGCCATAGCGCAGCCGTCGCGGCCCTGCCACCGCCGTCGCGATCAGCCCGCCGACCGTCGCGCCCGGACGTAGCGGCGGATCGAGCGCGAGCCACTGTCCCGTCCGCGCCAGATGCTCCTGGAGCGTCGCCACTGGCAGCCCCGTCTGCACCGTCACCGTCTGGTCGTGTGGCGCATGTTCGACGATGGCGTTCAGCCCGGCCAGGCTCAGGACGATATCGCCGCCCGACGGTGGGAGGCCCATGCCCGCATGCGTGCCACCACCGCGTGGCAACACCTTCAGCCCCTGGCCATCGGCGAAGACAAGCAGCGCCGCCAGCGTCTCGGCGGAGGTCGGCTCGGCCACCACCAGCGGCTGGACCCCCAACACCGCGTCGCCCGCCTCTGCTGGGCGGACCTGTCCCGGCGCAATCTCTTCCAGCTTCGTCTGGAGTGTGGCGGCTGATGTCATGGGATCATACCTGACCCGACGGCGCGGCGTCGGCAAAGCGCTGTAGGCGGTACGGGGCCAGAGTCGGCTCCTCATGCCCCATCAGGATTTCCTCGGCAGCCAGTGCAGCGAGGTGGGTGGCCAGCGTGATGCCACTGTGGGTGACAATTGCGTAGCACCCCTCCACACCAGTCGGACGTCCGACGATGCTGTAGCCATCGACAGGCAAGGGCCGAATGCACACTTTGTATTCAGCGATCCCCGTCCCGGCGGCGGCGAGCGCGGGCAGGTAGCGACGGGCGCGCTCCAGCAGCGTCTCGGCCTCCGCCGCAAGCTGGGCAGCATCCGTAGCAAGGTCTATGACGTCGTCTCTGTCGCCCGCCTCCAGCAGAAGACGTCCCTGCTCGGCGGGCCGCAGGTCAAGGTCAGGTGGCGAGATGTAACGGGAGAGCCGAACCGGCGTTGGATCGCTCCACGCGACGAGACAGGGTGCGCTGGAGCCTGGCGCGTCCACGGGAACGAGCGGGACGTCAACGCCCAACTGCGCGGTAAGGGCCGACGTGCGCCAGCCAGCGCAGAGTATAACCATGTCCGCCGCGATCTCCGCGCCAGAGGCGAGGCGTACCCCCTGCACGCGGTCGCCGGTTGTGACGAACTGGACAACTGGGTCGCCAGTAACGAGGGTGGCGCCGCGCGCCGTGGCGTAGTCGAGCAACGCCCGGACGGCTGCGACGGTCAGCAGATAAGCTTCTTCGGGATAGTAGATCACCTCGCGTACCGCAGGCGGGATTGCCAGGTCTGGTTCGAGGTGCCGCGCCTCCGCTTGCGTGAGGATCTGCGTCGGGTAGTCCCACGTGGCGAGCATAGCGACATGCTCCGCGAGCCTCGCGGCCTCCACCGGGTCGTCCGGGTCGGCCCAGTGAAGGCTGCCACTGGGGCGTAACCAATCGCCGCCGAGCCGTTCGGCCCACTCCCGCCAGGCTCGAATGCCCGCGACGTTGAGATCGTGATAGGCGCGTGGTGGCTTGCCGTTGGCGTTGATCCACGCCAGGCTCGATCCGCTCGTGCCTCGCCCAGGCTGGTCGGCCTCCACCACTGTAACCGAGGCGCCAGCGTCGGAGTCCATCAGGCGCGCGGCGAGGGCTGCGCCGATGATTCCCGCTCCGACAATCACGCATCGTTGTAGCGCGTGCTTCATGTCGCGCCTCTTCTTTCCCAGCCCACGTTCGACAACGACTCAATGCAATTCAGTATGATACACTCCCGGCTAGCATTGCCTGGCCCCGCGATAAAGCGTAGCGGCCTCATACTCAACCTACCATATCCCCGTCGCCGCAGGGAGACTATCAGCTCCTCTGGTCAACTGCCCCCGATGGCGCCTGAGCCTGTGCCGCCTGTGCCTGCGCCTGCCTCATCGTCTCGTCCGCCTGTGCCTGTGCTTGCGCCTGTACCTGCCTCACCACCTCATCCCAGTAGCGACGTTGGCGTGCCCTGTCTTCAGGTGTATCCCGCGGTCCCAGGGTTGCAAGCGCGGCGATGACGATACCCAGACTGATGGCCGACATCGCGAGGAAGACGACCCCGATCCACCACGCGGTATGCCACAGCGCCGCCGTCAGGCCAGTGAGCGTGAACAGGACACTCAGCGTCAGTACCGCGAAGGCATAGTATAGGACAATCGTTGCTCGTCGTTTGCGCTGAGCTTCCCGCGCCTGGGGCGAGGCAAGTTGCTCTCCCAAGGGCAATCCGGCGTCCTGGTAGGCGCGCGCCCACTCCTCTGAGAAGCCTACATGCGCCATATCCTTGATGAGCCTGAGCATCACAAGCCCGGCGAGGTTCAGCGGCAACGCGAGCGCGAACATGATAATCGAAATCGTGAGTGCTTGATCGGCGGATACCGTGACAATGAGGGGGGCCATGACCACCAGGTCGAACGCGATCAGGCCAGCGAAGATCCAGTCGCCAACATCCACCAACCACGGTGTGGTGCGCTCCAGCGCCTCCTCAGACGCTTTCTGGATCTGGCTGAGCGACACCTGCGCGGCGACATAGGCGACATCCTTGTTTGGCTCAGGCGGCGCGGGATTGGTTCCTGACAACTGGCGGCTCCTTCCAGCTAAAAGCGCTCGGCGATGCCCGCCGTCTCCAGCGGATGCGGACGATAGACGCCTGGTGTCTCGCCACAGAGGCGCGGTGTCGGATAGACCTTCTCGGGGTTGGCCAGACGCGCCGGATCGAGCGCGCACCGCAGCAGCTGATGCGTCGCCATATCTGCCTCGCTAAACATCACCGGCATATAGCCGCGCTTATCCATACCCACGCCGTGCTCGCCGGTGATGCTGCCGCCAGAGGCGACGCAGGTGCGCAGAATCTCGCCCGCCAGCTCCTCGGCCCGCTCGAAAGCGCCCTCATCGCGCTCGTCGTAGAGCACCAGCGGATGCAGATTGCCGTCGCCCGCGTGGAAGACATTGGCCACGCGCAGCCCATACCGCTGCTCCAGCGCGGTGATCTCGCGCAGCACCGCGGGCAGCGCCGTCCGCGGGATGACGCCATCCTGCACGATGTAGTTCGGGCTAATACGTCCCGCCGCCGCGAAGGCCGACTTGCGCCCCTTCCACATCAGCGCGCGCTCCTCGTCGGTATGCGCCAGGCGCCACTCCGTCGCGCCCGCCGCGCGGCAGAGCGCCTCCACCTGCGCCGACTGCTCGTCCACCTCGGCCTGCACGCCGTCCAGCTCCACCAGCAGCACCGCGCCCGCGCCTTCAGGATAGCCCGCATGCACCGCCGCCTCCGCCGCCTCGATAGAGAGACGGTCCATAATCTCGATGGCGGCTGGCAGAATCCCTCCGGCGATGATATCCGAGACGGCCTGCCCCGCCGCGTCGGTATGGGGAAAGGCGGCCAGCGCCGTCAGCACCGCCTCGGGCTTGCGCACGATCCGCAGGATAATCTCGGTGGCGATGCCAAGCGTCCCCTCGGAGCCGACGAAGACGCCGGGCAGGTCGTAGCCGGGCAGATCGACGGCATAGCCGCCCAGATCGGCCACCTCGCCATTGGCCAGCACCACGCGCATGCCGAGCACATGGTTGACCGTGAAGCCGTACTTGAGGCAGTGCGCGCCGCCGGAGTTTTCGGCGATGTTGCCGCCGATGGAGCAGACCTGCTGGCTGGAGGGGTCGGGCGCATAGTAGTAGCCCGAAGGCGCGACCCGCTGCGTCACCTGGAGGTTGATCACGCCTGGCTGGACGATCACCCGCTGATTAGACAGGTCCACCGCGAGAATCTGGCGCATGCGCGAGAGCGCAATCAGCACGCAGCCCGGCGTCGGCAGCGCCCCGCCGGAAAGCCCCGTGCCGGAGCCGCGCGGCACAAATGGGACGCCCGCGCGCGCGCACAGCCGCACGACATCGCGCACCTGTTCGGTGCTGGTGGGCAGCACGACGACGCCGGGCAGAGCGCGATAGCTCGCCAGCCCATCCGACTCATAGGTGCGGCGCTCGGCCTCCTCAATGATGACGCCATCATCCCCCAGCATCGCGCGTAACTCGTCGAGCATGCGCGGCGAAATCGCGGGAATCGCGGGAATCGCGGGCTGAGCAACGATATCGGTGCTGTCTGTCATCGGTGGCGTTCCTTTCCATGCCAGAAGGTGCAGTCCAGAAGGCGCGCTCACAGTGCTTTCCAGTCCCTAGTGTACCACTGTGTGCGATAGAAATGGACTCAGGACAGGTACGTACAGGCTCTCATACGTCCGTTCCGCGTTTGACAGGAGGGGCGACCCAAGATAGACTGAGCGTGGGATAGGACGCAGGCCAATGCGTGACCCCAGGCCCACTCATCCCGTTCACTTGGCCGCTGAAGCAGTCACGTCGTTGCACCAGCTAAGCATCTCATCCGAGTGCATAGCACACCGCCAGCGATGGTGGCGCGTGCTCGGATCATTCTGAGGGCCAGGATATGACCAACCTCCTCACAACACTCTCCGCCTCTCACGTCCCACAAGCAATCATTGTCGGCGCCGTGCTGGCGTTTCTCACGGCACAAGTCATCATGAACGCCGTGGTGAAAGCCATGACGACGACCGTCAACGGGTGGAGCACCACCATGAAAGCCGGACAGCCCGGCAATGGCCTCCTCCTCCGGGCCGCCTTTGCCAGAACCCTGCCCGCCGTCAATGTGGTACAAGAGGCGGCGTACTGGACGACGACCAGGGACGGCGCCGGGCAGAGGCTGAATGGCCAGCGCGAGTACGTCCTGCATTTTCCTACGGGACAACTCCCGCCGAACGATGCCTTCTGGTCGCTGACCATGACCGATGTTGTCGGATTCATGGTGAGTAACCCCATCGATCGCTACAGCGTCGGCAGTCGCACCAGCCTCGCGCCGAACGCCGACGGCTCAATCGACATTTATATTCAGCGCACGGCTCCCACAGGGCACGAGTCCAACTGGCTGCCTACACCAGCAGGCAACTTCAAGCTGATGCTCCGCGCGTATCTGCCCGGCCGTGCGGTCCTCGACGGCGAGTACCATGTCCCGCCCGTCAAGAGAGTGCGGTGATGTTGACATGAACCGGCTGATTCTCAAATACGCCTATCCCATTACGGTCGTCATCCTGGCCATCCTCGCCTGGGTCGTCTACAGGATTTTCTCCGCGGGGGGAAGCGGGCTCACCGGGTTCGTCGTCGTGACGGTCGTCGTCTGGATCGTCGGCGCGTTCGCCTTCTTGTATCTTTGGCCAACGTTTACGTACAGCGCCTACAAACGAGCGGTTGTCCGGCATGGGCTCGGCGACGGCCCCATCCCCGTCAATACGCTCTACGCGACGCCCAATCTCAGCTCGCCTGCGGCGTCAAATGCCAGCTTATTAGCCACCGGGACCGACGACGTGCTCTACGTCGGCGGCTTGCTCAACCTCTCCAAAGGGCCGCAGGTCCTGCGCGTGCCTGATATGGCGGGCCGATATTACAGCGTGCAGTTCACTGATCCGTCGAACGGCGCTAATTTTGCCTACGTCGGCAAGCGCGTCACAGGAACTGGGGCTGGCGAGTATCTCATCAGCGGGCCGGGCTGGAAAGGAACCGTGCCGCAGGGAATGGCACAGATTGCCTCACCGAACAATGCGGTGCTCGTGGTCGGTCGTGTATTTGTCGAAAGCGCCAGTGATCTCCCGACCGCCTACGGGCTGGCGAAGCAGATACAGCTCGCACCACTCAGTCACTGATACCCCGAAGTTGTTCAGGAATTGCGCTATCTTGGAGGACTTAGAGTTCCTGGCAAAACCCCATGCTTAGCCGCGGCCTTCATGTCGTGAAGCTGGCCCACTCCCATCAGTGCCACTGGGGGCATGACGGTTCTGTGAGGCGTTCTTGGCAAGCACGTGCAGCGCCAGCGGCCCGCAAGGCGGAGAGGGCCGGAGACGAAGTCATCTGACCCGCTCGTATGTCTGGTGGGCGATAGAGACGACGCGGCCAGGATTGAACTGTCCCATCGTTCCTACCAGCCCATGCTCCCGGTCTTCCGCGCTTCCCTGCGCCTCGAAAATCTGCTCGCCGTAGGCCGCCAAATCCTCCACGATGCGCTCATAGCGATAGTAGCTCAGCGCCACCGGATCGCTTTCGATGGCGCCGTAGCCCTGATAGAACAGCTCCTCCTCACGAGCAGTGTTCCAGATAGCGCCAATGCCACCGCCGATGAACATCAGGTCCCGCTCCCGAAGCGCATAGATCGGGGCATCCCAGTCCACGATGGCCAGCTCAAGCTCGTCGCTCGCGCTCAGCAGGACATTCCCGGCGTGCAGGTCCGTGTGGCACAGGACGAACGCATCCCCCGCGCCAGCGCGCTGCCGTAGCATCTGGCCAAGCTGCTCGGCCCGCTCGACCATCGCGTGAATCTCGCCCTGCCGCGTGCGCCAGAATGCCGCCAGTCTCCGCGCAAACGGGTCATCAGCGGCATCGTAGGCGCGCGACTCGACCGCCTGGTCGTACCCCATCACGATATCGCGCCAGCGCGGTGAATAATCTTCCCGTGGCACGCGGCTGGCAAGCTCACGGGGCAGCAGGCTGGCATGGACGGCGCGCAGGCTCTGGCCGAGTGCGACCCACTGCGCATCCGAGAGCGGCTGCCCGAAGCCGTTTGCGCCCTCGAAGTACGGGTAGAGGATCCAGGTGAAGCCGTGCCCACTCGTCCACAATTGGTCCGCCATCGTCGCCAGCGGCGCCATCACCCGCGGGATGCCGTGCGCATGGAGATAGGCGGGGATGCTGACGGCAATCTCGTCGAAGTCGCCGCGCTTCAACTTGAGGAAATACGCTGTGCCGTCGTCTGCCTCCACCCGAAAGACGGCGGCGTTGGCATCCGCCCCAATCGGCAAAAAGACCACCCGGCGCACGCGCAACGCATAGTGTTCGCCCAGAAACGCGATAATCGTGTCATGGGCAATGTCGGGCGGTGTCAGCATGGGCAACCGGTCATTTCTACTCCATTCATAGTCCACAATCGGGCTTGTGGCGCGGCGTGATGACGTTCTCGGCCTTGAAAGGCCGGGGTACGGCGGAGGGCATAAATGCCCCTCAGGGCTTCGCCCTGCACGCCCGGTAGGGTGAGACGGCCATTCCATTCATGGTCAGTTCGGCATTACTCCGGCCATTTATGGCCGAGAGCGCGTCCCCGATAAGTCGTGCCAGCCCCTGTATAATGGCAGAAAGTGCAGCAGATAGGCACTCATTTTTCTTATCCTCTTTCCAGCTACTCCTAGAAAGGCGCGCCATGGCACATCCCAAAATCACGCTGATCGGCGCGGGCAGCACCGTCTTTGCCCAGGCGCTGCTCACCGATATCCTGAGCTTTCCCGAGCTGGCGGAGTCGCATATCAGCCTCCACGATATCGACCCGGAACGCCTGCGCACCTCGGAGCGGATGGCGCACAAACTGGCGGCGCAACTGGATGCGCATCCCCACATCGAGGCGACCACCGACCGCCGCGCCGCGCTCACCGACGCGAGCTACGCCATCTGCATGATTCAGGTCGGCGGCTACCGTCCGGCCACCGTCATCGACTTCGATATCCCCAGGCGCTACGGCCTGCGTCAGACCATCGCCGACACGCTGGGCATCGGCGGCATCATGCGCGCCGTGCGCACCATTCCCGTGCTGCTGGATATCTGCCGCGACATGGAGGAACTCTGTCCTGGGGCTACCCTGCTGCAATACTCGAATCCGATGGCGATGAACTGCTGGGCCATCAGCCGGGCGAGCAGCATCAAGACGGTTGGCCTCTGCCACAGCGTCTTTCATACGGCACACGAGCTGGCCCGCGATATTGGCGTGCCCGCCGAGGAAATCAACTACCTCTGCGCTGGCATCAACCACATGGCGTTCTACCTGCGTTTCGAGCGCAACGGTGAAGATTTGTACCCCCGCATCCGCCAGGTCATCGCCGAAAACCGCGTGCCCGCCGAGAATCAGGTGCGCTACGACATCTTCAAACGCCTGGGCTACTTCGTCACCGAGTCGAGCGAGCACTTTGCCGAATACGTGCCCTGGTTCATCAAGCGCGACCGTCCCGACCTCATCGAGCGCTACAAGATCCCGCTGGACGAGTACATCCGCCGCTGCGAGGCGCAGATCGCTGGGTGGGAAGCGCTGCGCGACAAGCTCGAAGGCGACGAGCCGCTGGCAATCCAACGCAGCCAGGAATATGGCGCGTACATCATTCATAGCATGGAGACCGGCACGCCGCGACTGATCTATGGCAACGTCCCAAACGACGGGCTGATCGCTAACCTTCCCGCTGGCTGCTGCGTCGAAGTTCCGTGCCTGGTGGACAAGAACGGCATTCAGCCGACTCATATCGGCGCGTTGCCGCCACAGCTTGCTGCGCTGATGACCACCAACGTCAACGTCCAGGGGCTGACGGTCGAGGCGGTGCTGACGCGGCGCCGCGAGCATCTCTACCACGCCGCGATGCTCGATCCCCACACCGCCGCCGAGCTTGACCTCGATCAGATCTGGTCGCTGGTAGACGACCTGCTCGCGGCGCATGGCGATTCCGTCGGCGTATGGGCGTAACGCCTCCATGCGGCATGTGGGCCGGAAGAGGGGTCGCGCGTGATACAATATTCCCCGGTGCGCCGGGGCCGAAGCAGACGCCTTTTGCCAGCCTTCCAGCCTCGGTGAGCGGTGCGCGGCAATGGGGCCGCGTCCTGGGCTGTTTCCAGCTTCGCTCTGAGGAGGTTGAATTTCCATGGCAATTCGCGTAGGCATCAATGGTTTCGGACGTATTGGCCGCCAGAGCCTGAAGGCAATGTTGGAGCGCTACTCCAACCAGATCGAGGTCGTCGCGATCAACGACCTGACCGACACCGAGACCAACGCACATCTTTTCCGCTACGACTCCACCTACGGGCGCTTCGATGGCACGGTCGAGGTGCTCGATGACAACGACCTCGCGATCAATGGCAAGAAGATCAAAGTCTTCCAGCAGAAGGATCCGGCGCAGATTCCCTGGGGCGACCTCGGCGCGCAGATCGTCGTCGAGAGCACCGGCTTCTTCACCGATGCCAGCAAGGCCAAAGCCCACCTGCACGATAGCGTGAAGAAGGTCATTATCTCCGCCCCCGCCAAGGGCGAAGATATCACCATCGTGCTCGGCGTCAACGAAGACAAGTACGATCCCGCCACGCAAAACATCATCTCCAATGCGTCCTGCACGACCAACTGCCTCGCGCCCGCCGCGAAAGTCATTCAGGATACCTACGGCATTGACCGCGGCATGATGACCACCGTCCACTCCTACACCAACGACCAGCGCCTGCTCGATGTCGTGCATAGCGACCTACGTCGCGCCCGCGCCGCCGCCCAAAACATCATTCCCACCAGCACCGGAGCCGCCCGCGCGCTGGCGCTCGTCATGCCCGAGCTCAAGGGCAAGTTCGATGGCTTCTCGCTGCGCGTGCCGACGGCCACCGTTTCGGTCGTGGACTTCGTGGCGCTGGTCAACAATCCCGCCACCGTGGACGCCGTCAATGACGCCTTCAAGCAGGCCGCCGCTGGCAAGATGAAGGGCATTCTCGATTACACCGATGAGCCGCTGGTCTCCAGCGATTTCCGCGGCGATTCGCACTCCTCGATCATCGATGGCCTCTCGACGATGGTGCTGGGAGACAACATGGTCAAGGTTATCGCCTGGTACGACAACGAGTGGGGCTACTCCAGCCGCGTCGCCGACCTGACGAACTTCGTGGGTGAGAGGCTCTAGCCATGAACAAAGCCACCGTACGCGATATCGATGTGCGGGGCAAGCATGTGCTGGTGCGCGTTGACTTCAATGTGCCGCTCGACGAGGGCGGCACGATCACTGACGACACGCGCATCCGCGCATCGCTCCCGACCATCCGCTATCTGCTGGACCACGGCGCCGCGGTCATCCTGATGAGCCACCTGGGGCGGCCCAAGGGCAAGGTTGACCCCAAATACAGCCTGAAGCCGGTCGCGGAGCGGCTGAGCGAGCTGCTCGGCCAGCCGGTGGCGCTCGCGCCCGATTGCGTCGGGCCGGAGGTCATGGCGCGGGTAAAGGCGCTACAGCCCGGCCAGGCGCTGCTGCTCGAAAATCTGCGCTTCCACCCCGAGGAAGAGGCGAACGATCCCGCCTTCGCGAAGCAGCTGGCCGCGCTCGGCGATACCTACGTCAACGACGCCTTCGGCACAGCCCACCGCGCCCACGCCAGCACCGAGGGCGTCGCGCACGACCTGCCAGCCGTCGCGGGCTTCCTGATGGAGAAGGAGCTGAACTTCCTCGGCTCCGCGCTGGAAAACCCGAAGCGGCCCTTCGTCGCCATATCCGGCGGCGCGAAGGTCTCCGACAAGATTGCCGTGCTGGACCGCCTGATCGACATCGCCGATGCGATACTGATCGGCGGGGGCATGGCGAATACCTTCTTCAAGGCAAATGGGCTGTTTGTTGGCGATTCATTGGTGGAAGATGACAAGCTTGAGGAGGCGCGCCGTCTCCAGGAAAAGGCGCGGGCCGCGGGCAAGCCGTTCGTGCTGCCGGTAGATGTCGCGGTCGGCGAGAAGTTCTCCAACGACGCCGAGCGGACCATCACGACGCCCGATAACGTCCCGGAGGGCTGGCGCATTCTCGATGTCGGCCCGCAGACGATCCTCGCCTTTGGCGAGGCGCTGGCCGATGCGGAGACGATCATCTTCAACGGCACGCTCGGCGTCGCGGAGTTCCCGAAGTTCGCGCAGGGCACCAACGCGCTGATTGCGCTGCTGGTGGAGCGCACTGAGGCGGGCGCGACGACCATCGTTGGCGGTGGCGATTCGGCGGCGGCGGTGGAGGCGGCGGGCGCTGCCGAGAAAGTGACGCATGTTTCAACCGGCGGCGGCGCGTCGCTGGAATTTTTGGAAGGGCGCGAGTTGCCCGGCGTGGCGGCACTGCGCGAACGCGAGGCGCCTGCCGATGGAGGAGGATTCTAGGTGACCAATCGCATGCCCATTGTCGCGGGCAACTGGAAGATGAACCTCGGCCCAACCGAGGCGCGCGACTTTGCCGCAAGCATACTCAGCGATCTGGTGACGGTGCGCGGCGTCGAGATCGTGCTCTGTCCGCCAGCCATATCGCTGCCCGCGGTGCATGCGGTGCTGTCTGGCACGAACATCAAGCTGGGCGCGCAAAATATGTATTACATGGCGAATGGCGCATTCACTGGCGAGATTTCGCCGACGATGCTCGAGGGGCTGGCAGACTATGTCATCCTGGGCCACTCCGAGCGGCGCACGCACTTCGGCGAGACCGATGACCTGGTAAATCGCAAGGCGGTGGCCGCCTTCGAGCACAACATCCGCCCCATCGTCTGCGTCGGCGAGCATCTCGAAGATCGCGACGCGGGCCGGACGGAGCGCGTCATCACCTCGCAGGTCTATGGCAGCCTGAAGGGCCTGCCGTCGAGCCGCCTGGAGGAGCTGGTCGTCGCCTATGAGCCAGTCTGGGCCATCGGCACGGGCCGCGCCGCGACGCCCAAGGATGCCGCCGATGTGGCGGCGCTGGTTCGCGCGCTGCTGGTGGAGATGTACGGCGCGGTCGAGGCGTCGGCGATTCGCGTGCAGTATGGCGGCAGCGTGACGACGGCCAACGCGGCCACCTTCGCGTCTATCACTGATATCGATGGGTCACTGGTGGGTGGCGCGAGCCTCAGACCCGATTTCGCCGAGATTGCGCGCCAGACGCTACGGGCCAAGAAATCGTAGCATGGAGCAGCAGCAGCGGACAACCGGGCGCGTCGCATCGGTGAGCAGCAGCGCGACACACACCCTGGCGAAACCGAATCACGCGGAGATACGGCTGCTCGAAGGGCTGGGCGTCGAGGGTGACGCCCACGCGGGCATGACAGTAAAACATCGCTCGCGGGTACTGAAGAACCCATTTCAGCCCAATCTGCGCCAGGTCCACCTGATCCACGCCGAGCTCCATGATGAGCTACGCGCGGCGGGCTTCGTGGTCGCCGCCGGGCAGATGGGCGAGAACATCACCACCCGTGGGATCGCGCTGCTCGATCTGCCCACCGGCACGCGGCTGCGGCTGGGCACTGAGGCGATCATCGCAATCACCGGCCTGCGCAACCCCTGCTCGCAGTTGGAGAGCATCCAGCGCGGGCTGATGGCGGCGGTGCTGGACCGCGACGCCGAGGGTAACCTGATTCGCAAGGCAGGCGTGATGGCGGTCGTCATCACCGGCGGCGTCGTCCGCCCCGACGACACGATCATCATCGAGCTACCGCCGGAGCCGCATCAGCCGCTTCAGCCGGTGTAGGGATACGCCGGGCAAGGCACGCTATGAGCAACGTCGCGGCATAATGGTGTTTACGAATTGGACCTGAACAGCGTGCCGGGGGCCATTCGCGGCCTGAAGGCCGCAGCTAATGCCCTCTGGCTCCCCTCCCTTTTAGGGGGCTGATGCGCGAGGCGAGAGCCTCGAAGCGCGCGACAAGCACGCGGAGCGGCAGCGTCCCGGAGGGAGGGGATGGGGGAGAGGGCCGTGGGTTGACCACTACTCCGCCGCTGGCTCGACGTTGAGGTTGCGGTGGAAGACGTTGGTTGGGTCGTAGCGCCGCTTGACCTGGCGCAGCCGCTCCAGCGTCGCGGGCGGATAAACCTCGCCGATGCGCTCCTGCCCATCCCCCATCATGAAGCCGAGATAGGCGCCCGTTCCAAAGGGACGCATGGCCTCGTACAGGCGATCCGCCCACGCCACATGGCGCTCGGTATTCGCCTCGTCGTAGCCATAGACCACAGCCAATATCAACGCGCCTTTGTCGCGCTGAGCGAAGGCGGCGCCACTGGCGTCTCCACGTTTCACCGCGCCACCCAGGATGCGCACCTGGAACAGCGCGTGCTCCGATGGCACATCGGCGGCGCCGCTGGCAACCAGCGCGCTTATCAGCGCCTCATCGGCGGTATCAACCATCACCGAGCGCGTATATTGCCGGATGCCATATTGCGATGCATCCTCCGTGAACTGGAATATCCCTGGATAGGGCATCGGGCCGACAATATCGACGAGTGGCGTACCGAGCTTGCGCAGCGGGTCCACCACGCGGTTGCCTTCCTCGAAGTCGCCGCTATAGATCAGCGCGATTCCGACCACCGGCTTGCCCTGGAGATCAGGCGGGATGAACGGCGCGGGCGGAGCGGCCATCACCAGCGCCATCGAGGTCAGCTCGTCCGGCGCGGAGGCGGCGTAGCGCGCGTAGGCAGGTAAGACAGTCGCCGCCTCGCTGGCGTCGTAGAAGATTGCGCCACCATAGACCATCCCGGCGGGGTGAGTCTCAACCTCGAAGGAGGTGGCGACGCCAAAGTTGCCACCGCCGCCGCGCAGCGCCCAGAAGAGGTCGGGATGCTCGGTCGCGCTGGCCGTTAGCGCCTGGCCATCCGCCGTGACGACTTCGATGGAGCGCACATGGTCAATCGTCAGGCCATACTTGCGGGCGAACCAGCCGATGCCGCCGCCAAGTGTCAGGCCCCCTATGCCGACGGTTGCGTTATCGCCAGACGAGAGTCCCAGGCTGTGCGGATGCAGCGCCGCCGCGACCTCGCCCCAGGTGAGTCCCGCGCCCAGTCGCGCGATTCGCGCCTCGGGATCGATTTCAAGGGTCTTCATCAGAGAGAGATCGAGCACGACACTGCCTTCGACGATGCTGTAGTGCGCCAGGCTGTGGCCGCCGCTGCGTACCGCCAGCTCCAGCGAATGCTCGCGGGCAAAGGTGATGGTGGCCGCCACATCGGATGTGGAAGCGGCCCGAACAACCATCGCGGGCATCGCGCTGGACGCCCAATGGATACGTCGGGCCTCCTCGAAGTTCGCGTCGCTGGGCAGCACGATCTGCCCTTGCAGTCGCTTCGCAAGCTCCGCTATCTCTTCACGTGTGGCGCCCGTGGCGCTGGCGGATGTGTCTCTGGTCTGCATGGTGACTATCTCCTGTGAGAAAAGCTATCGTGCTCATCGCTCGTTCGGTAGACTTCATTGTCAGGGGGTACTATGGCATCTGAGGCGAGCCAGTCGCCATACGGTAAAACGGGTATCGCGCTCTGGGCGTTAATGCGGACACTCTCCTGAACTTTCGATAGCATGTGCCAGACGACTTCGCCACGAGAGCGCAAAACGCCAGTTCACCAGCTTACATCGTCAGGCGGATCCGTCGGTTCGCATTCACAGTGAAATGGCTGCCATACGGTGAGCGCGTTACTCAAATCGCCCCGATGTGTGATCGGCGCGCTCTCGAATCGTCCTGTCCCGCAGTGGGCGCAGCGTCGGACCACAACCAGATCACTTCCGCGCAACAGGAACATCACACCGTCAACCACCGCCATCGCCCACTGCGCGGCGGGTTCGACGACTATCGTCGATTCCGATGCGATAGTGTCTGTCAGCGCGAACAACCGTCTGGCCAGCCGATGCCGCATCGGCCATTCATTCTTAAGCGCCCGCGTGCCGCTATCCATCGCTGTCCGCCGCGGTGCTGTTTGTACGGGCCTATCCATAAGCTGAGCGCGCATTACATCTCCCCTTTCGCGCTGAACCGTTGCCGTCGCGATAGTCTTCGAAACAATCACCGGGAGATACTATGAATCCCCAATAATACGCGCGCCTATACCACAAATGTGGTATTTCTCATGGCTGCGGGCGATGTTATACTCTCGATGTTATTAGTAGCATTGAGCAGAGAGCCGGGCCTCGGGGAGTCTTGGTATGTATGCCAACCGGGCAATCGAACGCGCCAAGCAAGACATCATCCACCTGTGTCATGCGGGGCTGGATTCACGTGCGTTGCGCGTGGCGGTATTCGAGAAACTTCAGAGTGTCATGCCATACGCTGTTTTCTGGTGCGCGACCACTGACCCCTCCACATTGCTGTTCACTGGCGCGGTTCATGGTGGCCTTGAAGTGCATGCGGTTCCCGCCCTGGTCAGCAACGAACTCCTTCAGGAAGACTTCAACAAGTTCACCGATCTGGCAAAGAGCCGCCAGCCGGTAAGCACGCTCCAACTAGCCACCCGAGGAGATTTAACGCGTAGTCCGCGCTACCGGGAGATTCTGGAGCCAGCGGGTCTGGGTAATGAGTTGCGCGCGGTGTTTCGTTCTGGGGGCGCCGTCTGGGGCGCGCTATGCCTACATCGCGAGAAGCGCTTCACGGACTTTACGGCTGCCGATGTTCAATTCTTCGCCGCGATCGCGCCACACCTTGCCGCCGGGTTACGCGCCGCGCTGCTGCTTGACCCCGTGGAAACCGCTCCCGCCGTCGATGGACCTGGACTGCTTGTACTCGCCGACGATCTCTCTGTCGTGGCCACGACGCCAGGCGCTGAGCTCTTGCTAGGCGAATTGTGTGATTGGTCTCAGAACCTTGCGCTCCCGTTGGCGGTGCATGCGGTCGTCTCCAGGCTGCGCGCGCTGGAGCGTGATACACCGCACGCCGCAAGCGCCATACCTTACGTGCGCCTGCGAAGTCGCTCGGGTCGCTGGCTGGCGCTGCATGCCTCCCGGCTTTCTCGTGCGGCGGATCAGATTGCCATCATCATTGAGCTGGCAACGCCACATGAGATTGCTCCGCTGGTATTGCAGACCTATGGGCTCACACCCCGTGAGCAGGAGGTCACGGCGCTGGTCTTCAAAGGACTCTCCACCGAAGATATCTCCGCCCAGCTCTGCATCTCAACGCTCACCGTGCAGCAGCACCTGAAGGCGATCTTTGATAAAGTTGGTGTGCGCAGCCGCCGCGACCTTGTAGCGCAGATCTTCGCGCGGAGCTACTGGCCTGCCGTGGCGGAGGACCAGGGCATCGCACCGGAGCAATGGTCCCCCGCATAGAGAACTCGCTACTCAGGCGGCGCGTGCCTTGCCTGGCTGCGAGGCGCCAGGCGATGGGCGCGTCATGAGGATGCCGACGGTATCGACGATCAGCGCGGCCAGCGCCAGAATGATGAAGACCAGCGACGGCAGCATGGTCCCAAAAAGGTGATCGAGCGAAATATCGCCCGCCCCGGCGATCCCAATGGCGACGCTCATCGCCAGCAGCGCCAGCGGGTACTCGAAGCCGCCCTTGCTGCCAAAATACCCTTTGCTCCAGTGCGTGCTGATGGCCATCACCATCGCGCCTAGCGCGCCTGCCGCGCCGAGTGGCGTCAGGAAGCCGAAGACGAGCGAGAGCCCGCCGCCCACTTCACCCAGAATCACCAGCGCCGTCCAGAGCTGGACGGGCCGGTAGCCCTTCGCCTTGAATCCCTGCTCCAGTTTGGCATAGCCCGGCCCGCCAAACCAGCCGAACGCCTTTTGCGTGCCATGCCCGATCAAGGCCGCGCCCGCGATCACCCGAATAATCAATAATGCCCACGCGATAGACATAGTTCCGTCCCCAGCTTCCCGTCTCTTTATCGCAACTCGTCTAGCCAGCCACGCCCGCATGGCGCGGACCGGCTACGAATCGTAGCCTGCACATGTATCGTAGCCGCAAAACTACCTACTGTCAAGTGCGTAGGCTACCAGAAGTAAGTTTGTGATACACTGACTGGAGATAGCGCGTCGTGTCTGGAGGAAAGCTATGGCGGAGCGGAAAATGGCTGCGGATGATGTGGATAACGTGGGTGGAGCAGGCATGTCCGCCGCTCCTACCTCAGCGGCCACCGATCACTCGGCGCTCTCATGCACTGGCTTTCAGCGCGCCATCGAGTTTATCGGACGGCGCTGGAATGGCGCGATCCTTTACGTGCTGCTGGAAGGCCCGTGCCGCTTCAACGAGCTGTTGGCGCGGGTGCCCAATCTCTCCGACCGCCTGCTGACCGAGCGGCTGCGCGAGCTGGTGGCCGCGGGCATGGTCACGCGCGAGGTACAGCCGGGGCCGCCGGTGCGCGTCGTCTATGAGCTGACCGACGCCGGACGCGCGCTCAACGAGGTGATCCAGAGCATCTCCGACTGGGCGCTGGCATGGATGCCCAGCGCCAGCGAGCGGGATTAGCGGCGATCCTCCACGCCAGCTATCGGCGTGGCAGGACATGCAGCCGATGAACCGTCGCGGTCACCACGCCCCAGAGTTGATAGCGCGCGCGCTGACGGACCCTGATCGGCGCGAAATCAGGATGCGCGGGCAGCAGGTGAAGCGCGTCACTGTCCGGGCAATAGTGGCGTGCCAGCAGCTCTCCGTCCAGCGCGACCACGACCAACGCTCCATACGCCGGATGCAGCGCGCGCTCCACCACCAGGATATCGCCCGCGAAGATGCCGCTATCCACCAGCGCCTCGTCTGCCACCTCCACAAAGAAGGTCGTCGCAGGATGCCGAATGAGCAGCGTATGCAGGTCAAGCGGTGCATCTGCTCTATCCTCTGCCGGGCTGCGAAACCCCGTCGGCGCTCGCTTCGTCAGCATCGCGTACCCCGACCGCGCCGCCGCCGCAATCTCACCCGCACCGAGGATCCGCATACGAGGGCTCACTTTCATTGTAAGTACATGTGTTCTACAAGGTAGCGGTGGCAGTAGTGAGGCGTCAAG
>Ga0070684_100000539_pt1 | contig 26027 bp, 24 predicted proteins | sample KBSC723LmetaG_FD_65653 | JGI IMG/M metagenome (GOLD analysis project Ga0070684, IMG submission 65653) | Corn rhizosphere microbial communities from Kellogg Biological Station, Michigan, USA - KBS C7.2-3L metaG | ecosystem: Host-associated > Plants > Roots > Rhizosphere ...
GCAACGGCTGGCGTGGCCTGGTCGACGCCGACACGACCGCGCTGACGATCCGCGAGGTCTCCGGGCTGCTGCCACGTGGCGGGACGGTGATCGGCACCTCGCGGACGAACCCGTACAAGGTCGAGGGCGGCGTCGACGACGTGCTCCGTAACTTCGCCGAGGCGGGGCTCGACGCCCTCGTGGCGATCGGCGGCGAGGACACGCTCGGCGTGGCCGCGCGGCTCTTCTCCGAGCACGAGCTGCCCGTCGTCGGCGTCCCGAAGACGATCGACAACGACCTCTCGGCCACGGACTACACCTTCGGCTTCGACACCGCGGTCGCGATCTGCACCGAGGCGATCGACCGGCTGCACACGACCGCCGAGTCGCACAACCGCGTGATGGTGGTCGAGGTGATGGGACGCCACACCGGCTGGATCGCGGTGATGAGCGGGATCGCCGGCGGGGCGGACGTGATCCTGATCCCCGAGCAGCCGATCTCGGTCGAAGAGGCCTGCGGAGAACTGCAAAAGCGCCACGAGCGCGGCAAGGACTTCTCCATCGTTGTCGTCAGCGAGGGCTACAAGCTCACGTACGACTCGGGCGAGCAGCGCGAGGTGACGCAGCAGGCCGAGCTCGACCAGTTCGGCCATGTGCGGCTGGGCGGCGTCGGAGAGCAGCTCGCCCGCGAGATCGAGGAGCGGACGGGTTTCGAGACGCGGGTGACGGTGCTCGGCCACGTCCAGCGCGGCGGGTCTCCCACCGCCCGCGACCGGGTCCTCGCAACCCGCTACGGGTTGAAAGCGGCCGACCTCGTCCACGAAGGGAGGTTCGGCCGGATGGCGGCGCTGCACGGCGACGCGATCGTGGACGTCTCGCTCGCGGACGCGACCGCCGAGCTGAAGACGGTGCCGCCGGACTGGTACGAGGTGGCGCGCGCCTTCTTCGGCTAGCCCGGCCGCCACTCGTAGCGCGCGTCCGGCGTCTTCTCCTCGTTGCCGGCCCCGTCGGTCTCGTAGAGGCACCGGCCGCCGAGCGACTCGTAGAAGCGGCGCGCACGGGTGTTGTCCCGGAAGACCCACCACCCGAATCCGTGCGGGCGTGCTTCCTGCGCGCACCGGAACAGCGCCGCCCCCACGCCCTGCCGCTGGGCGCCCGGTGCGACGTAGAGCGCGTCGAGGTCGTCCTCGCGCACGAGCGCCGACCCGACGATCGCGCCGTCGAGCTCGTAGACCCAGGCCTCCCCGCCGAGCCGCTCGCGGTACCAGGCCTCGTCCTCCTCCGCCGTGTGCAGGACGGGCAGCCACGGCATCGCCTCGGCCCGCGACTCGCGGAAGATCCGCGCGACCGCCTCCGCGTCCTCCGGAGTCGCCTGCCGGATCAAGCCGTGTCCGAGCTCGTGGCGTTTCACACCCAGTCTCTGAGACTGGGGCTGGAACAAAACTGGGGAAACTCGTCCACAGGATCAGGACAACAGCTCGACCAGCGGGAACGACCGGTGCCGCCGCGGAGGAACGAGGAAGTTCTGCCGGTGGGTCGTGCGCAGGATCGAGTTGAAGCCCTGGCCGCGGTCGCGTGGAGCGAACGGCAACCGCGTGCCGTCGGGAAGCACCCCGTCCATCGCCAGCCGCCCACGGTTGAAGTCGTCGCTCGACGGGTTGAACACGACGAAGTGGACACCCGCGGCGGCTCCTTCGGCCATACCGTCGCGCTCCGGGTCGGCGCTCCACGCGAAGGGGTTGTCCAGCGTGTTGAAGTCGGCGCGGTGGGGAATCGCCGTGCCCGGTCCGTACACCGCCCCGCTCGCGCCCACCGCCGTCGTCGCCAGCCGGGAGACCGTCTGCAGGGAGGCAGAGTGGCCGATCTGCTTCGAGGCGACGAAGTCGCGCTTCACCTTCGCCTCGCTCGAGACCTCGTCCGGGCCCTGGGGAACGGTGAGCACGTCCTCGGACACCTTCAGCCCCGGGCGGAACACGGTCGAGACCCGCTCCTCGTGCGGGAAGTTGACGTACCAGGCCTCGAGATCCTCCGCGATGTGCGAGACGGCGAGGTGCGTTCCGTCGCTGAAGTAGCCCGGCGTGCCGAACCCGAGCTCCTCGACGTTCGCGATCTTCTCGGGCCCTAGCCCGGCCCTCTGGGTCGACGTGAACCCGAGGAACAGCTCGGCCTCGTCGGGGATCAGGTACGAGCCCGGCACCTGGGCCGCAACCGCCATCCGCTTCGGCAGGCTGCGGCCGCCGTCGAACCCTCCGCCCGCGAACCCCTTGCGGATGCTCGTCACCCGGAAGAGGTCGAGATCCTGGAAGAGCGCCTTCGACGCATCGGCGATGTGGTCGAGCCGGTCGCTGCGCAGGAGCACCGCGGCGTCGTTGGCCTCGAGGATCAGCTCGGGCGGATCGCTCGGGAACCGCCTCGAGTCGAGCAGGACCCGGACCGGTTTGCTCGCCGTCTTCGTCGCGCGGCGGTCGACGGGAATGTGCCGCCCGGCGAGCTTCGGGACGTACGCGCGGAAGTACGGCAGGCCCCACGCGACCGTGATCCCGAGCCCGGCGGCGCTCGGCCCGAACTGCGACTCCAGCTTCTGCAACGCCTGCTCGAGCCCCGACTGGGCATCGACGAGGTCGCTCCGCCGGTCCGGGACCGAGAGCGTCGCGGTGACGAGCTGGTGGTGGAGCGGCGGGACGACCACCTCGACGCCGTTGTCCTCGACGAGCCGGACGCCGCGGAGCACGTGCTGCTCGGGCGGCAGACCCCCTGCGCCCGCCGCCGCGCGCGACGGAGCGCCCGTCAGCTGGTCGACCAGCTCGTAGACGCCGCCAGCGGCGAGGACTGCACCGGCGCCGCCGGCGAGGAGCAGCTTCCGTCGCGTCAGGCGCATCGCCGGTTACTGCTGGGGCTCGACCAGGACGAGCGAGGCCAGCTCGCGGTTCAGATTGCGCACGACCATCGGGAAGGTCAGCGGCGGTGCGACGTGCTGGCTGATCGTGTACAGCGACCCGTTGTGCCGCCAGGCGTAGAGGACGTGCCACTGGTCGGCGTCCTGGTTGACCGTGTACTCGGTGACGCGGAAGCCGGCGATCGTCTTCGGGCCGTGCGGGTCGGCGAAGCACGGCACCTTCGTCACGTGACGCTTGCCGTCGACCAGGTCGACCGAGGTGCACGTCGGCACCTTCGTCACCCCGGGATAGCCGCGGAGGTTGATGTGGATCTCCTGGCCAATCTCCTGCCAGACGAAGCCGATCAGGTAGCTGCGGTCCTTGCCGACCGAGTCGATGTTGTTCCAGCGGCCGCCGATCTGGCCGGTGAGGGGGTCGGGAAGCCAGCCCGGGCAGTAGACGGGGGCGTCGATCCGGTTCGCGAGCTTCTGCCAGGACTTCTGCCACGCCGCGGGGCACGACTTCGCCGCCGTCGCGGCGGCCTCGCCCTTCGAGAGCCGGGGCGCCGACCCGGTCGCGCCGCAGCCGGCCAGTGCCAACGCGGCGAGCAGGATGAGAATCGGCGTCGTTCTCACAGGCGATAGACGGAGACCCAGGGCCCGGTCAGCCCGTGCCCGGCCCGAACATGGTAGACGCGTTTTCCCTGCATCCGTAGCTTGTCGTAGAAGCGCGCCTCGCGCGGGTAGCGGTCGCGGGCCGCGAGGACGCGGTCGGCGACCGCGCCGGTGACGAAGACGTAGCGAACGCCATCGGCGCGCAGGCGGGCGACGTCGCGGTCGGGATCGAACGGCCGTCCGGGGCCGGGCAGCGTCAGACCGACGATCCGGTAGCCGTCGAGCGCAGGCGTGGAGGACTCCGCCGCGACGACGGCGTCGCGCGGGACGTGCCGGACGATCCAGCCGTGTGCGACCGCACGTGTGTCGGTGCGCGTCAATCGGACGTCGTCGCCGATCGCCCAGACCAGGGGGACGATCGCGAGGCCGAGCGTCACCGGCGCGAGCGCCCGCAGCCGCCCGGCGAACACGGCGAGCGGCGGCACGAGCGGCAGGACATACCGGTCGAAGTGCGCGCGGATCGTCAACAGGTCGACGAGGTAGACGAGCACGAAGGCGGCGAGGATCAGGTCGGTGCGCGTGTGGCGGCGGAGCGCCAGCACGAGGCCGGCGACGGCGATCACCAGCACGGGGCCGAGGCCCGCCCACAGCTTCCCGGTGAACGAGAAAAGCGCCCAGGAGTCGTGCTCGAAGCCGAGCCACCCGTCGCGGGCGAGCCGCTGCACCCGCGAGGCGTCGTCCCACGCCTGGCCAGGGTGGACGAGGACGAACGGGCTGGTGGCGAGGAACGCAACGATCGCGAGGCCGACGGAGGTCGCGAGCCGCCGCCACCGCTGCCAGCCCGCCACGACCAGCGGCACGAGCAGGAAGACGGCGGGGTACTTCGCGCCCGCGGCCAGGCCGGCGGCGACGCCTGCCCACTCGAGCCTCCCGGTCACGGCCAGCGCGAGCGACACGGTGATCAGCGCGGTCATCGGCACGTCGGTGACGGCCGTGTGCGAGTAGGCGACGCCGATCGTCTCCACTGCGACGACTACGGCGGCAACGAGGCCGGCGGTCCTCCCGTAGGCGGCCCGGCCCAACCACCAGGCAGCGGCGACGCCGCCGACGCCGATCGCCGCGATCACGACCCTGGCGGTCAGGTACGACGGCTCCCCCTGCCACGCCTGGAAGGGTGCGAGCACGTAGAGGAGCAGCGAGGGATAGTCGAACCAGTGCGGGTCGAGCCCGCCCCCGTGGACGATCTGCCACGCGCGCGGAACGATGTTCTGCTCGTCGGGATCGAGCAGGTTGCCGAACGGCAGTCCGTACTCGATCCCCACCAGCCGCAGCGCCGCCGCGAGCGCCAGGATCGCAGCGAGGAACGGGAGCGACCTGCGGACGCGGATCCGCACCACCGGAAGCCTGCGCGGTGCGCGCGGCTGCGAGACCGCGCCCTCCGCCATGGGGGAACCCCTGGTTCCCACATGAGCCCCCTCCTCGAGGGATGGTGGGAGATTGCCGGCGCTCAGACGGCGGGCGGCGCGCCGCCGACAAGGTGCGCAACGTCGGCCGAGCCGACGAGGACCGCGTCGATTCCGGCGCGTTCGAGCGCGAGCACCTCCTCGCGCGTGGTCGCCGGCAGGTCGGCGATCGCGAGCTTGCCCGCCGGCACGTCGGGCAGCAGATCGAGGATGCGCTCGACGTGGGTCTCGTCGTCGTCCGCCTCCCGCGGCGAGAGCAGAAAGATCTCGGGATCGATCCGCTCGAGCGAGTCGGCGAGCGACTCCTCGTCGTGGACGTCCGCGACGATCTCGAGCCCGAGCTCCTCGGCGCGGCGCTGCAGCTCCTCGAGGTGCTCCTCGTCGTCGTGGTCCTCGACCACGATCAGGCACGCGTCGGCGCCGGCGTCGCTGGCCGCCTCGGGCGAGGCGTCGACGCGAAACAGGATCGGCAATCCGGTTGCGTCGCGGAGGTCGGGCGCGGGCCCGCTGACGGCGATCCCCTCGGCTCCCTGCTCCTCGGCCGCCCGCGCCGTCTCCGGGTCGGCGACGAGCGCGATGATCGAGATTCCGTCTCCTTCGGAGATCGCCTGGCTGAGGCGGCGGCCGCCTGTCACTGACGCGTGATGCTACTGCCTAGGTCCCGATGGGGTGCCAGACCGTCTTCAGCTCCAGGAAGGCGGCGATCTCCCAGGGGCTCTGCGCGGTGGGCTCGGCGCGGACGACGCGCTTGACGTTTTCCGCGGCGAGCTTCTCCAGCTCGGGAGCGAGGCCGTCGGCGCCGGTGAGGTCGATCGCGTTCACGTCCATGTGCCCGGCGAGCCAGGGCGCGAGCTCCTCGCGGTGGCCGGTGAGGATGTTGACGACGCCGCCGGGCAGGTCGGCGGTAGCGAGCACCTCGCCCAGCTCGACAGCGGAGAGCGGATGCGGCTCGGAGGCGACGATCACGGTCGCGTTCCCGCCGACGATCGCGGGCGCCACGCGCGAGACCAGGCCCTCGAGCGCCGGCTCGTCCGGGGCGAGGATGCCGACGACGCCGGTCGGCTCCGGGATCGTGAAGTTGAAGTACGGGCCGGCGACGGGGTTCGTCCCGCCGATCACCTGGGCGAGCTTGTCGGCCCAGCCCGCGTACCAGACCAGACGGTCGATCGAACGGTCGACTTCGGCCTCGCCGGAGCAGAGCTGCGCGAGGTCGGTGCGGCGGGCCTCGAGCATCTCGGCGATCCGGTAGACGACCTGGCCGCGGTTGTAGGCGGTCGCGCCCGCCCAGCCGGGCTGTGCCGCGCGTGCCGCGCGAACGGCGTCGCGGATGTCCTTGCGGGAGGCGCGGGCGACGTTCTGGCCCTCGGCGAGATAGGTACGGCCCGACTCGGAGCGGGGAAACGCGCCGCCGACGTAGAGCTTGTAGGTCTTCTTGACGGGGAGACGGCTAGACAGGGGCCACCTCCGCCCGGTCTGCGGTGACGTCGTGGGTCCAGAACTCGACCACGTTGCCGTCGGGATCCGCGACGTACGCGGCTTGCCCGCGGCCCTCGTGCTCGGAAGAGATCACCTCGGGAGCCAACCCTGACTCCTCGAGCCGGGCGACCACATCCCCGAAAATACTCTCGTCGACCAGGAGGGCGTAGTGCACGTGGACGCCGCCTCGGCCGTTGGCCAGCCCAACCTGCGGCCGCCACAAGCCGATCCTCGATCGTCCCGCCAGTACCCAGGCGCGCTCCTCCGACCGCGAGTACAGCGGCAATCCGAGGCAGCCGACGTAGAAGTCGAGCGACCGCTCGAGGTCGAGGACCTCCAGCACGACCTCGTTGACACCCGAGACGGCGAGGCCCGTCATCGGCCCTTCCGGACGATGCCCGTGTCCAAGGCGTTCCCGGCCTCCTCCCCACTGCGATCGTAGAAAGAAACGTGTGCCATGTCAGTCACGCAGGCGTGACGAAAGCGTGGCAATCCTCGTGAGCTGTGCGCGGCCCTGCTCACGGCTCGAACTCCAGGTACGGCTCGAGGCCGTGGCGGCCGCCTTCGCGCCCGAACCCGGACTCCTTGTAGCCGCCGAACGGCGACGCCGGATCGAAGCGGTTGAACGTGTTCGCCCAGACGACGCCAGCGCGCAGCCGTTCCGCCATCCAGAGGATGCGCGAGCCCTTCTCGGTCCAGATGCCGGCGCTGAGCCCGTACGGCGTGTTGTTCGCCTTCTCCACCGCCTCGGCGGGCGTCCGGAACGTCAGCACCGAGAGCACGGGCCCGAAGATCTCCTCCTGTGCAATCCGGTAGCTCTGTGCCACGTTCGTGAACACCGTCGGCGCGAACCAGTACCCGCGCTCGGGCAGCTTGCACGGCGGCTGGTAGATCTCGGCGCCCTCCTCCTCGCCCGCGGCAACCAGCTCCTGGATCTTCTCCAGCTGCGCGCGCGAGTTGATCGCACCGATATCGGTGTTCTTGTCGAGCGGGTCGCCGACGCGCAGCGTCTTCATCCGCCGCTTCAGCTTCTCGACCAAATCGTCGTGGATCGACTCCTGCACGAACAACCGGGAACCCGCGCAGCAGACGTGTCCCTGGTTGAAGTAGATCCCGTTGACGATCCCCTCGACCGCCTGGTCGAGCGCGCAGTCGTCGAAGACGATGTTCGCCGCCTTGCCGCCCAGCTCGAGCGTCAACCGCTTCCCGCTGCCCGCGACCTCTCGCTGGATCGCCTTGCCCACCTCGGTCGAGCCGGTGAAGGCAATCTTGTCGACGTCGCCCTCGACGATCGCCGCGCCCGCCCGGCCGTCGCCCGTGACGATGTTGACGACGCCGGCCGGGAGCTCCGCCTGCCGCACGACGTCGCAGAATAGGAGCGCGGTCAGCGGCGTCGTCTCCGCCGGCTTCAGGACGACCGTGTTCCCCGCCGCCAGCGCCGGAGCGATCTTCCACGCCAGCATGAGCAGCGGGAAGTTCCAGGGGATGATCTGCCCGGCGACGCCGACCGGCCGCGGACGCCGGTTCGGGAACGCGTACTCGAGCTTGTCGGCCCAGCCCGCGTAGTAGAAGAAGTGCGCGGCCGCCAACGGCAGGTCGACGTCGCGAGACTCCTTGATCGGCTTGCCGCCGTTCAGCGACTCGAGCACGGCGAACTCGCGCGAGCGCTCCTGGAGGATTCGCGCGATCCGGAACAGGTACTTCGCCCGCTCGGAGCCCGGGAGCCCGGACCAGCCGTTCTCGAACGCCTCGCGCGCAGTCGCGATCGCGCCGTAAACCTCCTCCGGCGTTGCCTGCCCGACCTCCGCGAGCGGCTCCTCGCTCGCCGGCGCGATCGTCGTGTACGTCTCGCGCGGCTCCAACCACTCCCCGCCGACGAAGTGGCCGTAGCGCTCGTCGATCCGGACGATCTCGCGCGACTCGGGCGCCGGCGCGTAGTCCCAACCCGAGGGGACGAGCGCCGCCTTGCCCTTCTTCTCGAGCTCAGTCAACGGTGAAGTAGTCGGGCGACTGGTAGCGGCCGGTGCGCTCCTTGCGGATCTGCATCAGCACGTCGTTCAGGAGTGTCGAGGCGCCGATCCGGTACAGGTCGGGCGTCAGCCACTCGGCGCCGAGCGTCTCGTAGAGCTGCACGAGATACTGCACCGCCTGCTTCGCCTGGCGGATCCCGCCAGCCGGTTTCATCCCGACCATCCGTCCCGTCTCCTCGTGGACGTCCCGGATCGCCTCCAGCATGCAGAGCGTGACCGGCAGCGTCGCCGCTCCGGACAGCTTCCCGGTCGAGGTCTTGACGAAGTCGGCGCCGGCGGCCATCGCCAGCAGCGACGCCCGGCGGACGTTGTCGTACGTGCCCAGCTCCGCGACCTCGAGGATCACCTTCAGGTGCGCCTCGCCGCATGCCTGCTTCACCTGGACGATCTCGTCGTAGACCTTCGCGTAGCGGCCGGAGAGGAACGCGCCGCGGTCGATCACCATGTCGACCTCGTCGGCGCCCATCGCCACGACCTCTTCGGTCTCGCGCACCTTGACGTCGAGCGGCGACTGGCCCGACGGGAACGCGGTCGCGACCGACGCGACCTTGACCCCCGTTCCGCGAAGCCGCGCGACCGCGGTCGGGACGAGGTTCGGGTAGACGCAGAGCGCTGCGCACGAAGGGATCGACTCGTCGCTCGGATCCGGGCGCACGGCCTTCGTCGCCAGCGCGTGCACCTTGCCGGGCGTGTCGGCGCCCTCGAGCGTGGTCAGGTCGATCATCCGAATCGCCAGCTCGAGTGCGAAGAGCTTCGCCTCCTTCTTGATCGAGCGCTTCGCCAGCGACTCGGCGCGCGCCTCGAGCGCGACCGCGTCGACGGAGCCGATTCGCGGCAGCCGCGGCTCGAGCGGAAGCTCGAAGCCGCGCGCAAGAACGGGTGCTTTGGCCACGTACTGAGTCTAGCCCCGGCACCGGGATAGACCCCTCGCCGGGGTCTGGCCCTTGCGAGTCTGCGGCACCGGCCGTGGAGTCGGCTGACGTCCTGTGGTGGGCATTGTCCACACCTTTCCGACAGGCAAAAGGCCCCGCCTGGACGGGGCCCTTCGGTCGCGCCGCTGCGGAGATCAGGCGGGCGCGATCGGGTGGTTCGCCCGGAACAGATCGCCGGGATCGAACGCCCGCTTCACCTCGCGGAGCCGCCGGTGCACGGCCGGGGTGTAGAACCGCGCTGGGTCGGTCCGCCGCTCGGCGAAGTTCAGGTACGAGCGGCCGTTGTCGTAAGGGCCGAGCGCCTCCGCCACCTGGTCGAGCTGGGAGCGGTTCGCCCGGTACATCTCGTCGTTCAGCACCATCCCCACCGCGAACGTGAGGTAGTCGGCGTCGAACGTGGACAGCGCGCCGTGATGCGGTTGCGGCCGCGAGAGCGCCCCGCCGACGTGCCGGATCTCCACGGAGACCAGCGGCGAGCCGGACCTCGGCCCGGCGGCGGCGACGAAGCGGTCGATCGCCGCCCCGTCGAGGGCGCCGACCATCTGTCCCTCACCGGTGTAAGGCACCGGCTGCGGCGGATCCATGTGAAGCTCCGACAGGCCGGCGGGAGGCACCATCGCGAAGGTGTCCATCGCAGGCCCGAGGTCGCGGAGCGGCTTCAGCAGATCCGAGCCGGACGCCTCGTCGCCCATGTAGACGGCCTCGACGATCGCGAACCTGCCTCCGCGCAGCGGCTCGGGAATCTCGTCCAGCGGCGGGAACTGAAGGATGCGCCCGACCGAGGTGATCTCGTCCGGTACGCCGGCCGTCCACTCGAGCCACGCGTGCAGCACCTCGGACGACCGCTCCCAGGGGAAGAAGAGGACGCCGGCGTAGATGTCCGGGATCGAGTAGAGCTCGACCTCGAGCGCAGTGACGATGCCATAGTTGCCACCGCCGCCGCGCAGCGCCCAGAACAGGTCGGCGTCGTTGTCGGCGTCGACGCGGCGGGGCCGGCCGTCGGCGGTGACGAGCTCGATCGCGGCGATGCTGTTCGCCGAGAGGCCCAGCTTGCGCGCATACCAGCCGACGCCGCCACCCAGCGAGTAGCCGGCCACGCTGACATCGGGTGTCGACCCGTGCAGCGCGGCGAGGCCGAGGTCGGAGGCAGGCGGGACGACGTCGGCCCACTTCGAACCGGCGCCCACGCGCGCGATCCGACGATCGGCGTCGATCTCGACGCCCTTGAGCTTGTCGGTCTTGACGAGGATCACGTCGTCCAGCGCTCCGAGCGGCTCGGCGTTGTGCCCCGTACGCTGGGCGGCGACCTGCATCCCGTTCGCGCGGGCGAAGTGGACGGTCTCGATCACGTCCTCCGCGTCGGCCGGCAGGACGACGAGCGCCGGCTGCTGGACGACGGTGAGGTTGAACGCCTGCGTGGCGGCGTCCCAGCCGTCCCGGCCCGGCTCGATCACGGCGCCCTTCAGGCGCGTGCGCAGCGAGCGGACGGCAGGAACTGCAGAGACCCGCGGCGACTCGTATGAAAAAGCCTGGCTCACGATTTCCTCCTTCTCGAAGTGACCTGTTTCGAGTCTGGCCCCGAGGCAGCCGCGCGGGAATCGAGGCAGCAGGCGTCCGACGGTGGGGCTATCCGCACCTGCGCCGAATCGGCACGGAATCGGCACAGAGGTGTGCGCCCTTCCCCGGTAGCCTCGCCGGCAGGGGAACGGGGCAATCCCCCACCCCGGGGCGGGGGTCTGGGTTGAGCTGCGGCGCCCGGGCCTTCCGGCACGCGCTCACGAGCAAACGGCCGGCCGGCGGCTGCGGCGTGAGCTGCTAGGCGCGCAGGAACGCAAGCACGGCCAGCACGCGACGGTGCGTGTCCGAGTCGGCGCCGAGGCGGAGCTTCCCGAAGATCGAGGTAACGTGTTTCTCGACGGCGCGCTCGGTGACCACGAGCCGCTCGGCGATCGCGCTGTTCGACAGCCCCTCGGCCATCAGCTCGAGCACCTCGCGTTCGCGCGGGGTCAGCTGCGAGACCGGATCGTCGCGACGGTGCCGGCCGACGAGCTGCGACACGACCGACGGGTCCAGCGCCGAGCCGCCCTCGCCGACGCGCTTGACCGCGGCGACGAACTCGGGAACGTCGGCGACGCGGTCTTTGAGCAGGTAACCGACACCCTCCGCACTCTCGGACAGCAGCTCGAGCGCGTAGGCCGGCTCGAGGTACTGGGAGAGGACGAGCACGCTGGTCCCGGGGTGCCGGTCGCGGATCTCCTTCGCCGCGCGCAGGCCCTCGTCCGTCTGCGTCGGCGGCATCCTGATGTCGACGATCGCCACGTTCGGCTTGTACGAGCGCACCTTCAGCATCAGCTCGTCGGCGTTGCCGGCCTGCCCGACGACCTCGAGCCCGGCGTCCTCGAGCAGCCGCGCGATCCCCTCGCGGAGCAACACGGAGTCCTCGGCGACGACCACCCGCATGGCGCCTGGGTTCGACGCCTGCGCGAGCATTCCCGCTGCCTCCGGCCCGAGACGGAGCGGCGGGAAGTCCTGGCGCAGGCCGTCGGCGACGACCTGGTAGATCCGCTCCGGCTCCGGCAGCCCCTTGAACGGCTGCGGGCCGAGGTCGACCGCCTCGCCGCCGGCGAGCTCGTACGTCCGCTCGGAGAGGAGCACCTGCCCGCCGTGGCCGGCATCGCTGATCCGGGCGACGCGGTGGACGTCGAGCCCGACGTACGTCGATCCCCCGACCGACGGCTCGCCGGTGTGCAGGCCCATGCGCACGCGAACCTCGTTCCCCTCCGGCCATGCGTGGGACGCCAGCGCGCGCTGCGCCTCGACCGCGCCGCGCACCGCGGCGCCGGCGTCGGTGAAGACTAGGAGCATCTCGTCTCCACGGCAGTCGATCTCCAGGCCGCCCGCGGCCTCCACCGCGTCGCGGACGAGCCGACGATGCTCCTCGAGCACGTCGACGTAGCGTCCGCCGAGCCGCCCGACGATGCTCGTCGAGCCCTCGATGTCCGTGCAGAGCAGCGTGACCGTTCCGGTGGGGAGCCTGCCCGCCATGGTGCTTAGGTTAGAGCCCCGAAAGCGGGATCACCGCGCGCACCGTCGTCCCGGCTCCCTCGCTGCTGGTCACCTCGAGCTCGCCCTCGAGCGCCTCCACCCGGTCGGCGAGGCCGCGCAGGCCCGAACCGCGGGCCGGATCGGCGCCGCCGACGCCGTCGTCTTCGACCTCGACGACGACCCGGCCGTTCTGCCGCTGCGCGCGGACCTCGACGGACGAGGCCTCGGCGTACTTCGCGACGTTCGTCAGCGCCTCCGCGACGACGTAGTAGGCAGCGGCCTCGACGGGGCCCGGCAGGCGCTCGTCGAGATCGGCGGAGAGCTCGACCGGGAGCGGAGTTCGGGACGCAAGCGCCTCGAGCGCGGCGGGCAGGCCGCGGTCGGTGAGCACGGCCGGATGGATTCCGCGCGCCAGCTCGCGAAGCTCGGCGAGCGCCTGCTGGAGCTCCTCGGCCGCGCCGGCGAGCAGCTGGTCGGCGCCGTCGGGGTCCTCGCGCAACCGGGCCTGGGCGAGCCTGAGCGCCAGCGAGAGCGAGACGAGGCGCTGCTGGGCGCCGTCGTGGAGGTTGCGTTCGAGGCGCATGCGGGCGTCGTCCGCCGCCTCGACGATGCGCGACCGGGAAGCGCGCAGCTCGGCCTCCTGGGCGTTTCGCTCGGTCACGTCCGTTCCGCAGACGATGAACTTGCCGCTGAAGGCGCCGAGCGGTCGCAGCCACCACGCGACGATGCGCCAGTTGCCCGACTTGCCGATCCACGCGGTCTCGTGCTCGGCGCTCACGCCGGTCTCCACCTGCTCCTCGAACGCCCGCCGAACCTCCTTGCTGAGCTCCGGCGGCGCCACGAGGTCCCAGAACTTGGCACCGACCGCCTCCTCGTCGGTGTAGCCGGTCAGCTCGCGGAAGGCGTAGTTGACGCCCTCGACCGCGACCGTCCCGTCCCGCTCGACGGCGATCAGCAGGCTCGGCGTCGCCCGGGCGACGACGGCGAGGAAGTCGCGCTGGGCCATCAGCTCCTCGCGCTGGCCGATCAGCTCGGTGAGGTCCTGGCCGCAGATCAGCAAGAACACGTTCCCGTCGCCGCCGACGACACGCCGAACCGTCGCCTGGATCACGAGCCGCCTGCCGTCGGCGGCCTGCCACTCTGCCCTGCCCTCGATCTGGGTCTCGCCCGCGTTCATGCGCGCGCAGTAGCCCTCGGCGGTCGCATGCTGGTCGTCCGGGAGGAACACCTCCCACCACAGCCTTCCGCGCACGCTCTCGTCGTCGGCGATCCCGAACAGCTCCTCCGTCGTGTCGTTGAAGCGGACGATCCGGCCCTCCATGTCGGCGAGCAGGAAGACGACGGGCGCGACGTTGACCACGTCCCGCGTGAACTTCTGCTCGCGCTCCAGCACCTCGAGCTTGTACGACAGCTCCGTCTCGAGACGGGTGCGGTCGGTGAAGTCGCGGACGATCACGACCACCTCGTCGTCTCCCGACGGCACGAACCGGCCCTCGAAGTCGCGCGCCTCGCCCTCGATGGTCAGCCGGTACTCGACCGTCTGCACGCCAAGGGCGGCCGGGACGGCCAGCGCCCGTACGAATTGCGAGGCGACGTCTGGCGGCAGGATCTCGCGCACGTTCCTGCCGACGATCTCCTCCGTCGAACGGACCAACGACTCCCGCCGGCCCTTCGCCTCGAGGTACGTCCCGTCCCGGGCGATCCGGAACATCAGGTCCGGGATGGCGTCGAGCAGCGCGCGGCTGCGGGTCTCGGTCCTCCGCAGCGCCTGGAGGCCCCGGTCCTTCTCGATCGCGAGCCGCGCGGCGGCGACGACCTCGTCGACCAGGCCCCGCTGGTGGAGGAGAGCGGCGTCGTGGACGAGCGCCGCGAGGGGGTAGCCGTCGGACTCGCGGTCGATGCGGGTGGTCACCCGTCGCGGCGTGTCGGGCAGGAGCTCGACCGGGTTGCCGCGGGCGTCGACGTAGCCGTGCAGCTCGTCCAGCCAGGTGAGGAAGTGGAGGGTCGGGTCGCCCAGGACGCTGCGGAGCCCGGCCTGCGCCTGCTCGGGAGTGGGCTCGGCCGGAACCTCGCGCAGCAGCCGGGCGCCGCCGCGGTAGAGCCGGTCGCGCAGCAGCCCCGCGAGGAAGAACAGCGGGACCGTGCCGAAGGCGATGAAGGCGACGACCCCGAGGACGTTCCCTCCGCGGTCGGAGAACGACGACACGACGAACAGCGCCCCGACGAGCGCGGCGGCCATCCCGCCCGAGAGGTACACCGGCCCGAGGACGCGGCGCTGGGCCGGAGTCGCCCCGCGCCAGCGCCGGATCAGCAGGACGAGCACCCCGACGAAGATCGCGCCGCCGGCCACCGTGAACAGCGCCTGGAGCGCGTCGGCGACCGCCTTGCTGTCGTGGATCAGGTACGGGTTGTCGGGACAGTCCTCGCAGTCGGACGCGTGCCGGGTGAAGAGTGAGGGCAGGACGTTGGCGAGCAGGGCAATGACCCAGACCGCCAACACCGTTCGCCGCTCGAGGACGGACTTGAGCCGTCCGTCCGGGAAGGCGAGCATCAGATGGACGAAGGCGGCCAGGAAGAGGCTGCCGAAAAACGCGCCGAGCCCGTACAGCCACGCGTTGTTCGCTTCCCACAGCGAGCTCAGCATCCAGAGGAAGCCGACGGCGACGAGCAGACGGCCGGTGGCGTTCTCGGGCCTCAGCGTCCAGGCGATCAGGCCGCTGACCCCGAAGGAGAAGCCGATCAGCGGAAACGCGATCGCCAGCGACACCGGGCTGGACTCGTGATCCGATACCGCGCCGGCCGTCGACGCAGCAGCGGCCACCAGGAGCATCACCGGGAACAGCCCGAACCAGAGCCGGTGGGTGAGGCGCATCAGCGTTCGCAGATGAGTGCGGTCACCGCCTCGCCCGAGAGCTCGCTCTTCGGGACGAAGCCGCAGGCGCCGCTGGACTCGACCAGTGGGCCGAAGTCGCAGCCGTCACGGCTGGAGACGAGCACGACGCAGGTGGCGCCGTCGCTCGTCAGCAGGCGACGTGTGACCTCGAACCCGTCGAGGTCGGGGAGCTGGACGTCGAGCAGGATCACGTCCGGATGCAGGCGCCCTGCCGCGGCGATCGCCGACTCTCCGTCCTCCGCCTCGCCGGCGACCTCGAACCCGTCGGCCTCCAGGATCGCCCTGGCACTGGCACGGAAACTGGGATGGTCGTCGACGATGAGGACAGTGGGCACGCTCACATCGTGGCACAGCTCCATTTCGGTGCGCCATACGGGTAGCCACACCATTTTTCGCTCGCAGCGCTCCGGCGGCGCGGCGGAACGGCCTCCTGCATCGTCGTCGTCGGGACTGTCCCCTGAGGGGACTGTCCCCAAAGAAACGCTTGCGCCACCACCCGGCAGGGTCAGACCCCTCCGGGGTCAGACCCTAGGAGCGCCGGGACGGTGGTTCGCCGGCGACCGGGCGGTGGCCGGCGAAGTTCGACTCGAGCACGCCTTCGCCGCCGGTCAGGGCCGGCAGCTGCCGCTGCAGCTCCTGCACTCGGGCGGCGGGCAGCTCTGCCTCGACGACCGCGCGGGCCGTCTCGGTCGAGGGCGTCTGGCCTGAAGCGCCGAGCCGGCTCAGCGCGCTGAACACCGCGCCCATCGAGGCAGTCGGGACCTCGAGCCGCACGCGCAGGACCGGCTCGCAGACGGTGGTCCGCGCCTGCTCGAGTGCCTGCCGGATGACGATCGGCGTCAGCTTCCGGAAGTCGGCAGCCGTGCTCAGCGGCCCGCGCGTTGCCGCAGAGCCGTCGGGGGACTGGTAGGTGCACCGGGTCATGGTCACGACGCAGTCCGTGACCTGCCAGCCGGCCAGACCCTCCCTCAGGGCATCGCCCACGTAGTCGGCCATGCTGTCGGCGAAGGCCTCGAGGGTCTTGTAGACGTACAGCGGCGCCGAGCGGGGATCGATGCCGAGACGAAAGCCGACGCCGGAGCCGACTGCGGCCGGTTCGATCCGCAGACCGATCGTCGCCGCGAACGGGTTCGAGTCCGCGTGCAGGATCTCGACGGCCTCGCCGGTGCCGGCGGGCCGCTCGATGCAGATCACCGTCGTCTCACGGAAGGTGACGTCGAGGTCGTAGTCGCTCGCGAGCGTCGCCTGGATCACCTCTTTCTGCACCTCCCCGTAGAGCGAGACGGAGAGCTCGTCCTGGTCGTCCTGGCGGACTCCGATCAGCGGGTCCTGCTCGGCGAGCCGGCCGAGCGCCACACGGAGGCGAGCGCCGTCGGCCGGCTCGACGGGGACGACGACGGTCTCGAGCGTCGGCGGGGCGAAGTGATGCTCGAGCACCGCCGGAGGCTTGCCGATCGGATCGCCGATCCGGATCCCGGCAAGACCCCGCAGCTTCGCGATCTCGCCGGCGACGACACGGTCGCGCCGATCGGTGACGCCGTCGGCGAAGACGTGGATCGCCGTGACCTGGCCTTCCGGCAGCCGGTCGCGCACGCGGAGAGCACCCGAGAACATGCGCACGTACGCCACCCGCCCGCCGTCCGGGTCGCGGTCGATCTTGAAGACGCGGCCCGAAACGGGCCCGGCCGGATCGCCGGCGGCGGTCGGGAGCAAGTCGACGACGCCCCGCTCGAGCGACTCGACGCCGGCGCCGGTCAGCGCCGATCCGAAGAACAGCGGGTGCACCAGAGCGCGGCGGGACCGCTCCGCGAGCTCCGTGTCGGCCGGCCCGTAGGGCACGAACGACGCGGCCCGCGTGCCGAGGCCGCCCGGCGCGCCCATGGCGAAGACCGCCGCCGTCAGCCGTTCCTCGATCGCGACGAGAGTGCGGTCGGCGTCCGCTCCACGCCGGTCGATCTTGTTCACGAAGATCAACGTCGGCACGCCCAGCCGCTGCAGCGCCCGCATCAGCAGGGTCGTCTGCGGCTGCACGCCCTCGACGGACGAGACCACCAGCACGGCACCGTCCAGCACGCTCAGCACCCGCTCCACCTCGGCGATGAAGTCCGGGTGGCCGGGTGTGTCGATCAGGTTGACCGTGACGCCGCCGATCGCGAAGGAGACGACGGCGGAGCGGATCGTGATCCCGCGCTGCCGCTCGAGCGCGAGCGTGTCGGTCTGCGTCGTGCCGCGGTCGACGCTGCCGATCGCGTCGATCGCACCGGCCTCGAAGAGAAGCCGTTCCGTGAGTGTCGTCTTACCGGCGTCTACATGCGCCAGGATCCCGAGGTTGAGCGTTGGCTCCGACAAGGTTCAAACCCTCCGAATAGGTCACAAAGGCCATTCCGTTGGATATGAACCTGGGCCGCACTACGCCCTCCTGGGTCGCTGACGGCACGAATTATAGGCCGAGACGCTCGAGCATCGCTTCGTCGCGACGCCACTTCGGTCGCACCTTCACCTGCAGGTCGAGGAAGACGCTTCGGCCGAGCAGGTGCTCGATCTCGGGCCGGGCACGAGTTCCGATCTGTCGCACCATCGAGCCGCCCTTCCCGACCAGGATCGTCTTCTGCGACTCGGTCTCGACGAAGAGGCTCGCCCGGACGACCTTGTCCTCGATCTCCTCGACCTCGGCAGAGACCGCGTGCGGCACCTCCTCCTTCGTCAGGCGGAGCGCCTGCTCACGGACGAGCTCGGCGATCTGCGTCTCGACCGAGAGGTCGGTGCGCTGCTCGGGGGGAAAGTACTGCGGCCCCTCGGGGAGCAGGCCGACGAGCTCGTCGCGGAGCTCGCCGATGCCGTCGCCGGTCTTGGCGCTCACCGGATGCAGCGCGTGGAACTCGCCCAACGCTGCGGCGGTCTGCATCTGGGAGGCGATGTGGCCCGGCTTGAGCCGGTCGACCTTGTTGACGGCGATCACGACCGGGACGTCGAGGGCGAAGACCCGGCCGGCGATGAAGCGGTCGCCGGCGCCGATCCGCTCGCGCGCATCGACGACGAAGAGCACGGCGTCGACGTCCTCGAACGACGAGTCGACGGTGCGCTGCATGTGCTCGGTGAGGGGGTCGCGCGGCCGCTGGAACCCGGGCAGATCGGCGAGAACGAGCTGGTAGCCGTCGCCGTTCGCGATCCCGAAGATCCGACGTCTGGTCGTCTGCGGCTTGTCGGAGACGATCGCCACCTTCCCGCCGCAGAGCGCGTTCACGAGGGTCGACTTGCCGACGTTCGGCCGTCCGGCGACCGCGACGAAGCCCGATCTCAAAGTACGAACGTGTCGGGCAGCAGCTCGTCCGGGGTGTGCTCGACGAGCTCGCCGTCGCCCCGCGCGTAGATCACGCGGTCGACCTCGAACTCGACGTGCCACTGGCGGCAGCCGCCGCACGGGGAGGCGTTGATCACCAGCAGGTCGAAGTCGCCGGGCTTGTAGCCCGCGGTGACGGCCGCGACGTAGGCGCTCTTCTCGCCGCAGACACCGAGCGGGTACGCGGCGTTCTCGACGTTCACACCTTCGAACAAAGTCCCGTCGCGGGCACGGAGCACGGCGCCGACGTGGAAGTTCGAGTACGGCGCGTACGCGCGCTCCTTGATCTGGAGCGTGCGCTCGTAGAGCCCGCGTTCGACGTCGCCGATCAAAAGAAGAGCTGGAAGACGACGAGGGTGACGCCGGCGCCGAGAGCGCCGCCGTAGACGACCTCGAGCGTCGAGTGGACGCCGGACTCGATACGCGTATGGGCGACGAGGACGGCCACGGCGAACATCATCGTCGAAACGAAGAACCGGTGCTCGCTCGGGCCGAGCGTGAGGGTGACCGCCATCCAGGCCGCGAACGCGATCGCGGCGTGGCCGGACGGGAGCCCGCCGCGCAGCGGCGTCCCGCGCCCCGAGATCGCCTTCGTCGCGATCACGACGATGATCACGAGGATCAGCGCGATGATCGTCAGCTTGATCGGCGCGTCGCGAAGACGGTCGAAGAAGTTCGTCGTCGACTCGTTGACGTGGCCGGAGAAGACGAGGTAGCCGACGGCGATCGCGTTGACCGACGCGATCAGGACGGCGCCGGCAGCGATGTCCTTCGCCAGCTTGGCGAGCGGGTCGAACGAGCTGGTGGCGACGTCGATCGCCGCCTCGATCGCCGAGTTGACCATCTCGGCGATCAGGACGAAGGCGATCGCCAGCAGCAGGACGACGAGCTCGATCCGGTCGACGCCGATCCAGAGCGCGACGACCAGGACGGCGACCGCCGCTGCGAAGTGGATCCGCATGTTCCGGTGGGTGCGGAGGACGTGGATGATCCCCTCGACCGCGTAGTTGAAGCTCTCGACGAGGGGGATGCGCCGGCGACCCTCGCCGGTGCCGGGCAGCAGCGCGCCCGCGCCGTTCGCCGCCCGGCTGCGCCGCAGCCGCTCGCGGAGCGGAACCCGCTGGGTGCTCACGTCGCCAGCGCCTGCTCGCGCTCGACCATCTCGGGGCCGTGGTCGTACCCGAGCAGGTGGAGCAGGCCGTGCGTGAGCGGACGGCGCCAGTCGTCGCCGACCACCTGCGGGCAGAGGACGACGTCGCCGAGCTGCCGCGGAGGGCCCGGGGGCAGGTCGTCGGTGCCGTCGATCGGGAACGAGAGGACGTCGGTCGCCTCGTCGATGCCCAGGTGCTCCCGCTTCAACGTGCGACTCTCCGCCTGGTCGACGAACGCAATGCCGAGCTCGCCGTCGTCGATCCCCTCGGCACGGAGCACGCGCCGGGCGAGCTCCGCGACGGCATCCTCTTGCACCTCGACGCCGCTGCGGTTGACCATCTCGATGACGACTCCGTCGTCACGACCTCGCCTCGCACCAGGGCTGCGAGCTCCGCTCGCGCCTATGCGCTCGGCTTCGTCTCTCTCGATCATCGAGCTCACCGCTAACGGCGGCGCTGGGTGCCGGTCGCCTCGGCATGCGCGCGATAGGCCTCGACGATCCGCTGCACGAGCTTGTGCCGGACGACGTCGGCGTTCGAGAACTCGACGAACTCGATCCCGTCGATCGTCCCGAGGATGTCCCGGACGGTGAGCAGCCCGGAGGCCTGCTGCGGCGGCAGGTCGATCTGTGTCACGTCCCCCGTGACGACGACCCTCGACCCGAACCCCAGCCTGGTCAGGAACATCTGCATCTGCTCGGGGCTGGTGTTCTGCGCCTCGTCGAGGATGATGAACGAGTCGTTGAGGGTCCGCCCACGCATGAACGCCAGCGGCGCGACCTCGATCGCGCCTTTCTCCATGTAGGCGGTCAGGCGGTCGGCGTCGAGCATGTCGTAGAGGGCGTCGTACAGCGGGCGCAGGTAGGGGTCGACCTTCGCCAGCAGGTCGCCGGGCAGGAAGCCCAGCCGCTCGCCGGCCTCGACCGCCGGTCGGGTGAGGATGATGCGGCCGACCTCGCGGTCGGACAGTGCCGCGACCGCGAGCGCCATCGCCAGGTAGGTCTTGCCGGTGCCGGCCGGGCCGATGGCGAACGTGATCGTGTGCGAGCGGATCGCGTCGACGTAGCGCTTCTGGTTGACGGTCTTCGGCGCGATCTTCGTGCCGCGGTGACGCCAGACCACATCGTCGAAGACGTCGCGGATGTCCTCGGCCTCGTCGAGCGCGCCGAGCACGGCGTCGACCGTCCCGGGGCCGATCTCGTGTCCGCCTTCCACGAGGTCGACGAGCTCGTCGACGACCGCGCGGGCCTCCGCGACGCTGGTGTCCTCGCCCTCCAGCGTCAGCTGATTCCCGCGCAGCCGGATCGTGCAGTGGAGGCGTTCTCGGAGCGCGCCGAGGACGCCGTCGCCGACGCCCGCCAGCTCGGCGGCGACATCGTTCGAGATCGAGAGAACCTCCTGCAACTGCGCCACAGTGTAGGCGGGGCGGTCCTCGACGGGCGGGGTGCGAGCGGCGCACCTCCGGCACCGTCCGGCCACACACTCGTGACGATATTCCGACTACGATCGCAGTGGGGAGGAGGCCGGGAGCACCTGGGCGACGAAACCGCCGCGACTGAGAATGACCTGTCCGTCCGCGCTGGATCGGCGCGGACGAAGCCGGATCGAGCGCTGTCGTTCGACGGCGTCGCAGGCGAGTACGACCGGGTGCGGCCCGGCTATCCGCGCGAAATCGTCGATGCCGCCTGCTCGATCGGCCGGCTGCGGCCCGGCTCGTCCGTCCTCGAGATCGGTTGCGGCACCGGCAAGCTGACCGAGGAGCTGGCGGCGCGCGGGCTGCGCGTGGACGCGGTCGACCCGGGCGTGCGGATGGTCGAGGTCGCGCGCCGTCGGATCGGAGACACTCCGAACGTCGGCTTTCACATCGGACGCTTCGAGGACGCCGAGCTGCCCGCCGGCGGGTTCGCCGCCGTCTTCTCGGCGACCGCCTTCCACTGGGTGGATCCTTCGGCCGGCTGGGAGAAGGTCGCGCGGGTGCTCCGGCCGGGCGGCATGTTCGCATTGCTCACGCACGTCGGCTTCTCGCCCATCGACGAGCAGCTCCAGGCGGTCTGGACCGACGTGCGACCGGCGTCGCTCGAGTGGGTGGCGCGCGACCGGCCGACGTTCTTCGACGGGATCGAGGGGCGGCTCGGCAACGTGTCCGAGGTCTGGGCGTGGATCAACCAGCGCGACGCGCTCGCCCGCGAGGAGGCGGGCGACCTGTTCGGCGACGTGCGTCTGACGACGACGTCGACCGAGAGAGAGGAGAGAGCCGAGCGCCTGATCGCCGTCACGCGCACGACCTCGATGTACCTCGGCCTCGACGCCCGCGACCGGAAACGACTGGAGGACGGGTTGGCCGCGGTGGTCGAGGAGGCGGGCGGCAGCTACCCGCTGACCCTCTACGCGCTGCTCGTCACGGCGCGCACCGCGACCTAGGCCAGCTTCTCGCGCACCAGCTGGCTGACCGCCGAGCCGTCGGCGCGACCGGCGATCTGCGGCATCACATCGGCCATCACGCGGCCGAGGTCGCGCATGCTCGTCGCCCCCACCTCGGCGATCGCGTCGTCGACGATCTGCTCCAGCTCGTCCTCGGAGAGCGGCTCGGGCATGAACTCCTCGAGCACGTCCAGCTCGGCCCGCTCCTTCGCCGCCTGCTCGTCGCGGCCCGCGCTCTGGAAGGCCTCGATCGATTCGATCCGCCGCTTGCGCTCGCGCTGGAGCACCTGGAGCTCCTCGTCCTCGTGCAGCGGCCGCTGCAGCTCCTTCTCCGCCGAGCGCAGGCTCGAGAGGATCAGGCGGAGCGCGTCGCGCCGGGCGGCGTCCCGCTCCTTCATCGCAGTCGTCAGCTCGTCCTCCAGGCGCTCGATCAGGGTCATGCAGGCATCCCTCTGAACGTGCCGCCGAGGATGTGCCAGTGGAGATGGAAGACGGTCTGGCCGGCTCCGGCGCCGCAGAAGATCATCAGCCGGTACTCGTCCAGGCCCACGGTCTTCGCGGTGTCGGCGACGAAGTCGAGCATCCGTTTTCCCTCGTCGGCCGGGAGCTCGCCGATGTCGCGGAAGGTCTCGATGTGCCGTTCGGGGACGACGAGGACGTGCACGTCGGCCTTCGGGTTGATGTCCTCGATCGCCAGCAGCCCGTCGGCCCGGTTGACGACGGTGGCCGGCAGCTCGCCGCGGTGGATCTTGCAGAAGATGCAGTCCTCGACCGTCACGCGGCCAGGATCCCCTCATCGCTGACCGCGCTGCCGCGGACGCGGACCAGGTCGCCGACCGGCGCCTCGACGAGCCACGGCGAGTAGTCGTCCCCGTATCCACGGCCCGGACGGTCGACGAGGACGACGTCCTCTGCACCGACCTTCGTGCGCCAGCGTCGTAGGCAGGCCTCGTGCGACAGTGCCCGCAGTCGAGCGCCCCGCTCCTTCTTCACGGCCTTCGGCACCGTGTCCTCGGCGGCCGTGACCGTTCCCGGCCTCGGTGAGTACGGAAAGACGTGCACCTTGGTGGCGCCCGCCGCCTCGACCACCATCAGGGTGCGTTCGAAGGCGGCTTCGTCCTCGCCGGGGAAGCCGACGATCACGTCGGTCGTCACGTTGAAACCGCCGGCGAGCTCGACGCGGCGCAGGTACGTGGCTGCGTCGTAGCGGCGCGCCATCGCGCGCAGGACGCCGTCGTCTCCCGACTGGAGCGGGACGTGCAGATGGCGCGACACCGTCGGGGTCTCGCGCAGCGCTGCGACGAGCGGCTCGGTCAGGTGGTTGACCTCGATCGACGAGAGCCGGAGCCGTGCGAGGCCGGGCGTCGCGCCGACCTCCCGGATCAGCCGCGGCAGGTCGTACCCGGCGTCCCGGTCGCGAAAGCAGCCGAGGTTGATCCCGGTGAGCACGATCTCGCGGTGGCCCTGCGAGACCCGGCGGCGCACCTCGGCGAGGACGGCGTCCGCCCGCCGGCTGCGGGAGGCTCCGCGCACGAGCGGGATCACGCAGAAGTTGCAGGAGAAGCTGCAGCCGTCCTGGACCTTGACGAACGCGCGCACGCGGTCGAGCCGCGCGTCTGCCCGGACGCAGGCGATCGCGCCGACGTCGCCTGCGATCGTGTCGGCGGTCTCCTCGCTTCGCTTCGCGACGACCACGACGTTCTCGGGCAAACCGGCGAACGCGTCGGGCGAGAGATTGGCACCGCATCCCGTGACGTAGACCCGCCGGTGGGTGCGTGCGGCACGCGAGGCGGCGTGCCGCGACTTCCGCAGCGCCTCGTGCGTGACGCAGCAGGTGTTCAGCACGGCGACGTCACCGCCCGCGCGCTCCTCGTGCCCGTCGGCGAGCAGGCGCTCGCGCACCGCCTGGGCGTCCGCGTGCGAGACCTTGCAGCCGAGGAAGCCGACCGAGAACGTCGCCATCGGCGCGGACCTTACTGCGTCCGCAGGTGCAGATCGGCCGCCCAGCCCTCGGCCTCGCGCCGTTCCGTGCGGCGGTAGCCGGGAAGCTCCGGCGACTCGGCCGCGAGGTAGCCCGAGGTGATGATGCGCTGGCAGACGAGCCGCTCTGCGATCGTGCTGTCGAGGTCGAGCGCAACATTGACGACGGCGGTCGCGGTGGGCGGCACGGGGTCGACGGTCGCGTCCGCCAACCGTGCCGCGACGTTCACCCCGTTGGCGAGTGCATTGCGCTCGGTCGCCTCGATCGCCTGGGGGTCGAGGTCGACGGCGTAGACCGGCTCGAACCCGAGCTTCGAGGCTGCGATCGCAAGGACCCCGGAGCCGCAGCCTGCGTCGAGGAGGTCTCCGCGCGGAACGTCGAGCAGCAGCTCCAGGCAGAGCCGTGTCGTCGCATGTGCGCCTGTGCCGAACGCGCGACCGGGGTCGATCACCACCGGGATCGCGTCGGCATCGGGCTTCTCCCACGGCGGGCCGACCCAGATCGGACCGATCCGAACCGGCCGGTGGAAGGCGCGCCAGCGGTCCTCCCAGCCCTCCTCGACATCGGTCGACCGGGCGCCGCCGAACGCCGACCAGAGCCGTTCCTCCCCGTGATCGTCCGTGTACGCCGCCAGCTCGACGCCGTCGGAACCGTCGCGCTCCTCGAAGCCCTCCGGGAAGAGCTCGAGCATGATCGCGCGGGCCTGCTCGGCTCCGGCCGACGGGACCGACACGGAGACGCGCCGCAGCGTCAGCGGAACGCGCTCTTCAGCTTGTCGAAGAACCCCTCGTCGTCGTCCGGCCGGTAGGTCTCCTCGTCCGCCGACTGCTCGAACTCGCCCAGCAGGCGGCGTTGCTCGTCGGTCAGCCGCCGCGGCACCGTCACGTTCACCAGCAGGCGGTGGTCGCCTCGGCCGCGGCCCTGGAGGACCGGCATGCCGGCCCCGCGGACGACTCGCACCTGCCCCGGCTGCGTGCCCGGCCCGAACTCGAGCTCGACGTCGCCGTCGATCGTCGGCACCGTGACCGTCGCGCCGAGCGCCGCCTGCGTGATCGTCAGGTCGACCTGGGAGATCAGGTCGTTGCCCTCGCGGACGAAGCGCGGATCGGGCTCGACGCGAACGAGCACGTACAGGTCTCCCGCGCGCCCGCCCAGGTCGCCCGCGTGTCCCTCACCGCCGAGGCGGATGCGCTGGCCGTCGTGGATCCCCGGCGGGATCTCGACCGAGACCGTGCGTTCCTCGACGACGCGGCCCTCGCCGCCGCAGGCCTCGCACGGATGCTCGACGATGCGGCCGGAGCCGTCGCAGCGCGGACAGGTCTGCGCGCGGACGAACTGGCCGAAGACGGTGTTCGAGACCTGCTGGACGCGGCCTGCCCCCGCGCACGTCGGGCAGGTGACGGGCTGCGTGCCGGGCTCGGCGCCGGTGCCGCCGCACGTCTCGCACGCGACGGCGACGCGGAGGGAAACGTCGCGGGTGACGCCGCGGGCGGAATCCACCAGCTCGATCGCGACCTCCGCGGCGATGTCCGCGCCGCGCGCCGCGCCGCGCGGCCGGCCGGCGACTCCGAAGAGGTCGTCGCCGAAGAACGCCGAGAACAGGTCGCCCAGCGACCCGAAGTCGAAGCTGGTCGGCTCGAAGCCGCGGCTGCGCAGGCCCGCGTGACCGAAGCGGTCGTACAGCTCCCGGCGCTCGGGGCTCGAAAGTACCTCGTACGCCTCGACCACCTCCTTGAAGCGCGCCTCCGCGTCCGGGTCCTCTGACACATCGGGGTGCAGCTCACGGGCGAGCCCGCGGAAGGCCTTCTTGATCTCGGCCTCGGTCG
>Ga0070684_100000540_pt1 | contig 25978 bp, 29 predicted proteins | sample KBSC723LmetaG_FD_65653 | JGI IMG/M metagenome (GOLD analysis project Ga0070684, IMG submission 65653) | Corn rhizosphere microbial communities from Kellogg Biological Station, Michigan, USA - KBS C7.2-3L metaG | ecosystem: Host-associated > Plants > Roots > Rhizosphere ...
TAAGACCAGGCAGAATATATGCACGAATGGTCCGGTACAAACGTAAAAAAGGAAAATATCAAACCTACACCAATTACAAACGAGCGATATGAGTCCTTAACTAAACGACATTGCCCTCCCTCCCCCGCCTTCCAGCCTACCTTTATACGTCCCGCACAATGATCTACCCCGGGCGATCTTTTCGCTCGTCCCTGGCATTCGCTTATAACTGCCGATATCTCACAGGCCGTCGGTTAATAAAATCCGGATCTCAGGACAAATATCCATCAGTAAAGAAATCAAACCATGGGAAAAAAACCCAGAAAAAAAGAAAATTCTCACGAGTATTCCCAAATAACCGTGACCTAATGAGGCATTGACGAGCACTCATATTGCCGTCGATCACATAAGAAAGACTATTTGAACTGGTTGCGGGGTTGGTCCGGGAAAATAATTCCTTATACAATATATGAGATCCGGGATTCCAAGGGTCAACCTCATTGTTCTTTTTTATTAAGAGTTATTACTAATTTTCGAGAATAAAACTGTTTGACTATTGCTGAAATTTTCTTTCAACAGTTATTTTTCTATATGAACGATGAGCAAGCCATAAAAGAATTGCAAAGCCAGATCGATGCACTTTCTTCAGAAATGAAGGATCATCAACTACGGCTGTTTGCATTGCAAGAGGAACTAAACCGTCTGCAGAATAAATCAACGATGATCGGTCCAACAGTGAAATCTTCTCAGAATTTCAGGTTTGAAAATTTCATTGGTCTTCGCGTCATTCATTTTGTGGGAATTGTTTTGCTCGTGATCGGTTTATCGATCGGAGTGAAATATGTGATCGACAGGCAATTGATCTCGGAATCGATGCGGATATCTCTTGCCTATGCCGCCGGGATCATTTTGTATGTATTGTCATGGAGGTTAAAAAAGAATTATCAATTATTCAGCGCCATACTTTTCAGCGGTGCCATGGCTTCTCTATATTTTACTACTTATGCGGCGTTTGTATACTATGGCTTTTTTTCGTTTGCCGTCACTTTTTTGATCATGGTGGTTCTTACGGTTTATACTGCTTTCGAATCCATCCGCTATGACCGCCAGGAAATAGCAGTGCTGGGAATGGTAGGGGCGTATGGTATTCCTTTCCTGATCAGCGCAAACAATGGCAGGGTTGACCTGTTCTTTTCCTATATTATTTTCATTAATGCCGGTATCGTCTTTCTTTCATTTAAAAAGAAATGGAAAGTGATGGATTGGCTTGCTCTTTCTACCTCGTGGATCTTATTTATCTCCTGGGGGATTCTTAAATACCAGGCTAAGGATTTTTGGATGGGTTTCATTTTGATGGCCATATTTTATTTAGTATTTACCATTAATGCTCTTGCTCACCGGCTTGTGCGCTCAGTGCCTTTAACCATTGGAAATGTTCAACAGGTAATAGCAAATAATATTGCACTTTATGTGTCATCACTTGTTGTTTTTGGGTATGGGAATTTTGGAGCCCATCTTGCTCCAACAACAGCATGTGTTGCGGTTTGGGTGATATGGTTTGCCCTGTTCAGTTATTTATTGCTTAAGACAGAAAACATATTACAGCAATCATTGGCGATACAGGCCGTTGTTTTGATTACGATGTTCATAGGTTTTTACTGGAGTGGCTTTTTTGTAACGATGCTATGGGTTGCGTATTCTATTGTTTTATTTGGTTGGGGAATTATCGCTCATCGTTCATGGCCAAGATTAGTCGCTATTTTAATGATGATTGTTACGTTGGGAAAACTTGTCATCTTCGACAGTTCAAAATTTACCCCGATCCAAAAGATCACTGCTTATCTCCTCATTGGAGCTTTGTTGCTCGTGCTTTCATTTTTTTATCAAAAGAGAACTACGATTAAAAGGATTGAAACAGATTAAAAGGAGGGAAATGGCAGAACTATGATATTAAGGATTGAAAGGATGAAAGGATTTTTTTTTGGGCCACAAAGTCGCAAAGGCGCGAAGCAAAACAAGGTGCCGTCAGTGAACCTTAGAATGCTGACCGTAGCGTCAGCATGCGATACAACAGAAGCCAATAGTTGGTTACATAATAATGCAACTAACTTCTTTTAAAAAATTAGTCGATAAAAAAGACCGATTCGACCTAAGTCCTCCTTTAGGGGACAGCGGGTGCTATCATTTTTTTATCAAAAGAGAACTGCGATTAAAAGGATTGAAACAGATTAGAAGGAAGGTCGGAAGTGCCGAATAGTGACCAGAACGTATAAGGGAGTGACACAACGAAAGCCAATAGTAGCAATGGCGCCGGCTGCATACTTATACAACTAACTTCCTAAAAAAGTAACTGATAAAAACGAATGTTCAACCTAAGTCTCCCCTTTAGGGGGGACAGGGGGCATCCTACTTCCTGCTATAATTCGGCGCCTCTCTCGTTATCTCAACATCATGTGAATGACTTTCCTTCATTCCCGCATTGGTGATCTTTATAAATTGAGCACCCTTTAGCTGTTCAATATTTGCGGCGCCGCAATAACCCATACCGGCGCGAAGTCCACCCGCGTACTGGTAAACGATCTCTCTTACCAGACCTTTGTACGCTACGCGACCTTCAATGCCTTCGGGCACATATTTTTTTACATCGTCTTCCACGTCCTGGAAATACCGATCACTGCTGCCCTGGTTCATTGCTCCCAATGAACCCATGCCGCGATACTCTTTAAATTTTCTTCCTTCATAAATGATCGTCTCACCAGGACTTTCTTCAGTACCGGCAAAGATGCTTCCCATCATTACACAATCAGCACCTGCAGCAAGAGCTTTCACCATGTCACCGGTGTAACGAATACCGCCATCGGCGATGATTGGGATCTCCGTTCCTTTCAACGCTGCAGTAACTTCCATCACGGCTGTCAATTGCGGTACACCCGAGCCTGCCACGATGCGTGTTGTACAAATTGAACCGGGGCCGATCCCAACTTTTATTGCATCAGCACCGGCTTCCACTAATGCTTTTGCCCCGGCACCCGTGCCCACATTTCCTGCGATGAGATTTATTTTTTTGAAATTCTGTTTTACATTCTTCAATGCATTGATCACTCCTTTGCTGTGACCATGTGCACTGTCAAGTGCGATGATATCGACGCCTAAGTTTTGCAATGCCTCGACGCGATCAAGGATATCTTTCGTAATACCAACACCGGCACCGACAAGCAATCGGCCGAATTTATCTTTCACCGCGTTGGGATGACTGTAGAGTTGAAGAATATCGCGATAAGTAATGAGTCCAATTAATTTGCCGGATTTATCGACAACAGGAAGCTTTTCAATTTTGTATTTACGTAAAATGGTCTCGGCTTTTTTCAGATCCGTTCCTTCCGGTGCGGTGATCAGTTTTTCTTTAGTCATCACTTCACTAACTTTCCTGTTCTCATCTTCTTCAAACCGCAGGTCACGATTGGTAAGGATGCCGACCAGTTTTCCATTTTTATCAATGATCGGGATACCTCCGATTCTATTTTCACGCATTAATTTCATGGCATCACCGATGGTTGCGTTTTCGAGGAGCGTGAGAGGGTCAATGATCAAACCACTTTCACTGCGCTTTACTTTTCTTACCTGCTCTGCCTGTTGTGAAATGCTCATGTTCTTGTGCAGGATCCCAAGACCGCCTTCCCTTGCCAGGGCGATAGCAAGGGCGGCCTCTGTCACCGTATCCATCGCTGCCGACAGCATCGGAACATTGATCGTTATTTCCTTGGTGAGCCTTGTTGTAATATCCACATCACGCGGAAGGACCTGGCTATATGCCGGCATTAACAATACATCGTCGAACGTAAGACCTTCACCAAAAAATTTGTCGCCTGCAAGGTGATTGGAAGCGGAATTGCTTCTGGTTGGAATATTTCTTGTTGCCATGTGCAAAGATAGCCGAGCTGATGTATATGGACAAAATGGATTTTTTTTTGTGTTATCAACTGGTGGAAATGCTAATCAGCTTCTGTTGCGTCGCACACTTGTACAGTTTGTCCCGCATCAGCGGGATTCTGAAATTCTATTCGACTTACGTAGTGAAAGTAGCCATCGTAGTTTGTCATTCCGACGAAGGAGGAATCTCTTACGATGCTGCTGTCGTTAGAAAGAGCATCAACAACGGCCGAGAAGCATGAAGATATTGTTTTGCGCACTCGTTATTACTCTCGTCTCTTGTTCACGTTCTAATCCCAAACATGAAGAGATTAGTTATGATTTTGCCGGGCAACATTATCGTCATATCGGTGAGGCTGTTGCTATCGATGCTGCTAGTGGAGTTGGGATTTTCAAAGTCTCTGCTTATTTGTCGACACCAACAGCTTACAAGATTTCAGGAAAAACAAGCTTGACTAACTCAATTGAGGTCTATTTGGAGGGTGAGATGGTCGAGCAAAAGACGTATCACATCAGGGCTACCTATTTTCCTAACGGCGTTTGGGCTGGTCCTGGTGACGCATTTGGGTTTGATTCGTCGGATCATTTTATAGATGTAACGATCAACAGCTACGAAGATGGGGTAGTAAATGGATTTTTTTCGGGAAGGATATCGAGATTGGTTAATAATATTAATCAGCCAGTGGATTTGACGAACGGGCAAATAATTAATGTGAGAGTGAGATGATGAGCAGAGATAAATGACCAATGGTGACAGAATACACAATAAATATAAAATTCATTGCTCTTCCAGCACCCCGCTAACTGTCTTAGGTTCGGGTTCATTATGAGCAGGGCGGAGCATTCCCAATCGAGATGATGACAAATGACGGTTGCTAAAATGAAAAAAGTTTAAATAAGAAAATGATTTTCGTCATGTCTGCTTAAGTATAATAAAGCAGATGGTTCGTTACGCGAAGCGTGACATTAAATAAGAATGGTGACGCTCCTTTTTGCGTTCTGCAACGGTATTAATGTGCGGTGAGTTCATCATTCAAGACATTTAAGACAAACAGAGTATTGAACCTGGCCGCATCTTACCTATGGTTCATTTAATCTTCTCCACAATTGCAAGTCGATCTTGGTTGTATCCACAGATTGATAATAATTGACAAATGGAGTGATCCCAACTATCTTAATTATTTCATATTTCGGCATATCGCTATCATAAGCTCCGCAACCATAGTCGCGTTTTAAAATTTTTGTCGAGGAATGCGATTTTTGCTCAAATAGTGCAACTGAATGGTAACTACACATCGAATTTAAAAAGTATAATAAACCGAACGTAAAGAAGGTAAGTCCACAAATGAAAATGCTGCCCAAAGTTCTTATGTATTCTTTCTTGCCTTGTTTTAAAATATAAAATAAAGCTGCAATTGAAATCGGCAAAGCAAAAACAAGAAAGACATTGTAGCGTGAAGCGATTGCATTAGAGCTAAACTGAAATGGCAAAAATTGACCGATTGTTTTAGTGAAAATCGTGAAGCCGATAAAATAAATTAGAACCGTTTTTATTCTACTCATAATTTAACTTAATTAACTAAAATACTGGAACCAGTGTCGATCTGCCGTCCAAGGTTTATAACCATACAAGGCATTTAAGACATACAAGATGAACATTAAAGTTTTGCTTAAATGCCTTGTATGTCTTATATGGTTTGTTCTTTTGTAGATTTATTCGTCATTAATAATTATTCGTCCCTTATCATAGCCTGCAGATATACCAGTGTTGGGACAGGACCAATATAGTCACCTCCAACCGCAAGGGCGACGGTGATGCCACCAGCCAATTTCCATCCCTGGATCAATAATTTACTTACTTCATTTTCCAGTTCGGTGATATTTTCAACGACCCTTACAACCCGGTAATTGCTTGCCATAATTTTTTATAAAAATAGCGAGGCTCGGGCCATCATCAGGAATGTAAATGGTTTTTTACTGGCGTGCTTACGAGCGGGTCTTTTGCCGACCTTAATAATATTCCAAATGTACGAGGCAAAAAGACCCGCTCGGACAGAAAGGCCATGAACAAGAGTCGAAATAATTTGAGGGGTGAAATGCCTGAAAAGACACTCTTTCAATAGATGTTCACCACTTATCCACAAAGGGAAAAAAACAATTCTTTTGCCGCAAATACTCATTGACTTTCCCCCATGAATAATCTTAAATTGCAACGTTAATCAATTTACGTACGTTTAAATTTTGAGTACTATGATCAAGCTACAAGTTATCGGCAATTTAGGGAAGGACTGTATCGTGAATACAGTCAATGGAAAGAATGTGATCAATTTTACAGTGGCACACACTGAAAAGTATCGCGACAGCCAGGGCAACAACCAGGAAAGAACAACATGGGTTGATTGCGCTTACTGGACCGACCGCACCGGCATCTCTCCTTATCTTACAAAGGGTAAGCAGGTGTTTGTGGAAGGTACACCTGAAGTAAGAACTTTTACAAGAAATGATGGAACTGCAGGTGCTTCTTTGTCACTGCGTGTTCGTGAAGTGCAATTGTTAGGGGGACGCGGTGATAGCGGTACTCCTTCGTCTTCAATTTCAGGGACAGACTCGTATTCCTCTTCGAAAACTTCTATTCCTAGCGCGGCCGACATTAATGAACCCGTTGATGATCTGCCGTTTTAACGGTGCAATCTATGCAGACGAAAGATCCCGCCAGTGGCGGGATCTTTTTTTCGTGAGTCTTCAATCGTGAATGGAACAGAGAATGGACGATTGACGTTTCACGTTTGACGTTTGACGTCTTCGTTCCTACTTTTGCATATGCCAGAAAAATTATTTCCTTACCAACAACTACTTGATTTTACAAAAAATATTCTGCAAGAGATCGGTTGTTCTGAAGAGGATGCAGACATCGCCGCTAAAGTTTTGTTGTCCGCGGATCTTCGTGGCGTTGATTCACATGGCGTGGCAAGACTAAGTGGTTATGTTCGTTTGTGGGAAATAAAACGTATCAATACAAAGCCCGCCATAAAGGTTATACATGAATCGCCTTCTACTGCTGTCGTCGATGGTGACAGCGGGTTGGGGTTGGTAGTCGCGCCATATGCGATGAAAGTTGCTATTGAAAAAGCAAAACAGGTTGGCACAGGATGGGTGAGTGTCCAAAACAGCAATCATTTTGGCATTGCTGGTTATCATGCAATGATGGCTTTGGAACATGATATGATCGGCATTGCGTTGACCAACGCAAGCCCCTTGGTTGCTCCTACATTTTCCGTTGAGCGTTTGTTGGGAACAAATCCTATCTGCGTTGTCATTCCCGCTGGTGAAGAGCCACCGTTTGTCGGAGATATGGCAACTACAACGGCTGCCAATGGCAAGCTTGAGATACTTCAAAGGAAAAATGGTGTTGCACCCCCTGGATGGATACAAAACAAGCAAGGACTTTCTTCTACTAATCCTCATGAACTAAAGGCAGGCGGGGCTCTGCTGCCACTCGGGGGTGATAAAGAACATGGAAGTCATAAGGGTTATATACTTGGTTCTGTTGTCGATATTTTTTCTGCCATACTGAGTGGTGCTAACTATGGACCATGGGTGCCGCCATTTCCTGCCTATGTTCCCATGCCTGATGAACAGCCGGGCAAAGGCATTGGTCATTTTTTTGGAGCAATGCGAATTGATGCATTCAGACCTGCGGCAGATTTTAAGAAACACATGGACAAATGGATCAGGCGTTTTCGTTCTGCAAAACCGGTAGAAGGCCAGTCAAAGGTGATAATACCCGGCGATCCTGAAAGAGAAATGAAAAATTTGAGAATGCAAAATGGTATTCCGCTATTAGGACCTGTTATCGAGGATCTGAAATTTTTGGGAGAAAAGTTCAATATACAATTAGTAAGTAACTGATCTGACATGTTTGACAGGCAGAGCATTCAATTGAAATTTAATGGACAACCTGTAAAAATTCACCTGGTCTCGACCGGAGCAGTTTCAGTCAAAACAAAATTTCGCGAAGCGACTAAGACAGGATACCTGGCTATGCTCGATTTCATTCTGGATAAACAATTTACAGAATGGATGCCCATCTGGGTTATGATAATCGAACATCCTGAGGGAATATTTGTGATTGATACGGGTGAAAACGCAGATGTAAACAATCCTGGTTATTTTAAATCTTCCGGCATGTTTGCAAATTGGTTTGATACCACGCAGTTTAAATTTCAAGTTGGTCGGAACGAAGAAATAGGGCCGCAATTAGCTCGGGTCAATATCTCAGTTGAAAAAATAAAGGCGGTTGTTCTCACACATCTGCATCTTGATCACATTGATGGATTAAAATATTTTCCGTCAACACCAGTCATTGTTAATAGAAGAGAGTGGGAGAAGCCATTTGGCGATCTGCCCAAATTGTATCCACCGTGGTTTGCCCCAACTCTTGTTGATCTCAAAGAACAATTCGATGTGTTTGAGCATGTGCATTACTTAACTGCAGCAAAAGACCTGCTGCTCATCGAAACGCCCGGTCATACTTATCATCATTGTTCTGTTCTGTTGAAGACTGATGAATGCTTCATTTTTTTCGCGGCCGACATTTGTTATTCACAGATCCAGATCATTGAGAACAGGTACTCGGGTACAAACGCCAGCCATAAGATGGCGAAAGAGACTTATAATAAAGTGAGACAATTTTCAAAACAGAACAAACTCGTCTTTATCCCTTCTCATGATGCCGATGCTCCTGTTCGATTGAAAGCGTTGGATCCTTTGCATTCCTAGTGTGAACCCCATTGGCAACAAAGAAAGTCCTTTGGGAGGATCGGGGATATATGTTTACGGGTACCTTGTGTCTTTTTACGAAAAACTGGCTTGCTATCAGCAGATGGAATATTTAATTGGAGTAATTTTAATCCATTCCTTAAATCAAAATGCGTTATGTCTGAAACTGAGAAAATAAGAACAGCGATCGAAAGAAGCGTTAAAGCTCTTACACTAAAACCTTCCTTAGGATTGGGAACCGGTAAATCAAAGACTCGGATAGAAAATGGATTGACCTGCGAGATACAAGAGGGTAATTGGAAATTCTTAGCTGATATGCCTGAATCGATCGGCGGAAACTCCAAGGGCCCTACACCAGGAGTATATGGCCGGGCTGCATTGGGAAGTTGCCTTGCTATTGGCTACATGATGAAGGCTGCAACCATGAATATTCCCGTTGCGACGCTCGAAGTAGAGGTGCAGGCGGATTATGATGACGGCGCTTTGTTAGGCACTTCAAATGTGGCGCCGGGCTATTTGGAAGTGAGATACACAGTTACAATTGAAAGTGATGCCGCCGAAGAAGATATTTTGAAAATGCTCGATGATGCAGATCAGCATAGTCCTTATCTTGATGTGTTCAGCAACCGGCAAAATTGCAAACGCGAGGTTCATATCATCTCTCCTAAACTTCAACCATAATGGAAGCGGCTTTACAAAGAAGAATACAACGCTATGGATGGGATAAGGCAGCGAAGTACTATGAAACTTCCTGGCAGCGGCAATTGAAACCGGCGCAGGATAGATTACTTGAAATGGCAAACCTTCAGCACGGTGAAAAGCTGATCGATGTTGCGTGCGGTACCGGGCTCGTGACCTTTCCTGCAATTGAAAAACTTGGACCAAATGGTTTTGTTTTGGCCACTGACATCTCCGATGAGATGGTTAAGATAGGCTCAGAGACCGCGAAAGAAAAAGGACTCGACAACATACAATTCAAAAGAATGGATGCGGAAGAACTGGATGTAAAGAATGACGAATATGATGTGGCGTTGTGTGCGCTTGGTTTAATGTACGTACCCGATCCAGTCAAGGCTTTGAAAGAAATGTATCGCGTGCTGAAGCCGGGTGGCCGGGCCATTGCCGCTGTGTGGGGACAAAGAGATCATTGTGGATGGGCGGAGATATTTGAGATCGTTGACAAAAGAGTAGCTACTGAAGTTTGCCCGATGTTCTTTAATCTCGGCAATAGAGATGTGTTGAAAAGAGGTTTTGAAGCAGCCGGCTTTTCAAAAGTGAATTTTGAAAAGTTAAATACAGTTTTGAATTACAACTCTGATGAAGATGCCTGCGGAGCAGCTTTTGCCGGCGGACCCGTCGCGCTTGCTTATCATAAATTTTCTGACGAGGTAAAAAATGAAGCACACATTGAGTACCTCGACTCAATAAAATCTTTTCAGCAAGGAAAGGGCTATGCCGTTCCTGGCGAATTTGTTGTCGCGGTTGGCTATAAGTGAGAAATACGACCTTACAACTTCCCAACCTCTGTCCACTTCACTCCATCAAGCGCATGCGCCCTTCCTTCACATGGATCGTCGATCAATGAAAGAGTGAAAGTTTTGCCATTGAGAGTGACCTTATACTTTCCCTTCGCATCGGGGCAGCTATGTTCACCTTCGCTATAATCTGCCAAGGTGAGTGTATCCGCCGTCAGCATGCAATTGGTACGAAGCATAACATCTCCCTTGCTATTTGTCACAAAGCTGGAATTTGAATGAACATGGAGCGTTAGCGTGTCATTAATGGGATCGGCAAAGAAAGCTTTCCAATCCCTGTTGTTGATCGATTGCGCTGAAACATGCGATACGAAAAACACGAAACAAACAACGCCTGTTAACAAGATCATTTTTTTCATAAACGATTTTTTTTAAGTAAGAAGAACAAGTGAAATAGAAATTGCCGATCAGCAATTCCTGGTTGAAGGGACCACGAAACTAAGTGATCGTTGATATATTTAAAGTGGTATTTGTACATTTTAAAATACAGGTCTTGGGTCTTGAAACCCTTCCGCTGAAATTGTGATTAGTTTTTTGAAGCTGTGAGTCCTGGTCGTTCATTTTTTGTCGATTCGATCCATGTCACACCCGCAAGTGCATGAGCCCGGCCCTCACATGTATCGTTAACTAAATTTAATGTAAAACCATTGTCCTTAAAATTGATCGTATAGACTCCTTTTTGATCCGGACAATCATGTTCCTCAGCCTCCCTGTTCACTAGGGTTAGAGTATCGCCGGCGATCGTACAGCTAACACGGATCACGACCTGTCCACTGCTGTTTGTCATAAAGCTGGAATCAGAATTAAGATGAAAACTAACGGTGTCATTTATGGGAGAATCGAGATATGCTTTCCATGTCTTTCTATCAATAGATTGAGCATAAGTTCCGGATAATATTGAACAAGGCAAATAGATAAGGTGAGTGCTAGGATCTTTTTCATAAAATAGTTTTTAATTGACTTATAATGTAAGCGCAAGTCATCGCTGCGCCTGGTTAAATTAAACGACAATCAGCTGTTTACGATTTGACGAGACGTTACACGAATGAGTTACAGGTAGCAGCGATATAATTTACATTTGAAAGTTGGTGAGGGCCTTGAAAAAAAATTGCCCTTGTGCCAACCGTTTTTATTAACGGTCGCACAAAGGCAGTTGCCTACGGGTACCTTGATATTATTAGTGCATTTGGAAGAATGGGCTTGCATTTAAGCTATCCTTTTCCCACGGTTTTATCACGCAGTTGGGATAGGAAGGCCACCCATTAGACATTATTCCGTCGGCATTCGGAACGGCGACTTCCGGCAATCCGAACGCATGACCCAGCGCATGTCCATCTGCGCCCCTATACATATTGGAGCCAGCGCCTTTTATTAACAATCCGTCCAGGTTGGTTGAACTCTGAACAGCAATTCCCCTGGGGATCGTTTCATCGGGAAAACCTGTTGCTACGAAAACAAAATATGTATAAACAGTCGTGTCAAACTTTGAGCCCAATATTTGCTTCATTTCGTATTTCGTGTTGAAGAAGCCTGACGGTGAATTGTTGCTGATCTCACCATTATTACTTGTATACCAGCTTGCACTATGTAAACCAGTGACCGTATCAACAACAACGGGGTTTAATACAAACGTTTTACCGTTTCCCATCTGATCTTTATACCAACTCTGTAAATCTAACAGCGTAGCTCTTGCAGCTCTGTAATAGTCTGCGTTAAAACCTTGATCATTTGGGGTCAGCAGGTATGCCTGTACGGTGTAAGGCGCGGGGTTAACGGTTGGAGTGATCACAAGTGGCTCTTCATCGTTTTTTTTGGAACAGCTATTCAACAAAAGAACTATGATCGGAAGGGAGAGAAAAAGATTGGCAGCCTTCGAGGGATTTCGCATACAATTTTAGTTTACGGGTTTACGAATAGATTGAGTTTGAGTTTGAGTTACAAAAAGCTGTCATGGCATTTGGAAATGTCATGCAACACTATAAAAAGTTTACCTAAGGGCAAAGGATAGCTGAGATTGTATAATATTAAAATAGTATGCCAAACACAAAAGGCGTAAAGAATGAAGCTTTATCACGTTAAAATACCTGGAAACAATACTTGTTCAAAACAGCGACAAGTATTTTTACGGCATCGCCAATCAATACGACTGTGAGCCGAGCTCATTTATTTTCGTAGAAAATTTTTCCCTTATTTGTATTTCCTAACTTAATGCTTTCTGAAGCATTGCAAGGCTGATAAAAATAAATTATCTTTCGAGCGTTAGTGAACGTCTTATTTATCCGTCTTATGAAAAAACTTTTGAAAACATCCGTACAAACTATTTTTTCTATTTGTGCATTGGCCTCATTGATATTGATCACTGGTTGTGATTCCCGACTTCCACTTAATTCACTTCAGTCAAATATAGCCCGTCAGCCGGCGTCAAAGCCTGACCGCGACGTTGCCGAACTTGATCCGGTTTCGTCTGTTGTTCCGGTGAATGTAAACGCATCGGATATTTTAAATCGCTCACAAGTACCAATTCTTTGTTACCATCAAATTCGGGATTGGTCTGCTTCGGATTCAAAACGTGCTAAAGATTATATCGTACCCATAACTAATTTCCGCGAGCAGATAAAATTGTTGGCCGATAATGGTTACCATACTATCTCTCCCGATCAACTTTATGATTATTTATTGAGAGGAACTTCGCTGCCGTTAAAACCAGTAATGATCACTTTTGATGATACCCGCGAAGAACAGTACAGCATAGCCGACAAAGAATTAAGTAAGTATGGTTTCAAAGGCGTTTATTTTATCATGACTGTATCACTCAACAGGCCAGGATATATGACGAAGGAACAGGTGAAACAATTAGCCGATGAAGGCAACACGATCGGTTCTCACACCTGGAATCATAGCAACGTGAAAAACTATGCTGCTGCAGATTGGGTGAAACAAGTTGACAAGCCTTCGCACGAATTAGAACAAATTACGGGGAAACCTGTCGATTATTTTGCTTATCCTTTTGGATTGTGGAACAGGCAGGCAGCTGAACAAATAAAGCAAAGAGGCTTCAAAGCCGCCTTTCAGTTATCAGAAAAGAGAGATGCCGAATATCCCCAGTTTACCATCCGTCGCATGATCGTACCCGGGGCGTGGAGCACAGCCACCCTTCAAAAATGGATGAGTCAAAATTTTTGATCTAATCACAATACTTTTTCCCTTCAACTACGAAATGATCGGGTACTATCATTAAATCGTCCGTTTTAATATTCCTGGAATAGATAGAATTTACTTCACTCCTTGTGAATATGGAAACCTTGTTGTCGTATTTTTACCTCATTAATTGTTTCCGCATGAAAAAAAACATCTTCTTGCTAATTGCATTCATTTCAACAGTTCAGCTTTTTGCTAACATCACACTTCCAAAGATCTTTGGTGACAACATGGTGCTTCAACGAAATAAATCCATTCCCCTTTGGGGTTGGGGAAGTCCAAATGAAAAGATCACCATTCAGTTCAATCACCAGGCAATACAAGTTACTACTGATTTGAATGGTAACTGGAAGGTCAATCTCAAAAAAGAAGCCGCCGGAGGTCCTTACCAGCTCGTGTTGAAAGGACTTAATACGGTCACTTTTAAAAATGTTTTGGTGGGTGAAGTCTGGATATGCAGTGGTCAATCCAATATGGAAATGCCGATTGAAGGCTGGGGGAAAATAAATAATTACCAGGAGGAGATCGCAGCAGCGAATTATCCTCAAATCCGGCACATCAAAATTCCAAACACAGTCAACACAACACCTCAAAATGATATTCCGCAGGGCGACCCGTCGGCTGCTGGATGGAAAATATGCAGTCCGCAAACTGCTGGAGATTTTACGGCAACAGGGTATTTCTTTGCACGAGAACTCTATGATCAATTAAAGGTTCCTATTGGCCTGATCAATACTTCATGGGGTGGTACGCATGTTGAAACATGGACAAGTCGTGAAGCATTCGAAAGCAGTGATGAATTCAAAAGTATGATCGCAAAAATGCCGGTGCTTAATCTCGATTCATTAGCAGCGGTTCGTAAAGCGGCGGTCATGAAGAACATTCAGGGTTTGCAAGGCTCATTACCCGCACAAGATGAAGCGGCATCATGGAGGACAGATATTGATGATAATGCATGGCCACAAATGTCACTCCCGTCTTTATGGGAACAAAAACAACTGGGCGATCTTGACGGCGTTGTCTGGTTTCGCAGGACGATCGATGTTTCATCAACTGATGCAGGTAAAGAAGCAACACTCGAACTGGCGATGATAGATGACAATGATGTAACTTATGTAAATGGAGTGAAGGTGGGTGAAACGAATTCGTATAATCAGCGTAGAAAATATTCAATTCCAGCAGGTGTCTTAAAGGGAGGAAAGAATTTTATTGCAGTTCGTGTGGAAGATACCGGTGGTGGCGGTGGTATTTATGGTGATAGCACTGCCATGAAATTAACGTTCGATGGGAAGGTAATTCCACTCGCGGGCAATTGGAAATTCAAAGCAGAACAGATATATGCCAACACAACTTCAGTAGGACCTAACAGTTATCCAACTTTATTATTCAACGCCATGGTGAGCCCTCTTATTTCTTATGCGTTCCAAGGAGTCATTTGGTACCAGGGCGAATCGAATGCCGGTCGCGCTTATCAATATAGGAAGGCATTTCCGTTGATGATCACAGATTGGAGGAAGCACTGGAATGCCGGCGATTTTCCATTTTATTTCGTGCAACTTGCGAGCTATAAGGCCGACAATGGCGATAGTAAAAATGGAAGCACATGGGCTGAATTGCGAGAGGCGCAAACCATGACCTTATCGTTGCCGAACACTGGGATGGCTGTCACAACTGATATCGGTAACTCACTGGATATTCATCCAAAAAACAAACAGGATGTGGGAAAGCGTCTTGCCGCGATTGCTCTTCACAACGTTTACAAAAAAGATGTTGTGTACAGTGGTCCAATGTATCAATCGATGAAAGTGAGCGGGAATAAGATCATAATTAGTTTCACAAACATTGGAGGTGGCTTGGTGGCAAAGAAAGGTGAGCTAAAAGGTTTTGAAATATCCGGACTGAGTGGGCAGTTTTATCCCGCCGTTGCCACTATTGATAATAATCGTGTTGTTGTAGAAAGTGAAATGGTTAAGTATCCCGCAGCTGTCCGCTTTGGCTGGAAGGACGATGCAGGTGAGGATAACTTATTTAATAAAGAAGGATTTCCCGCTTCCCCTTTCAGAACAGATAAATGGAAGGGGATCACCGAAGGTCAGAAATTTGCCATCCAGTAGTGAGTGGTGAGTGGTGAATGGTGAGTGGTGAGTGGCCAGTTGGGGGAATCAGTGAGTAATGAATGATGAGTAACGATTGATTAACCCTCGGGTTGTCATTCTGTCCCGATAGCTATCGGGAGCAGCGTGGAATCTAATAATGTTGATTTGCTATCATTCTACTCTCGTCATTGCGAGACTTCGCCGCAAGCGAAAGACGAAGCAGTCTGATTACTTCAATAACATTTCGATTTAATTATTTATTAAACTAAGTTTATTTTTCTTGCGTCCCCATTTTCTCACCCAATGACCTTTCCACAGCCAAAATCCTGATAAAACAATAAGCGGAAAAAGTACCCATTGAATGGCCGCCACTGCGTGAGGAAAATTTTTAACGGGACCATAGATGTAACCAATGATCGGTATACTCGCAATGATATGTATCCAGCGGATAATTTTTCTTTCTGCTGAGGCGTTCATAGTAATAAGTTTTTTGATGCAACTGTTGAACCCTAAAATTAGAAAGCCATTAACACGAGAAGGATGGAAAAAATTGCTCTTAGCCGACGAAATCAGCCATACGCCGACGTTTGCTTAGACTCATTGGTATAACAATTGCCGTTCCCGACATATGTATATGCGTTTTTTTCTCGTGATCTGGATGATTGGTCTTTTGCAATGCGATCCACGAAAGAGTAATGACAAGAATGTCGGTAAGCTATGGCAACATGGAAAGGAAATTCCCATTCTATGTTATCACAATATTCGGGCAGTACTTGACCATCACTCCCCCGAGCTAACAGTAACCGAAAAGGACTTTGATGATCAAATAAAAGAATTGCACGATAGTGGCTATCACACGATACTTCCCGATGACTTGTATAATTATTTGACAAAGGGATCGGCATTGCCTTCAAAACCTGTCATGATAAGTTTTGATGATTCGCATGAAGAACATTTCTCAATTGCCTCCAAAGAGTTGGAGAGGTATGGTTTCAGGGGCGTTTTTTTTGTTATGACCATTGCCATTGATAAACCTCATTACCTTGATCGCCAGGAAATCTATGCGCTCGCTAAAACAGGTCATGTCATTGCCTGTCATACTTATGATCATCCGCTGCTAACCAGGTCGCGGAATATCGACTGGACGGAAGAGATCGACAAACCAAAAAAATTATTGGAACAAATAACCGGAAAGCCTGTGCGTTACTTTGCGTATCCATATGGGGCATGGGATGAAAGATCGATTGATGAATTAAAAAGACGAGGAATCAAAGCAGCCTTCCAGCTCTCCGAACAGCAAGACTTAAAAAATCCGTTGTATACTATTCGAAGGATTATGGTCTCAGACTCCTGGTCAACGGCAAAGCTTGAAGAAGAAATTCATTCAGCATTTAACAGGAAAAACCTCGCCGCATTGACAAAACCTGGCCATAAGATTTAGCCACAAAACAATCCGGCGAGAAACTCGTGTCAGGCTGCGTTTTTACGAGGATGTATAAGCGAGGGAGAAGGAGTTTTTGGTCCTATCGTCAAACTGCTCAATTCAATTTTTTTCTTTTTTCCTCTCAGTTCGATCGAGCCAAGGTTACGAATATTAAACTGGTTGGTGCAGGAAAGATGCTGCAAGAGATCATGTGAAGCGATCAATTCCACATTCAGTTCTTTACACATGCCCCGTATGCGTGAAGCCGTATTGAGTACCTCCCCGCTATAAGTAATGTCACGCTTGAAGATGCCGATTTCACCGGCAATCACATTTCCTGCGTGTATGCCCGCTTTGAAAGTAGGCACAAGGCCATAGGTCCTATAATAATGATCGCTGTTTTTTTCAATTTCATTTTTTATGTCGAAGAAACATTTAATGCAGTGATTATTTCGCACGCCTTTTGCAAGACTCCATCCCACTATTACCTCATCGCCGACGTATTGATAGATCTCACCGTAGTTGTTCACTATTGGATCAGTGATGTGAGCAAAAAAATCTTTCAGCAGGCGATGATAATTTACTTCGCCAAGGTTTTCTGCAATAGTTGTTGAAGAATTGAGGTCAAGAAACATGAATATCCTGTCCTCTCTTTTTGGCTGCCTGTATCTACCTGTAATGATCTTGGAAAGCACGCCGGGCCCGAACTTATTGCTCATTTGAAAAATGAATTGAGTAAGAGCAGTAATGGTAGACCAGATCAAAGTATCCTTTGAATTAAGGGGATCTGAAACATATTTCCAGAATGATCTGCTGAAATCGGGATCGCTCACGGAAAGTTTCAGCAACAATTTCACATAAATAAAGGCACTGATCAGGGTAATGATTGACATCACAAGAATAATAGTGATTATTACAGCTGCTATAGACCTACCGTATGACCGGTTGATAAATTTCGGATTGATATAAAAGATCAGAATCGAACCTCCTAATAAAGAGGCGATAAAAGTGACAGCACTGTAAAGAAAAAAATTGATAATAAAGGAATAATCGTTTGCGGGCCCGCCGGCCAAACCTGAATGTATTGCCAGGTGATCATAGACACAGATCCATAGTGCCATAAATTGCCAGGTGGCTCCTAAAATGAGCCACTGGCGAAATTGTATTTTTCTTTTACGTGACATGAGAGACTGATGCATTTAATCATCAGCAATATTACAATGCAGGATAAGCGATGTGCAGTGCTATCGTTATGAATTGAACAAACCTCTTCATGAATTGATTTGGCGGAAGATACGGAGGAGAACTCGCCGGGATCTACTTATAACTGAAGTGCATTCAAAGGACTTGTTCGTGGTATTATACGGACCTGTGTATGAAAAATTAAAAGGATCAGCCATCCAGTTGCGAAGGATCAATGTAGTTCCGTTTCCTAGGGTCATTTCAATATCTGCATCATTGTCGACAAGTTTCCACCTTTTGTAACCGGGATCAAAATCACCACTGCTTTTCACCGTACCATCTTCATTAAGGATGATCTGTGCATTTCTAAACCATAATGCACCATTATGGAAAGACTGCTGGTCGCCAACACTGAGTTGTTCATACGTTAAAGGTGGGTTGATCATTATTGTATCGCCCTTCATAACCTCCGATCTTGGCCTTTAATTGTTTGGCAGGCAAATTTTTTAGCGACCAATTAATCTTCCGAACTTTAAGAGAACCAAAAAACTACTGAAATGAAAGCCATACTAAAAAAAATATGGGGACACATCCTGGTATGGGGTGTTCTGAGTATCTTATTCGGAATAATTTCTTTTGCGTGGCCAGGTCTTACTTTAACAACCTTGGTTTACTTATTTGCGATCGCTGTGATTGCGGAAGGGATAGCTATTCTCGCCGGGGCATGGCAGGCAAAGGATGAGAATAAAAATTGGTGGGTGATGTTGCTAACCGGTATCATCAATATTGTTGCAGGCATTATCTGCATTGCGAATCCAGGGATCACTGCACTGTTCTTTGTGATTCTTATGGGTGTGAGCTGGTTAATTACGGGACTGATGCAAATTTATGCCGGCATTAGCTTACGAAAAGAAATTACCAACGAAGGCTGGCTCATCCTGGCCGGAATACTCTCCGTTCTTTCAGGTTTGTTTTTAATATTCCGCACTGGGGAAGGTGCATTGGCACTGGTCTGGTTAATTGCAGGATTCGCGATCGTTTTCGGAATAATTCTCGTTTTGCTTGCACTAAAAGCAAAAGGCTGGGTCAGCGGCTGGTGAGCCGTTGATAATTCAACAGATCAGGGGATTAATCGGCCGACCAGTTAATACCATTGCCAAGAATTCGGCATAGAAGGTATTTTTTCGAAACGAATTTTGTGCAAGACCGGAATTATCGAATAGAATTGCGAAGACTAATCTTGAGGTTATAATTTCCTCACCTTTATTGCAAACGCCTTCGCAGGATTCTTTTTAAAAATAAGATCGATTTCATCCTGCGTAAATCCGTTTTGCCGAAGTAGTGGAATAAAATTGAGTGATCACACACGTGTACGGTTTGAAGTTTCCTCCTTTTGCATCGCCTACGTTATACCATCCTGAATCCTGGGACACCAGCACTTGTTCAAGCAGGTCATTTTCTTTCATTGTCTTCAGATGGTCCAAATTCGTTTGAAGAGTTTCGGGATTTACACCATCAAATGAAACCCAGGTTTTGAGTTTGGCTGCCCGGGTGTGCATTTCTTTATCGGATTCGTTTTGCGCATGTACCCAAATTCTTGCTGATGGTGAGACTCCCTGCTCTTTTAGAATTTCCAATTGTTCAAAGGCGGCATCTCCATTTCCGCTATGAACGGCGATCGTTAACCCTGTCGAGAGGTGAGCGATGCCTGCAGCCTGGATCAACTTGCGCTGCATGGGTGTAAGCGGTCCTTTGTCGGTACTTGTTTTAATAAGACCAGGTTTTATTGATGTTCCTTCAATACCTTGATCCCATTCGTTGATCCAGCGATTGGCTAATTGCTGTGCAGATTCATCGTAGGCATGTTTCGGAACAAATTTTTCATTCACCGCTCCATAATAGCCGGTAGTAGTAAGCATGTTAATACCTGTTGCATCTGACAGCCGTTTCAGGATAGTTGGATCACGACCTAAATAAGCAGGTGTACAATCGATGAATGTATCAACACCTTTTGCCTTTACATCTTTTATGAAAGGCAGAGCCGTTTCAAATACTTCGCCTGCATTGTAGCGACTCTTGCTATACTTTTCAGCACCAATAAAATCTGCCATCACGTGTTCATGGGTAAGAGTAAAACCCATTTGTTGCGGATTGATAGGTCCATTCACTGTCATCACCATTTCTTTTTCTTCTGCAATAAATCAGGGAAACACGAACGCACCTGTGCCTGCTAAGAGGCTATCAGTAATAAATTTTTTTCTTGAGACCTTCCTTTGCATGCGAGAAATTGGTCAGGGCAAATTAAAACCTTATTAGGGGATTAACGTCGCTTTTTTGCACACGGTACTTAGCAATGGCAAGCTTAACAAAGTGATCACATTCTCTGCTGCAGATTTCAAGGAGGTAGCGAGACTGTGATAATTGATCAAATTATTGCAACATCAACTATATGGAAAAGATTTAGAGGCTGTCTCAAAAGTCGTCACTGCGCCCAATAGCTATCGCGAGTAGTGAAGCCCGCATAACCCTGCCTACCGGCAGGCAGGCGGCAGGCTTCAGTCGTTCCTCTTTCGCAATCACGAGTGACGACGTTTGAGATAGCCTCTATTCTCTTAATCATCGTCTCTTTCTTTGTCTTGATTGTCCTTATTTTTTTCGGAGTTGACTTGTTCGGCCACTGCACCTTTTCTTATTTCACTGTGCCTGATCTGTCCACCCAGGTGAGCTGTTTGTGCCATAACTCCAAACGATGCAATAGATGCGACGAGACAGAACATCAATAGCGGTTTAAGCAATGACTCCTTCTTTTTGATTATTAAAGTGATCAGTGCTGCGATCCCTGTACTGATTATAACGATTAGACCAACCTGGGCGATTCCTTCATGTCGCTCGATCAAACTTTCCGATACCGCAGGAAGATTTTCTACCGTTTCCTCGGTGCTTTCACCCGTCAGGTAAACGGGGATAACGAATAAGGCTGCCAGGATCATAAAGTAGAGTGAGAGAGATTTTGTCTGATCATTTTTCCTGATGAAACCATAAATAAGCGTCAAGCCTCCGGCTATTGAAAAGAACAATGGCACATGGTTTAGCGCCAGGTGAATTTGTGAAGCATTCATAATTTTTTATTTAAGACGTGAACAATGTTTGAATTCGATAAAGAAAAAACTATGCTTCACGGGGAGGATGAAATATGGAGAAGGATCTGTGACAGAGAATGCCATCAGCAAGAGGGCAGCTTGTCTCTTTTTTGTTGGCGGTATAAAAACCTACTGCAATCTTCTTTGTTACAGTAGGCGTATCGATATGAAAGATGCTGATGGATGACTTAAATGGTAGTTCATTGTCTTCCTGGTCATCGTTGTCCTCGGGGTGCTTATCACCATAGTGTATTTTCAAAAAGCCAAAGAAAGAGAGTGAAGGATCAGTTTGACGATGATTTTGATAGTGAGAGATCAGCAAAGGGACTTTTGCCAACTGGTGAATTTCAGTCGTACTTGCTATGATCAGCAGGGCAAGAAAAAATGAGATTATCCTTTTCATGTAATAACGGAAAATTAAAACTAAATCATCGGGGAGGGGATGATTTTCGTCAGTACCGTGTTAATGAGTTATTAAATCAGCTTACGCCGTTGGTCTTCGATTAAGGCATCCATCCCACATAAAGACCACCACCAATAGAGGAATCCCACTAAATTATTCGTGGCATGGTTCAAAGCGAAGACAGCTCAATTCGAGGTAGAATTTTTATGCAGTAAGGAGATTTCTCTGTTCTATGTCGTTGGGGAGGAGCACTAGAGCGAAATTTCGTGTAGCGCGAACACCAACGACGGCGTAAATACGTTACTTTATGACGAAAGTTTCCCACCCATCATAGTCACCATTGCATCGTTTGGCTTGCTTCCTTAACTCGGAAGTCACTTTACATATAGTTGTAAGACCGACGCTATCAACTCTTGAGATTCGTAGTTTGTAACCCATGGGAGCTGTTGTGTCAAGTTTTCCCGATTCTTCAATTTTAAATCCATTTTGCTTTGCATAAGAAGTGAAACAATTAAGATCAATGTCATTCTTAAAATATATCCAATGATCCACTTGTCGAGGTTTTTCCAATCTATCTCCTGCCTTTTGTAAGCCCGAAACCACCTTTTCGTTACTCATATAGTCAAGGATTTCGTCATTCGGATATAGGAAAGAAAGGTAAACATTCCAAGTTGTATCTGCCCTAAAATTGATGTATGGAACATACTCTCCAAAGCTAGATGAATACATTTCATTTAATAATTGTCTAACATTAGATGTGTCGTTGACATAATAATAGTCCACACGTTGACACTGATACGTAAAAGTGCCTGCCAATATTGCCTTCCCATTTTTATTCACGACTCTTTCTACTGAGTCTGATACCTTATATAAGCGGGAGAATTCTGCTTGAGTGGGAAGCCCGTCCCATCCGCAATCTGTAAATGTAACACCTGTAATGAGTACAAAAGAAAACCCTTTGATTGGAGCTACGCTTTTTAGCGACATATTGATTACTGTAGATCCGGGTCCCTTTTCATATTGAGCCATGTAAACATCCCAATTGTCCTCTTGGGAGAGCAAAGAGATTGGCAAGATGATCAAAAAGATTGTGCCAAGAGTCGCGATATTCTTCATGTCGTATTGCGCATAACGGCAGTTTGTCTAAAAACTGTTGTTGTTCTTTCAAATTTAAACAAAAAGTGGAGCTATTTAAAGCGATATGCGACTGCTTTTTGGAGACAGATAAAAAGCAAATGAAAAAGTTGGAATGAATAGTAGGGCTGAAAATGGTTTTAGTAAAGCTGTTTTGGCAAAATAGGTGGAAGCAAGTCCTGCCAGGAACTTTTTAAATGCATTTTTGTCAATGATGTTCATTAATCTACGCAGATTGAAGGCAGTGAACATGAGACCCACATCGGCACTAGCATGCTTTATTCCTTTCTTAGTGCTGATAAAATAGAATCCCCATTGCCTTTTTATGATGCCATAAGTGTGTTCAATGATGGCCTGGCGCTTTTTGTAAGTAGCGTGATTGTTGTCTATATTCTGTTTATTTTGTTCGATGTAAGATTAGTATTCACTACGCTCAATCAATCTTCCCTCTTTATTTTTGGTGCACAGGTTAAGTGCCGGGCAACTTTTGCAGGCGCTGGTTTTATAATGTTTTGAATGATAGATGTAACGTTGTTTACTTTTTTGATACCAGTTGCCATTGGTGTTTAATACTTTTCCTTCGGGACAGGTATATGTATCATTAGTGTTGTTGTAAATAAACCGGTCAAAATTGTACCTGTCATCCGGGGCAAAGCTGGCAACGCCCGGAATGGCTACCATCAATTCCACGCCCATTTCAATACCTGTTTTTAGTTCACTGCCCGTGTGATAGCCTTTGTCAAAAAGAGCTGTGAAGTGTGTACTGCCCAATATCTTTTTTGCTCTACGCAGCATGCAGCCCATTGCCTTGGTGTCATTTTCATTGGTTACTTTGTAAGAGTAAGTAAGTTCTTTGCATCTACTGTGGTTTGCACATTGTATGCCACTTCAGTGATACTGTTACGAATGATCATCTGGCGGCTATCAGGATGGGAAGTAGAAACCTGCGTTTGTCCTTTCTCCAAAAGTTGCGTACTAAGAGTATTGTATTTGTCTTTACGGTCATTCTGCTTTTGTATTTCCTGCTCAATAATTTTTTTGTTTTCTTCATCTGCCTGCTCTAAAGCCTAGTTATATTCATCCAGCCGTTTTTCTATGTACTGTAAGTGCTGGACGATCTTGTTTTCATTAAAGTTATTTTTATTAGAGTTCTGTGCCCTTAGCCGGGTGCTATCGCCCGCTATAAGCCTTCCGCCAATAAGATCAAACTGCTTTGCTATGGACACAGTATGACGGAATACCTTGCGAATGGCATTTTCATTGTCCTTTCTGAAATTTGAAATGGTGTTGTGATCAGGTACTAACTGGCGAAGAAGCCACATTACTTCAACGTTTCGTTTTCATTCTTTTTCCAACGCTCTTGATGAACGAATAGAATTTAAGTAGCCGTAGACATACAACTTGAGTAGATCTTTTGGATGATAAGGTGGCCTGCCTTCCGAAGAACCCTTCAAATGAAATTTAAACTCAGTAAGGTCTATGCTCTCAACAAAAAGATCAATGATGCGTACTTCATTATCTGCATCAATAATTTCATCAAGACTTTGAGGAAAAAGAACAGCTTGAGTACGATCTGCTCCTTTAATGTATTGCATGTATAAAGTTAAAATCACAACATGCAAAGACAGCTAAGAGTTATGTACAAGGTGTTTAGACAGTTTGACGAACAGGTATTGCCGATGGTGGGGAATTAGAATTCCGTCCGCCTGGAACCGCTGCCTGGCTTTCTGATAAAGTTAAATATTAAGAACTAAAGCTGGGCTTTATTCGTCAAGCCCCGAACCGCTGTACAGCAGAATTACCGCTGCTGATTGCTCCAATGTCCAGCCCCACTATTGGCAATACCAATGTTATATGCAGCTTTTTATTGTCATTTTAGAAAATCTTCTTCTGTTATTGCGTTATTTAAAAAGACTCCTGTATTACTCCCTGTTGATACAGCAAATGGAACAGAACGAAGAGGATTGGAACTGTCTCCACAAGCAAAAACATTATCCACTGTTGTTTTTTGAAATGCATCTACTTTGATAAGTCCTTGTTCTGTCAACTCACAGCCTAATAATTCTGGGATTTTACAGTGTTGTTCAAAAGGAGGTCTGGAATAGATAACTTCTAATTGACAAGTTGAATTGTCTGAGAAAATTATTTCTTCAACTACCCCGTCTTTATGTTTCAATGAGGCAATATCCTTTTCTACTATTGAAATATTGTGTCTTTTGATTTCATCGGTTTGCTCTTGTGTCAATTCCGACTTTCCATTAGTAAATATCGTTAAATCCTTTGTCCAGGTATTAATAAGTCGAGACAGGTGAAATGCACCATATCCATTTGCAAAAATCCCTGTTTTTTGGTTCTTTACTTCATATCCGTGACAATACGGACAATGAAGTACTGTAATTCCCCAACATTCCGAAAACCCCTTAATGTTTAGCATTTTATCTTTTAATCCTGTAGCAAAGACAAGCTTTCTAGCTGAAAATATTTTTTCTGATTGAGTTGTAATCTCAAAGCCTTTATCGGTTTTCGTTGCATTAACGGCAAGGTCAGTTAAGAATTTTACTGTGTCGTATTTCAACACTTGCTTTTTTGCCTTTTCTGCAATAAGGCTTGGTTTTTCTCCGTCTTGCGTAATGAAGTTATGCGAATGAGGTGTTTGTCGGTTACAAGGCAAACCGCTGTCAATGATTAGAACATTTCTTAATGCTCGTCCCAAAGACATTGCTGCGGAAAGCCCTGCATAGCTTCCCCCAACTATGATTACGTCAAAATCTTTATTATAAGTCATTACTTTCTATGATGTGTGTCGTTTAAAGTTGCATATAACGTCCAGGGCTTGCCGCAGGCCGGCGAATCGAATGACACTTCCGGCCGAGCCGCACAACAAATATATTTTAATTAACGGCGAGGCCAACACGATTCAGGCTTGCGGCAAACCAGATGTGCTCGTTGCACAACTCACATGTTGTTCATAAAGATATTTGTTTTTGACGTTGTGATAGCAGTAACTTATAGCTATGCAAGGCAAAAAGAAATTTACTGAGAAACTGTTTACTCATTTTCAATTGAGTGATCGTGTGCCGGTGGAAAATTTTTACCGGCGTTTAAAAGAAGTGCTCAATCTTCGTTGGCTGTACAAGGCCACTGAGAAGTATTATGGTACCGAAGGTCAGGTGAGTATT
>Ga0070684_100000542_pt1 | contig 25958 bp, 26 predicted proteins | sample KBSC723LmetaG_FD_65653 | JGI IMG/M metagenome (GOLD analysis project Ga0070684, IMG submission 65653) | Corn rhizosphere microbial communities from Kellogg Biological Station, Michigan, USA - KBS C7.2-3L metaG | ecosystem: Host-associated > Plants > Roots > Rhizosphere ...
ACCGACCGCGAGTCGAGCTTCCGCAACTTCGCCGAGCTCTGCATCACCCGCCAGATCATCACCGCGGTGAAGACGGCGACCCGCAACAAGCACACGCCCCTCAACCAGTACGTCTCCTTCAGCCAGACGCCGGCCGCCGCCGGGGAGTCGGACACGACGCTCGACGAGATCCTGCCCGGGCCAACGGTCCACGACCCGGTCAACCAGGTGATCGCCTCCGAAGAGCTGGAGAGCCTCGTCTCCTGCCTCTCGGGCGGCTCCGGGGTTCTCTCGGACCTGGAGAGCCGCGTGCTCTCCCTCTACCTCGACGGCCACTCCTACGAGGCGACGGCCGAGCGCCTGGAGTGCGACACGAAGACGGTCGACAACGCGCTGCAGCGGGTCAAGCGCAAGGTGGGCACGCACCTGGCGTCTCGGGAGACGCCGCTCTAGGGAAGGTCGGCGAGCACGTAGTCGAGCAGCTCGCGGCCATGGTCGGAGGCCACGGCGACGTCGTCCGCCGCGACGCGGACTCGATGCAGCGATTGCATGCGCAGGACGTCGCCGTCGGTGCGGCTGTTGGGGAAGATCCCGGCGTAGGAGACGCCGAGCCGCTCGAGATGGCCGGCGAGCAATGCGGTCGCCGGATCCTCGAGCGGGAGGTCGAGGTAGACGGCGTCGACGCCGATCCGGTGGAAGAGGTGGTGGCGCTCGGCGGCGACCGTTGCCTCCAGGTCGCGCCCGGGCAGCGTTGCGGTGAGGAGCGCCAGGTTGTGGTCGGCGTCGACCTCGACCCGCAGCTCCGTGCGCTCCGCCGGCATCGCTCCGGGGGGTGGCCCGGCGAGCTCGCCGGGCAGCTCGCATAGCGCGAGCGTCTGTCCGACGATCGCCCGGTGGCGCTCGGGCGCGTAGACCGCGCGCTCGTGCCCGTTGTTGAGCTTGGTGTAGAAGAGCGCGGCCGATTGGCGGCCCAGCCTCTCGCCGGCGGCCGCGTCGTTGGCGACCGAGGCCGGGATCCAGCCGAGCAGGAAGCCCGTCTCGTGCGCGCCGAGGTCGATGTTGGCGCGCTGGCTGTAGGGGTGCGCCGCCGTCGCCTCGCTGTACATCCCGGCCATTCCCCGCCTGCGCGCCCAGTCCATCAAGAAGCGCTTGGTTCGCGTGAAGATGTGCTGCCCGCGCGCCGCCGGCGTCGTCACCGCCTGCCCCGAGTGCCCGACGATGTCACCTGGATCGGAGAGGCTCATCCCCTCACGCAGGAGACATATGTGCCGCTCGCCAGCCGCCGGGCCACCTCCGCCTCGTCGTAGACCCACCGCACGTCGTAGCTGTCGCCATACGCCAACCGAATCGCGTTCGTCAGCTTCGAAGCTTCGTCCGGCTGCAGGAACCTGAAATTCACACCCATCGGGCCACGATCTCACATAGCAGGCTAAACAAGGGAGAAGCTTTCTGTCTGCAGTCCTTCGTATCCTCTGGGAAGGATGATTGACGTCCTACCAAAGCCCGAGCTGGCGTCCCATCCGGTGGACGTCGGTCAGCGCACGGAGGGCGCAATCCTCTCAGCGTTGATTCGGCGCGGCTACGCTGTGCTTGTTCCCTTCGGCGTTGACCAACGCTACGACCTGGTTCTCGATTGCGACGGCCGTTTTCTTCGGGCTCAGCGCAAGACGGGGCGATTGCGGGATGGGGTGGTTCAGTTCAGCGCCCAAAGCATTCAGTCAAACACTCGGCGAACCCGAATCCGGAGCTACGCTGGCGAAGTCGATCTGTTCATCGTCTACTGCCCGGACAACGAATGCGTTTACGTAATTCCCGCAGAGGATGTGCCCAACAGCTGCATGTACCTCCGTATAGATCCGTCGCGCAATCAGCAATCCAAGCGCGTACGCTGGGCGAAGGATTACGAGCTGCCCGCCTAGCTTAATTGGTAAAGCACGCGACTTGTAATCGCGAGAGTTCCGGTTCGATCCCGGAGGCGGGCTTCCCGGGCTACGAGGCCTCGGCACCGGTGCCGAGCACGCGCGCCTTCTCCGCCGCCAGCTCCTCGTCGCTGAGGACCCCTTTGTCATGGAGCGCGGCGAGGCGCTCGAGGCGTTCGAGGCGGACGTCATCGGCATCGGCGCCTGCCGCCGGCTTGGCGGTCTCGCCCGCCGCGGGCCGGCGCATCTCGGGCAGGCGCAGCTTCGCGGCGCGCTCGCCGAGGTTGGCGTCCTTGACCGCGCCCACGACGCGGTCCCTGGTGCCGCCAAAGATCTCGTCATAGCTGGCATCAGGGAATTCCTCTCCCGCCTGCTTGCGCAGCTCGTGGATTCCGAAGGCGGCGAGGCCGGCGATCGCCAGCGTGGTGAGGAAGGTGCGCAGGTTCTGCGTCGGCGCACCGAGGAAGTAGATGCCGACGACGATCGCGAGCGCCGCGTAGAGGTAGCCGGGATGCTGGCGCAGCGTCGGCGCAAGAACGCGGCGCGTCGAGGCGGCAGAGCCGGTCGGCGAAGCGAGCCAGCCGGCGATGCCGAAGAAGACGCCGACGACGATCACGGTGGTCGCGATGCTGGTCATCAGCGAGGTCCCGATCGACCAGGCGGCTTCAGCCGCAGGCTTGACGCTCTCTTCGTCGACGAGCTGGCCGACGACGATCCCCCCGGCGACCTGGCGGGCGACGATGACGGCGAAGCCGGCCGAGATCAGGCCTATGCCGCAGAAGAGAACCGTCACCCAGCGACCCTCTCGCGCCAGGTAGATCGCCAGCCCGAAGGCGAGGAACGTCAGCAGCGAGAGCAGCAGGGCAAGGCCCTTGATCGCGACCACGATGTCCTGGGCCGTCTTCAGCTGGTCGGAGCGCAGGATCGTGATCTGACCGGCGTCCGGGGGCAGCTTTTCCGCCAGGTTTTCCCCGATCCCGACCTGGCTGGCAAGGTTGGTCACCAGGCTGCCCAGATTGAGGCTGACCTTGCCTTCGGCGGTCGAGACCGTGCCTTCCTTTTCTTCGAGGACTTCGAGCAGCTGTTCGTGGGCCGTCCGGTTCGCTTCCTGCCACAGGCTCTGCGCGGTCGAGCTCTTGAGGATCTCTTCCGCCCCGGTGCCGGCCACCTGTCGCAGGCCGCCCGACACCGGCCCGGCGAGTTCCTTCGTTTCGCCGGGCAGGAGCTCTTTCACTTCCTTCTCGACGTTGACGTTTTCGTAGAGCTGGTCGACCAGGTAGTTGCCGACCGCTTCGCGGATCTTCGAGTTCTGGATCAGCTTGCCGCTGGTGTTGACCCAGTCTTCGGTGTTGAGCGCCTGGCGCTCGGTCCAGATCGCGAAGACGCTGAGAAAGGCGAGCACCGAGCCGAGCACCACCAGGGCTTTGACCAGGCGTCGCCGACCGCGGCTCATTGACTGATGCTATACGTGAGTCGGTGAAACTCGAGGGCATTCATCACATCACCGCGATCACGGCCGACGCCCAGCGCAATGTCGACTTCTACGCCGGGACGCTGGGATTGCGCCTCGTCAAGAAGACCGTCAACCAGGACAACCCCTCCGTCTACCACCTCTTCTTCGCCGACGAGAAGGGCAGCGCCGGCTCGGACCTGACCTTCTTCGAGTTCCCGGGGGTGCCGCCGGGACGCGCCGGCGCCGGGGACGTGCACCGGATCGTCTGGCGGGTCGGCTCGCACGAGTCGCTCGACTTCTGGCAGGAGCGCCTCGCCGGCCGGGGTGTGGAGAGCGAGCGCGCCGGCGGCAGCCTGCGTTTCTCCGACCCGGAGGGCCTGGATCACGAGCTGGCCGCGATCGAGGTCGACGACGAGCCGCTGATCGCCGACCATCCGGAGGTGCCGAGGGAGCTCGCGCTGCGGGGCTTCCACGCCGTCAGCGCGTACAGCGGCGCGCCGGAGACCAGTAGCGCCCTGCTGGAAGCGTTGGAGTTCGAGCGAATCGACGACGGCGCCTGGGAGGCACGTGGCTCCAGTCGCGGCGGCCTCTACGCCTACGAAGAGCCGCCGCACGAGCGCTCGCTGCAGGGAGCGGGAAGCGTCCACCACGTCGCCTGGGCTTCGACGATCGACGAGCACGAGTCCTGGCGCGAGCGGGCGATCTCCGCCGGCGCCCGGCCGACGCCGGTGATCGACCGCTTCTACTTTCGCTCGATCTACTTTCGCGAGCCGAGCGGCGTGCTCTTCGAGATCGCCACCCTCGGCCCCGGCTTCACCGTCGACGAGCCGCTCGAGCACCTCGGGGAGAAGCTCTCGCTGCCGCCCGACTTCGAGCACCTGCGCTCCGAGGTCGAGCGGAACCTGAATCCGGTCGTGAATCCGCGGGCGGTCTCCGCCGGGTGAACGGCAACTTCGTCTGGCGAGACGCCGGCCGCGTCGTCGTCTTCCGCGAGAGCGGTCTGCACGACGCTCCCCAGCTGCTCGCCGAGCACGGTTTCGAGCCGTTCGACCTTCTCTCCAGCGAGCGCCACCTTGGCGAGGCGAGCAAGCTGGCCGCGGCCGCTCGCTCCATAAGCGAGGTTCCGCCCGGCACCGTGCCGGAGGCCGCCGCGGCGCTGCTGGAAAGCGGCGGATCGGACAGCCTCGTCGCCCTCGGCGGGGGCCGCATCGTCGATACGGCAAAGGCGGTCGCCTCGGTGACCGCGGCACAGGTCGCCGCGATACCGACGACGATGTCCGGCGCCGAGATGACCGGGATCCACCGCTTGCCGGCCGGGGCGGAGAGCCGCGTCACCGCGATGGTGAGGCCGTCGCTCGTGATCGCCGAGCCGAACCTGATGACAAGCGCCCCCGAGCCGGAGCTGCGCGCCAGCTCGATGAACGCGCTTGCCCACGGGGCCGACTCCCTCTACACGCCCTTCGCCAACCCGGTTTCGCAGATGACCGCGCTGCGCGGGGCGGAGCTGATCGCCTCGGCGCTCGACCAGGGCCCGGCCGAGCGCGAACGCGATTCCCTCGCGCTCGGCTCGCTCCTCTGCGGCTACGCGATCGACTCCGGCGCCTTCGCCATCCACCACGTGATCTGCCAGACCCTGGTCCGGATCTGCGGCTGTCCCCATGCCGGTACAAACGCCGCCATCCTGCCCCGCGCACTGGCGTTCATCGCCCCCCGGGCGCCGGACAATCTCGGGCCGCTCGCCTCGGTTCTCCAGACCGAGCCGGAGACCATCGAAGAGAGGGTTCTCCAGCTGGGAGGCGACCCGCCGGGCCTCGGTGAGATCGGTGCCGAGCGAGACAAGCTCGAGGAGGCGCTCGACTCGATCCTGCTCCGACCCGAGCTGGCCTTCACCCCGGAGCCGCCCGATCGCGATGAGCTGCGGCACCTGATCGAAGCGGCCTGGTAACCGCCGCGCCTCGGCCGTGTAGCGCTCTTGCGTGAGCGAAGAGCGACTCAGCCGCTACCACGAGTACACGCGCCGCCACGGCGTCAACCCGGTGCTCTACATCCTGGCGCGGATCTTCATGACGCCGTTCTTTCTCCTCTACTTCCGCTACGCCCGGACCGGCCGTGAGCACGCACGAGTCAAGGGGGGGTTGATCGTCGCTTCCAACCACCGCAGCTTCCTCGACCCCTTCGCGATCGGCGGCGCCCTGCCCTGGCGCCGCCCGATGAACTACGTCGCCAAGGTCGAGCTCTTCGAGCAGCGCTGGCGAGGCTGGATCCTGTCTCGCCTCGGCGCCTTCCCGATCCGTCGTGGCGAGTCCGACGAGGACTCGGTGGAGACGGCCCGGCTCGTCGTCGAGCGGGGTGGCGCGGTCTGCATCTTCCCGGAGGGGACGCGGATCCGCAGCGGCGCGCTGGCGGAGCCCAAGCGCGGCGTCGGGCGGCTCGCCCTGCAGACCGGCGCGCCCGTGATCCCGGCCGCGGTGCTTGGCACCGAGCACGTCCGGCGGGGCTGGCGAATCCGGCCGCGCAAGGTCAAGGTGCGGCTCGGCCGGGCGATGGCCTTCCCTCGCGCGGAAAACCCCTCGCGCGGCCTCGCGGCGACCGTCACGTCGAGAATCTGGCCCAACGTCGAGCTGCAGTGGGAGGACCTCGGCGGCCTGCCGCCGATGCGCCGCGCCGCCGTCATCGGCGCCGGCAGCTGGGGGACGGCTGTCGCCGTCCTCCTCGCCCGCGGCGGCCTCGAGGTACAGCTTGCGACGCGCACCGGCGCGCAGGCCGCGGAGATCGACGATGCGCGCGAGAACCGCCGCTACCTGGAGGGCGTACGGCTGCCCGATTCCGTGCGGGTTCGCCAGGCCTCCGAGGTCGAGCTCGCCGGCCTCGACCTCGTCTGCCTCGCGATTCCCTCCGGCTCGCTGCCGCAAGCGGTTGGCTCGATCGCGGACCGGGTGGGAAGCCGCTCGGCGGTTCTGTTGCTGACCAAGGGACTGATCGCGCCGCTCGGTCAGCTTCCGGCCGACTATGTGGGGGAGCGTGTGCGAGCCCGCGCGATCGCCTGTCTTGGCGGTCCGGCGCATGCGCGAGAGGCGGTCTCGGGCTCGGCCGCGCTCGTCCTCGGCTCGGCGGACCGGGACCTTCGCGGCCAGCTCGGCCAGGTCTTCGACCGGGCGGGGCTCGTCTGCGAGCGCTCCGGCGACGTTACCGGTGTCGAGATGGCGGGCGCCGCGAAGAATGCGGCCGCGCTCGCCGCCGCCGCGGCCGAGTCGCGCGGGCTCAACGCGGCCGGCATCGCCGCCGCGCAGGTCTGGCGCGAGTGCATCGAGCACGCGACCGCCCGCGGCGCGGACCCGGCGACCTTCGCCGGACTTGCCGGCGTCGGCGACCTGACCGCGACGGTGATGGCGCCGACAGGCCGCAACCGCCGCGCCGGAGAGCTTCTGGGCACGGGCACGCCCGCCGAGGAGATCCCCTCGCTGATCGGTCAGGCGTCCGAGGGGCTCGACGCGGTGCCGCTGCTCGCCGCGGCGACGTCAGCGGCCGGCGGGTCGGCCCAGGCGCTCACCGGGCTGGCGGCGCTGATCCGTGGCGAGATCGACGCCGAGACCTGGGTCGCCGGCCTGCGACGGGTCGAGCGCTCCAGGAGGGCCGCATGACCTTCGCTGCGAGCGGTCTAGGCTGGAGCGATGAGCTCAACGGAGAACGTCGAGCCGGCGAGCCTCGACCCCGAGGCGAAGGCCGAGCTGGACCGCGCTTTCGAGGACCTCTACCGGGCACACCTTCGCGACGTCTACTCCTACGCCTACTACCGGGTCGGCAATCCGCACGACGCCGAGGACCTCACCGAGCAGGCCTTCCTGCAGGCCTACCGCCATTTCGACCGCGCCCGCCGCGAGTCCGACGGCCGGCCGCTGCGTCCCTGGCTGATTCGCATCGCCCACAATCTGGCCTCCAACTACTACCGCGACCGCGCGCGGCGGCCGCAGACATCGCTCGAGGAGGGCGGCGAGCCGATCCCGGCGCGCCACGGCACCGAGGCAATTGCGGAGGGGCGCGAGAAGCTGCGCGAGGTGATCGCCCACCTCGATTGCCTTCCCGACGACCGGCGCGAGGCGCTGATCATGCGCTTCGCCCTCGGCATGGACAATCGCGAGATCGCCAGGGCGCTGGGCCGCAGCGACGGGGCCACCAAGGTGCTTATCCATCGCGCGATCAAGCAGCTGCAGGAGGAGATGGGCGATGAGTGAGAGCGGCTCCCTGGCGGGTGGCTGGAAGGTCGAGCATCTGCTCTCCGACGCCCTGCGGCCGATCGAGCCGCCGGAGCGCCTTTCGGGCCGCCTCGAGGACACGCTTTCGGCGGTGACCCAGGCCGCGGCCGAGGAGCTGTCCGACTGGGCCGAGGAGCTCTCGGAGAGCGAGCTGCGGGCCCTGCGCGATCCGCGCAACTGGGTCCGTCCAGTGGCCGCGCTCGGCGCCGGCAGCGTTGCCGCCGGGGCCCTGCTCGTGCTCGAGATCCGCCGCCGCGGTCAGCAGCAGGCCAAGGGCCGGCTACGGTCGGTCTCCGAGCGCCTCAGGTAGCTACGGCTCTGCGGTCGCGTTCCACTCCTTCGCTGGGCGTCGCGATCGCCGCTGCCACGCCGAGCACGCCGAGGATCAGGTGCAGGAAGTTGTCCTCCGTGTTGATCGGGATGAAGCCGAGGATCGACTCGCCGCTGCCGATGATGAACCCCCAGATCGCGACGATCAGGTAGACGATGCCGAGCCAGAGCGCGTACTGGCGCGCCGCGTAGCCGGCAACGAGCAGGCCGATCGCTCCGGTCACGATGTGGACGATGTTGTGCCAGGCGTTCACGGACAGGATGCCGAAGACGTCGTCGACGTTGCCGGGCGCGCCGAACGAGGCGCTGTAGAAGAAGCCGATGATGCCGGCGATCACGAGGATGCCGCCGACCACCGTTGCGTAGAGCCTTGCGGGGCTTGCGCCTTCCATTCCTCTCCTCCTTGGTCAAGGACCGGGCTGTGGCGATTGTAGGCTGCCCGTTCCGCGATGACCCAAACTTGCTACCGACACCCGAATCGGGAGACCGGCGTCTCCTGCTCTGCCTGCGGGCGTCCGATCTGTCCCGACTGCATGACGCCGACGCCGGTCGGCATGCGCTGTCCGGAGTGCGCGCGGCAGCGGACGCGGGTCACGCGCGGCGTCGGCGAGGCGTCGCTGCTTACCTCCGCCCCCGCGACGTTCGTCCTGATCGCGCTCAACGTCGCCGCCTTCCTGGCCGAGGTGGCGAGCGCCAGCGGCGGCCTCGGCGTCGGCGCCAGCTCCGCCGTCAGGGAATTCGGCCTGCTTGGCGTCTCGGTCGCCGAAGGCGAGTGGTACCGGCTGCTGACCGGAGGATTCCTCCATTACGACTTCCTTCACATCCTCTTCAACATGGTCGCCCTCTACTTCCTGGGCCGGATCCTGGAGCCCGGGATCGGCACGGTTCGCTTCGTCTTCCTCTACTTCGCCGCGCTGTTCGGGGGCGCCTTCGGCGCGCTCCTGCTCAGCGGGTCGGACACGCTGACGATCGGCGCCTCGGGGGCGATCTTCGGGGTCTTCGGCGCGACCTTCGTGATCGCCCGCGCGCGAGGGATCGACGCGCTGGCGGGAACCGTCGGCGTGCTGATCCTGATCAACCTGGCGATCAGCTTCAGCACCCCGCGGATCAGCCTCGGCGGCCACCTCGGCGGCCTGGTCGTCGGCGTGCTCTGCATGCTGGTGATCGTTGCAGGCGAGCGGGGAACGCTGGGAGAGCGCCGCCTTCCGGCCGAGCTGGTGGCGATGACGGCGATCGCCCTCGTCTCGATCGCCGCTTCCCTCGCGATCGCCTAGAGCTGACGGTCGCCGGCCGGCGAGTGCAGCTCGACGAAGCCGATGTTTCCCGGTGCGTCGACGAGCTCCGGATGGAGCAGGTGGCCCAGCAGCTCGACGCCGTCGACCAGGCGCGGCCCAGGGCGGGAGAAGGTCGAAGCGGCGTCGACAGCGAAGACGCGCGGCGCCGAGAGCATCTCGATCCGATCCCAGTGCGCCAGCGTCTGGGCGCTCGATTCCTCGACGTAGAGGCCGCACGGCATCGCCACCGCCACCTCGGCACCCAGGCCCGCCAGCTCCTGCCAGGAGACCTCGGGAGACTTCAGGCCCGGCGGGCCCGCCACGTCCTCGCCGCCGGCGATCGAGATCATCTCGGGGATCCAGTGCCCGCCCACGTACGGTGGGTCGAGCCACTCGAGCGCGATCACGCGGGGCGGGACGACGCCGGAGACGGCGGCGCGCACGGTCGCAAGGCGGCCCTCGAGCTCGCCGCGCAGCTCGTGCGCCTGGCGGACGGTTCCGGTTGCCTCTCCCAGCCGGATCACGTCCTCGAGCACCTCGCCCAGCGTGCTCGGATCCTGTTGGATGACGCGGGGCCGGCCCGGCAGGCGCGCGGCGACGCCGAGCACGTCCTCGTAGGAGACCGCGCATACCGCGCATACCGCCTGCGTGACAATCAGGTCCGGCGCGAGCGCGGCCAGGCGGTCCTCGTCGAGCTCGTACAGCGCGCGTCCCTCGGCCAGCCTGGCCTTCACCGCCTTGTCGATCTCGGCCGGACCGAGATCCGGGGGCAACACCGTGCGCGTCAGCTGCGGGAGCGAGCGCGCCTCGTCCGGGTGGTCGCACTCATGCGTCGTCGCGACGACCGCCTCGCCCAGGCCAAGGGCGAAGAGCATCTCGGTTGCGGAGGGCACGAGGCTGGCGATTCGCATCGCGGCCAATATGGCATTTCTCGCAGAATCCGCGGAATGGAAAGCTATATTGCCTAGGCCGCATGGCCGACGACGACCTCCCCCGAAGTATCGGGCCAAATAAGCGATGAGCGTCCTGCTGCTCGTCCTCCTCCTGCTGCTGGTGGCCGTCAACGGCTTCTTCGTCGCGGCCGAGTTCGCCCTCGTCCGCACCAGGCGCGGCAAGATCGAGCAGCTCGCCGAGGAAGGCGAGAGCGGCGCCGAGGCCGTGGTCGAGCAGCTGGACAAGATCGACGAGTCCCTCTCGGCCTGCCAGATCGGCGTCACGATGGCCTCGATCGGGATCGGCTTCCTCGGCGAGCCGTCCCTCGCCCACCTGCTCGAGCCGGTCTTCGGCGGACTCTCCCACGAGGTGGCGGTGGGCCTCTCGGTCGCCCTCGCCTTCGCCCTGGTGACGGCGGTCCACATCAGCATCGGCGAGCAGGTGCCGAAGATGCTGGCGATCAGCCACGCCGAGCGCACGGCGCGCCGCGTATCGCGGCCGCTCAACTGGTTCAGGGCGGCGACGGCGCCGGTGATCTTCGCCCTCAGTGCGGTCTCCAACGCGATCGTCCGCCTCTTCGGCGTCGATCCGACCGATATCGAGGAGCGCCACACGGCCGAGGACCTGAAGCAGATCATCGACCGCTCCCGGGTCGGTGGCACGCTCGACCCCGGCGAGGCCGGGATGCTCGGCGGCGTCTTCCACCTGCACGAGCAGGAGGCGCGCGAGGTGATGACGCCGATCCCCGCTGTCGTCACCGTCGACGCCTCGGAGGCGGTCGAGGCGGCGCTGCGGCGCTGCGTCACCTCGGGTCACACGCGTCTGGTAGTGATCGAGGACGAGAACCCGGATCGGGTGAAGGGCATCGTCCACAACAACAGCCTCGCCCGGCTCTACATGAGCGACGGCCCCGAGGCGCAGATCGAGCCCGCCGTGCGCGACGCTGTGATCGTGCCGGAGACGCGGCCGCTCGACGACCTGCTGCACGACCTGCAGGTGCAGCGCACATCGCTCTCGGTCGTCGTCGACGAGTACGGCCGCACCGTCGGCATCGTCACCGTGGAGGACATCCTGGAGGAGGTCGTGGGCGAGATCGAGGACGAGACCGACCCCCGCGCGGCGGCGCTGCGCCAGCTCGCCAGCGGCGAGTGGTTCGTCCGCGGTCACGTCTCGCTCGGCGACCTCTCCGATGCCGGGATCGAGCTGCCGGCCGACACCGACGCCTACAACTCGGTCGGCGGCTACGTCTTCGGCGAGCTGGGGAGGCTGCCCAAGAGGGGCGACACGATCACTGCGAACGGATACACGATCAGGGTCGAGTCGGTGCGCGAGAACCGGATCGAGGCGGTCCGCATCAGCGGCGACGCGCACGGCGATTCCGTCCGCCCGCGCGCCTAGCTTCTTCGGGCAACCCGCGTTCCACCGAACCCTGGAGGTGTCGCATGTGGGTTGTGCGATTGAGCGACAAGCAACTGGAGGTGCTGAGGGCGCTGCTGCGCTCCGAGGAGCATCTGGGCCCCGCGCTCAAGGGCGCGGTCGAGGCACTCGACCTGGCCCGCTGGGACGATCTGCCCGAGGCCGAGCTGCCCTGGGACGAAGTCGAGGAGGCCGCCCGCCGCCAGCACATCTCCGTCGCGGACGTCATCTGGGACCTCGCGGGCAAGCGCTGAGGTCGCTGCAAACCGTCGCAGGTCGGCGTCTTCGGTCGCTCGCGTGCAGAGCACGCCACGCTCCCTGCATCCTTGACCTGCTCGGTTTTCGCGACCTCAGTCGTATGAGTAGAAGCCTGCTCCCGACTTCCTGCCGAGCTTCTCTTCGCCGACCATCTCGACGATCAGGCCCGGCGGCTTGTGGGCGGCGTCGGAGGAGTCGGCGTAGAGCGCGTCGCCGATCGCCTCGGCGACGTCGAGCCCGACGAAGTCGAGCAGCGCTAGCGGTCCCATCGGGTGGCCGGCGCCGAGCTTCATGCAGGTATCGACCTCACCGGCCTCCATGCCGGTGCGCTCCATCATCCGCACCGCGTCGAAGAGATAGGGGAAGAGAAGCCGGTTGACGACGAAGCCCGCCTGGTCGGGGACCTCGACCGCGGTCTTGCCCAGCGCGGCGCACCAGGCGAGAGCCGTTTCCTTGTATCCCTCGGTGCCGGCGGGAAAGCAGAGCTCCACGAGCTTCATCCGCGGCACCGGGTTGAAGACATGCAGGCCGAAGAGCTTGCCGTCGATACCCCCGGCCTTGGCGATCTCGGCGATGCTCAGCGAGGAGGTCGTCGTGCCCAGGTGAGCTTGCGGGCAAGCCTCGGCGATGGTCGCGAGCAGCTCGCCCTTCGGCTCGACTTCCTCGATGATCGCCTCGACCACGACGTCGCACTCGGCCAGGTCGTTCGGGTCCGTCGTCACCCGCAGGCGCGACGGCTCGGCCCCCTCGATCTTGCTGCAGGCGGCGACCACCTTCTCCTCCGCCCGCCAAGCCGACGCCTCGCTCCGCGCCAGCAGGATCGTGTCCGCCGTGGTGGTCGACACGGCTGCCAGGCCCGTCGCGATAGCTCCGCTGCCGGCGATGCCCGGTGCTTCGTAGCCCGTGCCGTTGCTCATCAGGACCGGGTTCCTATCAAGCTTGGGCGCGGGAGGGCGATCCGACCCTCGCTACGATTGCCTCCATGGCGGAAAACGGAAACGGAAGGTTCGGCGGCCGGGAGGTCGTGATCGTGGAGGCGGTGAGGACGCCGATCGGGCGCGGCCACGAGGAGAAGGGCTACTACAAGGACGTCCATGCTTCGAACCTGCTGGCGAAGGCGTATGCCGAGCTCGTTGAGCGAGCCGGCATCGATGCCTCCGAGGTGGAGGACGTGGTTGCCGGCTGCGTGCAGCAGTTCGGCGAGCAGGGCGTCAACATCGGGCGCAACGCTTGGCTCGAGGCGGGACTGCCGGTCGAGACCCCGGCGACGACCGTCGATCGCCAGTGCGGCTCGGCCCAGCAGGCTGTGAACTTCGCCGCGGCGTTGATCGCCTCCGGCGTGCACGACGTGGCGATCGGCGGCGGGGTCGAGCACATGGGCCATATCTCCTTCGCCGACAACTTCGCGGTGATGCAGGAGCACGGCATGGCGTTCTCGCCGCAGCTGCTGGAGCGCTACGACCTCGTACCGCAGGGCCTCTCGGCCGAGATGATCGCCGACAGGTGGGAGATCCCGCGCTCCGAGCTCGACGAGATCGGCCTGCGCTCGCACCAGCTCGCCGCGAGGGCGACCGAGGAGGGACGCTTCGAGCGCGAGATCGTGCCCTTCAGCGTCAACGGCGACACCCACGCGACCGACCAGGGCATCCGTCCCGACACCTCGCTGGAGAAGCTCGCCCAGCTCAGGCCGGCTTTCAAGGAGGACGGCAAGGTCACCGCCGGCAACTCCTCGCAGGTCTCCGACGGCGCCGCCGCCGTGCTGCTGATGAGCCGCGAGAAGGCGGAAGCTCTCGGCCTGAAGCCACGGGCGCGGATCTTCGACCAGACCACCGTCGGCGTCGACCCGGTGATCATGCTCACCGGCCCGATTCCCGCGACGAAGAAGCTGCTCGAGCGCAACGGGATGGCGATGGACGACATCGACCTGGTCGAGATCAACGAGGCCTTCGCCTCGGTCCTCGCCGCCTGGCGGCGCGAGCTGGATCCGGACATGGACCGCGTCAACGTCAACGGCGGCGCGATCGCGCTTGGCCACCCCCTCGGCTCGACCGGAGCCCGGCTGATCACGACCCTCCTGCACGAGATGGAGCGCTCCGACAAGGAGATGGGCCTGGTGACGATGTGCTGCGGCGGCGGGCTTGGCACCGGCACGCTGATCCAGCGCATTTAGTCTCTGGCCGGCCGGCCAGTGCCCGCTATGCTGCGCGGCCAATGGACCTGAGCCTCTCGCCGTCTGAGCAGCAGTTCCGCGACGAGGTCCGGGCCTGGATCGAAGAGAACCATCCAGGCCCGGAGCCCGAGGCCGGCCTGGAGGAGGTGATGGCCTTCCGGCGCGAGTGGCAGCGGAAGATGCACGAGGGCGGATGGGCCGGCATCTCCTGGCCGAAGGAGTACGGCGGGCGGGGCGCGACGCTTATCGAGCAGGCGATCTTCGTCGGCGAGGCGGCACGGCTCGAAGCGCCGAGCCCGGCGAACGTGCTCGGGCTGGCGATGGGTGGGCCGGTCGTGATCGCCCACGGAACGGACGAGCAGAAGCAGCGCTACCTGGAGCCGATCCTCACGGCCGAGGAGATCTGGTGCCAGGGCTTCTCGGAGCCGGAGTCGGGCTCGGATCTCGCCTCGCTGAAGACCCGCGCGGTCAAGGACGGCGACGAATGGGTCGTCACCGGCCAGAAGGTCTGGACCACCTTCGCCCAGTACGCGAAGTGGTGCATGCTGGTCGCCCGTACCGACCCGGACGCGCCAAAGCACAAGGGGCTCACCTACTTCCTGATGGACATGGAGCAGGAGGGTGTCGAGGCCAAGCCACTGGTCCAGATCACCGGCGAGGGCGAGTTCAACGAGGTCTTCATCGAGGAGGCGCGGATCCCCGACGCGAACGTCGTCGGCGGCGTCGGCAACGGCTGGACGGTGGCGATCACGACGCTGATGAACGAGCGGGCCGGCCTCGCCTTCGGCGCGATCGCCCAGATCGCCAACAGCCTCAAGCGCCTCGGGGAACTGGCCAAGCAGACGCCGGCAAATGGCGGCACGGCGGCTGACGATCCGGTCATCCGCCAGCGCCTCGCCCAGCTCCACATAGAGGCGGAGACGATGCGGCTCAACGCCTACCGCGGTTTGACCAAGACGATGCACTCGGGCATCCCCGGTCCGGAGGGCTCGCTCGGCAAGTGGCAGTGGGCGGACATCAACCAGCGGATCACCGAGCTGGCGCTGGACATCGAGGGCCCTTACGGCCCATTGATGCGCGGTGCCGATCACGCCGTCGCCGGTGGCGCCTGGCAGTACGGCTTCCTCCGCTCGCGCGCCAACTCGATCGAGGGCGGCACGGCCGACATCCTCAAGAACATCATCGCCGAGCGCGTGCTCGGCCTGCCCAGGTTGAGATGACGATTCGAGCGAGAGCAGACCACGCGGGCGGAATCTGACATGTACTTCGATCTCACCGACGAGCAGCAGGCGATCAGGTCGACCGCGCGCGATTTCCTCGCCGCTCGCTACAAGTCCGAGCGGATCCGGGCCCTGGCCGAGAGCGAGAACGGCTTCGAGCAAGGCGACTGGGAGGAGATGGCCGAGCTCGGCTGGCCGGGACTGGCGCTTCCGGAGGAGTGGGGCGGACAGGGTCTCGGCACGGTCGAGCTCGCCGTGCTCTTCGAGGAGATGGGCTACGCGCTGGCGCCCTCGCCGCTCCTCTCCAACACGATCGTCGGCCTGGCGCTGGCGCTTGGCGGCACGGACGAGCAGCGCGAGCGCTTTCTGCGCCCGCTGGCCGCCGGCACGCTGCGCGGCACGCCGGCCCTCTTCGACGCAGGCTCGACCGCGCCGCCCGGCGTCTTCACCCTGGAGGCACGGCGGGACGGAGACGGTGTCGTGCTCGACGGCGAGAAGACCCTGGTGATGGATGCCGGTGCCGCCGATTTCCTCATGGTCGCCACCGCTGACGGCGGCCGCCACCTGGTCGAGCGGGCCGCGGACGGCGTGGCCGTTAGGCCGGAGGCCTCGATCGACCCGACCCGGCGGCTCTACTCGGTCCGCTTCGACGCGGTCCGCGTGCCCGGTCAGGACACGATGCAGGCAACGGGCCAGGATTACTTCCCGGTCTTCCTGCAGGCATGCATTGCCCTGGCCGCGGAGTCGACGGGCGTCGCCCAGCGGACGATGGAGATGGCGGTCGCCTACGCCAAGGACCGCCGGCAATTCGGCCGGCCGATCGGCTCCTACCAGGCGGTCTCGCACCGCTGCGCGCAGATGCTGCTCGAGACCGAGAACGCGCGTTCCGCCGTCTACGGGGCGGCCTGGGCGGCGGACGCCGCACCGGAGTCCTCGCCGCGTGCCGCCTTCATGGCGAAGGCCTATGCCTCGGACGCCGGCTGGCGGGTTCCCGACGCCTCGCTTCAGGTCCACGGTGGCATCGGCTTCACCTGGGAGCATGACCTCCACTTCTTTCTCAAGCGCGGCCGGGCCAATGCCTCGACCTTCGGCGATGCCAGGTGGCACCGCGACCGCGTTGCCGACCTCGTGCTCGCGGAGAGCGCCGAACCGGTCGCGTCCTAGTCGAGGCAGAGATGGGGGCCCTGGACCGGATCTCCGTCGCTGCGATCGGCACCTCGGTCGCCGATCTCGAGGCGGAGGCCAGGTCCGCCGAGGCGGCCGGGATCGAGTGCCTCTGGGCACCGGAGCTGTTCCGGTCCTCTGTCACCCAGGCCGCCTACCTCGCGGGACGGACGGAGAAGATCGGGATTGCGACCGGAATCGCCTGGGCGTTCACGCGCAGCCCCTTCATCCTCGCGATCAGCGCCCTCGACATCGATGAGATGTCCGGCGGTCGCTTCCGCCTCGGTCTCGGCTCCGGGGTCAAACGCCTCAACGAGACCTGGCACAACGCCGAGTACGGCAAGCCCGCTCCGCACCTGCGGGAGGCGATCGAGGCGACGCGGCTGATCATGCAGGCGGCCGGCGGCGGTGAGCCGATTCGCTACCAGGGGTCCTACTACGACATCGACATCAGGGGTTGGGTGCGACCGCACCCGGCGGCGCGCGAATCGGTGCCGATCTACGCCGCGGGCGTGCAGGCCGGCATGTGCCGGATGGCCGGCGACGTCGCCGACGGCCTGATCGGCCACCCGATCCAGAGCCTGCGCTGGATCGACGAGGTCGTCGTCAGCTCCTTCGAAGAGGGGCTGCGCCGCTCCAGCCGCGAGCGCTCCGGGTTCGACTACCTGCCGACGGTCTGCTGCGCGATCGACGATGACGAGGGGCAGGCGATCGAGATGGCGCGGCGCACGATCTCCTTCTACGCAACGGTCAAGACCTACATGCCGCTGTGGGAGCTGCACGGCTTCGCCGAGAACGCGATCGCGGCGGGCGAGGCGTTTCGCCGCGGCGACCTCGCCGCGGTCCCCGCTGCGATCAGCGACGAGATGGTCGATGCCTACTGTGCCGCCGGCCCGCTCGACAAGGTGCGCGCCCGCGTCGAGGCCACGGCCGAGCGCGCCGACGGCCTCTTCCTCACCCCGCCGACCTACTTCATCTCACCCGAGGAGCTCTCCGAGTACCAGAACCGGATCATCGACGCCTTCGGCCCGGCCACGGGCGGCGCCGGCACTCGCATCCGACATTGACCCACCTAGAGTGGGGTCGATGTCGGATGCGGCTCGCCTCTCGCGCTATGGGCAGACGACGATCAGGTGGAAGTCGGCGTCCTCGTTTTTCCCTTCTTTGTCGCGCGTGTGGACTTCGATCGCATTCGGGTTGGCGGCTGAGCTGTTGGTCTGCGCGTAGCCGGGGTTCGGGACCGAGGTGCCGGCGTTGTTGCGCCCGGCAACGTCGGCGCAGCCACTCACGTTCTGCGGGAAGGCGACCGTCACGGCACCGCCTCCCTCGCTTGCGCCGATCCCGGCATCGCTCGCTCGTGCCAGCACGGCGTTGCCCGGGTTCGCCGGGTTGTCGACGACGGCCCAGTAGGTGTGCGCCGCTCGCTTTGCCGCCGGGACGGTGCCCAGCTTGTTCGTGTTGATCTGGAAGCCGGTCAGCGTCTTGTGCTTGAGCTTGCCGCCGCCGATCGTCTGCTTCTTGATCGCCCCGCCGTTGATGGTCTGCGTCGCGTAGGCAGTGCCGCCCAGGGCAACGACCAGCGCGAGCGCTGCTGTAATCATCGCCGGCGAAGGACGTCTTCTCCTCAACCATGCCATCGGTTGCCTCCCTGCTGTCGGTGCGTTGCCCGGTCTCTACCCAGGTAGCGCCGCGACGAAGCGCTCGAATGCGCGCATGTCGGTGACGGCCGGCCCGTGGCCGGGCAGGATCGAGGACGGCTGGAGCGCCGCCAGCTTCCGAATCGAGCGACGATTCTCGGCCGGGTCGTAGGTGAAGATCTCCGGTGGCTCCTTGATCCCGGGCAGGCCGGTCGCGTAGCTCAGGTTGCGGATCACGTCGCCGCAAATCGCGACCCGGTCGGAGTCGCGGAAGAAGATCACCTCGCCTCTGGCATGGCCGGGGGCATGGACGACCCGAAACCCCCCGACCTCGTCGTTCTCCCGCAAGGGCCGATCGACGCGGTACGGCGGTCCCTGCCAGAACCGCTTGACGAGGCGGTTGACTGGATGATGGGGCATCGCCTCCTGCACCGGTCGCCTGCCCTCCATCGCGTCGACGTCGTCGACGTGACAGGCGAGCGGTATGCCCCGCGACTCGCAGACGTCCTTTGCCACCCCCTGATGGTCGGGATGGACATGGGTCAGCGCCAGCAGCGAGACCTGCCTTCCCTGCAGCTCGGCGAAGATGCGACGCCGGTCCCAGCGGGTTCCGGCGTCGATCAGGACGTCGCCGGCCAGGTAGACGTTGACGGTCGGGCCGGGGACCTGCTTGAGGCGCCAGACCTCGGCGGCCAGTGCCTTCACAGATGGCCGATGCCGGTCGTCCCGCGCGGCTCGCCGCTGTGCCCGGCGAGCTCCTCGAGCGTCTGGATCTTGCGTTCCCCTTCGAGGCGGGCGGGATCGTCGGCCTCGAGCGGATCGATCAGGCGACGGATCCGGTTGCGGACCTGCAGAGCGAAATGCGGGGTGGAGGCACCGGCGAGGGCCCGGATGTCCTCGACCGTTGTGCGATGCTCGCCGCCGAGCAGCGTTGGGTTCTCCGCTTCGCTCACCGTTGCCCGCCGACTTTAGTCAGTTCGGCCAGCTGGTTGATTTCGGCCTGCTGATTCGCGTCGATTTCATCTTCGCCGCCGATGATCCAGACATGGTTGTAGAAGGCGCGGGTCGGGTCTGTCGTGTAGCCCGGCTTGACGTCGAGGAGGTATTCGCGCGTCGCCTTGGGCAGCTTTTCGGCGTTTTCGGTGAGCAGAAGGGGACCCCAGGTGCCCGACGCGGAGAGGGGGGCGGCGAGAGCGGCATTGAGCGGTGCGCCGGCGCGGACGATGACGAAGCCGTGGCCCGGGTCGTTTACGTTCCAGCCGAAGCTGCCGTCGGCGTAGCGGGCGAGAGCGACCGCGTTCTCGGCCGGGGTCTTGCCGGAGACGCGCTTCACCCGCTTGACGATGCCGGCGATTTCACGCATCACCGCAGGGGAGATCGCCGAGGTCGGCCCGAGAACGTAGACCGGAACCTTCGGGTGGGCCCTCAGCGCGGCTGCGGTCGGCGCCGGGAGCTTGTCGGCGCGGGCGTATAGAACGGGATCGCCTGAGCGGGCGGCCCAGGCCGCCGCCGGCATGGCGAACGCCGCGTTGTCTTCCGGTGCGACGACGACGTGCCTTGGAGCCCCGCGGAAAAGCGAATCGCGCAGCGCCTCGATTTCAGCCGCTTGCGCCGCCCCGACGGTATCGCCGGTCCGCTTCGAGTCCAGGGCGGGTGTGGCTACGGGGCCGATCGCATAGGCCTGTCCGCCGTCGCGGGAGCGGTTGCCGGCCTTCTCGAGCGTGATGCCCTTCGGCTGCAACATGGCCAACGCTTGATCTCCCGGCGGCAGCGGCCCGCCGGCATCGGCGAGGAGCAGCGGAGCCCGGATCGGCGCTGCCATCAGGACGGCGGACGCAACGGCGTCTTGCCACGTTTCGCCGACTAGCGTGACGGCGCCCGGGCGCTGCGCGGGAGTACGGGATGGATAGACGGCGAGGGCGACGCTTGCGCCGATGCTCGCCGCATCTTCGCCTTCGATCCGAGTCGTGTTGTTGCTTGGCGCACCCGGTGTGGATTCCGCCGAGCTGCCGGCTTCACGGTCGTTGCTCGGGGGCGAACCGCCCTGACTGCTGCCTTGCCCGGAGCCGCCCAAGATGGCGGCGAGGAGGAACGCGACCCCCAGTACCGCCAGCCCGGCGATGGCCTTCAGCGCGACCGGAATCGGCGTCCGCGGGCGCGCCTCCTCCTTCTCCGCTCCCGGTGCGGTGGCCGGCGAGTCCGCATTGATCGGGCGTTTGTGCGTCATTCCGCTAGAAGGTACATAGGCAGTCTCCTGCGACTGGCCGGTCAGCTAACCTACCCTCGACTGGTTGACTGACCAGTCAATCAGTCAGGTGTCGCCGAGCCAGGAAGGATCGCATGGACTTTTCATTCACCGAGGAGCAGCAGGAGTTCAAGCAGCGCTGCCGAGCCTTCGCCCGTGACGTGATCCGGCCCGCCGCGCGCAAGCACGACGAAGAGGAGAGCACGCCCTGGGAGGTGATCAAGGAGGCCCGGCGCCAGGGCTTCGGCGGCCTGGAGGGGATCCAGCGCTCCGCCGCCGACGAGCAGGGCCAGATGCAGGTGATCTCCGCCGAGGAGTTCCACTGGGGCTGCGCCGGCATCGCCCTTGCCATCTCGGGATCCGGCCTCGCCGCGGCCGGGATCGCGTCCTCGGGGACGCCGGAGCAGATCGCTCAGTGGGTACCGGAGTGCTTCGGCAGCGGCGACGAGATCAAGCTCGGCGCCTACGCGGTCACCGAGCCGCAGGCCGGCTCGGACGTGAAGAGCCTGAAGACGACCGCGAAGCGCGAGGACGACGAGTGGGTCCTCAACGGAACAAAGGTCTTCATCACCAACGGCGGCATCGCCGACGTCCACGTCGTCGTCGCAACCGTCGACCCGACGCTCGGCACGCGTGGTCAGGCCTCGTTCGTCGTCGGCAAGGGCACTCCCGGGCTGACCCAGGGCAAGAAGGAGTCGAAGCTCGGCATCCGTGCCTCGCACACCGCCGAGATCGTGCTCGAGGACTGCCGGATCCCGGCCGAGAACCTGCTCGGCGGCGAGGAGAAGCTCGAGCGCAAGCTGCAGCGCGGTCGCGAAGGAAAGAAGTCGCGCGGCGCCGATGCCCTCGCCACCTTCGAGATGACCAGGCCGCTGGTCGGCGCCTCGGCGCTGGGCATCGCCCAGGCGGCCTACGAGTGGACCCTCGAGTACCTGGAGGGACGCACAGAAGGCGGCAAGCCGCTGCTGCAGGAGCAGCGCATCCAGCAGACCCTCGCCGACGTGGCGACGGAGATCGAGGCCGCCCGCCTCCTGGTCCAGCGGGCGGCGTGGATGGGCCGCAACGGAATTCCGATGCGGGGCGGCCAGGGCTCGATGTCGAAGCTCAAGGCCGGCGACGTGACGATGTGGGCGACGACGACGCTGATGGACCTGGTCGGGCCGTTTGCCTGGAGCGTCGAGTGCCCGCTGGAGAAGTGGTTCCGGGACGCGAAGATCTACCAGCTCTTCGAGGGCACCGCGGAGATCCAGCGCATGGTCATCTCACGCATGCAGGCGCGCGAATACGCGGAGCGTTTGGGCTACGCCGCGGAAGTCGCCGAGCAGGCGACCGCCGCGAAGGACGAGAAAGAGCCGGTTCCGGCATAAAGAGAGCCGCCGGGTGTCCCTTCTCAGGCCGCTTCGCGGGAGTTCCTGAGAAAGGACACCCGGCGGCTCTCTAAGCTCCGAGCGTGCACTCGCATTCGCACGCTCTCGATGCCAGGCGGAGCGACAGTCGGCGGCGGATGTGGATCGCGCTCGCGATCAACGTCGCCATGCTCGGAGCCGAGGCGATCGGCGGTGTGCTGACCGGATCGCTTGCGGTGCTCGCCGACGCCGGCCACCTGCTCTCCGACGTCGGCTCGATCGCCCTCGCCCTGTTTGCAGCGTCGCTTGCCGCTCGTCCAGCCGCCGGGCGGCTGACCTTCGGCTACCAGCGCTCCGAGATCCTCGCCGCCCTCGTCAACGGGCTGCTGCTGGTCGCCGTCGCCGTGGCCGTCGCGATCTCGGCTTTCGGTCGCCTCGCGAGCCCGCCGGGGATCGACGGCGCCGGCGTCCTCGCCCTCGGCCTTCTGGCCCTTGCCGGAAATGCCGGCGCGACCGCCGTCTTGATGCGGGGACAGCGGGCGGACATCAACCTGGAGGGGGTGCTGCGCCACAGCGCCGCCGACGCGCTCGGTGCGATCGGGGTCGTGATCGCGGGCACCGTGGTTCTGGTCGGAGGCTCGGCGATCGTCGACCCGCTGGTCAGCTTGCTGATCTCGCTCCTCATCCTCTCCTCCTCCCGGCGCCTGATCGCGGAGCCGCTCGGCGTGCTGATGGAGGCGGCGCCGGCGGGATTCGATGTCGATGCGCTCGGTGCCGCGATCTGCGCCGAGGAGGGCGTCAACTCGGTGCACGAGCTTCACTTCTGGACCGTGACCGCCGGCTTCGGCGCGCTTGCGGCACACGTCGTCACCGAGCCTGATGCGGACCGCGACCTGGTCCGGCGCCGTCTCGAGCTCCTGCTGCACGAGCGGTTCGGGATCGACCACACGACCTTGCAGATGGAGGAGCGGGTCGAGGAGGCCCTTCTGCGAGTCGAGAACGCCGCGCGCGAAAGCTGAGCGCAAGCCCGGTTGCAGCCGCGTTTTCGCGTCCGGGCAAGCTTTTCGGCTGAGCTAGCCTCGCGCGACGATGCGCCCCAAAACTCGCCTCGCCCCGGCGGCTCTTCTCACCGTCGCGGCGGCGCTGATCGTGCTGCTTGCAGCCGGCGCCGCCGCTTCCGGCCAGGACCTTCAGTCGAAGCTCGACGCGAAGGAAGCCAAGCTGTCCAAGGTGCGTGAACGCAAGGGCGTTCTGACCACGACGATCTCGCGTGACGGGGCGCGGATCGAAAGGCTGACCGGCGAGGTGGCGACGCTGCGCAACCAGGAGGTGGCGGTGCGCGTCCAGCTCGACGCCAAGCAGGCGGAGCTGGACAGGGCGGTGGCGCAGCTGGACGTCGCGAGGAAACGACTGGGCGTGATGAGGGCAAGGCTGAAGCGCGCCCTGGTTGCTCTCCGCGAGCGGCTGGTCGGCATCTACGAGACCGGGACGCCGGACGTGCTCAGCCTCGTCGTCGGGGCCAGCGACTACAAGGATCTCGTCGACCGCACTGAATACCTGAGCCGGATCCACGGCATGGATGAAGCGATCGTCAGCCGCGTGCGCGACCTGCGCGATGAGATCAGGCGGACGGTGATCCGCCTGCGCACCGCGAAGGACCGGATCGAATCCGCTCGCGACGCGATCGCCGCCGAAGAGCAGGCGCTCGCAAACGCTCGCTCGGCGCTTCAGCACCGCCAGGCGGCCCTCGTCTCGGCTCGCGGCGAGCGCGTCGCGGCGCTGCGCCAGATCAGCCGGCACGAAACGGAGCTCGACGGCTCCGTGGCGGCGATCCAGGCCAAGATCGCAGCGGAGCTGGCGGGGACCGGCTCGGCCCCGCTGGCGGCCGGTCCGATTCGCGGCGGCAGCGGCAGCGGCCTGATCTGGCCCGTCGACGGTCCCGTCGTCTCGGGCTTCGGCCCGCGCACGATCAACGGCAGCTACGAGTTCCACCCCGGGATCGACATCGCGGTGCCGAGCGGCACCCCGATCCGGGCGGCGGCCGCGGGCACGGTGATCTTCACCGAGCCGGAGTCGAGCAGCGGCGGCTACGGCAACTACACCTGCATCGATCACGGCGGCGGCCTTTCGACCTGCTACGCCCACCAGGAGTCCTTCGCGGTCTCCGCCGGCGAGCAGGTCTCCCAGGGCCAGATCATCGGCTACAGCGACTGCACCGGCTACTGCTTCGGACCGCACGTGCACTTCGAGGTTCGGATCGACGGGGAAGTGACCGATCCGATGGCCTACCTCTGACCGACCTCGCGGGCTACAGGAAGTACGAATTTTGGGTATGGCCCGAGGTTCGGTCGATGAGACCCTGGGTAACGAGAGGCGATCTCGTGATTCGGCAGGCCCATTCCTATCTCGCCGGCGCCGTGTCGGGAACGGCGCTGATCGCGACCGCAATCGTCGCCTTCGTCGTCCTGGTCTCGCTGCGAGCGGTCCAGGATTGGCCGCTGGCGAACCTTGACAGCGGCGGCGACAACACCGGAATCTCCACGGCCCGGCCCGCCGCTCGGGTCGGAGGCCCGGTCGGCAATCGCAGTGCCGCCGCCACCCGGCGCGGAGCCCGCGGCGGCAACCGCAATGGCGGCAACGGCGCTCACCGGGCCGCCCCCTCGGGGAATGCCGGGCTGGGAGCTTCGCCGGCCTCCTCCAGGGGGCCACTCGCCGGGTCGCCCGGCTCCACCGCCGGCGGAACGGCCGGTGGCGGTTCCGCCCCGCCGGCAGCGTCGGGCTCCGGCGCAGCGGGTGGCGGCGACAGCCGAAGCGGTACCGGCAACCCGGCGCCCTCGACCTCCGGCACCGTCGCGGGGACTGTCAACCAAGGCGTCTCCAGCGTCGACGAAGCAACTGGCGGCGCCCTCGGCGAAGCAGGCGTCCCCCAGGTGACGGAAGAAACGGTCAACGGCGTTGCCGGCCCCGAATCGCCCGCCGGCAAGACGGTCGACAAAGCGGCCGAAGCGGCCGGGGGCTTGACCGGCGGCTAGGGCTGACCGCAACCACCCGCCGAACCTCCTCCCTCAACCGTCACAATGCCCGCCTATGGCGGAGCGTGGACAGGCAGCAACCGTGGCGGACCCGATCGCGGGCTCGGCCGTGTTCCCCGCTGGAAGCCGGGTCAACGAGCAGGGCCGGCTCGAGATCGGTGGCTGCGACGTGGTCGAGCTGGCAGCGGAGTTCGGGACGCCGGCCTACCTCTTCGTCGAGAGCGACATGCGCGCCCGCGCCCGCGCCTACCGGGGTGCGTTCGAGCGGCGCACCGATGATTTCGAAGTTCTCTTTGCCAGCAAGGCGCTTCCCTGCACCGCCGCCTACCGCCTCTTCGCCGAGGAGGGCCTCTCGGTCGACGTCGCTTCCGGCGGCGAGCTGCACATGGCGCTCAGGTCCGGCTTCGATCCCGCCCGGATCCACATGCACGGCAACAACAAGAGCGACGAGGAGATCCTCTCCGCGGCCCGCGCGGGCGTCGGTCACCTGATCCTCGACTCGTTCGACGAGATCGAGCGCTGCGAGCGCCTGCTGGAGAGTCGGCAGGACGTGCTGATCCGGGTCACCCCGGGGATCAAGCCGTCGACCCACGACTACGTGCAGACGGGACAGCTCGACTCGAAGTTCGGCTTTGGCATCGAGGACGACCTGGCGGCGCGCGCGATCGAGCGCGTCCTCGCCTCTCAGGCGCTCAACCTGACCGGCCTCCACGCCCACATCGGCTCCCAGATCTTCGAGCTCGAGCCTTACACGATGGCGATCCGCGCGATCGGCGAGCTCGCCGGGGACTGGTGCCGGACCGTCAACGTCGGCGGAGGGCTGGGGATTGCCTACACCGCCGAGGACGAGCCGCCTTCGATCGAGTCCTACGTCGACGTCAAGGTGCGCGGGGTGCGCGACGTATTCGGCAAGGGTGTCCGGATCCTGATCGAGCCGGGCCGGTCGCTGGTCGGCAACGCGGGCGTAACCGCCTACCGGATCGGCACTGTCAAGGAGATCCCCGGCATCCGCACCTACGTCGCCGTCGACGGGGGCATGTCGGACAACATGCGCCCGATGCTCTACGGCTCGCGCTACGAAGCGCTGATCGCGGACAGGGCGGCCGCCGCCGCCACCACGCCGGCGACGGTCGCCGGCATGCACTGCGAGTCGGGGGACATCCTGATCACCGACGCGATGCTCGCCTCGCCGGAGCCCGGGGACGTCCTGGTCACGCCGGCGACCGGGGCGTACGGCTACTCGATGGCCTCCAACTACAACGGGGCGCCGCGGCCCGCGGTCGTGTTCTGCAAGGACGGCGACGCCCGCGTGGTCGTGCGGCGCGAGAC
>Ga0070684_100000547_pt1 | contig 25869 bp, 21 predicted proteins | sample KBSC723LmetaG_FD_65653 | JGI IMG/M metagenome (GOLD analysis project Ga0070684, IMG submission 65653) | Corn rhizosphere microbial communities from Kellogg Biological Station, Michigan, USA - KBS C7.2-3L metaG | ecosystem: Host-associated > Plants > Roots > Rhizosphere ...
CGACGACTTCCCCGCGGCCTCGCGGTCGAGAAGCGCCTCCGCGTGGACGAGGTGCACGATCGCCCCGTACAGGCGAGCGTCGCGGGCGAGCGACGCGCCGGCCGCGCGCGCATCGCCCTCGTCGCCGACCACGCGCGCCGTGTCGACCCGGATCAGCGGGCGGCCGAGCCCGGCCGCGACGGCCTCCGCCAGGGCTTCCTTCCCGGTGCCGGCCACCCCGACGAGGAGGAGCGGAAGACCGGCTTCGACCAGCCGGTAGGCGGCCCGGAGGTCGCCCGCAAGCCGGTCGGCGATCACCAGCTCGTCGAGCGTCAGCGCCGGCGTGAGCAGCCGGCCGCCGGCGGCGACCTCGGCGTGCTCCTCGGCAAGCAGGAAGTCGGCGACGTGCTCGTCGAGGGCGAGGAACCTCCCGAGGCGCGTGCGCTCGGGCTCCTGCCCGTCGGCGAGCAGCCGGACGGCGCAGCTCCCGACGAGCGGCGCGTCCCGGGCGAAGACGCTCCGGCGCGCGAGCTGTTCCTCCGGCGTCGCACAGAAGAGCTTCAGTGCCAGCTCGACCGTCGGACGCCGCTTCGTGACGTCGTTCTGGACGTAGGCGTAGAGGGTCTCCCAGCGAAGATCGACCTCCGGAGCGAGGGCGAGCAGGACGACGTCGCGCTCGAATGCGTCGAGGCCGAGGGCGCGGCAGAGCCGCGGCAAGGGCAGGCCGTCGGACTCGAGCGCGGCATTCTCGCGGCGGACGCGCTCGATGATCGCATCGAGCTCGCGGATGGGCGCGCCACCCTCGGGCGATGTCGCGCCCAGCAGCGCATCGACGTGCTCGTCAGAGATGTACAGGCCCCTGAACTCGTCCTCCGTGAGGAGACTCGCGGCCCGCAACCGGAGTACCTGGCGCCGCACGACCAGCTCGAGGCGGGCGAGCTCGGCGAGCACGTGGTCGGCCGCGGACGCGAACGGTGGTGCGGCCGTCGCGCTCACTCAGGCAGACGGAGCACGACCTCGCCGAGCCACGGCACGTCGACGACGCTGCCGTCGATGCCGGCGATCTGGAGCACGACGCGAAGGGGGCCCGGCGGGAGCCTCGCCTCGATCAGGCGACCGTCGATGCGAATCATGCCCGGGCCGACGAGGAAGTTCTCACGCAGGTATGCGGCGCTGCTGCGATCGAGGCCGGGCAGGCGCACGGCGAGCTCCCGTAGCACCGCATGCGCGAGCAGAGCCATGGTGTCGGGCGGGCCGTCGAGGACACGAGCCTCCGTCGACCACTCGACCGACTCTGGAGCACGCTCGAACACCTCGGTGACCATCCGCACGGCCCGCGCGGCCGTCGCCTCGTCGCCGTCGGTCGCGTCGAGCAGCACGAGCCACGTGTCCCGCTCCGCGTCGCGGACGAGCACGAAGCGCCGGCCCTCGCCCTCCACCGGCTCGAGGAGAAGTCGACGCCCCTCGGCCCGCCCGAGCCGAACGAGCCGCTCGAGCAGCAGCCGCTGGGCAAGTCCAGCGCTCTCGTCGAGCGGCCCGGTCTCGGCTTCCTCCTCGGCGCCGGCGGCGAGGCGGACGCCGGGGTCGGAGACGGCGTCCGGCGATCCGAGGCACCGCGCCAGTAGGGCGAGCCGGAGCGGCGGAACCGACCGCTCGGCGGGCGCGAGCGCCGCGAGCACACGGTCGGCGTCGAGCTCGAGCAGGCCCCGGAGCAGCAGGAACACGCCAGCGTACGACGTGCCCGCGAACGTCCCGGAGGCGGGCGCGTCCACCGCGAAGACTTCCTCCTCGACCCGCCCGGCCAGCTGCGGATCGCTCCCGACGAGCTCCCGGAGCAGGGTTGCAGCCTCGATCGCCTCACCGGCTCTCTGCGCGCCGGCGAGCGTGACGATCGCCCGTGCCGTCTCGGCGACCGAGAGCGGATCCGCGGCGTCCGTCGCGGCGGCGGCGAGCCGCAGTGAGTCGGCGGCGGTGGGAGAGGGATCCGTACGGGCGCCGAGGATCTCGGGCCAGACGGCGAGCACGGCCTCGACCGCCGCGGTCGTGGGGCTCCCGCCACGGGCCAGAGCCAGGGCCACCCGCTCCGCCCCACGCTCGCCGAGCGCTGCCAGCACGCGCTCGAGCCGCCGCTCCCGCGCGAGCTGCGCGAGCGCGGCGCGCGCGGTCTCCGGATCGCGTTCGAGCGCCTCGCGGATCGTCGCATCGGAGGGCAACGCGCGCAGTCCTTCGAACGCGACGTAGTACCCGCGGTCCCAGGCCCGTCCGTCCGCGGCGTCGGCGAGAAAAGCGGCGAGCAGGTCGGCCGGGCCGGCGAACAGGCGGACGGCGTTCCCGTCCGGCTCGTCGACGGCCACCTTGATCGCGGCGGCGATCGCCTGCGCCCAGGCCGCTGCCAGCGCGTCCTCGTCGTCGGCTTCCACGTCGAGTGTCACGTCGACCTGGAGCTCGTCGATCACGCCCACGAGCTCGTCCTCCTGGGCGAAGGCCTCTGCCAGTGCGCGCTCCAGGGCGGCGTCGAGCCGCGTCCGGGCAACGCGATCGAGCTGCCAGCGCACCTCCTGCGGTTGCCGGTGTTCCATCGGGACGAGGTAGACGGCGTCGAGATGCTCGATCTCGACGGCGTGACTCACGCGGTCGCCTCCGCGAGCGTGACGGCCTCCCCGGCCGCGGCGACCTCCTCGAGCACCTGGATCGCGCCGCTCATGCGCAACAGCACCCGGCGCATCTCCGCCGCGCCCGCCTCGAGCGCGACGAGCTCGCGCTCGCCGGCCTCGAAGTCGGCGCGCAGGGCGGCGAGCCGGCCCTTGATCGTCTCTTCCATCATTTCCTCCCGATGACGACGACGGTGAAGAGCGTCGCGTTGTCCCCCTCGTCGCTGACGAACGACTCGGAGGTGTAGGCGACGCCCGTGACGCGGTTCGGATCGCTCTGGTCCGTGATCCGCGCGTACGACAGCTGCGGGATGGCGGTGGCGTTGACGTTGTGGGGATGCCCCTTGTTCTCCCAGTCGGGACTGCCGTCGAAGCCGCCGAAGATCGTGAACCCGTTCAGCATCACGAAGCAGCCCAGGCGCTCGGTGAGCAGCCCGGAGTGGTCATAGGTCCAGCGTCCCGGCTCGTCTCTGCCGTTCGAACCCGGTACCCCCTGCCCGTTCCTGATCGCGAACTCCTGGGTCAGCACCTTCAGGGCCCCGTTACCGCCCTTGAGGATGTTGCCGCCGACGTCGAGGTCGCCCGTGACGTGGACGTTGCCGTCCACCTCGAGCTTCTGATCGGGAGTCGACGTGCCGATCCCGACCTTGCCGCCGAAGTCGGCCATGTACACATCCCCGCTGTCGGTGTTGATCGCGAGCCGGCGCGTCCAGGCGGTCTTGTTCGCGTTGGTCGTGCCCCAGACCTCGAAGCGGCCGAAGCCGGGGAGGTCGTCCATCTCGAGCGTGACCGCGTTCCGCGCAGGGTCGGGGAAGGTCCAGGCGGTGCCCAGGGCGCCGTGGCGCGCGTTGTAGGTGACGCTGCTCCAGGTGTTCTTCCCGCTCAGGTAGAGGTCGGCCTGCCGGAAGCCGAGCGCGCCCGGGACGTCGACGCGCCCGTCCGCCTGGAGGTCGAGCACGGTCTCCCACAGCGCCGCGCCCGTGCGGTGGAGGAGCTCAAGCGTCCCCGCGTCGTGCGTGCCGAGCTGCAGCAACCAGGACTCGCTGCCGGTGAGCCGGAGCGACGGCTTGTCGCCGAGCAGCTGGACGTCACCCTGCTCGCCGTCCCAGTCGCCCTTGACGTCCAGCCGGGCAGCCGGCCCCTGCGTGCCGATGCCGACATCGCCGTGCTCGGTGATCCGCATGCGCTCCTGCCAGTTCCTGGTGTGGAACGTGAGTTGACCGTTTCCCTCGTGGTTGAAGGCGAGCTGCTCGGTGTCCGGGAGAGCCGAGACGATCGCCGTTCCCGGCAAGAGGTCATCGACCGCTGCCTGTCCGCTGCCGAACAGCCCGACCCTGATCCCCTTCGTGTCGGTCTCGCGGGCGACGGCCTCGGCGCCCGAGCTTGGGCCCGTGTTCCGGTTCTCGACGATCGCACGCGTGACCGCGTCCACGTCGAAGCGGTTCTGGATCAGCAGCTGGTGATTCGGGACGAGTGCGCGCTCGCCGATCAGGCTGACGTATTGCCGCGCCTCACTCAGGAATTGCGGATCCGCCTGCAGGAACTGCCGCCCGGCAGCGTCCCAGTTCACGCTGCCGAGGCGGATGAGCCAGCGCGGCGGCGGGTCGGTGTCGTCTGTGGGCAGCTCCTGGTAGGGGACACCCTCGTCCGGGGGGATCGTGATCCCGGTCAGGGTCGAGCCCGACGTCGTGAACGACGTCGTCACCGTCTGCCCGGCAACGACGATCGGGGTGTGCTGGGACGACTGGATCCCGACGAGGACGCGGAAGCCCTCCTGGACGCGGCCGAACTGGTCGTCGCTCAGGCACTGCTCCCACCCGGACGCCGGCCGGCGGACGCTGTCCTGGGCGTAGGTGATCCAGACCGGCACGTAGCCCGCGCCGGAGAGCCCCTGGAAGAGGCGCGGGTCGGGCGGGATCTGGAACGGCTCGAGCAGCACGAGCTCGCGCCCGAAGCCGTCGATCGCCATCCCGGGCCGGATGTACATCTCGATCGGGCCGGAGGCCCCGGAGACGGGGTCGCGTTCCTCCAGCTCGAGCCCGACGACGATGCCCCATGCGTGCAGGCCGACGTTGTGCCGGCGCCGCATGTCGCGCTGGTAGTCCTGCTCGTCCTGGAAGTCGACGGCGCCGAGGTACTGGTGCTCGTAGTACCGGAGGCGCTCGATATCGGTCGCCATCGCTCACGCCTCCTCGTGGCGGAAGGCGCTGCGGAGGATCTCCGCGAACCCCTTCGGGTCGTCCATCGCCGCGGGCATGTTCGACGCGGTCAGGTTGTCGCGGACGCGCTTGAGCCCGGCAACCAGGTCGTGCACCTGCGTGAAGTCGGACTCGTAGAGGCGCGACCGCCGGTAGGTCGGGTCGACGTGGTCGATCGCGCCCATCAGCCGGTTCTCGTTCACGCCGCCGACCCCGGTGCGGAGCCAGTCGAGGCAGCAGACGTACTCGAGCAGAACGCCGAGGAGCGGCAGGATCGGCACCAGCGACAGCCACCTGCTGAACGTGGGCCACGAGCCCGCGTACTGGCGGCAGCTGTAGTTGCAGACGCCGACGATCTTCCCGTCGACGATCGTCAGACAGGCGAGCGTGAGCCGGTCGTCGCACGAGTCGGGCGGGCAGGTCGGCAGGAGCTTCTGGCAGACGCAGTCGATCACGTACTCCCAGACGACGGCGGCGAGGCCCTGGATCGCGACCTGCGCCTGCCGCCCGTAGTTGACGTCCTCCTCGTTCGGCGGGGGCTGGAGGACGATCACGTCGAGCTTCCGCGCGATGTTGCAGCGCGGCTGCCGGGCCGCGTATTCGTAGAGCCCCTGGCGGACGTAGGAGTAGGCGTCGTAGAGCTCGTTCGGCGTGCCTGTCGCCTCGCGCGCGAACAGCGCGCCGACGAGCGGCTGGTAGGAGCTCTTCGGGACGCGCCGCTTTCCGAACTCCAACAGCCCGAGGACGCACTCGACGATCTCCCAGAGGAGTGAGCCCTGGAGTGCCTCCGCCGGTGTCCGGCAGAGCCCGACATGGCCCTCGCATACGTCGAGCCGGAAGCCCTCGACGATGCGCGTCGGCTCGCAGGCGCCCATCGTCGTCGTCGAGGCCTGCCGGGTCGGGGCGGTCGCAGTCGCGGTCGACGAGCCCGAGTAGTTCGCGTAGTTGGTCGTCCCGTTCTTCCCACCGCAGCCGCACCCGCAGCCGCCATTGCCGTTCGCCTTCCCGTTCGACCGGCAGCCGCACCCGCAGTTCGGCGCGCACGAGCAACTCGAGGCCGTGGCGCGGCGGAGGACGGTGCTCGCTCGAGCCTCGCGCTCCTCGTAGCGGATCGTCACGCACCAGTGCTCCTCTACGTCCCGGCAGTCACCGCGATCCTGCGGGCGGACGGGGTCGCATGGCGCCGGCCCGGTGTCCTTGCAGCGCGCGATCAGGTCGGCCACGTTCAGGCGCTGCCCCTCGCAGACGACGATGTCGTTGCCGCACGGATCGATGGCGTAGCCGGGCGCGATCGTCACCCAGCCGTCGCAGGGGTCGCACCCGACCTGGAGCCCGCAGACGACGCCGGGGCCGTGGAGGTACCGGTTGTGCAGGCGGTTCTTCGCCACCACGTACGCCTGCTCGCCGTTCAGCTCCGACTCGGTCAGGAGCTGGCCGGCGAAGAAGCGCGGGCGCTCGAGACACTCGAGACCGGCGCACGCCGGACAGCAGCAGGCAGCCGGGTGGGTCTCGCGGCTGGCGGTCAACTCGGACCACATGGCTTCCTCCCGTGAGCGTGGATCGAATCGTCAGTCAATGTGGAACCAGCTCCTGAACGTGCCGCCCTCGACCCCGTCGCCCGTCGGGCAACGCAGAGGCAGCCCAGGGCCGAGGTGGTCGGCGTCGACGGCGGGGTTGACGGTCCGCCCGTCGGGGAGCGTGATCTGCTTCTCGCCGAGGACGAAGTCGCCGTAGAGGACGACGGCATAATCGCCCGGGATCCAGCTCGAGGGGGTGGGCCGGAAGCGGGCGAAATGGACGGGGCCAGTGCTCGCGTCGGCGCCGCCGACCGAGCCGAGCGTCGATCCGCACGCCGGGACGATGTCCGTCTCGATCCCGGGCGTCTCGCCGTCGATCGCGCAGGCGCAGCGGAACCTCAACTCGCCGACGTTCTCCCAGCCGCTGTCGTGCTTGTAGAGGACCTGGAATGCGTCCGGGGTGATCGTCTCCGCGAGCACGGGCCGGTCGAACGCGATCACGACTCCGTCCTTGGTGATCGCCGGCAGGACCGGGGCGCCGGCTGCGTCGGTGACGACCTTGTCGTCGGCGTCGAGCATCTCGTTCGCGAGGATGCGCCCGCCGTGCGGCCAGTTGAGGGCGACGATCCGGGGCAGGTCGAGGACGGTCCCGCCGGGAGGGCCTTGCGGCCCGGCGGGGCCGGGGAGCCCCTGCGGACCCTGGTCACCTTTCGGCCCCTGGGCCCCCTGCTCACCCTGGGGGCCCTGCTCCCCCTGGTCGCCCTGGTCGCCCTTGGATCCGGGCGGTCCCTGCTCGCCCTGCGGACCCTGATCGCCCTGCGCACCCTTCGGGATCTTCAGGTGGACGACGCGCGTGCCGGTGTCGAAGTCGACGCCGGCCTCGGGGAGCGTGTCGACGAACTCGCCGTCGACGTCGGAGATGCCGAGGCCCGGCGGCCCCTGCGGACCGCGCTCGCCCGCCGCGCCGCTGTGCTCGAGCATGCAGCGGACGACGTCGGTGAGCACGCTCGTGCTCGGCAGCAGCCGGCGGTCGGTCAGGTTGTCGATGTTGGCGTCGACGATCGCCTGGCCGGGCTCGTAGCCCACGATCGTCGCAAGGACGAGGCACTCGTCGACGCCTTCGCAGGACGGACAGCCGTCGATCGTCAGCTCGAGCAGATCGCCGCAGTCCTGCTCGCTGACGTCGATCACGGCGACCCCGGCGAACGCGCCCGGGCCCTCGTCGTAGGCGGCGTACATCCTGTCGCCGCCCGCGGTGAGCACGAGCTCGAGCGCACCGTCCAGCTCGAGCGCCGATTGCACCGCCTCGGCAGGCGCGGTGTCGAGACGGTAGGTGTCGACCGCCAGCACGTGGGTGCCGGTCAGGGCGTAGGCGTAGCGCCCGTCCGCCGACCCGACGAGGTCGATCACCGGATCCGCGCCGAGGGACACCGGTCCCGTGAGGGTCGGAAACGGGTCGGCGGCGCCGAGGTCGACGCCGAAGACGCGGATCGTCTGGTCCGTGCGGGCGGCATGGAGCCTGAGACCCGCCGTCGTCTCCGCGAGGGCGACCCGCACGGCGTTCACGTCGAGCGCGTGGCTCTCGACGCTCGAGACGTCGGCGCCGTCCATGACCCGCAGCGCGTCGCCGGTCAGCGCGGCGACCAGCACGTGCGCCCCGTCGGGCGTGACGGCGAGATCACCCGCCTCCGCGCCCAGCGAGCCCGAGGAATGGGTCGGCGCGGTGTCGGTCGCCGGGTCGTCCCACTCGTGCAGCTCGCTGTCGCCGGCCTGCGTAACGAGCGCGTAGAGGCGGCCGGTCGGCCCGGCCGCGAGCACGGCGTATCCGTCGCCTGCGCCGGCAACGGTGAGCGTGTTGTCCGGCGTCGTCCCGCCGCCCGAGAAGACCTGCACCTCGAGGTCGCCTCCGGCCTTGCCGATCGCGACGAAGATGCTGGCGCCGTCCGCGGCGGTGGCGACGTCGAGACCGGTCCAGTCACCGGCGAGCGTCGGCTGCACCTGGTGCTGATCGACCGTGCTGTACGACGTCAGGCTCCAGGCGTCGGCGCCGCCGCTCCACCAGCGCCCGAGCACGTGGAGTGCCTTGTTGGTCTCGTCGAGCGAGACCTGCCACGCGCCCTCGAGCGGGATCGTGCTGACGCGATCGAGCTGCGGGCCGTGGAGCGCGTGCGCGTGCCGAGCCGGGTCGAGGACGAGCTCGACATCGTACGCGTCGCGGATCCGGTTCGGCTTGCAGGCGTCGTCGTCGCAGCCACAGTCGTCGAAGAGCGCCGGCACGTCCTCGGTCGGACACTCGACGTGGCGCAGGCAAATCTGGATGGTGTGCTCGGGCGGCTGTGTCTCGCCGTCGGGCACCTCGAACCACTCGGCCGGGATCAGGTGCTCGAACTCGACGTACTCCTCCCGCTCGACCAGGATCTCGTGCCCGCAGCAGTCGATTGCCGTACCCGGCTCGACGATCACGTAGCGATCGCGGCAGTTCTCGTCCGGATGCTGCTTGACCTTCAGGCCGCAGACGACGCCCCAGCCGTGCAGCTCCTGGTTGTGCCGACGGTCCTTGCCGAGGAAGTAGTCCTGCTCCTCGCGGAAGTCGCGTTCGACCAGGAGCTTGCCGGTGAAGTAGTTGTTGCGGGCGAGCTGCGGCGTCGCGCACTCGACGCACGTACCGTTGCCGTTGTGCCCGTGGGTGTGCGCCATGCTCGCCCCTCCCTTTCCTCAGTCGATCACGGTGTTCGAGCCGATGCGGCTACGGATGCCGACGCGGATCGTCGGCGGCTGGGCCTCGTCCGGGGACGGCCCGAGCACGCTGTCGTAGCCGACCCGGGCCTCACCCTCGACGACCGCGTCCGGATACCGGCCGACGACGGTGTCGAGCCCGAGGAACGACTGCAAGCCGATCCGGAAGCGCGGCTCGACGACCGCAATCGCCGCCTCCGTGTGCGCGGGCTTCGCGAGCTCGACGACCTGGCGGATGGCCGCCAGTGCGCCGTCGTCGCGCGCGCAGGTCCCGGGCACGAAGACGGTGAACCGGTGTGCGTAGACACCGAACGGGTCGTGGAGCGGGTCGCCCGTGTCGTCCAGCTGGAAGTCGCCGATCCGCGAGTAGTCGCCGAGCTGCAGGCGCCTGACGATCGCGTTGCCGTAGACGGCCGACTGGTCGCCGAGCGTTCCATCGCCGACGAACAGCCAGCGGCGGAGCTTGAAGTGCTCGAGCACGAGCGGGGTGACGCCGGTGTACAGCGTCAGGTACATCCGCAGCCCCTTCGGCGTCCCCCGCCGGCGGAAGAGCTCGTGGGCGCAGCTGACGAGCTCGCGCCGCCGCTCGATCGGCAGGCGCGAGTCGAGGACGAGCCCGAGCCATGACGCCAGCCACTGCAGCGCGTCGGCCGGGACCGCGCACGGGTCGAAGTAGGCGGCGATCCCGTCGATCCGCTCCGAGATCGAGTCGCGGACCGTGTCGAAGATCGACAGGAAGCGCCCGGTGAAGTCCCGCGCCTGCGGATCCTCGCCGTACACGGCCGGAAGGAAGCGCAGCGACGACGCGCGCGGGTAGTACACCTTCGCCGTCCGGACGACGGGCGTGCCGCTACCGCCGGCGAGCCGGAGACGCAGCCACAGGTAGCGGCCCGGCGGGCTCTGGACGAGGCAGTCCCATGCGGTCGTCGCTGCGTCGCCGTCGATGACCGGCGCCGACCAGCGCTCCTCCGGGAGCGCGAGGACCTCCGCGACGGGCCGCTCGGCCTCGGCGGTGAAGGCCGAGACCGAGACGGCCGTCCCCTCGGACAGCGTCACGTCCAGGGCGACCCGGTGCCACTCGCAGCGGTAGATCCGGCTGTCCAGCGGCCCGGCGACGAGCGTGCCCTCCGGTTCGTAGGTAGCCGCGCGGTCGAGCGTGCAGACGCGCCTGCTGCCGTCGACGACGATCGCGTTCCCGGCCCGGTCGAACGCGAGCGCGCCGACGCAGAGCGTGCCGTCGTCGTCGACGGCGACCCCGGTCGCGCAGAAGCGCCCGGCCAGCCGCTCCGGGCCGTCGATCCGCTCGACCGAGCTGCCGTCGGGGGCGATCGCGACGACGTCGTCGGCGCCCTCCTCGATCACGTACAGCCGGCCCTCGCGGTCGACGGCGAGGTGCGTCGGCCGGTCGAGCTGCACGCCGGGGACGAGGCCGCAGTGGCCGTCGGCAGCGAGGACGTGGACGACGCCGTTCGCGCGGTCGGTGACGAAGACGTGGCCGTGCAGGCCGGCGGCGACATCCCACGGCTCCCAGACGCCGGGCCCGGTGTCGCCCGGCGCGACCGGCGTCACGGCCCCGGTCGCGCCGTCGACGCGGTACGGGCCCCACACGGCGCGCAGAGCGAGGCCCTTGAGCGAGAAGACCTGAACCCGGCGGTTGCCGGTGTCGGCGACGTAGAGGTCGCCGCGGCAGGAGACCGCGACTCCGTGCGGGTCGGCGAGCTGCCGCGGCTCGGCGCCCGCGCCGCCGACGCACGGCAGCGTCTCGAACGTCTCGGTGCACGGGTCGTATCGCTTGACGAGCGCCGCCCCGGCGTCGAGCACGTAGACACGGTCGTCGACGTCGACGGCCACGCCCGTCGGCGCGTCGAAGCCGCCGAAGGTGCCGTCCACGTCTGCCAGCGGCACCGCGCTGCCGGGGGCCGTCTGGAGGGTCAGCTCCTCCGCGGCCACGAGCCGGTCGAGCGACGCCGGGCGCCAGCCCGCCGCCTCGCCGAGCAGGACATGGCCGCTCACGAGCCCGCCTCGTAGGCGACGCGGATGTCGTGCCCGTCCGAGTAGACGAGGTCGTATGCGTTGATCGGGACGTCCTCGCACGGCCCGAACCGGTCCTCGTCCAGCCAGATCAGCAGCGCGTTCGGGTCGAGCCGGTCGACGCCGGGGGCGGTGACGATCCGCTGCGCGATGTCGGAGAAGAAGACGTCCCCGCCGAAGTCCCAGCCTTCGCCGTCCTTCCCGCCGGTCAGCGGGTTCAAGTACGCGTCCAGCGACTGGACGATGTCCGCCTTCACCGCCGCGAGGTCGAACGTGGGCGCGACGACGACGTCCGCCTCGATCCGGACCTTGCGGTAGCGCGGCGGCGAGACGTACAGCTCCGCCGTCAGCAGCCGGTGCGCGTTCAGCCAGACGCAGACCGCCTGGAGCGTGGTCTCGTTCGGGAGCGGGTTCGGTGCCTCGGTCTCGGGGACGACGATCACCGTCACGACGCCGGGAACGGACGTGTCCGGGAACTTCGGGTGGAAGAGCGGAAGCGCCTTCGCCCGCCTGACGTTCGCGCCGGGCGTCTCCATCGCGATCGTCTCGAAGTCGGCCGCCGTGACCGCGCGGCCCTTGCTCTGCAGCTCCTGCGGCGCCCGAAGCTTCGCGTGCTCGATCGTCTCCTCGTCCGCGCCGAGCTGAGCGGGCAGGCGGTTCGTCGCCTTCTCGACGTCCGTCACCGTCGACTGGAGCTCGGTGACCTTGCCGGCGCCGACGTTCCCGCGCTTGCCGCCGCCCCAGCGGTAGACGCGCGCGACGATGTTCCCTCCGACCTCGTTGTTCGCCGCGACTGGGATGCGCCCGTTGTCGCCGTCCCCGAAGGTGATCTGGCCGGTCGTGCGGTTAAGGGTGTAGTGCGCGTCCTTCGGGCCGGATGCGAAGAAGTCGTCGACCTCCTCCCAGTCCGCGAAGCCGAGGCCCTCGTCGACCTGGAGCTCGAGCGTCCCCGCGACGACCGGCGTGTTCCGCAGGAAGAGCTGCTGGGAGACCGAGCCGTCGGCGGAGCCGACGATCTCGTCCCGCACCGTCTCCGCCTGCGTCGCCGACACGGTGTTCGTCAGGACAGAAGAGAGCTTGGGCGGGAGCTCGTAGCTCGACCGCTCGAGGAGCGCCCGCACCCAGAAGAGGTTCCCGACGCCGAGGCCCAGGTCGGTCTTCCCGGACTCCGCGCCCGCGCCGTTGAACTCGACGCGGCCGCTGCGCGTGAACGCGCGCGTGTCGTCGCGGACGAGGTCGACCGGCCGCCACTCGCCGTGCTGGTGCCAGAACTGCCACGTCACGGTCGCCGGCGGCGGTACCGGCGAGAGGTCGGCGTCGCACGAGTAGCTGCCCTGGTCGGGGTCGCCGTCGGGGACGAAGACGGCGAGGTCGATCTGGTCGCTCGGGAACGGGCCGGTCGCGTCGAAGCCGAGCAGGAGCGCGCTGCCCTCGCGCGCGTTCCGGCCGAAGGGGTAGTAGGCCGCGGCCGGGTCGGCGTTCTGCGCCTCGACGCTCGAGTAGCTGAAGCTGTCGAAGACCCGGACGGCGACGATCGGCGCGCGCAGCGCGTTCAGCGCGCGGTCGGTCTCGAAGACGAGCGGCGGGTCGGCGCCCGAGACCGCGACCTGCGTCCCCATTGGCACGATCACGACCGGCGTCGGCGCCGTCGGTGCGATCGAGAACGTCAGGTCGGCGTGCGCGGGCGCTGCGGGCGTGAGCTCGATCCCGAGGAGCTGCAGAAACTTCACGTAGTTGAGCTCCGGGACCTGGTTCACCCGGTAGATCAGCATCTCCGTCATCCAGGCGAAGAGCTCGATCAGGGTGATCCCGGGGTCGCTCTCGTTGTGGTCGGTCCACTCCGGCGTGTAGCGCGGGATCAGCGACCGTGCCTCGTCGACGATCGAGTCGTAGGGGCGGTCGTCGATGACCGGCGCGGTCAGCGGCATCAGGATACGCCGCCTTCCGTGACGTAGAACGGATAGACGAGGTTCTGCACCGCGTTGTTCGCGCGGATGCGGTACTCGACCCGGATCAGGATCAGGTTCTCCTCGCCCTCGGGCTGCTGGACGTCCACGTCGAGCAGGTCGATGCGCGGCTCCCACTCGGTCAGCGCCTCGCGCACCTGGAAGGCGACGTCGCCGAGCGTGGCCGTGTTGATCGGCGCGAAGACGTACTGGTGGATTCCACAGCCGAAACGCGGCAGCGTGCGTCGCTCTCCGGGCGCGGTGCCGAGGACGATCCAGATCGCCTCGGCGATGTCCTGCTCGTAGCGTGAGTACGAGAGTCCGCCGGTCGCGCTGATCCGCAGCGGGAACGTCCAGCCGACGCCGAGGTGCTCACGGTGGCCGACGGCGCTCATGCGGACACCACCAGCACGCCCTTGTCGAACTTCGAGAAGCCCCGCCGGTTGACGGCCGTGAGCACGAGCTCGTGGTTGCCGGGCGCGAGGGTCGCCGCGTAGGTGCCCGTGATCGTCACCGAGACGGTCGCCGAGGGGCTCGACCAGGTGCCGTCCGGCGAGGCCCCGGCCGGAATGACGGTCACCTGGCTCGGGATGCCGGCAGTGACGTCGAGCTGGGTGGCCGGCGGGCCGACCTGCCAGAGCATCCACTTCAGCGGGAACTGGCTCGAGAGCGAAAAGGTGAAGGGCAGCATGGCGGGCTGGCTCGTGCTGCTGAAGGTCGCGATCGAGAACGGGAGCTGCGGCGGCACGCACAGGACCGTCGGCGTGTCGGTCTCCTGCATCTCCGGCGGGATCACCTGGCCGGTCGACGGCGGCGTTCCCGGCAGCGTCTTGTCGGTGACGACGTGGGACTCGACGACCGCCACGGGGAAGCCGGTGTAGGTCTGCGTGAAGTCGCTGACGAGCATCACGGGCCGGCCCTGGATCGAGGTCGCGTTCAGCCCCATCGAGCGGAGCGCGTAGCCGGCGCACGGCGGCGTGTTCGTGCACGGCGGGCTGTCGAAGACGCCCTGGTCGCCGTCGAGCAGGATCTCGCCGCCGCTGATCTTCGCCAGCCGGGGCGGGATCGCCTGGCTCGTCCCCCCGCCTCCGTGGGGGCAGCTGACCTGCGCGTTCGCTGTCCAGATCTTCGGCATCAGGTCAGCTCGATCGTGCTCGGGGTGATCGCAATCTTCCGGCCGCCGACCTTCAGCTCCATCCCGTTCTGGTCGAGCGTGACCGTGTAGCCCTGCGAGCTCTGCACGACGAGCTTGCTGTTCGCGTCGTCGAGCACGACGACGTTGCCGCCGGCGCTCTTCAGCTCGATCATGTTCGCGTCGCCGTCGTCGAAGGTGAGCATGTGGCCCTTCTTCGACTTGAAGCGGCGCTGCGTGAACGCGGCGCCGTCCGGCGGCTTCGCGTTCGTGCCGGGCGGCTCGCTCCAGACGTAGCCGAGGACGTACGGGTCGACTGCCTCGTCGTCGGCGAAGCCGACCACGACCTCGTCGCCCACCTCGGGCATCAGCCACTCGCCGCGGTCGTTGCCGGCCATCGGGCTGACGACCCGCGCCCAGTCGTAGGTGATCCCGCACTGGTCGTCCGCCTCGTTCTCGAACTCGACCTGCACCTGGCCGCGGTGGGAGTCGTCGAGCCCCTTCACCCGGCCGAGCGCGAGTCCCCGCACGAGGCTCACGACGACAGCCCCTTCTGCTCACGCCGAGCCTTGAACGTCGTCTTGTAGCCGTTCGAGTCGATGGTGTGGGTCGTCTGCGTGACGAAGTACTGGCCGTCGAACCGGTAGTCGACGCCCTTGATCTGGATGAGCTGGCCCGCCCGCAGATCGGGGAGCCCGATGGTCGACGCGGTCACCTCGAGGAGCCCTTTGAGCGCTGTCCGCATGGTCGACTTCGCCAGGTCCATCGCCTCGTCGTTCGTCCGCACGACGCGGTCGCCGATCTCCTTGTCCTCGCCGATCCCGTCGAGGTACGGATGAAGGTCCTTGTTGAGCTCGAAGTCGGCGAGTTTTGCTTTCGCCTGGATGCGCCCCGGCCCCGAGCGGCTGGAGGCGCGGACGGTCACCGACCGCGGCTGGCCCGACGCCTTCAGCGTCGGCGTGAAGTCGAGCAGCGACTTTCCCCACTCGAACACGTACCGCTTGTCCTTCGGCGGATCGGTCAGCTCCTCGGTTGGGCCGAAGTAGAACGCGGGCTTCCCACCGTCGACCGTTCGGAAGAAGGAGTAGGCGTGCAGCTTCGCCCGCTCGAGCAGGAACGCCGGCACGGTCGTTTGCCTCATCGCTACGCGGGGGTGCGGCTTCTCGGCCAGCGGATGCGTCAGGATCTTGATGCCCAGCCCCGGCTTGCCACGCGTCGTGTTCGGCGGCTGCGAGAGCTCCTTGGCGATCTCGCTGTCCGTCTTGTTCTCCCAGCGCCAGGTGAACTTGTCCTGGCGGGCCTTGGCGAGGACATCCAGCGCCTGCACCTTCAGCGTCGGCGCGGCGTCCTGCGGGAATGCCGTCTCGATGTTCGAGACGTTCCCGACCATCATCGGACGCAGGTTCCCCTGGTAGCCGAGGCGCAGCAGGAGCTTCGTCGGCTGCTGACCTTTCGGCTCGAAGAACGTCGCGAACTTCGTGTCCTTGCCGCTGGGGCGATCCGGATAGCCGTAGTACTTCAGCTTCCGGCGCTCGGCATCCCAATTCGTGATCGTCAGCGTGAACGAGTCCGCCTCCTCGATGTTGTCCACATAGGAGACGGCCTCGATGTCATAGAGAACCTCGACAGGGACAGGCGAGCCCTTGTCGTCCTTCGGCAGGACGTCCTTGTCCGTGACCGAGATCTCGAACGACGGGAGGTAGAACGCCTCGTACGGGTTGCTGCTGCCGAGCGCGGGTATGGGCTGGACCGGCATCAGCGGAGGGGCGGGATCTCGAGAATGGAGCCGGCGGGGACCGCGAGCGGGTCGGTGACCTGGTTGCGGTCGGCGATCGGCCGCCAGGCGTTCGGGTCGCCGTAGACGGAGTTGGCGACGTCGTTCAGCGTCTCGCCCTGGCGCAGCGTGTACGAGTGCGTCTGGTCGGCAGACTGGGGATTCGCCTTCGCCAGCTGCTCCTTGACCGTCTTGTACTCCTTCAGGCCGACGGTCAGCATCGCGCGCAGCGGCACGCCCTCACTGCTAAAGAGCGAAAAGCGCTGGCGGATGCTCTCGATCACGCACTTGAAGCCGTTCTCGCGCCCCTGACTTGCCCAGTCGCTGCCAAGGGACGAGCCGGCGAAGTCCGTCCCCCACGAGAAGAGACAGATCGGAGGAGCGTGCGCTTTGCCGCTCATCTTGACCAGGCGGTAGAACTTGTCCGTCTTCGTGGTCACCGGGGTCGCGTTTGCCCCCATCCCGTCGTCACTCGTGTCGAAGAACAGGTCGAGCGACACGGTCTCGGCCTGGCCCCGGACGAACTGGAGGATCGGCGAGTCGAGGCCCGGGATCGGATGCTCGGCGAACTGCGCGTTCTTCGACAGCGTGTACTCGGTCGGGTTGAACGACGCGGGGAACTTCGAGCTCTCGTCGAGCTTTCCGTGCTCGTCGTAGAACCTGAACACGCACTTCTGCATCAGCCCCAGCCCCCCAGATCGCCGGCCGGGTCGTCGGGCCTGAGACTCCGCGCGCCGGCGGCGTCGAGCAGCCGCTGTTGGCGCTCGAGCAGGGCGGCGGCCAGGCGATCGAGCTCGATCTCGCTCATCCCGGTCGTGTCGGCGGCCGGGGCCGCCTCGCCGGTATGGACGGTGGACGATATGCGGCGGATGTTCAGGTCCATCAGAAGCCGAACCCTCCGGTCAGGGCGGCAACGCCGGAGCTCGGCGAGTAGAGCACCAGCCCCTCGTGGGCGATCTCGATCTCCTCGACGGCGACCTGGCTCTGGCCCGCGTTCAGCGACGGCCCGCTCCACTTCACCGCGATCCCACGCTTGAAGCGCCACGCCTTGACCGGGATGTGGAGCTCGTTCTGCAGGGTGATGATCCCGTCGCGCCGGGAGCCCTTCCCTTGGACGTACGCGAAGTACCAGTTCCAGAGGTCGTCCGAGACGGTCACGCCGCGCTTCAGCCGCACGTTCGGCCACGTCACCCGCTGCGGGAACCGGAGGACGGTCGTGCTCCCGCCCTCCTTGTGCTCCTCGGGCGTCATCGACGACTCGAGCCCGCTGCACTCGGTGAACCCGCCGGTCACGGTCGTCTCCATCGCCGCCGTCGCGATCGTCGCTACGGCCTTGGCGGCGCTGGAGACATCGATCAGCGCGATCGTGAAGTTGAAGGCCGGCAGCGGGTCGAGGATGGCCCGCGCGACGCTGCCCATCTTCTGCGGCAGCAGCATGTCAACACCGCCTCACTCGATCACCTCGAGCTCGTCGTGCGCCCGGCTGATCCGGAAGACCACGAACTCCGCGGGCCGCACCGGCGCGACGCCGACGACCGCCAGCAGCAGCCCGTTCGCCGTCTGGTCCGGGGGATTGGTGTCATCGTCGCACTTGACGAAGAACGCGTCGTCCTCGGTCTCGCCGGCGAACGCTCCGCGCACGAAGAGCTGCTCGAGGAACGAGCGGATCGAGACCGCCAGCGCGTCCTGCAGCGCCGGCGTGTTCGGCTCGAACGTCGTCCACTGCGACGACTGGTCGACCGCCTCCTCGATCATGCACATCAGCCGGCGCACGTTCAGGAAGCGCCATGAGGGATCACTGCTCACCGTGCGGGCGCCGACGATCCGGATCCCGTTGCCGGGGGTCGGGCGGATGCAGTTGACGCCGAGCGAGTTGAGCAGGCCGTGCCGTTCGGCGTCGAGCTCGAGGCCGACTCCGACGGCCCAGTCGAGCTCCTGGTTCGCGGGCGCGACCCAGACTCCGAGGCTGAGGTCGACGCGCGCACAGACGCCGGCGACGTGGCCGCTCGGCGGCAGCGCCCGGACCAGCGACGGCGAGTCGATGTCGTAGACGAGTACCCACGGGTAGTAGAGCGCCGCGTACTTCGAGTCGAAGCGGGCGCGCCAGCTCTCGACCTCGCCGACATCGGCGTCGAACGGCGGGTCGAGCAGGGCGACGCGGTCGTGCAGCTGCTCGCAGTGCTCGACGAGCGCTCGCTGGACGGCGTAGACGTCCGAGGTCGAGAAGAGCGGCGGCTGCTCGGCGGACGGCGCGGGCGGCGTCGGCGGCGGAGGCGGCGGGCCCGCGCACGGCAGGCACGGATCGACCTCCGGCGGCGGCAGCGGATCGGTCTCGACGGGCGGAAGCGGTCGGACGAGGATGTCCGGGATCGCCACGAGCGAGACCTCGTCGACCGGCTCCAGCGTGGCGAGCCCCGCGATGAAGTCGTCGCGCGTCAGCGAGGCGAGGCCGTCCTTGCCGCCGTCGAGGAGCCCCGACCGGCTCCCGCCGCCGAAGCCGAGGTCGGCGACGACGGGGTCGTGGTAGGCGTCCGGAAGCGCCGGCGCGAGCGGGTGGCGCGAGATGGTGAGGAGCGGCCCCTGGACCGGGACGGCCTTCGTGCCCGGCGGCGGCGGGAGCACCGGGACGAGCGGGTGGTCCTCGACGAGCAGGCCCCGCTCGTACGCACGGATCGCGAACTCGACCGTCTCGACCGAGATCGGCCGGTCCGGGTCGAGCGCCGGGTCGATCGGCGCGTCCAGGACGACGAGGCCGAGGACCGCGTCGACGTCCGCAACCGCGCGCATCGACGGGGGCACACCGGGCTGGACGAGCTGCACCCACGCCCCCTGCGCGAAGCCGGCCACGCTGTCGACGTGGAGGGCGTCGTCGCCGAGCGTCCCGACCGCGGTGGCCGCGGCGGTGCTCGAGCGGACGATCCGCACCTCGAGGTCGTGCGCCCAGGTGCCTGGAGTCGACGCGTCGACCCGCAGGATCGCCGTCCCGGCGCCGTCGACGACGTCGGCGCCCGCGGTGGCGGCGTCGAAGCCGGCGACGCGGACGACCCAGCAGACGGCCCCGCCGTTTTCGAAGAAGGCGTTCACGGCGTAGGCCAGGAACGCTCGGCGCGAGAGGCCGCCGAACACGCTCGAGAACTGCTGCCACGAGGTCAGCCGCGTCGGCAGGTCGAGCGGCCCGCGCTCGGCCAGGCCGACGAACGCGGCGACATCCGTGCGCAGGACGGCGACGGCGGGCGTCTCGTCGACCCGCTCGAAGTAGACGCCGGGTGTCGTGTACGTCGGCACCGCCTACTTCAGCTCCACCCGCTCGACGCAGATCTCGATCGCCTCGATCGCGAGGTCGTTCGTGGTCGCGTTGAAGGACGGCCCCTCCCACTTGCAGATCCAGCCGGCCGTCCACTCCCAGCGGAGAACGTCCTGGTGCAGCTCGTCCTGGAGCACGATCGCCCCGTCGCGGCGGTCCGGGATGCCGTTGAGGATGTTCGCGTACCACTGGTACAGCTGCTTGTCGTTCGTCTCGCCGCGCTTGCAGGAGATGTTCGCGAACTTGGTCATCCCCGGCTTCTTGCGCGGGTGCAGTGGGATGTCGGTGCCCTCGCGGTACTCGACCGGGTCGACGGTGAAGCTCAGCCCGCTGACCTCACGGAAGCCCGCGACGCTGGTGTTGTCGATCTCCAACCGGAAGTTGAAGACGTGGAACGGATCGTTGCGATCGCCCGGAGGCATGGCTCACCACTCCCTTCTAGGCTTCCTCGACCATCGAGCCGCCGGCCCACTGGCCGATGCGGATCACGACGAACTCGGCAGGCTTCACCGGGGCGATGCCGATGACCATGATCAGCCGCCCGTTGTCGATGTCGTACTGGCTCATCGTCGTCTCGTCGCACTTCACGTAGAACGCCTGCTCGGGCTTCCGGCCCATCAGCGCGCCGTCTCGCCAGACCGCCGTCAGGAACGCCGAGACGCTCTGCGAAACCCGGTTCCAGAGCCGGTAGTCGTTCGGCTCGAAGACGACCCACTGGGTCCCGCGGTCGATCGAGGCCTCGACGAAGTTGAACAGGCGCCTGACGTTGAGATAGCGCCAGTCCGGGTCGCTCGAGGCCGCGCGGGCGCCCCACACGCGCAGGCCGCGGCCCTGGTCGCGGAAGTTGCGCAGGACGTTCACGTTCCGCGGGTTGAGGATGTCGTGCTGCTCCTTGACGACCTTGACCTGCAGGTCGTTGATGCCGCGCACGACCTCGTTGGCCGGCGCCTTGTGGACGCCGCGCTCGATGTCCGAGCGGGCGTAGATCCCGATCATGTGCCCGCTCGGCGGGATCATCACCGGCTCGGCGACCGCCGGGTTCTGCGGGAACGGGTCATCGATGGCGAGCCACGGGTAGTACAGCGCCCCGTACTTCGAGTCGTACAGGCTCCGCTGCGTCTGCACCTGGTCGAGCGTCGCCCCGTTCGGGTCGAGGCCGCGCACCGAGTCGAGGACGCCGAACCGGTAGCGCATCAGCTCGCAGTGCGCGAGCACCGCGTTCTGCACGGTGGCGGTCGTGCGTCCGGGGATCGCGACGATGCTGATCTCCTCGACGTTCTTCAGCGCCTGGAGCCCGGTGCGGTCGGCCGGGTCGACGGCGTCCGTGCCGACGAGGTCGCTGTCGGCGAGGGCGCCGAGCTGGTCGTCGCCGCCGGTCAGGCGTAGCCCGACCGGCACGACCTGCCCGTCCGGCGTGGTGCGCAAGAGCAGGTCGGGCGCGGGCCGCTCGGCGGCCTGCGCGGCCGCCGGGGCCAGATCGTCCCGGACCCGGATCAGCGACGACTCGCCCTCGTTCCGCTCGTCGACCGTCGCCGGGATGACGCCGATCACGCGCTGGAAGTAGCGGCTGTGCCGCGGGTCGAGGGTCAGGTTCCGGAACGTCTCGGAGATCGCGGTGTCGATCTCCTCCTTCTGCGTCTTCGGGTTGACCCGGTAGTACGCGATCTGGAGCGCGAACTCGGCGCTGCGGACTCTGGTGTCGTCCGCCACGGTCTGCTCCAGCCCGGCGGCGCCGAACGTGACCGTCTTACCCGAGACGCTCTCGACCTTCTGCCGGAAGGTGACGTTCCCGGCGTTGTCGAGGAACTCGAGCAGCGTCCCCGGCTCGACGCCGACGCCTGTCACCAGGTTGATCGAGGGGTTGCCCGCCGCGCCGCCGCCGCCGACGGTCACCTGCGTGGCCACGGACGGCGTGTCCTCCGTGACCGCGGTCACCTTGAGGCTGTTCCCCCAGGCGCCTCGGTCGAGCGCCTGCACCTGTGCCATCGGGCCGTGCTCGGTCAGCGCCACGCCCGACGGATGCGTCGCGACCGGGTCGGTGTCGACGGTGACGATCCCGGCCGTGGTGGCGACGAGCTGGAAATACTCGGCCCGTGCCGACCCGGCCGCGTCGATCCGGACGAGGTCCGTCGGCGTGTGGTTCGTCCGGTCGACGAGGAGCAGGATCTCGTCGCCGGCGTCCCCGGCCCGGGCCAGCTGCGTCTCGTCGCTGTCGGCGGCGCCGTCGGTGAACGGATGCGCGGTCGCACCGGTCGCGTAGTCGAGCTGCAGCGGGTTCGTCAGGGTCACCTTGCCCGGGTTGTCCGGGCCGGCGCCGGCCGTCGGGTCGATCGACGCGATCGCGACGTACTCGCTGCCGTTCGCGCCGGTCAGCAGGAGCAGCATCCCGACCGCGAGGTCGTCACGCTTGGCGATCTCGATCTCGTCGTCGCCGACGGACGCGTCGGCCAGCGTCGCGCGGTCGGCGGCGCCGCCGTCGGAGAGCGTGGGCGTGACGACGCTCGTGCCGGCGGCGTGCCGGAAGCGGAGGCCGGTCGGCAGGCCGACGATCCCCAGGTCGCCGATCGTCGAGTACGCCGTCGGCGTGCCCGGCCCGAATGCGACCGCGTCGGCACCGGCGAGCGGCGTCCGGTCGTCGACGTCGATCAGCCAGGCCCCAGGCCCGGCGGCCGCGGCGAGCTGCGTGCCGGGGGCCTGCGTCGCATCCATCTGGTCGACAGCGGCCGCAGCCGCGTGGTCGAAGGCGAGCGGCGCCGCCAGTGTGACCGGCACCGTGGCGTCGGTCGGGTCGGCCGTCGTCGTGACGACGTACTCGACCGTGTTCCCGGCGCCGATCCGGAGAATGTCTCCCCCGCCCGGCGTCAGCCCCGTGGGGTCGTCGACCAGCATCTGGTCGTCGCCGGCGGCTGTCGCGTTCGTCAGCTGGCTCGACGCCCCGCCGCCGGTCGGCGCGAACGTGTACGGCGTGACCGCGTCGCCCGCGGGCGCACCCGCCGCGAGCGCCGCCCGCAGCACGAGCGCGTCGGCGTCGGAGGCCTCGAGGTACTCGGTGCGCAGCCCGTCGTCGACGAGCAGCCAGTCGCCAGGAGCGAGGTTGGTCGGGTCGTCGACGATCAGGAACTGCTCGCCGGGCCGGCTCGCGCTCGCGAGCGTGCTCGTGAACCCGGCGCTGACCGCGCCGAAGAGCTGCATGGTCGCGTAGGCGGCCGCGTCGGGAAGGACGCGGACGAGGTAGAGCCGCTTGCCGCCGTTCGTGAAGAACCCGTCCACCGAGTGCGGGAAGAGCCAGTTCGCTCCGGTGAACACGCGGCGGTTCAGGAACCCGCCGAACTGCCGACGGTAGTCGGCGAAGCCGGTGACGAGCGTCGTCTCGTTCACGGGCCCGCGCTCGGTGATGCCGACCATCCCGCTGGTGCTCGTACTGACGCCTTCGATCGGCTTGGAGCCGGTGTCGATCTCCTCTACGTACACGCCGGGTGCCAGGTACTCAGGCATCGCCAGCCCCTTTCTTCGCGCCGGCCGTTACGGTGCGAGCCTCAGGTTCACGACGTTGGTACGCCGTCCGTATTCGAGCGTCCGCGAGAACCGCGGACCGTCGGGAGACACCGCGGTCGCCCGTCCACGCAGGTCGACCGTCTCGACGCCTCCGATCCCTTCGAGTGCATAGAAGCCGTCGGCGTCGGACAGCGCCCCGACGGCTGCGAATTCGACCTCGGGCGTCGCGGGATTCCCGATCTGCACGGCCGCGGTGTCCGGGTCCAGCGCGCCGTCGAGGACGAGGAGCCCGTCGCCCGCGTCGGCGTCGCGGTCGAGCGTGCGCGAGGGTGGCGTCCCGGGCGAGACGGTGAACTGCTTGAGGCGGATGTCGCGCGGGTAGGCGCGCGTGAGCGGGCCGCTGAGCTCGGCGGTCGAGGCGGCGGCGTCGATGGTCTCCACCCGGGCGAGCTCGAGCTCGCGCTGCCAGTCGAAGCCGACGACCTGGCCAGCAAGCCCCGTGACGTCGTCGAGCACGATCGTCTGCGCGCCGCCCTCGGCCGGAGCGGCGAGCTTGCGCTCGGTCCCGGTGTCCGCGACCGTGATCGGGCGAACGTCGGTCCCCTGCGGATGCGGGCCGTGCACCGGCGTTCGCAGCGAGACGAGCGCCTGGCCTGGGCGATTCGCGATCCGAACGATCGCGTCGGCGACCGGGGCCGGGTTCTGCGTGCTCGCGGTCACCCTTCCCTCGACACGAATCGGAAGCGGGCGAAGCTCGACGTCCGCGACGCTCACGGGGAGGCCGGCCGCGGCCGGCACCGTCACGGTCAGCGTCGCGGGACGGTACCCCGGCGCCGAAAGCTGGACGTCGAAAGTCGCAGCTGCCGCCGGATATTCGGGCAGGGCCAGGTCGAGGGCGCCGGCGACACCCCACGCGCCGCTCTCCAGGTACGTGCCGGCGAGCTCTGGGCGTGACGCCGTCACGGCCACGTCCGTCAGCGGCGGCCGCAGGGTGACGTCGTCCTTCACCACACCGGATGCGACCGCGTCGAAGAGGCTCTCGACGTCCTCGACCACCTCGTACCGGGTCGAGCCGACCGTTACGGTGAAGGTCGTTCCCATCAGTGCGCTCCGACGATCTGGTCGTAGTGCGCCCGGCGTCGGTGGACGGGGTGCACCCGCATCGACTCGAGCTCGGAGTCGATGCGGACGACCTGCACGCGGTACGACGCCGACAGCTGGTAGGGCTCGGCGAGCGCGGTCCAGACGCGCGTCAGCTCCTCCAGCGTCAGCGTCTCGAGCGTCAGGCGCAGCTCGGTCGTCTCGCCCTCGAGGTCGTCCTTGAGGTCCGTCCCGCGGAGGATCGCGTGCTCGGCGAAGGCCTGGAGGACCTTGCCGAGGAGCGCCTGCTCGTTGTCGGAGGTCGCCGTGATCGGCGCGACGAGGTAGCAGAGGTCGACCGGGAGCGGCTGTGGCCTCAGCTGGTCGTCGACGCGCTCGGGCGGCGCGTTGAGCAGGTCGCCGTTCCGGGCGACGCGGTAGAGCCAGAGGGAGATGGCGTTCACCGGGTTGTTGTTGGCGGCGTCCCGCAGCTCGCGAGGCGACGCGAGCTCGATCGGGACGCCCTGGAGCTGGGGGTTGGGGCTGTTCGTGATCGCCTGTTGCAGGAGCGCCTGCAGGGTCTTCGAGACGGCGCGGATGGCGGTGAACTCGCTCATGTCGCCACCGTCGCGGACGCGGCGTCGTCGGCTCCGCCCGCCATCACCTCGACAAGACACTCGAGCGACAGCTCGCCCAGCTCGATCTGCTCGGGGCGGAGCCGGTGGAGCGTCGTCTGGCCGCCGTCAGGGCGAACCGCCAGCACGCGGACCTGGGGCCCTTCCTCCAGCACGCGCCGACGCACCAAGCCCGACTCGAAGACGTCGTCGCCGACGATCACGAAGTCGGCCCGGCTGCGGTCGACGGCAAAGTCGATCGAGACGTGCCTCGTGTACTCGCCCACGATCTCGAACCGCCCGTCGTGGGCCAGCCGCCGTCGGATGATCTCGCGCAGCATCTGCGGCATGTCGATCAGGAGAACGCGGATCGCCACCGCCGACGATGATCCCGCCGATCCCGCCGTCGGGAAATGGTCCATGCGGACCAACCTGTTCCGGCGCGAGAACTAGGCTGCGTTCCCCGGGGTACTAGACCCGGCACCACGCCGCGTCGCGCACGCGGGGGCGAGACCGTGCTCGAGAGCCAAGGCAGCGGCCTCCGAGCGGCGGCTGACGTCGAGCCGGGCGAAGATCGCGTGCAGGTGGTTCTTCACGGTCGGCAGCTCGATGCAGAGCCGTCGGGCGATCTCCTTGTTCGTCAGCCCTTCCGCGATCAGAGCGACGATCTCGCACTGGCGCGCCGTGAGATGGCCGCACGACCGTGAAGGTCGGCGTTCGGCTGCGAGCACAGTCACGCGTCGCAGCAGGGTTGCCGCCATGCGTGGCGAGCAGAGCATCTCGCCGCGTGAGACGCTCTCGATCACGGCGACGAGATCGTCGATCGACCCTTCCCGCGAGACGTAGCCGGCTATCCCTGCCTCGGCGAGAGCAACGAGCCTCGGCTCCGCCTCGGGCATTGCGAGGGCGACGACTCTTGTCGAGGGCACAGCCGAGACAACCCCGGCCACAGCACCGACGCTGTCCGGCGAGTCACTGTCGAGCAGGACGACGTCGGGCCGCAGTGTCACGAGGTCGGGAATCGCCAGCGGCGCCGAGGCAGCGGCCCCGACCACACTGAAACGTGACGAGAGCGCATCTCGCAGGCCGTCTCGGTAGAGGCGCGTCGTCGAAACGAGGTACACACGGATCACGCGCAGCCCGTCCAGCGTCCGGTGCAGCCGCAGTAACGATGTTTCCGTTTGGCCAACGCTCTCCCGGCCTGGGGGCAACGGCGATCGTTACGAGTGCCGAGATTGCAGCCTCAGGCAGAAGATGTCAAGGCCGACCCGATCCTGTGCACGGCTACTGAGGTCGGTTGGCTATCGCCTCGAGCTCGTCGGCGAGGGCCGTGAATAGAGCCCGAGCGTCGTCGGGGAAAGGCTTGCCGATTGCAGGGTGGTCATGCCACTGCGTGAGCGCCTGGAGCAGGT
>Ga0070684_100000548_pt1 | contig 25845 bp, 20 predicted proteins | sample KBSC723LmetaG_FD_65653 | JGI IMG/M metagenome (GOLD analysis project Ga0070684, IMG submission 65653) | Corn rhizosphere microbial communities from Kellogg Biological Station, Michigan, USA - KBS C7.2-3L metaG | ecosystem: Host-associated > Plants > Roots > Rhizosphere ...
TCGCGGACGCGCTCCGCGCCCATCCGTGAGATCAGGGTCAGCCGCCCCGGGATGCGGTCGGGATTCAGGCGCTCGCAGAGATCGATCACGTCCTGCGGTGTCGCCGCCGGGCCGAGCTTGACACCCACCGGGTTGTGAACGCCGGCGAAGAACGCCACGTGGGCGCCCTCGACGGCCCGGGTGCGCTCGCCGACCCACAGCATGTGGGCCGAGCAGTCGTACCAGTCGCCGGTCAGCGAGTCGCGCCGGGTGAGCGCCTGCTCGTAGTCGAGCAGCAGCCCCTCGTGGCTCGTCCACACGTCGACCTCGTGCAGCTGGCGCTCCTGCTCGAGGTCGATCCCGCAGGCGGCCATGAACCGCAGCGCCCGCTCGATCTCGGTCGCGATCACCTCGTACCGGCGGCCCTCCGGTGAGCTGGCCACGAACTCCTGGTTCCACAGGTGCACCTTGGTCAGGTCGGCGAACCCGCCCTTGGTGAACGCCCGCAGCAGGTTCAGCGTCGACGCCGCGTGATGGTAGCCCTGCACCATCCGCTCCGGGTCGAATCGCCGGCCCTCGCTGGTCGGGGTGTCGTCGTGCACCATGTGGCCGCGGAAGGTCGCCACCTCGACGCCGTCCACCATCTCCGTGGCGGCCGAGCGGGGCTTGGTGTACTGGCCGGCGATCCGGCCCAGCTTGACCACCGGCAGCATTGAGCCGTAGGTCAGCACCGCCGCCATCTGGAGGATGATCTTCAGCTTCTCGCGGATGCTGATGGCCGAGAAGTCGTTGAACGACTCGGCGCAGTCGCCGGCCTGAAGCAGGAACGCCCGCCCCGCCGCGACCTGGGCCAGCGACTCCCGCAGCTGTCTTGCCTCACCGGCAAACACCAGTGGCGGCATGCCCGCGAGACGCTCGGTGACCGCCGCGGCGGCGACCGGGTCGGGCCACTCCGGCTGGTGGAGCGCCGTGCGCTCGCGCCAGGTGACGGGAGACCATGCGGGGGGAGACGTCGCCATATCTGCGTCCAGTCTACCGGTGGGTTGCGGCGCCACCGGCCCGGTAAAGTGCCCGTCTCATGGCACGAGTCTTCTCAGGTATCCAGCCGACTGGCAGCAAGCACCTCGGCAACTACATCGGCGCGATCCGCCACTACGTGTCCGACCAGGACCTGGGCGAGGCCTTCTACTGCATCGTCGACCTGCACGCGATCAGCGTTCCCTACGACGTCGATGCGCTGCACGAGAACACGCTCGACACCGCCGCCACGCTGCTCGGCGCCGGCCTCGAGCCCGACCGCTGCACCCTGTTCGTGCAGAGCCACGTCGCCGCCCATGCCTACGGCGCCTGGCTGCTCGGCGCCAGTGGCCTGGCCACGTTCGGCGAGCTGCGCCGGATGACGCAGTTCAAGGAAAAGAGCGAGGGCCAGGAGTCGGTCTCGGTCGACGTGTTCACCTACCCCGTGCTGCAGGCCGCCGACATCCTGCTCTACCGCACCGACCGCGTGCCGGTCGGCGACGACCAGCGCCAGCACCTCGAGCTGGCCCGCAACATCGCCCAGCGGTTCAACGCCCGCTTCGGCGAGACGCTGACCGTGCCCGACGCCGCCATCCCCAGCGCCGGCGGACGGGTGATGGATCTGCAGGACCCGACCCGCAAGATGTCGACCACCCGCGGTACGCCGCAGGGCACCGTGCTCGTGAACGACCCCCCGGAGATCGTCGCCCGCAAGATCCGCTCCGCCGTTACCGACTCCGGCCGCGAGGTGCGCCGCGGCGACGGCAAGGAGGGGATCGCCAACCTGATCGAGATCCACTCGATCGCCACCGGGCGGACTCCCGAGCAGGTCGAAGCTGAGTACGACGGCATCGGCTACGGCCAGTTCAAGGGCGACGTCGCCGAGTCCGTCGTGGAGATGCTCCGCCCCGTCCGCGAGCGCTACCAGCAGCTCCGCACCGACGACGCCGAACTGCGCTCGATCCTCGAACAAGGCGCCGCCCACGCCCGCTCCGTCGCCGACGACACCCTGTCGGTGATGCAGCAACGCATGGGCTTCCGCTAGCCCCGCCGCCGGTGAACACGGGTGTCAGACACTCTTGTTCACCCCCAGCGCGATGGTGAACACGGGTGTCAGACACTCTTGTTCACCCCACCGCGATGGTGAACACGGGTGTCTGACACTTGTGTTCACCGCGGCCGTCGTCGGAGCGGGCGCGTGAGCACGCCGTCTCAGGTGAGGATGACGAAGGCGTCGAGGTCGACGCGCTTGGAGCTGGTGGTGCGGACGGCGATGCGATGGGCGCCGGCCTCGGGCCAGTTGCGGGCGAACACCAGGCGGCGGTAGCGAGACGAGCTTGCGTAGAGCGAGACGGTGGCGGCCTTGACACCGTCGAGGTAGACGTCGGCCTTGCCGCGTGTGGAGCCCATCGGCGCGACCCAGGCGATCCCCCGGCCGGTGAAGTCGAGGCGGGCGGAGGCGCTGGCCGCGGTCGCGTAGCGGTCGCGGCCGCCGTCATGGCGGGTGCTCGTGGCGACCGTCCACTGGCCCCGGTAGACGACGAGCGACGAGCGCTCCTGCACCACCGTGGGCACGAAGGCCGGGCCCACCGCCCACGGGCTGACATGGCCGGCGGCATCCTCGGCGTTCACGCGAAGCGAGCAGGAGCAGCCACGCGGGAACTGCCGCAGCAAGGTCGAGGAGGCGGGATTCGACCGGTTCACGGTCGAGTAGGTCTCCGCGCCGTTTCGCCACTCGATGCCGTAGCGGGTGATGCCGCCGGTGGCGTCGGCACCGGTCCACAGCGCCTCCACCGGCGCGGTGCCCGACTGCAAGGTGCCACCGGCCAGCAGCCGAGTGTCGGGACCGCTCTGGATGCTGGGCGTCGTGGTGTCGAGCATGATCGTGTCGCCCCTGATTGCCGAGGCGTTGCCTGCAGCGTCAACCACCTGCACCCACACCTGCTTGGTGCCGTCACCGGCGACGCCGCCCCAGGTGGGGTCGGTCAGATCCCAGGTGAACGACGGGCTGTAGGCGCTCTGGCGGGTGAACGTCGGCGACATCTGGCAGCCGGTTGCGCAGTTCACCGGCGGCTTGCTGGAGACACGCATCAACGACGGCCCGTTGGGCGAATCGGTGGCGACCAGCTTGACGGTCGCCGAGGAGTCGGCCGTGGACGAGCTGCCGTTGTCGATGGTCACCGAGCTCAGCACCGGCTTGGTGGTGTCGACCAGCTGCAGCGAGTCGACCGCTCCCAGCGTGCCCGAGCCGGTCGAGCCGCCGAGCACGAAGATCCGCCCGCCGGGGCCCGGTGCCGAGGCGCCGTAGGCGCGGAGCCGGGGCATCGGCGTCACCGCCGACCAGGTGTTGGTGGTCGGGTTGTAGGCCTCTGCCGTGGCCAGGAACGTGCCGTCGGCCGCCGTGCCGCCGGTGACAACGATCCGGCCGTCCGGGGCGACCGCCGCCGAGGCCGCCGTGCGTGCGGTTGCCATCGCCGCGATCGGCGTCCAGCCGTTCGCGGCCGGGTCGTACACCTCGGCGCTCGCCAGCGGCCCGGTGGCGTCGTTGCCGCCCATCGCGTAGATGCGGCCGTCCTTGCCGGTGGCCACCGCCGGCCACTCCCGCACCGTTGTCATCGAAGACACTGAGGCCCAGGAGCCGGCACCGGGGTCGTAGCGCTCGACCGATTTTAAGGCGACGCTGCCGTTGTTGCCGCCCACCGCGTAGATCCGGCCCTGCGCATCTGTGGCGGCGCCGAGCGCGTAGCGGCGGCTGCTCATCGAAGCGGACGCAGCCCAGGCACCGCCTGCTCCCGTGATCTTCTCGACCAGGGCCAGCGTGCCGTCCTCGGGGCTCGACCCGGCGTCGGAGTTGCTGCCGCCGAGCACGTAGACGGTGTTACCCGAGGCGGCGGCCGCAGCGCCGAAACGGGCGTGCGCCATCGGCGGCAGCGCTGTCCACGCTTTCGTGGCCGGGTCGTAGACCTGCGCATCGCTGAGGGTGCTCACCCCCGACACGCCGCCGACCGCGTAGATGAATCCGTCCCCCGCCGTCGCCGCGGCGAGCCCGAACCGGGGCGAGATCTTGGCGGCGGTGGCCCATGTCCCCTCGTCAGCCTGAGCCGCGGGCACCCCGGCGCCGATCGCCAAGCAGACCACGAGGAAGGCGGCGGCCAGGCGGCGGCGCGGGGAGGGAAACGAGCCCATCCCGTCGAGCGTACGAGCGCTTCGACACCCCCGCAACCGCCGCGCCCGGCCAGTGCCAAAAGGCTGAAAACACCTGTACCCTGGTGTCGATGGAGGTGGGGTGTGAGAGCCGGGAAGCGAATAGCTCGAGCTAGCGCGATCGTCGTCGCCATCGGCGCTGCGGTGGCGGTTGGCGCGATCATCTCCTCCGCAATGCCGGGTGGATCCGGCAAGAGCCTCACCGACACTCCGGCGAGACCGCCCCGCCCAGCGCTGTCCCTCGGCGCGGCGTCACACCCCTGGGTGGTCGAGCAGCACGGGCTGAAGCGGTCGTTCGACGCACTCGGCAGGCTCCACCTGCGGATGCTGCGGATCGACGCCCTCTGGGCCGCGGTCGAGCGCGACCGCGGTTTTCACAACTGGGAGCAGCTCGACGAGGTGGTGGCCGAGGCCGAACGCCGAGGCGTCCGCCTGATCCTGGCCATCCACGGCACACCCCGGTGGGCCAATGCCGGAGCCGGGCTGAGCGCGCCGCCCGACCGGCTGCCCGACCTGGCCGCGTTCTGCGGCGAGCTGGCCGCCCGCTACCACGGTCAGAGCATCGTCTACGAGGTGTGGAATGAGGAGAACGCCAACTTCGGCTGGGGCGGCCCGGTTCAGGTGCGCCGCTACGCCGCGCTGCTCGACGCCTGCTCGCGCGCGATCCGGCCGGCCGACCCGTCCGGCACCGTGATCGTCGGCGGCCTGGCCCGCAGCAGGAAGCCGGGCGTGATGCCCGCGGCCCGGTTCGTCAGGGCGCTGTACGCCGCAGGCGCGCGAAAGAGCTTCGACGGCATCGGGTTCCATCCCTACGCCCACGGCGACGCCACGGCGAACGGGTCGGCGATCGTGAACGACATCCCCGCCCTGAGGTCGCTGATGGTGCGAAATGACGACGCCTCCAAGAAGCTGTGGCTGACCGAGTTCGGCTATCCGGTCGGCGTCCACCACTCGCCCAACCAGGTGGCCGGCTTCGAGCGGCGGGCGATCGTCCACATCGCCCGCGCATATCCCTACGTCGCCGCGCTGATCCTGTATCAGCTGATCGACGAGGGATCGGGGGGCTTCGGCCTGTTCCACAACGACCTCAAGCCGCGCGCAGCGGCATTGATGGTCGCCAAGCTGGTCAGGCGCTCAGACGGCGGCGTTCTGCGGCCGTAGCCGCGGCGATGCCGGCTCCGAGACCTGCCCGAACACCTCGGCCTCGGTCTCGTCCTCCCGAGAGGGCATCCGGACCAGGCCGACGAACAGCCAGAAGATCAGGTTGTAGGGCGACGGGTCGAGCGCGTTGGTGAACCACGAGGCTGATGCCTGCTGGGCGATCAGGCCGCAGACTGCAAGCGCGACAGCGCCCGATTCGGGCCACGCGCCCCGGAACAAGCGCAGCGCGGCGATCGCCGCCAGGGCCAGCACCGCCGTGTACCACAGCGCGCCCAGGATGCCCATCTCCCACAACTGCTTGACCCAGTAGTTGTCGCTGACGACCCGCGGGGTGGCCCCCACCCTGCTGCCGAACCGGTACGCCGAGCTGCCGGTGTAGCCGGGCCCGTGGCCGAACGGGAAGGTCGGCAGCTGCTCGGCCACCGACGTCCAGGTCTTGAACCGCGTCTGCGTGGAGTGCGCGTTGTTGCCGGCCACGCCGCTGGTCACCCGCGACGGCCCGACCCCGATCACGGCCGACGCCACCAGCGCCGCCGTCGCCAGCAGCAGTACCCCGACCAGGCGGCGCGAGCGGGTGAGGATCGCCAGCACCAGCATGGCGAAGCCGCAGCCCAGCAGCGCCGCCCGCTGGCCGCTCGCCATCAGGCCGAAGGCGATCGGCATGGCCGTCAGGATGTAGCGGCCGCGGTAGCGCCCCTCGGGCCTCAGCAGCACGGCGGTGTTCAGCACCAGCATTGCTGCGAAGAACATGCCTGCCACGCCGGGCAGCGGGAACATGGACGACGGCCGGTAACCGCCGGCACTGGCTCCCCAGTCGAGCACCACTCTGGTGGCGAGGTGGTGCGACTGTGCCCAGTCAGGGCCCATCTTGTACTGGACAGCCGAGATCACGCCCAGCACCGCCGCGCCGAACAGCAGCAGCGCGATCAGCCGGTGCTCGTCCCGCCGCGTGGGCACGAGCGCGCGGGCGATGAAGTAGAACGGCAGGTACAGGATCAGCGTGCGGATGCCGCCGGCCAGCTGCAGTCCGCCAGGGGCGGCGGGGTTCAGCACCGCCATCAACAGCACCAGCGGTATGAACAGCACGACCACCTTGTCGAGCGCGGTCCTCAGCGTCGGGATGCCGAACTGGATCACGGCCGCGACCAGCACCAGCAATGACATGAGATCGACGACCGCGGCGGCCAGATACGACCCGCCGGCCAGGATCTTGACGAAACCCGCGGCCAGTTCGGCGTATACGACCAGCAGGTACAGGCCGTACCGCGGCGACCAGGCGGCCACGCCCATGAACGCGGCCGCTGCCAGGCCGCCGGCGGCGTACAGGGTCGGCATCGTGGAGCCGGCGATGACGGCGCCCAGGCCGGTGAAGAGCAGCAGCATGCCGATCGTCCGCCGGGACTCGACAGACGCGGATACGGGCGAGGTGGGGGCGAAGGCCATGGCGTGGATTGTTGCAGCGGCGGCGGCAGACGGTCGTAATGGTCGCCTCCAGCGGCGAAGACCGCTACCTTTTCAGTGTGCGGGTGATCCCCGCTGGCTTCAAGGTCGATGGGTTTGCGCCTCCCGGTCTTCGATGGTTTACTCGGTGAGAGGCAGCATGTGAACGCTGTACGACAGGAAGGGTGCGCATGGGCACTGCGCCGCTGAGATACGAACAGCCTCGCTCGGGGCGGACATCGAGCCTGTTCCGGCAGGTGATGATCGTGCTCACCCTCGGCATCGCAGGAGCGCTGATCGCCGTCGGCGTGGTGCAGGCCCGCGGCAGTTCGTACCGGGCGACCATGAGCGTTCGCTCGCCCACCGCGGACGCCAGCTGCATCTACTTCACCTGCCAGCAGATGATTCCCACATCGTCCGGCAACCCGTACGTGCTCGACCAGGTGAACGCGATCGAGTCGCTGACGCTGGCGGCGAACGTCAAGAAGGCGCTGCTGAACTTCAACGGCAAGGCCGACGACCTGCGACGCCACGTCCGGGCGGAGGAGGTCGGCGCGTCGCCCACGATCGACATCAGCTATACGGCCGACACCTCCCACAACGCCGCCGACATCGCCAAGACGTATGCGCATCAGTACGTCCAGTGGTCGAACGAGCAGGCGATCGCCTCACTGCTGGAGCTGAGCAAGAGCGTGAACGCGGACTGGCGATCGATCGTCGCCCAGGGGACGGCGATGGCGCAGAGCACGCGGGGCGCTCAGGTGTTCGCCGAGAAAGTCGGCGTCGAGAACGCGATCACGCTGTACCGGCAGGCCAACGCCGAGCTGGAGTCCGGCAACGGCAGCCTCAGCGGCCCCAACGGCGCGCGGGTGTACGACACGCAGTTCAAGATCACGGCGGTGCAGACCACGCCCAGCACCGTGAAAACCGCCGTCCTCGGTGCGTTCGCCGGCCTCGTGCTCGGCATCGGGCTCGTACTCCTGCTGCCCTCGCTGGGCGCCGCCCGCAACGACGACACTGACGGGCGCTCGGAGTCCAGGCCGCTGGAGCCGATGCGCCGCGACCTGGTCGGGTCAGAGGTCACCAAGCCGATCGAACCAGTCAGGTAGGCATGCCGGAGACGGTGCTCCCCGTGGTGCTTGCCGCCGGCCTGGGATCGCGTCTCGGCGGCGTGCCCAAGGCGCTGTTCGAGCTCGAGGGAGAGACGCTGCTGGGCAGGACTGCGGCGACGCTCGCAGGCCGCGGCCACGAGCGGATGGTGGTCGTCACCGGCCACGGTGCGGATCAGGTCGAGGACTGGTGGCGGTCGGCCGCGCGGCCGCTGGAGGCCCGCTTCCTGCACAACCCGCGCTACGCCGACCTGAACAACTTCCACACCCTGGCGCTGGCCTGTGAGCGGCTGCCGGCCGGCCGCCTGCTGGCGCTGAATGCCGACATCGTGTTCCACTCGGCGGTGGTCTCCGACGCGCTGGCGGCCGGCGGCCAGCTGACCCTGGCGGTGGAGCAGGGCCGGGTGGACGCCGAGGCGCTGAAGGTGCGGATCGAGGACGGCCACGTCCGCGAGCTTGGCAAGCACCTCGACCCCCGGACCGCCTTCGGTGAGTTCATCGGCGTGTCCGCGCTCGACGACGCCGGTCGCACCGCCTATGCGGCGAACGCCGCCGAGGCGCTGCAGGCGGGCGAGACGACGCCCTACTACGAAGACATCTTCAGCCGCATCTGCGACCGGGTCGACGCGCGGGTGAGCGCCGTCGCCGCGGGGTCATGGGCCGAGATCGACACCCCCGAGGACGTGCCGTCGGCCGCCCGGGTGGCGAGATCGCAATCGCTCGAGGCGCCGGCGTGAGGAGGGGCCTGCGCGCCCTGCTGCTGCCGGCGCTGCTGCTCTCGCTCTCCGGATGCATCGGCGGCTCCGATACCACGTCCCAGGGCCCCGGTTCGAGCGAGGTGCCGCCGAAGGTGACCGCCTCCACTCCCACCACCGACGCCGGCTGCCAGCCGGCGAAGGCGACGCTGGCAGCCCGCGGCCGGCCGCTGCCGATGAAGACGATCGCGGTGGTCAAGGACGGCGGCACCCTGTCTGACATGGCGATCGGCGGCGGCTACATCGTGTGGTCGACGATCCATATCGAGACCGGTGCCGGCTCGCTCTACGAGCGCAGGATCGAGGGCGGCCCGGTGCGAACACTGAACGGCCCGGAGATCGTCTACCCGAGCGGCCTGGGATCGGGCCCGAAGGGCGTGTACGTGGTGACCGGGACGGAGACCCAGAACGTGATGCTGCTTCCACACGGCGGCGGCGCGATGACGCCGGTCGTCCGCAACCTGGTGGCACCGCTCTCCCAGCGCGGCGACCTGATCGCCTACGCTCGCGGGCTTGCCGGCGGCAGCCGCGAGATCGGCGTCATCGACACCGCCACCGGCGAAAGGCGGGCGATCGCGACCGATCGCGCGTGCGAGGACGGCGTCTGCAGCCGAATCGACCAGGTCGAGCTGACCGACGACGCGGTGGTGTGGACGGAGGGGGCGATCGGCGACCACCCCTCGTTCCTCGTCCGCGAGTCGCTGTCGGGCGGCCAGCCGACCCGGCTTCGAATCGCGAACGACGTGCAGCCCGACCTCGCCTCCGGCAACGGCCCGGTGCCGTTCCGCAAGCTCGGCTGCGCCTGGCAGACCTGGGACGGGTCGGCCACGGCCGCCGCCGAGTTCGACGTCCCCCGCGCCGGCCAGCTGATCGCGCTCAACTCCGGCACCTGGTACGGAACGCTTGGCGGCGACGGCCAGACGGTCGTCGCCAGGGGCGCCAGGGATGCCGTCGTCGACCGGGCCGGCGAGGTGTCCGGCAAGGGCGTCGGCGTCTACGGCGGCATGTTCATCTCGGGCGACACCCTGCTGGTCGGCTGGAACGTGTACGTACCGCACAACGGCGAGCTCGACCACGAGGAGCCGTCGTTCTCGGTGGTGCGGTTCGGCCGCCTGACCTGACGGCGGGGCTTCCACGCATCAGCGGCGGCTCGTACGCTGGTGGTGTGACCGGCCCCGTGAAGCTGATCGTCGCCCTGGCCGCGGCCCTCGCGCTGTCAGCGCTGGCGCCGTCGGTCGCCCATGCGGACGAGCGCTGCTCGAGCACGCTGACGGTCGACAGCCCGGGGTCGACGGTCAAGTCGTCGGTGTACATGTGCGTCACAACGCCGTTCACCCAGCAGCCGACGGCCGGCGACCCGCTGCCGGTGGTCGCGGGTGATCAGCTGATCGAGGCGACGCTCCACTGGGACCCGCCGGCGGCCCAGCCGGGCGACGTGCGCGGGTGCTCGGGACAGCGCAAGACGCCGAGCGGTTGTGTCAGCTGGACGGTCAACGGCCAGTACCTGCTCACCCACCTGTACGACACTCCGCTCAACTCCGACGACTATCGGTTCACGTGGCACACCGGATGCGTGCCGCAGAAGACGGCCACTGGCGGCGGCATCTGCGTGCCCCGAAACGGCGCCGCCACCCTGACCGCGCAGATCATGCTGAACGGCAAGACTCTGACCGTCTCGGTGCCGGTCGACATCGAGAACACCCTGCCGGCCCCCATCGTCTCGCCGAACGTGTGGAACGACGGCCTGATCCCCACATTCAAGCAGACCCCGCCGTTCGTGATCGCCGCCACCGGCGACGGCGCCGCCGGGGCGATCATGGGCAACAAGGTGCAGCAGATGATGGCCGGCTGGAACCCGGACATGTTGATGTACCTGGGCGACGTCTACCAGCGCGGCAGCCTGGAGGAGTTCGTCAACTTCTACGACCCGGTGTTCGGCCAGCAGTCGCACATCACCGTGCCGACGCCCGGCAACCACGAGCATAAGGAGTACAAGGACGGCGCCTTCTACTTCTGGTACTGGAACTATCCGAACTCCGGCCCCACCAAGGCGGGCGGAGGCGGCCAGTACTACAGCTTCAACGCCGGCGGCTGGCACATCATCAGCCTGGACGCCAACATCCTGCCGCCCAAGGATCAGCTGAGCACCTTCTCCACGACGCCGCAGGGGGAGTGGCTGAAGGCCGACCTGGCCGCCAACACCTTCCGCTGCACGCTGGCGTTCTGGCACCAGGAGCGGTTCTCCGACATCAGCCTGCGACTGCCGCAGACCTCGGTGTTCTGGAACGCCCTCTACGCGAAGAACGTCGACCTGATCGTCAACGCCCACGCCCACTCGTACGAGCGCTGGCGGCCGCTGAACCCGGCCGGCAACCTCGACGCCGCGCGCGGTATCACCCAGTTCGTGGTCGGCACCGGCGGCAACGTGCTCGCCGAGCAGTGGCAGACGCAGGACTCCCGGTCCGCCTTCCGCAAGAACACCTACTGGGGTGCGCTGAAGCTGACCCTCCGCCCCGGATACGCCCAGTACGCCTTCTACTCGCCTCAGAAGAACACCACCGGCGAGCCGATCGGAAACGACCCCACGGTGCCGCTCGACATGGGCACCGTCCCGTGTCACTAGCACTCGGGCCCCGGCACCTCGTGGTAGCGTCGTGCAAGCCAGCGACCGATACCCATAGGAGGCAATTGATGGCGTACGGAATCGTGCATCACTTCCCGGGCGGCACGAAGGAGCAGTACGACGCGTCGCTCGCCGCCGTGCATCCGAGCGACGGCAGCCTGCCGGACGGGCAGATCTTCCATGCCGCAGGCCCTTCCGCCGGCGGGTGGACGATCATGGCCGTCCACGAGTCGCAGGAGAGTTGGGAGCGCTTCCGAGACGACGTTCTGATGCCGCGGTTGCAGGAGCGCATCGAAGGCGGTTTCGGTGCTCCTCCGCAGGAAACCGCCATCGACGTCTACAAGCTGCAGACGGCTTAGAGCCGACCGCCAGCCTCACCGCACCGCGACCGGTGCCCGGCTCCGTGCCTTGCCCCGCTCCCACCGCTTTCGATTGAGCGAGCCGACGGTGGCGCGTGCCGGGCACTCGAATGCCCAAACCTGGGGATGACCAGCTGCCTTTCCACCCTCGGAAGGGGCATACGGCGTACCCCGCGTGCCGCCGATCACTTCATGAGAACCGTTCAAGCGAGGGGGTCTCATGGGAAGCGGTTGGTTGGGCCACGCCCTCGGCGTGCGCGAGAGCGGTATGCGGCCGGTCACCCGGTGGGTGGCCGGCGCAGCGATCGCTCTGTCACTGATGGCGTTCGCGTCGGACACGCGAGTCGGCCCGGTGACCAACGCTCAGGCAGCCGGCACAACCGCAGCCCCCCTGCACACCTTCGGGTACGCCCACGGCACGGTGAGCGACCTCGCGCTGACCGACATGCGGCACTACCTCGACGCGATCGCAAAGATCACGGGGCCGGGCGGCGTCGTCCGCGCCCCCATCCACTGGGATCCGTACCAGTCGTCCGGGCCGAACTGGAAACGCTACGACCTGTTCCTCGACGAGCTCAGGGCCCGCGACCTGGTGTTCGTGCCCGAGATCCACACCTCGCACGACGGCCACTACGTGATCCCCGGACAGGCGCCGGGCGGCTGGGCCGACTGGCAGGCGGACATCCGGGCGATCGTCGCCCACTACGGCCCGGGCGGCATCTACGCCGACGCGCATCCGGGATTCGACGGGATGACCCGCTACGAGATCTGGAACGAGCCCAACACGCCCACCGGCAATGCCACCGTGAACCACGACGGCTCGGTCGACATGGATCCGCAGCTGTCCGCCGAGATCCTGCGCACCGGATCCGAGGCTGTCCGTCAGCAGGCGGCGGTCGAAGGATTCACGCCGGAGGTGATCGGGCCGGCTCTGGGATCGATCGATCTCGCATACCTGAACCGGATGCTCGGCGCCGACCCGCACCTGCTGAGCTACGTGGACACGGTGTCGGTGCACGTCTACATGCGGCTCGACCCCAACACCTGCCCGATCGGCGAGGTGCGCTGCATCCGGACGCTGCTGTCACTGCGCTCGCTGATCGATGCCAACGGCGGCAGCGCCGCGGGCATCGCCATCACGGAGGGCGGCTACTCGGGCTCGAACGATGCGACACGCCCGAACAACGTGGTCACCGAAGCGCTGCAGGCCAGCTGGGGCAAGGGCGCGATCGACTGGATGCGCGCCCGGCCTGAGCTGAAGGTCAACCTGTACACGCCGTACAACCCGCTCGACAAGGGCGTCAGCTACAGCGGCGATGACTATTCCTACTGGCATGACCACCTCGGTGCGGTGCGAGCGTCCGACCTGGCCTTCAAGCCCTGGGGTCTGACCTACCACAACCTGGTGGCGCAGTACTCGCTCCAGCAGACGGTCGACACCGAGCCGCCCAGCGTTCCCGCCAACCTGAACGGCGCCTCGCCGGTGGCGAGCGCCCCGAAGCTCACATGGGACGCGTCGACTGACAACGTCGGCGTCACCGGCTACCAGGTGCTGCGGGACGGGAAGCAGGTGGCGTCGGTGACCGGCACCTCCTACACCGACTCGGTGTCCGCGCAGGGCACCTACACGTACACGGTCAGGGCGCTGGACGCCGCCGGCAACACCTCCGCCGTGTCGGCACCGGCAACCATCGTCCTTTCTGACACGACGGCTCCCAGCGTCCCCGCCGGCTTGACCGCCGCGTCGCCGACCGCGAAGTCGCCGGTGCTGTCGTGGTCGACGTCGAGCGACCCGGACGATCCGGTGGCCGGCTACATCGTCTTCCGCGACGGCGTGCAGGTCGGAACCACCACCGCGACCACCTTCACGGATGTCGGCGCGGCCTACGGCGGGACGTACGCATACGCCGTCGCGGCGAAGGACACCCATGGAAACGTCTCGGCGCAGTCCGGCGCCCAATCCGTCGTCTACACCGACAGCACCGCGCCCAGCAAGCCGACCGGCCTGTCAGGCACCACCCCCACCGGCTCCTCGCCAAAGATCACGTGGAGCGCGTCGGTCGACATCGACGATCCGGTGGCCGGTTATCTGGTGTTCCGGGCCGGTGTCCAGATCGCCTCCACCACGGGCACATCTTTCACCGACACAACCGCGGCGCCCGGCGGCAGCCACAGCTACACGGTCGCGGCGCGCGACTCGCACGGAAACCAGTCCGCGCAGTCCGATCCGCTGGTCATCACCTACAAGGATGCCACGCCGCCGACCGCACCGACCGATCTCGCGGGCGTCACCCCGACCACAACCGCGCCCGCCCTGACCTGGGCGCCGTCGACCGACCCCGACGATCCGGTGGCGGGTTACCGCGTCTATCGCGACGGCAAGCAGGTCGGCAAGACGACCACAGCGGCGTTCACGGACAGCCGCCTGGCCAAGCCGAATGCGACCCTCCTCAGCGATCGCTTCTCCCGCTCGCTGAAGTCCTGGGGGTCAGCCCCGTCGGGCGGGTCGTACGACTACAACACGGGCGGCGCGGGCTTCTGGACGAACGGCGCCCAGGGCGTGATGCAGCTGGCCGGGACGACGAGGGCGCTTCAGGCCGGCCTGCCGGAGAGCACCGCGCTCTCGGTGGACATGCGCTCCAGCTTCCTGATGACCAAGCGCCCGGCCGGCGGCAGCGTCAGGCTGATGCTGATCGCCCGGGCGCGCGGACTTGCCGTGGGCGCCGATTCCTACCGGGCGGTGGTCGCCGTTGCGCCCAGCGGCACGATCACCTATGGCGCCCGCAAGCTGGTCGGCGGCAAGAGCATCACGCTCGGCTCCACACCCACAGCACCGTTCTCCTTCGCCTCAAACCAGCGCTACAACGTGCGATTCCAGGTCACCGGCACGAGCCCCACCGTGATCCGGGTGAAGCTCTGGCGGGATGGCACCACCGAGCCGGCGATGTGGGGCGTCGTCACCCCCGACGGCAGCACGCGGCTGCAGAGCGCGGGCGTGATCGCCGTGCGCACCGTGGTCGGCCGGCGCGTCTCCAACAAGCCGCTGACCACGCTGGTCGACGCGATCGACGCGCGCAACCTCTCGCCCAGCGAGCAGCACGTCTACACGGTCAGGGCCGAGGATACCTACGGCAATCTGTCCCCTCTGAGCGCGCCGTTCACGATCGTCGTCCGGTGATCGGCTGAACTACCCTTGGGGGATACGGGAAGGGCCTCCCCCGCGGGGTGGCCCTTCCCGCTTTGCCGATGGAACCGTATGCTCGAAGGAGGCGCATGCTCGATCCCCCGCTCCGCTCCCGATCGCCTCACGTGCTCACCTGGGCACTGGCGGTGCTGTGCCTGCTCGCTGCCGGCTGCGGCGGCTCGTCGGGCGGGGATGGCGGCGCCGGCAGCACGTCCGCCGACGATCAGCTGTGCGCGCGACAGGGGTTGAGCGAGACGTTCACCGGCGGCAGCCGGGCCCAGAGCGTGGTGCTCACACCGAAGCGCACAAAGTTGCTCGGCATAGGCCTCGGCAAGGGCTACCTGGTGTGGACGCAGGAGAGCGGGAGCGGCCCCGGCCTGGTCTGCCAGCAGCGGATTGCGAATGGACAGGTGACCGCGCTGGCCCGCGGCGACCTGCGCCAGATGGGCATCGTCACAACGGACGAGGCCGTGTATTTCGTCGCCGACGGCGATCGCGGGCCGTCGCTGTTCAAGGTCGACCACCGCGGCCGCCGGTCGCGGGAGATCGCGACCGGCATCACCGCCAACATCAGCGGTTCGGGCCGCTACGTCGCCTATGCCGACGAACCGGCGCTCGACGTCGAGCGAGTCACCGTGCTCGACAGCTCGCGCGGCGACGCCACAGTCGACCGCTACCGGTTTGGCGCATGCGACAGCCAGGGTGAGAACTGCGCGCCGGTGACCTCGGTGTCGATGGTTCCCAATGGGCTGGCATGGATGCGGCTGCAGGACGACGGCAGCGGCGCCGTGCTCGCGGTGCGGCCGCTGACGGGCGTCGGGATCACCCGACCGGTGTCCGCCGTCGGTGCCAAGCTGTACCCGAGCGACCTTTTCCCCGTATTCGACGATGTGCGCCAGGACCGCCACGTGTACGCGGCCTGGCTGATCTCGAGCGGTGCGCGCCAGTCGCTGGGCACGTTCGGCAAGGATCAGCTGCTGGCGGTCGCCGGGGGCGCGGCGCTCACCCTTCACGCGCCGGGAGCACGCCCGGTCGTCCGCGCCGTGTCGGTGCCCAGCGCTCGCCAGGTCGACATGGACGACCTGGGAGCCCTCGGGCCGCCCAAGGGTTACCCCGTCCTGGCCGGGGTCGCGGTCAACGGCCGCCGCTTCTGCGAGCTGGTTAACGTGTTTGCCAGCGAGGACGCCTCACAGTCCGAGATGCCGCTGGAGTCGTTCGTCCGCTGTGGCCACCTGCCGGCGGTGTGACTAGGCGCGGGCCGGGCGCACGCGACGGACGATCCCGTGCAGCACGGCCCGATCGGTCTCGTCCACCACCAGCCACAGCACGATCGGCACGTAGGCCGCCAGCATGACGCCGAACAGCACCACGATCTCGGTCAGGTTGGGAAGGCTCATGCCAGGGATCAGCACGGTCGGCACCGCCGCCACGAGGGCCGCCGCCACCACCCGGCCGAGGGCTCGCTGCACCGGCTGGATCTGCAGGTAGTGCCACACCTGCCCCACTCGCACCACGTTGATGATGACGAGGCTGGCGGCGCTGGCGCATGCCGCGCCGGTCAGCCCGAAGGGCGGGATCAGCAGAGCATCGAACGCGAGGCTGAGCCCCAGGAAGAGCAGTGAGTTGAACAGCGACAGGCGCGCGTGCCCGGCCACCATCAGCACGGCCGCCACCGATCCCGTTGCCAGGTCGACCAGCCGGCCGAAGCTGAGGATGACCAGCGCCGTCGCCCCCTCCCGGATGCCCAGGGTCTGAGTCAGCAGCCCGGCATGGCCGACCACAAACAGGAACAGGGGGAATCCGATCATCAGGCTCCATCGGGTCGACAGCTGGTACAACGCCTGCACACGTGGCCGGTCGTTGTGTCCGAAGGCCGCCGCCACCACCGGCGAGAAGATGGCGCCGATCGCCGCCAGGATGGCGCTGGTGACCAGCGCCAGCTGACTGCAGACCTGAAACACGCCGACCATGGCCGGCGTCCCGAACACACCCAGGATCAGGATCTCGGTCTGGTTGTTCGAGTAGAGCAGGGCGCGGTTCAGGGACAGCGGGAGGGAGTAGCGCATCATCGCCCGCAGCTCTGCGGGATCCGACCGGGACAGCCCGGTGAGGACGACCCGGCGGGTGATCAGGAATGCGATCACCAGCGTCGACACCTCGGCGATCACGAACGTGACCGCGAACATCTCGACTCCCCCGCCGACCGCCCACGCCACCAGCGCCAGCCCGAACCGCGAACCGGGGCCGACGAACTGCAGGATCACCGACGACTCGAGCACGGTCTGGCGCGCCTTCAGCGCCGCCACCAGGATGTCGGTGAGCGCCGAGAAGGGGATGCCGAGCGCGAGGATGCGAAGCGGGGTGACGGCGTCCGGCTGGCCTATGACATCGCGCAGCAACGGCCCGCTGATGGCCTCCAGCGTGAGCGCGTAGAGCGTGGCCCCCACAGCCACCCGCCGCAGTGCGCCCCACATCAGCCCTCGGGCGATCTCGGGCCGGCCGCGATCGATCCACACCGTCGCGTGGCGGATCAGGCCGAAGTCCATCCCCAGGTCGGCGGTCTCGGACACCAGCATGTTCACGACGGTGGCGATCGCGAGCAGGCCCAGACCCGACTTGCCCAGCGCCTGGAGAGCCACGAACGTGTAGCCGAGCAGGAAGACGTACGTCGCGGCGCCGCCGACGAGGCCGATGCCGGTGCCCTTGGCGATCCGCCGGGCATCGGCGACGTCCCTGTTCGATGTGCCTCCCGTGCTCACCTACTCGCAGCCCGATGGATCGGTCATCAAGTCCTCGCGGCGATGCCGAGCAGCTCGTCCGCGTGGCCGCGAATGCCGTCGGCGAACCGCTCGGGGCGGAAGTCCTCGGCCCGGGCGCGGTTGCGCTCGGCCGGCCAGGGACCGGCCTCCAGCCGCTCGATCGCCTCCACCACCGCGTCCACGGTCTGCTCGGGAAAGAGCAGCCCGGTGTCACCGTCCAGCACCGTCTCCGTGGCGCCGGCGCGGTTGAAGGCAATCACGGGCGCACCGGCCGCCATCGCCTCGACCGGAGAGATGCCGAAATCCTCCTCGCCCGGGAAGAAGAACGCCCGGCAGCGCTCCATCAGGTCGGTCACGACATCGTCGCCCTGCGACCCGCGGAACTCGACCGTAGGGCCGGCGACCTCCCGCAACCGCGCCGCCGACGGGCCGTCGCCGACCACGATCAGCCGCCGGCCGAGCCGGCTGCAGGCCGCCACGGCCAGGTCGACGCGCTTGTAGTCCAGCAGCCGCGAGACCACGAGATAGAAGCCGTCGCGCTCCCGGTCGGGCCGGAACCGGTCGACGGCCACCGGCGGATAGACCACGGGTGCGTCGCGGTGGTAGATCTGCCTGATTCGCTCGGCGGTCGTGCGACTGTTGGCGAGGTACTGCTGCGGCGCCCGGGCCGCCTGACGATCCAGCCGGCGCAGGCGGGCCAGCACGGGCTCGGCCACCATGCGAGCCAGCCGGCGATCGCCGAAGTACTGCCCGGGCCGCCATAGGAAGCGCGGAGGCGTATGGCAGTAGACCAGCACCGGGGCCTTCGCGGCCAGCGCAGCGTGGTGCGCGAAACCGCTGCTGCTGATGATGATCAGGTCGGCCGCCGGCAGCGTCATGCGGCGAAACGCCGCCGGATAGAGTGGCAGCAGCGCCCGGAAGGCCGGCTCCGCGCCCGGCACGCGCTGCAGGAACGTGGTCGTGATCCGGCGGCCGTCGTGCTGGCGGCGGTAGTCATCGGAGATCACCGACGTGGCCAGCATGGCATCCGGATAGATCTCGAGCAGCGCATCGACAACGCGCTCGGCGCCGCCCCGCTGGATCAGGTAGTCGTGGACGATCAGGACGCGCGGCCCGCTCATGCGGTCTCCTCGGCGGAGGCGGCCTGGCGCAGCCGCACGGCCGTCCCGGCCAGCAGGTGAAACGCGTTCAGAGCCACGGCGACCAGCACTCCCGCCAGCGGGTGGCCGGTCAGGGGACCGATCGTGAAGGCGACCGCCTCGGCATCGACGGTCGAGCCCGGCTTCGCCAGCCGGGAGGGCGCCGAGCGCAGCAGCGCCAGCGGGCTCGCGGGCACGCTGACCATCTGCTTCGGCCCCCGATCGGGCCACGCCGAGCCGGTCACGATCACCCCGTAGTGCACGGCCGGATACAGCGCCAGAACAGCCGCCCAGGCGGCGAGGTCGGATGCGTCGGGCGCCGCGGAGTAGGCCAGGGCGGCGGCGCAGCCCCCGAACCTGAGGGTGTCGGCGACCACGTCGAAGAATCCGCCGTAGCGCCCGAACTGCTCCCTCAGGGATGCCAGCTTGCCGTCCATGCAGTCGATCACGAAGCTTGCCTGGAAGAGCAACGCGCCCACAACCAGCCAGCCCACAGCGAACGCCGCCACCGCGCCCGCGGCGACCACCGCCGAGACCAGCGTCAACAAGTTCGGCGTCACCCGCCGGACGGGCGACACCAGCCGCACCAGGGTGCCCGCGATGGGGTCGATGACGACCACCGTCCACCACGCGTCGCGAGCCTTCATGGTCAGTGAAACCATGCGGCCTCCGCCTGCTCCATCACGAAGTCGGGGTCGGCGACCAGGGCCGCCGACAGCCGGCTGTGCCGGTCGGGCCGCACCAGGTGCGCCATGCCGACGGCTTTCAGCGCATCCTCTCTCTCGATCCCCACCGCCGCCGGGGTCAGCGGCGCGCCGATCCGCTCCAGCAGCTCGAGCATGCGTCCGCTGTCAGCATCGAAGAACCTGGCCGCCAGTGTCGCGCCGACGGACACCTGCTCCCCGTGCGACCCGGTGCCCAGGCCGAGCCAGTCGAAGGCGTGGCTGACCAGGTGCTCGGGGCCGCTGCAGGGCCGGCTGGAGCCGGCGATGGTCATAGCCAGGCCGCTCAGCGCCAGGCCGTGCACCAGCACCTCGACGTCCTCGTTGTCGAACGGGCGGTCGGGCGCGTACAGCTCGCGCCGGCCCACCATCAGCTCGGACGCCGAGCGGGCCAGCAGGGCGGCGTAGTCGTCGAAGGCGTCGCCATGGAACTGGCGTGCCCACTCCCAGTCCTTGACGGCGAGGATGTTCGACGCCAGGTCGGCGATACCGCTGACGATGGTCGTCCTGGGCGCGCCCACGATCGCGTGCAGGGGCACCACCAGCGCCGCCGGCGGCCGGGCGCCGAAGCTGCTGGCGCGGGCGTCGCCGGGACCTCGCAGTACCGCCACCGGCGAGCAGATGCCGTCGTGGGAGGCCTGGGTGGGAACCGCGACGAATGGCACGCCCGCGAGGAACGCGGCGTACTTGGCGACGTCGATCGTCCGGCCCCCGCCCACGGCGACCACGGCCTCGGCGCCCTTCTCTTCGACGGTCGCGCGGAGCCGCTCGGCCTCCTCGACTGTGCCGCCGCTGACCGCGACCGGCGTGCAGGCCAGGCGGGGGCCGAGGTCGATCAGCAGCGAGCTCCCCAGCAGCGCCCGTCCCTGCTGGCCGAATGCGATCAGCGGACGGGCGACCTCCAGCTGGCCGAGGGTGTCGACCAGCGCCCGGGCGGCGTCGCGGTCGGAACGCCCGAACACGATCGCGCTCGGGATCTCCGCGGCCCGCGCCGGCACGCGCCCTCCGCTCACGCCGCCACCGCCTGCCGCCGCGACACCGCGTCGATCCAGGCGTCAAAGCGGCTGACATAGCCGGCGGTCGAGAACCGCTCACGGGCGTCATGGAGGGCCGCCTCCCGGAACGCAATCCGCTCCCCGGGCTCAGCCAGCCTCGCAATCGCCGCGGCCGCCAGGTCGGGGCGGCCGGCGTCGACCAGCAGGCCGTCGCTGCCGTCGACCACGATCTCGGGAATGCCGCCCAGACGGGTCGCCACCGCCGGCAGCCCCTGGGCCAGCGACTCGAGCAGCACCGTCGGCAGCGGGTCGGGCTCCACCGGCAGGTGCACCAGCACGTGGGACGAGCGCAGGAAGGGCACCGGATCGGAATGACCATGCCAGTGGACGACGCCGTCGAGGCCCAGCCGGGAGGCCTGTGCGCGCAGCTCCTGCGCGTAGCCGATGTCGCCGAAGATCGGGGCGCCCAACACGTCGAGCCGCACCTCCAGCCCGCGGTCGCGGACGATCGCCGCCGCGGTGAGCACGTCGTGGACGCCCTTCCAGCGGGCGAGCTGGCTGATCACCAGCAGCCGCAAGGGCGGCCCGTCCTCCGTGTCGGACAGCGTCTCGGGGATGTCGACCCCGTTGGGAAAGTTGGTCACCCGGGGCACGCCGATCGCCCTGGCGGCCTCCGCGGACGCCTTCGAGACACAGGCGGTCGACACCGCCAGGTGCGCGCCGGCGCGCAGCAACCGCCGGGCGGTGGAGCTGGTTGTGGCCGGTGCCATCACATCGTGAAGGCGGATCCCCACCGGGCGGCGGGCCAGCCTGGCGATGGCCGGCACGACAACGTGGGCCTTCATGCTGTTGGTGATCACGACTCGCTCCCCCGAGGCGCGGATCGCCGACAGGATCCGCCGCATCCCGGTGACGGTGGCGAGCGCACCACGCGCGGCGGCCGCCCGGCCGAGTGCGCGGGTGGTGCCCGCGGCCGCGTCCAGCACATCGAGCGCGATGACGTCGGCGCCCATCGACCGGAAATACTCGGGGCACTCGCCGCTGGTCAGCACCAGGACGTGATGCGAGCCCTCGGATGCCGCCAGATAGCGCCCCAGCACCACCTCCGCCCCGCCCACGGCCGGCGAGTGCGTCACGAACAGCGCCATCAGAGCCCGGCCTCGCCGCCGGCTTCCATTCGGCGCACCCGCCTGGCCTGCTTGCGGCGGGCGATCGGCTTCAGGAACCGGTGGGCCTGTTGGCGCGACCATCGGCGGCCGCTCCGCCAGGTCATGAAGCTCTTGCCGCGCAGATGCGCCTCGATCCGCACCGGCAGGCTGCCGCCGTCGGTGGAGAGGCCGTAGCCGCGGGCCACCAGCTCGTCGCCGGCCACGGCCTCGAACTCCGCCACCTGCCGGCGCGTCAGCTCGGTCTCCCACGTGCGCGCACGGCCGGCCACCGGCTCCGCGGCGCGCCGGAAGAGATCCGAGCTCGAGCTGACCACATGATCTCGTTGGTGCACCATCTCGGGCCTGAACTCGACGCCGACCACGTCGCACAGCCGGCCCACGGTGGTCTCGGGGTCGTCCACGAGATCCTCGTAGCGGATCTCGACAAACCGGTCGCCGAGCAGCGGGGCGGCGGCCTCCGCGGCCCGCAGCGAGGCCTTCCACCAGGCGGCAGCGGCGGGGGCCGAGCCGGCCACCCAGTTCTGGCCCTTGCTGCGCAGGTCGAGGTGTGAGCAGGCGACGTCGCGGCCGTCGCGCAGCAGGTGCACGACCCGCATGTTCGGGTACAGCTGATTCAGCTGAGGCAGGAAGAAGACGTAGCTGGGGGTCTTGTCTCCCCAGCGATCCTTGCGCTCGTTGCGGGCGAACGCCCGGTAGGCGCAGGCGACGGCATCGTTGAAGTCCTGCGGCCGCGCGAGCTCGACCTCCTGCCACACCTGGGCGGCGGGCAGTCGCCATTCGCGGAAGTGGGCGTCGCTGAGCAGGTCGGAGATCGCCTCGCGGGTGTCCTGCTCGGCCCAGCGGCCGAACCGGCGCCGGTACCGATGGTAGAGGTACGTGAGGAAGTGCGATTCCGGCGGGATCGCGATCTCATCCCCTGCCGCAAGGATTGAGCGGAGGAGCGTCGTGCCGGAGCGAGGGGCACCGACGATGAAAAGAGGTGGCTGATGATCCTGCACGGGAATTGCGGTGCCGGCCGCGCGTCCATTCCCGGAAGCACGCCGCGTCATCGGCCCAACACCAGACTCATTATCCATGTGGTTTTCTCGACTGTCGACCGCTTCACGAGGGCATCATGCACGTCCGAGCCGCTCCAACTCGCCAGCCGAAAGCGGCCGCCACCCTCCCGAGGGCAGTTCGCCCAGCTCGACGCCGCCGTAGGCGCTGCGATGCAGCGACCTTACGGGATGGCCGACCGCCTCCAGCATCCGCCGCACCTGGCGGTTGCGGCCCTCGTGGATGACGAGCTCGATCGTCGACGGTCCCAGCCGCCGCACACCGGCCTGCGCAGTCGGGCCGTCCTCGAGCTCCACGCCCTCGGCCAGCCGGTGCAGGGCGGCGGTCGACGGGTCGCCCTCGACCTCCGCCACGTAGGTCTTGGCCACCCCGTGGCGAGGGTGCATCAGCCGGTTCGCCAGCTCGCCGTCGTTGGTGAGGATGAGCAGGCCGGTGGTGTCGCGGTCCAGCCGGCCGACCGGGAACACCCGCTCGGGGACGTCGATCAGATCCAGCACCGTCCGCCGGCCGCCGGGGTCGCTGGCCGTCGTGATCACCCCGGCCGGCTTGTGCAGCACAAGGTGGACAGGCGCCTGCGCGGTCAGCGCGCGGCCGTCGACGCGCACCTCGTCGTCCTCGTCAACCTGGGTGCCGACCGCAGCCACCCTGCCGTTGACCGTGACCCGGCCGGCGGCGATCAGGTCGTCCGCGGCTCGCCGCGATGCCACACCGGCCCGGGCCAGCAGCCGGTTAAGCCTGACCGGCACGCTGGTCGGCGACCAGGTGCAGGCGGGCGCGCAGCGCCTGGTGATCCGCCTCGTTGAGCTCGAACTCGGCCAGCGCGGGCAGGCTCTCGTCGCCCTCGAGGCCGAAGGTGCGCCGGAAGCTGGTGGTGGTCGCGTAGGTGACCGGCTGCCCCGGGCTGTCCGCCCGGCCGGCCTCCTCGATCAGGCCGCGGTCGATCAGCCCGCCGACCGCCGAGTCGGAGGCGACGCCGCGGATCCGGGCGATCTCGGGGCGCGACACAGGCCCCAGGTAGGCGACGATGGCCAGCGTCTCGAGCGCGGCCTGGCTGAGCCCGCGGGACGGCGGTCGGTCGACCAGCCGGGCGCAGACCTCGGCGACGTCGGCCGCCGCCCGGAATCCATGCCCGCCGGCGACGCGCTCGAGCACGATGCCCGACCGCGGTTCGCAGTAGCGGTCGCCGAGCGCGTCCAGGGCCCGCTCGATCCGCTCCGGAGGAGCGTCGCACAGCTCGGCCAGGTCGCGAACCGACAGCGGCTCGGAAGCGATGAACAGCAGCGCCTCGACGGCGCGGGTCAGCTCGCTCATGCGATCGCCCGCTCGGCGGCCGCCGCGCCGGCGGAGACCACCCTGATCGGGGCGAACACCTCCTGCTGCTCGCTCATCACCTCGCCGCGCTTGACCATCTCCAGCAGCGCCAGGAACGCGGCGGCCTGTGACAGCCGGTCGAGGCCGGCCACCGCCTCGTCGAACTGGAACGCCCGCCGCTCGCGAAGGATGGTGCGGAAGTGGTCGAGGAAGCGGCCCACCGGCACCAGCGGCCGGCGTACCGACGACACGTCGATCGGCGGCGGCGGCTCGAGCAGGCGGTCGATGCAGGCCGCCAGCCGCCACGGATCCTCGCTGAACTCGACCACCGGCGGCTGCGGCCGGGGAGCCAGCGGCGCCAGCGTGTCGCGGAAGATCCGCGGCTCCCGCTCGGCCCGGTCGCGCAGCCAGCGGGCCGCGCCCTGGAACCGGCGGAACTCGATCAGTCGGGCCATCAACTCGGCCTCCGCCTGCTCCGGCGACAGCTCGTCCTCCTCGTCCAGCTCGCCGGGGAACAGCAGCCGCACCTTGATCTCGAGCAGCGCGGCGATCAGCACCAGGAACTCGCTGGCCGACTCGAGGTCGAGATCACCGCGGTCGTACGCCCGCTCGACGTAGGCGGCGATGATCTCGGCGATCGGCACCTCGGCCAGCTCGACCTCCTCGCGCAGGATCAGCGCCAGCAGCAGGTCGAATGGCCCCTGGAACACGTCCAGGTCGAGCTCGAGGTCCTCGAGGATCATTCGCGGGATTCTATGTGCCGAGGCGGACGTCCGGGAGAACCGGTCAAGAACCCACCGCCGCGCATCACCAATCAGCGCCCCCTTCGCCACACCTCCGCGCCAAACCCGCTCCAACCGCCGTATTCGAACCGGGTACCGAACCAGGTTCCCCGGCCCCGCCGCAGGCGGCGGTTTGGCTCCACAGGCCGCCCCGGGGCGGGGGGAACCGGGTACCGAACCCGGTTCGGTACCGGGTTCGGTACCCGGTTCGAGGGCCGGGTTGGGCGGCGGTGACCGGCGACCGTGCCCTAGGATGGCGCGCGTGCCAGGGCAGCCCGTCGACGCAGCCGATCCGGCCGCTCCGAGGGCGGGCCGCGACGCGCGGCCGGGCGGCGTGCCGGTGCCGGTGATCATGACCGTCACGGTGCTGGCGGCGGGAGCCGGATACCCGGTGACCGATGCCGCGCTGCGGTCGGGCTCGCCGGCGTTCATCGCCACCGCGCGGGCGTTGCTCGCCGGGGCCGTGGTGGTGGCCGGACTGCTGGTGCTGCGGCGGCCGCTCCCCCGCACCCGCCGCGACTGGGCGCTGGGCCTGGCGATCGGCACCGGAAATGTGACGTTGGTGCTGGCCGGCATCTCCGAGGGCACCGACCTGGCCGGCCCTGCCATCACGTCGGTACTCCTGAACAGCGCGCCCTTCGTCGCCGCGCTGTTCGCCCGCGTGTTCCTGGGCGAGCGGGTGAGCCCGCTGCGGGCCGCCGGCATCGCCATCGGCTTCGTGGGCATCGTGGTGATCGTCGTCGGCGCGAACAACTCGGGGGGCGGCTCCAATGTCGTGCTCGGCGTCGCCTTCTGCATGATGGGCGCCGTCGGCTGGGCTGCCGCCGGCGTGGCCATGCGCTACCTCAGCATCCGCCAGCCGGACTTCGACGTGGGCAGGGCGATGGCCGCCCAGTTCATCGCTGGCGGGATGCTGCTGGTGCCCTACCTGCTCCTGTCAGAGGGGCCCTGGTCGACCAACTGGACGTCGGCCAGTTTCCTGAGCAGCCTGACGTTCCTGGTCGTCGGCGCCCAGGTCATCACCTACGTCGGCTTCTACGTGGCGCTGACCCGCTGGACGAGCGCCCGCGTCTTCGCCTGG
>Ga0070684_100000549_pt1 | contig 25843 bp, 32 predicted proteins | sample KBSC723LmetaG_FD_65653 | JGI IMG/M metagenome (GOLD analysis project Ga0070684, IMG submission 65653) | Corn rhizosphere microbial communities from Kellogg Biological Station, Michigan, USA - KBS C7.2-3L metaG | ecosystem: Host-associated > Plants > Roots > Rhizosphere ...
GCCATTGACCGATCGGTCGGGGGTCGCCTCAAGCGCCTCCCGCTCCAGCATCACCACCCGGGCCGCGTCCAGCAGCTTCAGCTCGGCCTCGGTCGGCGGGGGCAGCTCGCTCTGGGTGCCCTGCTCCAGCGACCCCGCCTCGACCCGAGGGGCCACGCCCCACACCCGCTCGGCCAGCCAGGTCGCCGCCGCCACCCGCTGCTGCGACGTCGGCCGCACGGGCACCGTGCCCACTTCCTTAGGGTGCAGCTCGGGCCACCGGAACCGGGCCCCCCGCAGCACGGCGAGCATGAACTCGACCAGCTCCTCGCCGTTCCGGGTGCGGTCGAGGATGAGCTGCCGCCCCTCCAGCGCGTGCAGCCAGTCGTAGGCGGCGCGCTGGGCTCTAACGTTTCCCCGGGTCTGCATCAACCGTCTTTCGGCACCGCTTGCAGTCCCGAGCGTGTGGAGCCCGCCCCACCTCTGGGATCCACGGTTCGCGCCAGTGGCACCCGATGTCGCTCCCGCACACCGAGCCGTACCCCTTGTACTCGGGGCCGTAATAGTGCCACGTCCCGCTGGTGTTCAATCGCCACCCTGTTTTCGTATCTGTGACCATCTGTGACACCCCCTCCCCAGATCAAGTGTCACGGTTTGTAACAGATAGACGCGAGCTGTACCAGATCAAATGTCACGGATTCGCTGTCACAGCACCACCTCTCGCGTGTGCGCGCATACGCAAGAGGTGGTGCTGTTACCGTGACACTGTGACATTTGATCTGGTAGCGGGCAGAACGAACCGTGACAAACCGTGACATTTGATCTGGGGCTCGAGTGTCACAGATACGCTGAGAGGGCGGTGTCAAGTCACACCGCCCCCCCTCGCCATACGCCAGAAACGCCTGCCCTACCACGGCTGCACCCATGATACGCCGCTGTAGCCGCGGCGTGGGGCCCCGCGCACCGAGCCCGTCGTCTTGGTCAGCGCGCCCCCGCTGCCCGTCCCGCCGGTGCGCTGCTGCGTCGACACCGCGTTGGGGAACCGCTCGCTCATCGCTCTGGCGATCGCGCGCCAGGTGACGTGCCCGGGCATCCGTCGGCGCTCCTGGCGGTTCTTCCACCGGATGCTGACGTCCGAGGTGGCGACGAACCCGCCCAGCGGGTCGGTCTTGATCTGTGTCGCCAGCCACGCGCCGAAGTCGTCGGTGGCCTCGATGAACTCCTCGATCGCCTCGTCCATGCTCGGGGTGGACGTCGGGGCCCCGCCGGACAGGAAGTGCAGCATCTGCGGGATCACCCGATTCAACAACCCGCTCTGCTCGGCGGGGTCGCGCAGCTCGGCCAGCAGCTCGGGGCGCGGCCGGTACAGGGGCGTACCCGGGTCGAACGTCTGGGTAAAGGGGATGATGTACCAGCGCCGGATGTACCCCCGAGAGCTGTCGGCGCTCTCGGGCAGATTGTTCGCGCTGAACAGCAGGCGGCAGTAGGGGGTGAAGTCGAACGCCGGCTGGTTTTTGCGCTGGGCCCTGATCGTCTCCTGGCTCACGATGATCTTGAAGTCGCCGCTGTCCTCAAGGCGACGGCTGGGCAGGTCGGCGCACAGGTTGAGCAGCTTGCCGCGCAGGTCTGCGGTGGCGAAGCGATCGTCCCCGATGCGCTGCAGGCTGACCGCCGAGGTGTTGTGCGCGCCGATGAAGGTCTGGGCGATGTCGAGGTAGACCCCCTTGCCGTTGGCCCCCTCACCGAACAACAGCACGGCCTTGTCGATGCCGTGCACCGGGCAGGCGCACAGGGCCATGATCTGGTACGGCACGCCGGCGTCGTAGGCGTCTTTGGGGAACACCTGGGCCATGAAGCGGTCGATCGCCGGGCAGTCTGCCGTAGGGTCGTAGATCACCGGCAGCTTGAGCGTCGTGCGTACCGCCGGGTCGTGATCCCGCAGCACCATCGTCCGCAGGTCGAGCAGCCCATTCTCCACGTTCAGCAGCCAGGGGTCAGGGCGTTCTTCCAGGTCGTCAGCGCCGACCAGCAGTCGGTGCAGCACCTCGTCCTCGATCCCTTTGTTCAGGTACTCGTCGCCGTACCCCAGCACCTCGACCGAGATGCGCTCACGCAGGAACAGTTCCGTCCCCCGGCTGTGGTAGACGCCGCCGGCGTAGTGGTAGAGCTGCTGCCCCTCGTCCCGGGCGACGGGCACCTTCGAGTGCAGGGCGTTCGCCACCCGCAGAGCGATCTGGTTCGGGGTCAACTGCTGCTGCTTTGTCACCGTCGCCGCCTGCTGCGCCGCCTGGTGCGCTGTGGTGATGACAGGCGCAGTCGGGGCCTGGTTTGTGCCCTTAGCGCTCGCTGCGGGCGTCGTAGAGGGCGTGGAGCCTCCTCCAGTCGGTGGGGTCGACGTTGACCCGTTGCCGGCCTTCACGACGCCCGCCCACGCATCCCCGCCGGATGCGTAGGGGTCGATGCCCAGGAACCGCTGCAGCCGGGTAACGACGTCCGCGCCGGCGTTGCTGACCAGCGTCGACCACCCACCCAGTTTCTCCCCGCGTGCCAACCGATCGGCCGTCGTCCGCGCATTGGTGACCCTCGCGTCCGCTTCCTCGTCCCCCGCCGCCACGGCGACGGCGTAGACAAACCTCTCGACGCGCGGGAGGGCCCAGCCGGCGCGCAAGAGGGCGGCGCTCAGGGCGAGCGTCGAGTAGTGGCGCAACCTGAGCTGCTGCCACTGCGGGTACACCCCCAGGAGGAGCGCGCCCGCCGCCACCTCCCGCGTTGCATCGAGCAGGGTACTCCACCGCACGGCCGGCGGCCGGGAGTGAGGTGGCACCATCACCCACGCATACGTCGACCCGTCCGGGTGGGTGGAGGGCGGAAACACGGTGTAGGCCCCCGTCCAGCGCAGGCTGCACTGCCCGGTCAGGGTGACCGTGCCGTTGCCCAGCGGGCCGTCAGGGCAGACGTACAGCCGGTGGGTGGGATCCTTCGCCGTCGCCCGCCCGAACGCGAGCGCGGTGGGGGGCAGCAGCACCGAGGCCAGCGTGCGCGCCGCGTCGCTGTCCAGGTCGACGTCGGCCAGGTAACCGCTGCGCTCCCCCAGCCGGACGGCGAGGTTCCAGTCCCCGCCGGCGCGCACCGCGCGCAGCATCGGGGCCACGTCGTCCGGGGCGGTCGGCCAGCCCTGATCCGTGAACTTCTTCTGCCCCGGCGGGATCAGCATCTGCGACCAGCCCAACGCGGCGTAGTGCTGGATGTACCCCTCTAGATCCACCATGGCCCCTCCTGAAACCGAGAGCGGCCCCCCAATCTGGGGGGCCGCAGCGTATGGCGAGTGGGGCTGAGGCTACCCCTTGGGGGCAGCCAGCAGCTTGGTGATCGTCGTCTCCAGCGCCTTCGCCAGCAGCGCCTCGTCCGCCTTGCCCCCGCCGGCCGTGGCGAGCTGGCGCAGGAACGCCTTCCCGCTGTTGGCGTCGAGCCCGGTGTCCGGCCCGCAGTAGACGGTCGACAGGTGGCAGCCCTTGCCCGCCATCGCCCGCCCGGCCTCGACCGCCGCTTCGGGGCTGTCCGGCAGCCCGTCGCTGACCACCACGATCTGGACGCGCTCCAGGCCCGGGCCCAGCAGCTCGGCGGCGTAGTCCAGCGCGCCGCGCAGGTTCGTGCCCCCGTCCGGCTCCCCCAGCGAGCCGTCCCGGCGCAGCCGGGCGTCGTAGTTGAACTCGACCACGGCGATCTGGCCGGGCATCCGCTTCTGCAGCTTCGCCAGCTCCATGCGGGCGATGTCCACCCGCCTATGCCCATCCCCCGCGTCCCGAGTAGCCATGCTCCCCGAGATGTCCACCACCACCAGCGCCTTGACCTGCAGCCAGCTCTTGGCGAGCCCGGCCCCGGTGCGCTTCTGGTAGTCGGCCATCGAGCCTTCGATCGATCCGCCGTTCGTCGTCGCGAGTGCGCCCATCGTGGTGTTCCTCTCGGTTGGTGGTGGTCGGGGAGGTGAACCCCCGACCTATCTATCGTATCAGACTGTGGTAGCTATTACAAGGGTTTGGCGGGGGAAAGTCTGACCAATCGGTCACACCTCCAGCCAGTAGGGGATCGGGGTGCGCTCGCCCTTGGGGATGCGGGCTGCCAGCACCCGGCCGAAGTCGTCGCTGATTTCCTCGGCGCGCACGATCTTGCTGACCAGGAACTGGCGGTCGCCCAGCAGGGGCGCGCCCTCGACCAGAAACCACCCGGTGCGCCCCGTCGCCGGCGGCTGGTAGGTGTAGCTGATCCGCCCGGCCTGGGCGTACTCGTGCAGCTTGGCCTGCCGATCCTTCTCGGCCTCGGCTGCGCCGGTGATGGAGATGTGCCGGCCGAACGGATCGAGCAGCAGCTCGCCCGCCTCCTGCACCCGCAGGAAGTGTTCGTGCGCTTCCTTCGTCCCGCCGTGGCGGTCGGGGTGCGCCAGCGCCTTCGCCTTGCGCGCGGCGGCCTTGATGTCCCCCTCGCCATACGCTACGGCCCGCGTGCGGTCGAGCCCGATCAGGGCCCACTCGTCGTCCACGGCCAGATCCGCGAACAGGTCGGCCAGCCCGCCCTCGAAGTACGAGCGCAGCACGCCGACCGGGAACACCAGCCCCCAACGCCCCTGGCCCCGCTCGTCCTCGACGTAGCCGGTGGCGGTGTACGAGTTGTCCGCCCGCCACTTGGCGCTGCCGATGTACAGCACCCGCACCAGGCGCACCTGCTTGATCGAGGCGGCCGCCCCCAGCGGGGGAACCGCCGGCGTCACCCCCAGGTGCCGGGTGCACAGGTTGACCACCGTGGTGGCGACGCTGGGGTCGATCAGCCACCGCTTGCTGGCCGGATCCCACGCCCGCAGATGGGGCGCGACGTCCGCCTTCAGGTCGGCCTGCAGGGCCGGGTCGTAGCTGCTGGTGAACCACAGGGAGCCGTTGCCGGCGTCGGTGAGCGTGGCGACGGCCATTAGCGGGCCCCCTTCAGCGCAGCGCGGGCCCGGGAGAGGTGCGCCTCCAGCTCGGCCCGGTAGCGGTCGGTCGGGTTCGCCTCAAGCTGCCCCTCCATGAAGCGGATCAGCTTGCGGATACGGCGGGGGGAGAGCGCGGAGTAGGTTTCCAGGTCGGCCATTGCGGGTTCCTCTCGGCGGGTGGTGTACATCTATTCTATCAGATGGTAGCCACCATTACAAGTGGGGCCCGCCGGGAAGAACGAGTGCACTTAGTGCACTTAGCCGAAGCAGCCCGACCAGCCCGGGCAGCGTTCGTTGCAGCGGAACGAGTGGGAGTTGGGGACGAACGTGCCCGCCTCGATCTGCCGCCACGACCGGCGCAGCAGGTCGAGGGTCAGCAGGATGTCGCGCTCGTCCAGCAGCGGATCCAGCTTCTGCACCCGGCAGCCCTCGGGGGTGAGGCCGGGCAGGAACACCCAGTACGCGCTCCGCAGCGAGGCGATCGGGGTGCCCGCCTGCCAGAGCGCGGCGAGGTAGATGCGCGCCTGCAGCTCCTTGCGCTCCCGCCCCCGGGCCCACGCCCGGCGGGCGGTCTTGAAGTCGATCACGACCGTGGTGCCGCCCGGGCCCTCGGCCAGACAGTCGATCCACCCGATCACGGGCACGCTCACCCCGGGCACGTTCACCTGGACGTGCACCTGGAGGCCGGGCGCGTCCGGGTTGTCCGGGTGCGGGGCCGGCTTGATCGAGCGCAGGGCGGCGAGCGTCGCCGGCGACGTGGCGAGGTGCAGCCCGTCCTCGAACGCCGACGTCTCGCCCCGCGTCCCCCAGTCGATCGGCCCCGCCGGGTCGGGCCGGGCGAGCTGGGCGTCCCACTCGGTGCCGAACCGCAGCCCCATCTGCTCGCCGGTGACCCAGACCCCCGCCCACTTCTGGCGCAGGAACCACTCGCAGGTCGCGTCGAACGCGCTGCCCAGCACCAGCGCGTCCGAGCGTCGCTCCTGCACCCCTTTCTTGTACTTCAGCTCCCAGAGCCGGCCGCAGTCAGTGAGCAGACCGACGCTGCTGGGCGAGAGGTGGTCGGGCGGGTACGCTCGCTTCTCGTTTGACCGATCGGTCATCGCCTAAGTCCATCCCCATCTGCACGCTACCCCTAGCGTGGCGTGCCTTCTCCTGGTCGAGCAGTCGCTGCTTCTCGGTGTCAACGTGCCAGACCTGCCAGCCCCGGTCGAGGCACATCTGCGCGCACTCCAGCCACAGGCGGCCCAGCATCCAGTTCGCCAGGGGCGGGGTCGAGCGCACCACCCCGTCGCTCACGATCACGGCGGTGTAGAAGGGGTACTGGCCGTTGTGGCCCATGACGCCCCACAGCTCCTCATTCGGCCACCTCTGGGGGAGCTTCCGGGGCCCCTGCACCTTTGTCCTCACTCCCATCTAGCTCCTCGATCGTGCACCCCGGGCGCTGCAGCAGCCGCCGGCGCAGCACCTTCCAGTTGAACCGCAGCCACGGCTCGCGGTCGGCCCCCACCACCCGCCCGTCCGCGCTCACCACCACGTAGGCCACCGACCCGCCCTGCGTCACGCGGTAGCGCCGGAACCCCGCCGCGAACGCCGGCCCGCCGTCCCCGATCATCATCCCCCCGCCTCACTCCATCCCCACCCCCTCGTCATACGCCAGAGACGCAAAGTGGCTCAGGTTCCCCTGAGCCACCAAAGCGTCAGCGCCACTCCCGCCAGGAACCCCGCCAGCCAGTCAACCCACCGGGGTCGCGGCGTCATCTCGCAGTCGCTCTGCCACCGCACGCAGCTCGTCGTCCGTTGCTGGCAGATTGCCCCCGTTGGCGGCCAGGATCTGCTCGGCACTGTACCGCTCCAGCAAACCCTGGATGGTCACCTCGGCAGAGCCATCGGCGTATGGCGAGGGGGTGTAGATGGCGTCGGTAGCTTCGACGTCGGGTACGGGGGGCGGGAGGGTGCCGGCGATGCCGAACTCCTCGGGGTCGTAGACCGCGCCCCCGAACACGCTCGGGGTGTACCACCGCGCGCCGTTGGTCAGGGCCCGGGCCAGCAGCATATTGCGGTCGTACTTGCCCCACGCGCCGGCGCGCCCGCCGATCAGCCCCGCCTTGGCCGCGTCGGCCATGGTGAAGGTCGAGGTGCCTAGCTTGCGCCGGGTCATGTCCAGCGGCCCGCTCTGCTCGTAGAAGTCGATCGACACGCTGGTGTCGGCCAGCTCGGTCACCTGGTAGCTGTAGCGCCCCGACTTCTGGATCAGGGAGCCCACCAGCGAGGCCCCGAGGGTGGGCTTGCCCATGGCGATGATGATGTTGCTGAGGGCGGTCGTCGGGCCCACGCCCAGCTCGCGCCCCATCAGGATGACCGCCAGCGCCTGCTCGACCGAGCCCGTTTTCCACAACCTCGACTTGTGCAGATCGCCGGCGAGGGACTTCAACTGCTCCAGCTCGTTCACGTCTCGGGTTCCTCTAACGGGATCAGGACTTCCTGACCTTTCAGTCCCAGCGCCTTGCGCGCCAGCTCGCGCGTGCCGGGGCCCACCCCCACCACGCTCTTCTTGTACTTGCCCCGTTCGGGGCGTTCGGTCAGGGCGTACAGGGCCCACGCCGCCGAGCCGCACGCGCGCAGCAGGGCCCGGGCCCGCTCGGCCCCCACGCCGGGGACGGACGTCAGGATCCGGGTGGCGTCGTCCATCGGCACGGCGTCGCGCCGGGCGACGGGCACGCTGCCCCTTGTGCGGGCACACAACCGCAGAACGGCAGGCGCGTAGTCGTCCGCGCCGGCGGCGAACACCACGGTGACGCCCAGCTCCTGCACCGTCGCCAGCACCCCCTGCAGCGACGCCCAGCTCCAGCCCGTCTCGACCACGGTGCGCCCCCGCTTGGGTTCGTACATGGTCTGCCCGTGCCGCCCGGGGTACATCGGCTCGGTGACCACGACGTAGCTCCAGGGGGTGCGCTCGCGCATCTCCGAGGCTTGAGCCAGGATCCGCCCGTCGCGCACGGACGACAGCAGGTCGCCGGCGGACTTGCGCTCGACCAGCAGCACCTCGCCGTCACTGGTGAGCGCCATCAGGTCGCCCACAGGCAGAGGGGCCACCGTGACGGTGGCCCCCCCGAAGTCGAGCGCGCGTACCCAGGCCGGCTCGGTCACGTCGATCTGGACGAGCTGGGCGCTGTTGCGGGGCACATCAGAAGGGGGGTTCAGCATCGCCGTCCAGCGCCTCGGCAGCCTCACCGGCCTCGCCGGTGACGCCCAGCAGCTTCTGCACCTCGGGCGAGCTGGCGTCGAAGTGCTGCGCTAGCAGCTTGTTCTGCGCCAGCGCCTGCAGGAACCGCTCCGGGTCGCCCCCACAGGTCTTGAGCAGCCCGGGCAGGAAGTGGGCGGCCGTGTCCCGCGCCATCGTGGGGGCCGCCCCGTTCTTGGGCGCGGGCACGGGCGTCGACGTCACCGGCCCGGCTGTGGGAACCCCCCAGTCGCCGGCGTGCGCCGCCGTCTGCTTGGCCCCGCCGCCCCCGCCGTAGCGGGCATCCGACGCCTCACGGCAGGTCTGCTCGTCGGGGAACACCTCGCGCACCACGGCCGCCGAGCGCGTGCGCGGGGCCCCGGTGGTGCGGTCGGTGAAGGTGCCCAGGCGGGGATCCTCGACCAGATCCACCCGGATGTACTGGCCCATCAGCTCGGGCACGCGCACGCCCAGCCCCTGCGCGCTCTGCTTGAACAGGTCGGCCTCGGGGGAGTTGGAGAGGAACTCCCGCTCGAAGTTGCGGGTGGCCCGCTCACTCACCGGCTCGACCGTGATGCGGATCGCCAGCCGCTCCAGGTCGGGGTCGTCCATGTCCGGGTCGAAGTCGCGCTTGCCCATCGGCGCGCCCTTCTCCAGCACCACCTTGCGGCCGTTCAGCTCCAGCTTGCCGTAGAAGCTCATCGGCCGGCTCGCGCGCCGCTCGGCCTCGCGCTTCTCGGCCTCGTCCCACATCGTCCCAATGTCGCTCATCGGTAATCCTCTGCTCAAAGTCGGCTCACGTTGCTCGCTGCTCACGTTTCCACGTTACCCGTCGCGCACCTCCACGTAGACGGTAGCATAGTTGACACTGACGAAGCAAGCGGCTAAGCTTACAGGTGTGAGGAGGATCACATGAGCGCAACCATCACCGAGCCCACCGAGGGCGAGGTCAAGGCCCAGGCCGCCGGCGACGCGCGGTGGGGCCGCATCCGCCACGCCCTCAAGGTCAACACGTCCCTGCGGATCAACCCCGATGTCTTTGCCGACGCGAAAGAGTGGGCCGACCAGGAGGGCCTCTCGCTGAACCAGTATTTCGAGGAGGCGATTCGCGCCCGCAACGCGGCCAACAAGGTCAACCCGCCCGCGCCGGCGCGGCCCACCCAGCCGATCGCCAGGCGCTAGCCAGGGCGCTAAACTTCAGACGCCCCGTCTCGGGGGCTTCTCTCGGTGGCAGAACGACCCTGACCGATCGGTCAGGGTCGTTCTGTGTGTGAGAGGAAGGGGAAAGGAAGGTGTCCACCCCTGGTCACCCCCTCGTCATACGCTCTTCACCAACCGGGCCACGATCGTCCACAGCGCCCAGATCAGCGCGAACCAGACGGCGTAGCCGAGGGCGAGCCATAGCTCGTCGTCGCGCGGCCGGCGCATCTCAGCCGGGGAGCGCGAGGCGCTGGATGGCGAACCCCAGACAGAGGAAGAACACCGCGCCGGCGAGCAGGTTGTAGCGGGGCGGCGCTGGGGGCACGTAGGCGGCGGCGATCGCGGCCAGCACGGCGGCCACCACGAAGCAGACGGTCACCAGCGTTCCCACATCCCTCTCCTCACCCGGCCTGCGTCACCACCAGCGACACGACGAACAGCACCAGCCACAGGCAGACCATGCGGGTGTCGTCGTCGTCCCAACGCTCAATGGCGGAAGTTGTCCCGTTCGAGCTGCCGGGGATCTTCTGCTGCCCAGATAACCGCCACCAGGAAGGCGAACCAGGCGACCCCGATCACCACCGCCGGCACCACGATCACCAGCAACCAGGGGTTCACCGCCACTTCCTCACGAACCACTCCATCTCCCGCTCCCACTCCCACCGCACCCGGAGCCACAGCAGGAAAGCACCCACCAGCACGCCCAGCCCGAACGCGAGAGGCAGGGTCATAGCTACAATGACGCCCCCGCACTGCTTGTAACAGCCGGGGGCACGACACCCAAGGGAGAGCTTGGATGCCCGACGATCCTATCAAGCGCCGCGCTTACGTAGCGGTACGGCTTGCCGTCGCGGCGGGCGCGTTGCCCCGTCCTGATACGCTCCCCTGCGCCGACTGCGATCGGCCAGCGGTCGAATACGACCACCACAACGGGTACGACCTCGCACACTGCCTCGACGTGCTGGCGCTCTGTCGTCGCTGCCACATGAAGCGCGGTGTCTCCCGTGGAGAGCGCAAGCCCCCGCCCAAGCGCACGCACCTCGTCTCGATGTGCGTCGTCTGTGAGGCAGCCCCACCGCACGCCAAAGGACGGTGCAACGCCTGCTACCAGTATTGGAGGACAAACCATGTCGAGCGGCCTACCCGGTTATGGACGACTGCCCGTCGCTGAGGCGATAGAAGAGGCAGCCGTAGTCGTATTCCTGCCAAACCCCAGCCTGATCCCCTGACCCATAAGCACGCTCCCCGGTACGGGGGCGGCCCAGGTACGTGCCTTTTCGCAGGAAATCTACCCACGCCTGGGCCGTCCCAGAATCCGGGTTGTATTCGATCCCCGCCCACTCGTAGAGGGTGGAGAGTATCCAGCCTTTAACCTGCCAGTCCTCTAATAGCATCACCGTCTCCGGGGGGATGGGTTGCTGTCCCTCAGCCAGTACCAATGCGCTGGCGGCGCTCCACCAGGCGGATGGGTCGTAATACTGGGCTTCGACTTGCGCCCTGCTCCAGCCATAGGGCCAGGTATACCAACCGTCACGGGGCGCGCTGGTGAGCAATTCGGTGTGTCCATGCGCGCAGTCCCAGCCGCCACTGCGACCACACAGACCTATGGGGTCACCGGGATTCAGACGTTGACCGACCCCGCACACGATGTCGAGCAAATGATCGGTATGCCACCAGGTCGGGCCCGGCAGACAGGCATCGTCCAGCTCGACCCAGACGTGGTTCCCTTCCCCGAGGCTGGAACCGTTCCAAAAAAGCGTCGCGCGCACGATTCCGGCTAACGGGGCCACGATGGCAGCCCCTTCGTCGTCATTACAAGATTGGCCGCTGTTCAAATCCAGGCCGGGATGGAGCGTCTGGGGTACTCCGTTCACGTAATCCGTGCCGCTCAACCATCCGTAGCCCCCCATCAAAATATTGTTGGGGTTCAAACCCTGGAGGGGGGCGAACAGGCGATTGTTCACGGTGACGAACCCGGCCCCGCCGCCCGCCTGCCGGCGGGAACCGGCCGGGCGCAGGGGCTGATCCATCCCCTTGGGGGGCGGGACGTGGTGGTGGATCGCCCACACGTTTAAGCCCCCGTCGTCGCTCAATGGCGTCTCCTCCACAACCCGATCGGGTCGAGCCCCAGCAGGTAGAACAGCATCACCCCGCCCAGCGCCGAGTACCAGCCGGGTACGACCAGCGCCGAGGGCTCGCTCAGCCAGTCGTACAGCGAGACGGCGAGCCAGACCAGCACGAACCCGACCGCCAGCGCGATCTTCAGCCGCCGCCCGGTGGCGGCGAACAGCGCCTCGTCCCCGCCGCCCTCGCGCTCGGGGACGTTGGACAGGTCGGCCCCGCAGTAGGGGCACCACCGGCCCGGGGGCGCGGACGGCTGCCCGGCATGATCGACGGGCGCAGGAAGTGAAGGCGGAACGGGCACGACGCGGCCGGGCGGCGTCGTGTCCACTCCCTCACCTCTCAGCGTATGGCGAGGGGGTGTCGAGCGGGGGGTGCGGGGTGCCGTTGGTCGCCGGTGCGGGTACGTGGTCGAGGTGGGCCCGCTCGATCGTCAGCGACCAGCCGGTGGCCGGGTCGTGGCCGAGAGCCTCGACAATGGTCGCCAGCAGCCCGCCGGCGGTCTGGCCGAGGACGCCTTCGAGCTGCTTGCGGGCGACGGGGCCCAGGTCGACCCGGATCGTGCGCTCGGCGGTTTCTGACCGATCGGTCATGCGCGGGCTCCTTCGAGGGCGGCGAGGCGTCGGAGGGCGTCCTGCAGAGCGCAGGCGACCACGGCCAGGTCGGCCCCGTCGCTGCGGGTCTTGCGATCGGGCAGGCCGAACTCGGCCCCCACCTGGTGGTCGGGGCTGTTCAACACGTACCCCTTCTGCCGCCGGTGGGGGGCCGTCTCGACCATCATCCTGGCGTGCGCTTTGCGCGCCTCGTCCTCGGTCGCGTCGCGCTGGGCCTTCTTCGCGGCCTTCGTCTCGTTGTCGTCGTGTTCGTCGTAGGCCAGCTCGGGGAGTGGCTCCGGGGCGATGAACGACGGGGCCTTGTAGGTGTAGTTGACCCAATCCGTCCCCAACACCGAGGCGACGCAGGCGGCCGGATCGAGCGGGGTGATGTTTTCCTTCAGCTCGACCGACGAGCTGACGATGGGGGCGTTGATAAGGTGCACGCTCACCCAGCGCCGATCGCCCCAGCCGAGGTAGTTGGCGTTGTCCGTCGCCGGGGCGACGGCGCTCGCCCCGCCCAAGAGCAGCATCCCGCCCCCGACCGACTGGACGAACGCCGTCACGCCGCTCGCAGAGAGCGTCCCCGCCCCACTCCCCCACACGAGCGAATTCTGCCCCGCGTCCGGGGTCAGGGTGAGGGTGCCTTGCGGGCCAATGTTGCCCTTCGCAGTCCCGCCGACAGTCCACTGCAAAGGGGCATTCCCGGCGGCAGCCCTGATGATCGCGTAGCCCCCAGCATCCAGCGCGGGAGCGCCCGCGTCCGGGGACAGGGTGAGAGCGCCGGTCTGGGCGAGGGCTGCCCGTGCCGTCCAGGCGAACGTGCTCCCGGCGGCCCCCGGTGACGGCGCGGTGTAGAAGGTAAAGGAGCCGTTCTGGTCGAGTTGGAGCATTTGCCCAGGCTGCGCCTTGAGGTTCTTCCAGCCCCCGTTGTAGTAGACGTTCGACATGAGGTACGTCGTGGTCGTCGCCGCCCCCACCACGTCGCTCATCAACCCGCCGACCGCCCCCACCTGAAGCGCGACGTGCTGCGCGTCCCACGCCGCCGGGGCCACCCCCACCCCCAGGTTGGTATCCACCCGCAGCGACCCCGCGCCCGTCCGTGCGATGGTGACGTCGGCCACCCCGTTCGGCTTGGCCCCGAAGTAGAGGGTGTTGCGGACGATCGCGTCCCCGTTCAGCGCCACCTGGCCGGTGAACGGCTTACTGCCGTCGACCAGCGCGTAAGGCAGCAGCACGCTGGGGTCGAGCTTGCCGGTGGTGATCGACCCGTCAGGGATCGAGGCCACGCTGATCGGCTTGCCGTTCAGCCCCCCGGTGTGGTCGTGGTCGCTCGCCCGGCTCAGCCCCGTCCACAGCCCGCCGTCCGCGATCGTGCCGTTCAGGTAGGCCCGCACCTGGTCGGCGTCCTGCGGCACCGGGAGCTGCATCGTCCCGACTAAGACCGTCACCTGTCCTCACCCCCTCGCCATACGCTGTTGACCGATCGGTCATGCATCATCACAGCTCGTCGCACCGCTCGACGGTCAGCTCGTCGCTCAGCTCGCCCACCAGGTCATCGAAGAACCGCTCCACGATGCCCAGCACCCGCTGGGTGCGGTAGGCGACGGCGGTCACGTCGATCAGGGTACTCTGCCCGTACCGCTGGAACTTGGCCGCCTGGGGCATCCGCTCCCGGTACGAGACGAGCGTGAAGTCGCCGGCGCTCTCGTCCGGCAGCAGGATCCGCAGCGTGGCGGGTGCGTCTGCCGCCCGCTGCAGGAGGGCCTTGATTTGCGGCGCGGTCAGGCGCGAGGTGCCCCCGTCGCGCCGGGGGGCCCAGTCCGTCGCCCGCACGGTGAAGGCGTACTCGCCCCGATACGCGGGCCGGAGCTGCTCGCGCAGGATCATCGAGGCCACCACCGGGGTGGTCAGTCGCGTCCAGTCCGCCAGGGTGGGCCCCGGCGGGTGCGGGGACGGCTGGGGCGGGGCCGGGTCGGGGGGCGCGGCTGAGCCGTAGTCCTCCCGAATCTCGATCACCTTGCCCAGCGTGGGGTAGGGGAACATCACCCGCTCGCTCGTCTGCCACATCGGGCGGGCGAGCTGCGACCAGGCGGTGTCCTCGCCGGCGGGGTCGACCCGGTACTGGATGTTCACCCAGCGGTAGGGGTCGAGGTAGGGCCCGGTGACGTCGAACGAGAGGTAGCCCTTCAGATCCGCCGGTGCGTCCATCGAGTGGCGGGGCCAGCGCAGGAACGACATGGCCTCGGTGAAGTCGCAGCCGGCGTCGGGGTCGAACGGGTTGGGCCCGCCCTTGGGCTGGTAGACCCAGCCGTAGGTGCCGTCGCCAAAGCCGGCGAACAGGCGGGGGTTGCCCACCCCCACCCCGTCGCCCATCGCGCCCGTCACGCTCACGGCGTCGGTGTAGGCGAGCGACGTGATCTCCTTCCCCGCCCAGACCACCTGGGCCCCGTCGTAGGCGTCCACGAAGGCGGCGATGCCCTCCTCGTCCCCCTCGCTGGGCACCCAGTTGCCGTAGCGCAGCAGGTAGGACACCGGCCCGCTGAACCCGTCCGGGGTGGTCGTCCAGGGGTTGTACTGCCCGGCGAAGGCGTAGTAGCCCTGCGCCCCGCAGAACGCCCCGACCGCCCCCCGCACCGGCGAGGTGTTGGTCTGCACCCGCTCGGGGCCCACCACGTTGAACTGCGCCGGCGCGCCCCCCACGCCCCCGGAGATGCGGTAGAGCGTCTCGGCCGATCGAAAAAAGATCTGGTTCAGCCACTGCGCCGGGTTGCGCCCGTTGCGGTCGCTGCGCGACGTCTCCAGCCCCCGGAACAGGTTCTGGGTCGACGTGTCCGAGAGCATCGACCAGACCGAGCCGTCGTCCAGAAAGAAGAACATCGCCCCGGCGATGTCGGTCATCCCGTTCACCGGGGCGAGGCCGTCCCCGCAGGCGACGGGGGCCGTCCAGTCCCCGCCCACCATCGGGTCGCCCTCGTTCTTGTGCACGAACTCCCCGGTCGCCCCCCACAGCTCGTCGCGCGTCGACCACAAGAGCGAGTGGCTGCCGACCTCAGCGGTCACGTCGTCCCAGACCGCACCGTCGTAGCGCCAGACCCGATCCGAACTGTCGGTCAGGTAGAGGTACTCCAGCGGAGACGGCCCCCGGGTGCGCCAGCGGGTGGCCGAGCGGGCGTAGACCCCGGGGCCCAGGTCTAAACTCTCCACGCTCTGCCCGGGCAGGTCGCCGGCGTGCCGGCGCACGTAGCGCCCGGCCAGGACGAACAGGGTCAGCGCCGGCGGGGTGCCGTGCAGCCCCTCCACGAACCCCAGCACCGGGCCCTCGGTCACCGCCCCGGTGTCGACGGGGTGCCAGCGGGGCCCCTTGCCCCGCATGGTCAGGTAGGTCTGGGCGTTCCAGGCGTAGTAGTAGCGGGGGGTCGTCGCCCCGTTCTGCGTGCGCTCCCCCATCCCCAGGTAGCTGCGCCGGTAGACGAACGACCGCTCTTTGTAGACGTCGCTGGTGGCGTACTCCTGCGCCTCGGGGAACGTGCCCGTGCCCAGCGGATCCACCCGCCGGGCGACGTGGCCGTCCGCCGTCATCAGGCCGTACTCGGGCCCGGTCTTGCCCGGGGGGACGGGCTCGCCGGCGGAATCGTAGACCACGCCGTCTGCGGGCCCGCCCAGCGCCGGCTGCACGAACGCCAGCCGCAGATCAAAAGGCCAGGGCTTGCTCCTCGTCGGAGGCATGGCCGCAGTTTAGCGGTAGGGGTCGTTCTGGTTCACGACCGCCCCCGCCAGCGCCCCGGAACCCCCCAGCCCCGAGGGCGAGGTGTGCTTTCCCAGCCCCCACGGCGAGGCGATGCGGTCGCCCCGCTCGGTCTGGGGTCGGAACAGGAAGTCGGCGTAGATGCTCGCCACCCGCGTCGCCTCGGTCGACGCCTCCTGCTGGGCCGGGAAGCGCCCCTCGCTGGCGGCCGCCTCCAGCCGGTCGCGGTGGCGACGCCACGCCTCGATGTGGGTCATGGCGGCGATGTACTCGTTGGGCACGGCCAGCTCGTCTGTATCCGCCCGGGGGCCCTGTGGGGTGTCTACCCCGTTGACCAGCCCGAAAGCGTCCCGGTAGGCCCGCACGGTCAGCCCGTCCAGCGGGGCCCCCTGCGGGATGCCCAGGTAGACCCGCCCGCGCGCCGAGAAGCACGTCCAGCCGTCGAGCGACGGGTTGCCGTAGCGCCCGCAGGGCGACAGCGCCACCCCGTCCGCGGCCACGGCCAGGATCTGGCGGGTGTCGGTCAGCCAGAACGCCTGCGCCGTCAGGTCGACCACGGCGACGGGGGCCCCGGATCCCGACCGATCGGTCACCCCGACGAGTTGGCTCAGCAGCCCCCCGGCGTATGGCGAGGGGGTGAGAGCGTAGCCGCCGTTGGGGCCGTTGCCATTGCTGCCGTTGTAACCGTTGCCGTTCAGCACCACCCAGCCGTTGGTCACCTCGCGCACGGTGGTGCGGCCGGCGTGGATGGTGCCCAGCGTGGCGGCGTCCGGCGGGGGCAGCACGGCCAGCACGTCGAGCAGGTAGCAGCGCCGCAGGCCGGCGCAGACGTCCGTGAAGAGCTGCAGGTCGGGGTGCAGATGGTGCAGCTCGATCCGCTCGCCGTCGACGGGGGTGTCCTCGTAGGGGAAGTCGACCCACAGCGACCCGCTCGACCCCTCGTAGCGGTCGACGGTGCGTACCCGGTCGTTGTCCCGAATGGCGTCCCGGCGCAGCAGGTACAGCCCCTCGTACCCGCCCAGGTCGGCGTTCGTCCGCAGCGAGGCCACGGCGACGCTCTCCGAGGTGCCCCCCGAGGCGGCCAGATCCCAGAAGGGGCCCAGGCGCGCGGCCACCTCGCGCTCGATGTCGGCCAGGGTGACCGGCGCGCCCGGCGGCAGCGGTTCGGGGACGGTGGGCAGCAGGACAACGCTCGACATAGCTCGCCCCTTCTACGGCAGGATCGCCGTCCCGCCGGCGTTCTGCACCGTGCCGGACTGGTGGGTGTGCCCGCTCATCTGCGCTTCCAGGGTGGCGACCCGGGTGGTCAGGGCGTCGAGCGCGGCCTGGGTGACCACCACCAGCCCGTTGAAGGTCAGGGCGTTGCTAGCGTTCACCGTCAGGGGCAAGTCGGCGGTGTTTCCCGCGTTGCGCCAGGCCACCACGGCGGCGTTACGGAGCCGCACGGTGCCCGCCGCGGCCGGGTTGGTCGTGCCGAGGACGAGCAGCCCGGCGTCGCCGGCGCGGAAGTTGGTCGCGTAGGCGTCCTGCCAGGGGTTGCCGCTGTTCCCCAGCCGCAGCGTGCCGGATGTCGGCAGCAGGTCGGCGGACAGGTTCATCGCCGTGCCCGAGTTGAACAAGGCGGCGTTTACCGACCCGGTGGAGGGCGTGAGCCACTCCAACCTGCCCGTGTTGTCGATCCGGAAGCGCGGGTTGGCGTCGGCCGTCACCCGGAGGTTGAGGGCGTTCGTCCCGGCTGTAGTGATGTCCGACCGAATCGCCCCGGTCATCGTCCCGCCAGTGGTGGGGAGCCCGCTCCCACCGCTGACGGTGGCCCAGTTGGTGGCGTAGTCGGTGTTGTTCGTCTTGACCAGCGCCTGCCCCGTCGTGCCGCCGGTGGGCACGCCCGGGCCGGCGGGGCCCTGCGCCCCCGTCGCGCCGGCGGGCCCCTGTACCCCCTGATCGCCCTTGGGGCCCTGCGCGCCTGTCGCACCGGCGGGGCCTTGCGGGCCGGTCGCGCCCGCCGGGCCCTGCGGCCCGGGGACGGTGCTGTCTGCGCCCGCCGGCCCCTGCGGGCCCTGCGGCCCGGTCGCTCCCGCTGCCCCCGTTGGGCCCATCGGCCCCTGCGGCCCGGTCGGGCCCGCCGGGCCAGCGACGGCGGGGACGAACAGCCCGCCGGCGCGCACCTCGGCCACGTTGGTCGGGTCGGGGTCGGGCCGGGGGGAGTATAGCTCGTCCCCCTCGTCGGGGGTCATGTACCTCGGGTGGGCGTCCGGGGCGGCGATGTGGTCGGCCAGATCCTGGTCGGTGGCGTAGATCGGGTAGGGGTCGTCGCCCCCCGCCGCCACGTCCGGGGGTGGCTCCAGATCCAGCACCACCCGCTGCGTGCCGTACGCCGGCGCGCTGCACTCCAGCTCCACCCGCCCCGGCTCGTCCGCCCACAGGGCGACCGCCCCGGTGGCATCGGTCGCCACGGGGAACACCACGGGGACGGTGGCGTCCTCGTCGGCATAGAGCGGATCGGGCCACGGCGTCGCGCTGCCGGGCACGTAGGCCCGCACGGCGACGCCCGGCAGCGGGACGGTGACGCCCCGCTGGTAGCCGAACACCGTCGCCCGCCCGAACGCCCGCCCGAACCCGGGCGGGAGCGTCAGCGCGCTCGGGGGGGAGAGGGTGATCGTCACGGCTCGAGCCTACTTCTTCTCGGGTGTGCTGGGTGCGCCCGGGATCGGGTCGGTCACCGTGCCCGTGCCCGGCTGGATCGAGGGGTCGGGCACCCCGCCCTCGGTGCCCGCCCGCAGCTCGCCGGCGTCGATCCGGCGCTGCCGCTCGGCGGCCGCCGCGTCGGCGGCCTCCTGCACGCTCTTGGGCCCCTCGTTCTCCTGGTTCTCGCCGGTGTACTGGACGTCCTGCGCGGTGGTGTCGACCGCCGGCTTGTCGTCGGGCTTGTCGTCGCGCTTGCGCTTGCTGCTCACGGCATCTTCCCCCTGACCCACTTATTCGTCAGCCCCGTCCAGGTGACCTGCTCGCCCCCGTTCAGGGTGTTGTACTGCCCGGTCGTCCACCCCGTGGTCGGGGTGGGGTTCGGGCACTGGTCGATCGAGAAGGGGGCCACGCTCCCGCCCGGCGTCCACGTCCCCGGGCTGCCCGCCGTCGCGCCCGTCGCCAGCGCCCCCGGCGTCGCCGGCGCGGGCGGGGTGTAGACCACCCACGCCGTGCCGTTCCAGGTGGCGAGCGACTTGTCCCGCAGCACGACGTACTGCCCGGTCGCCCAGGCGGCCTGCCCGGTCAGCGCCGGGCACCCGGCCAGGTTCGCCGGGAGCAGGCAGCCCGCCGGCAGCCAGCGCCCGGGCGCGCCCGCCTGCGCCCCGGTGGCGACCACCCCCGTCGCCGGGTCGGTGGTCGTGGGCGTGGTCACGATCGTCGGATCCATCACCCCGCCCGTCGAGGCCGAGAGGGCCCCTGTGGGGGTGTAGGCGACCTGCTTCCCGTCGATGTAGATGCCCCCCGGCACGGTGGTCTGGATGGGCACCCGCTGCCGGGGGTCGGTCGCTGGCGTCGGCATCTGCTCCTCCTCCGCTGGGCTAACCCGGCGTGCTGGTGAACTGGTACGTCTCGATCACGTTGTCGGTGGCGAGGCCGGGATCTTCCGCCCGCACGGTGAGGCGGTAGTACCGCCCCGGGAGCGTGTTCGCCAGGGACACCCGGTAGAACCCGGTGGCCCCGGCCACGGCCGGCACCGAGCCGCCGAACGAGCCCTGCGTCCCACCGGGGATGATCTCGGCCATCGTGTAGGTGACGGCCGCCGCCGCGCCGGCGCGCCCGCACCAGACGGACAGCACCGGCTTGGCCCCGCCTAGCACGGCCGCGTCGTGCAGCGGGATCGACAACGCGACGTCCCGCAGGATCGGGACGGTCACTTCTTCTTACTCTTGTGCGCCATCTTGTCCACCTCGGCGTCACTCATCCCCTTCACCCGAGGCGTCTTGCCCTCGTCCCGCCGGGCCTTCTCGGCCCCGAAAAACCGCTGCTGCTTCGCCGTTTTCGCAGGCACGTTCTCGCTCCTCGATCCAGCTCCAGTAGACGTACAGCGCCCGCTCCAGCGCGCCCATCCAGCGGTCGGCCCGGTTCGCCTCGTCAGCGTCCCCGGAGTAGGTGCGCCGGTAGGCTTTCAGGGCCCGCAGCAGCGTCGAGGCGCTGCGGGGCTCGACGCTGCAGATGAGGATGGGGTCGAGCTGCGGGTCGGGGTTGACCCGGATCCGCGTGACGTCCTCGACCGTGACCGATTGGTCAGCGCCCGCAGCATATGGCGAGGGGGTGGACTGGGTGGGGGTGGTCGGAGGGGTCATGACGGCCCCATCCTAGCACCCCCTCGGCACCCCCTCGTCATACGCTTTTCGGGCTACGGGTTACGGGTTGGAAACCGTCTCGCCAGGGGCCGGGGCGACCACGCCGCCGTTGGTGCCCGAGGTGTCGACCAGCCCGGGCTGCGAACTGCCGCCCAGCAGACCCGCCTCGGCCTCGCCGTCTGCCAGGAACCCGCCGAACGCGGGGATGGTGCCCTGCGTCAGCACGGCCGCCGGGTAGCGCAGCGCGCGGTTCGGCTGCATCCGGGTGACCGGGTTCGCCATCGCCCACGCCATGCGGAACGTCACCCTGAGCGCCTTGGCGTCCTGCTGCATGAGGTTGAGCAAAACGACGCCGGCGGCGTCCGAGATCACCCCCTCGGTGAACACCTTCATGTTGATGTCGTCGCGCACGGCGACGATCAGGTTGTCGGTGTCCAGGGTGAACAGGGCCGGGTTCGTCGCGCTGGCGCTGAAGTTGGTGAACCCCATCTTGGAGACGAACAGGGGGGTGTTCCAGACCTCGCCCTTCCAGCCGACCGACTGCCCGCCGGTGTTCGCCGGGCCCGCCGCCGGGTAGAGGAACCCCTTGTTGGCGTCCCGGGTGTTCCGCAGAATGCCCCGCATCTGGACGCGCCCGACCATCGCCGTGGGGTCGTAGCCGTCCTCCTCCAGCAGCATCATCGTGGCGTTGATGTCGCCAAAGACGTCCTGCCCGGCCACGGCCCCGCCGGTGACCACCTGGCTGGCGGCCTGGGCCCCCTGCCAGATCCCGGTCGGCCAGCTCGTCGGGCGGTCGACCCCGAACAGCACGGCCTCGTCCACCTTGGCCCCGATCGCCTCGGAGATCTCGGGACGGAGCTGCCCCCAGATGTCGAAGGCGCTGTCCTCGACCAAGATGTCGGGGACGGGCACGATGACGGCGATCTCCTCGGCGTTCAGGTAGATGTTGTCCCACCGGACGTCGGAGGTCTGCTTCAGGCCGGTGTCGCCGTTAACGAAATACGCTACCGGCTTCCTATCGAAAACGGGTATCCGCTGCTGCTTGCGGCTCATCGTGCGCCGCTTGAAGGAGCTGAGGACGAACGACTTCTCGGTCGCCTCTTTGATGATCTCGTTGGCGGCGTCCTCGGGGATGAGGGGGCCCGCCTCGGTGCGGTCGACCATCGCGCTGTAGGACATCGGGTGGCTTTCTGCTGACCGATCGGTCAGCCCTACTTGTTCATCTGCTGGCGCAGCCAGTCGTTCATCGTCGGCGTCCCGTTCCGTCCCCGCCCGATACCGGCGACCAGATCGGGTTCACCGTCCTCGTCCGCGCGCTGGGCCCGCCGGTCGGCGTTCTCGCGCCGGCGCTGCGTCCCCCCGCGCAGGCGGCGCGCCTCGTCGGCGCGCCAGACCTGTTCCAGCCGGCGCAGGGCGGCGCGCACCAGCTCGGCGCGCCCGTCCAGCCCGTCCGGCACAGCGGCCAGGAGGGAGGCTCGGTCGGCTTCCGGCAGGGCTTGCATGATCGGGTCAATGCTCACCCGGTCGTAGTTCTCGACCAGCCCCCGGACGAACGCCTCCTGCTGCTGCATGGCGTCGGCTTGATCCTCCAGCTCGGCCGCCTTGTAGACGTCCGTCTGGCGGGCCTGCCGGGCCGCCTGCTTCAGCTCCTGCACCCGCTGCTGGCGGATGAACCGACCTTGCTGGTCGCGATCCCGATTAGCACGGGCCGCCCGCCGGTCGATCTCTCCTTGGACGGCCCGCGAGAACGGGCCGTCCTCCTGGGCCAGCGCCTCCAGCTCGCCGGCGGTCATGCCGGCCAGCTCCTGCGCCACCTGGCGGGCCCGCTCGCTCAGAGGCGGTGTTTGCCTCTGGGGCTGCTGGGTGCCCGGTGGGGCGGGTGCGGCTCCCGTCTGTCGGTCGTCGGGGCGCGAAGCGGGCTCTTTCCCGGGATCCTCGTCGTCGTCCGGCCGCTCCCCCGCCGTCCGCCGACCAAAGAGACGGTCGATGAACGAACGGGTAGCGGAAGAACGCTCGTCCGCGTCCTGGGCACCGCTCTCGGCCCGCCCGTCCTCGGGCGGGGAAGGGGGCATCCGGGGAGGCGCAGGCGGGGTGGGCCCGGGGCGTACCCCGCCCCGCCCGGGGGGCGGGTTGGCGAAGCCGCCGTACCGTCCCTGGTCGGGTGAGGTCGTGCCCGTTTCCGGCGGCGTCGAGCCGTCAGGGGTTCCCTGCGCTGCGGGGCCACCAGTCACCTTGCTCTGCGCTCCCGGGGAGAAGGGTATGCCGCTTTCGAGATTCGTGCAATCGGTCAAATTGGCTGACCGAATCCCCCCAACAGTAGCTACCATGTGCTACAATAGAAGCATGAAGAACGAGCTGCGTCTCACCAAAGTCCGCGCCGGCTACTACACCGCCACCGCTCCCAGCGGCCGCCTGATCGAGCTGGAGTACACCCAGACCCACTACGGCGACCGCGGCTGGATGGCTCTGGTCGGGAACAACGCCGTGACCGACTATCCCCGCCTCACCCGCGCCGAGGCCCTCGAAGTCGCCGTCGCCAGCTCGTACTACGGGGGGAGCCGCTGATGCACAGCGTTCTGCACCGGGGGAGTGCTGCCGTCGCCCGCGAGGCGGCCCCCTGCCACCTCCGCGCTCCCGGCAACGTCACCATCTGCGGTTTGAAGATTACCCGCCGCATCGACGCCTGGAGCAGCCCCAAGATGGTGACCTGCAAGCACTGCCTGCGCGCGATCGAAGGGGCGCGCTAGTGTCTACCGTGGTACTATCTATCGAGGAGGTGCCATGGACGAGCCCCTGACCCGAGACGAGCTGGAGCTGCTGGTGGTGAACCACCTTCGCCGGCTGCCGCAGGGCGAGCGCAAGGTGCTGTTCCGCCGGATGCTGCACCAGCCCCCGATGTCCCTGCGCGCGATCGCGGAGGAGCTGAAGATCACCGAGCGACAGGCCCGCACCCTCGAAGAACGGGCCCTGCGCCGGCTGCGCGACTTCCGCAACCGCGGCGTCCTGTTCGCCACCGAGGCCACCGAGGAACCCGAGACGCCCGAAGAACCCGAGACAAAGGGGGAACCGTGACCGAGCCCGCCCGACCCACCCGCGCCGAGCCGAACGACCGCTACGAAGGGCCCATCCTCCCCGGGCAACGCTGGCGGTCGCGGGGCACCAGCAAGCACCAGTTCCTGCTCTACACCGTGCTGCGCTTCAACGGGCGCAGCGTCAAGGCCGTGGTTGAGGGGCACGCCCACCACGGGGGCAAGGTCTACAACATCCCCGAGGCGAGCTGGCGGGGCAACTACAACCTCTACAAGCAGGCCCCCGACTACGACCCGGCCCGGGACTACCAGGTCGACCCTCAGCCCGACCCGATCGAGGAGGCGATCCTCGAAGTCAAGGTGCACCGGGAGGCGTTCGCGTTCGGCAACACCGCCAACGCCCCGGACGCGCCCATGTGGCCGGACGAGCGACGCGAACCCGGCACCGTCAAGTCGGTTACCGAACGCACCCTCGTCCCCCCGACCCGCGCGGGGGTGCTGGAGCTGCTCAACGTGGTCGAACAGAACGTCCGAGAGGAACGCGAGAAGATGCTCGCCCAGAACCCGCCCATCGAGCCCGCTAAACCCGTCGAGCCCGCCGAACCCGAACCAGACACCCAGATCACCGTCGACGTCCCGAGCCCGGCGAACGCGATGAGCGCCTGGATCGAGGGCGGCCGGCAGATGGTCGAGGCGCTCACCAGCGAACTCGCCTCGGTCACCACCAAGCGTGACGCGCTGCAAGAGCAGGTCAGCGCGCTCGATCTCCAGCTCGATCTGATCCGGGGACAGCGCGACCAGATCGAGGCCGCCGTCCTGCACGCGATCGCGATCGCGGAGGGGCACCCGCCGACCGAGCCCGCCGAGGGGGTCAATCTCCCCGGACTGACCGACGAGCAGAAGGCGCGCATCGCCCGCCCGCGCACCCCGGAGGGGTCGCGGTTCGCGCCCCAGCCGGGCAAGGTCACCCAGAAGGACTGGGTGCTGAGCCGGCTGGAGCCGGGGAAGCACTTCCGCGTGGCCCAGGTGCGCGACGCCTTCGCGACCGAGTACGGGCTCACCCCCGACGCGGCCACGAAGAACGTCAGCTCGCTGCTGGGCTACCAGCTCAAGGGGCGGGACAAGCGGTACCCCGCCATCTCCCGGGTCGAGAGCGGTGTGTACTACGTCCTCGAACCGGCCCCGAACGCTTCTGGCGTATGACGAGGGGGTGGGGGAATGGAAAGCGGGTTCCTGCCGGGCTACCTGCTCGGGTACGCCGTGCTGATGCTGCCGGTGATGGCGTTGATGGCGGTGTACGCCGTCGCCGGCGCGGTCTGGTTGGCGGTCGAGTGGGCGGTGAAGCGCGTTCGCGACCGATCGGTCAGATCTGGAGCCCGTAGAACCGCGCCCGTCGCTGCTCGTCCGTCTCGCCGGGCAGCCGCCCGGCGTTCACGGCGTTCACGGCGTCGGGTGGGGTGAACGGGGGCAGGGGCCCGGCGACGTCGGGCCCACCCAACCCCGGGAGGGCGGGGGCGGCCGCCCCCGCCTGCGCGAGCTGCGGGGCCGGGGCGTTGATGTCCCAGTCCACGTACCGGCCGTTGCTGTAGACCGTGCGCGCCTTCCCGTTCTTCAAGTCGATCGCCTCCTGACCCGGCAGGGGCGTCTCCCCGGTCGGGGTGCCCGAGAGGGGCCCGCTGTACTTGACCCCATCCATGAGCCCCAGCAGATCCTGCCCGGTGGGCAGGTTGGGCAGGGGGACGTTGACGTTCTGCGCCTTGGCCTCGGGGTACAGCCCGAACAGGCGCTGCATCGCCTGGTTGGCGATCGCGTCGTAGTCCGGCTGCACGGCCTTGAACTTGGCCGGGTCGAGCGCGCTGGGGTCGAACTGGAAGTTGGTCTTGCCCTGCCCGAGCGACTGGGCGAAGTTGCCGAGCTGCCCGATGTACTCGGGCGAGCGGGTCTGCAAGCCAACTTCCAAAGCTTGCGCCTTAGCCGTCTCCCCGGCCTCGTAGCCGGCGCGCCCTCGCAGGGCGTTCGCCGCCTCGACGCGGGCGTTCTCGGCGGTCTGCCGGGTGAGGTTGTCCTGCTCCTGCTTGCGGCGCTCCTCCTCGGCGGCCGCGCGGAACCCGGCCAGGGGCCCCTCGACGTTGGCCTTCATCCAGCGGTCGAACTGCGCCTCGGCCTGCTCGGGGCTGATCTGCCCCGACTTCTGGAGATCCTGCAGGCGGGCCAGCTCGGTGCGGGCCAGCCCCTGCCGGCGCTGCACCTCGGCCTGATACTGGGCGACGGCCGCCCCGAACTTGGGCAGGTTGGCCTGCTCGGCCGCCTCGACCGTGGCCCGCTCCAGCCGGTTCGCCAGCTCGCGCCCCTCGGGCGTCTTGGTGTCGACCCGGAACACCTCCCGCCCGGTGCGCTTGTCGACCCCGATGACGATCCCGTTGTCGGTGTAGGTCTGGGGCAGGCTGTCGAACAGCTTGGTGCCCTTGGAGCCGTCCGCGTTCTGCGTCCAGACGCTGCCGTCCGGGTCGTTGATCGTCTTGACGCCGGCAGCGGGCCCGTTGATCGGCGTGGCCTTGCCGGTGGCCGTGTCGTACGTCCAGTAGGCCCCCCGGCCGTCCGTGAGTACCTGGTTGGTGATCTGGGCGACGCCCTCGGGCCGGGCCCCCTCCTCGCGCCGGGA
>Ga0070684_100000550_pt1 | contig 25812 bp, 25 predicted proteins | sample KBSC723LmetaG_FD_65653 | JGI IMG/M metagenome (GOLD analysis project Ga0070684, IMG submission 65653) | Corn rhizosphere microbial communities from Kellogg Biological Station, Michigan, USA - KBS C7.2-3L metaG | ecosystem: Host-associated > Plants > Roots > Rhizosphere ...
GGACCGGACGGACCCGCTAGGTTCTTCCGCATGGCTGAGCCAAGAGCAAGGGTGTTCGGGTACGAGGTCGCCTACGACGGGACCGCCGTCGCCACCGCGGAGGGCACGGCCGTCGAGGTGCCCGAGAGCTGGTCGCCCGAGCACCTCGTGCTCGCCGCGTTGCTCGACTGCTCGCTGACCAGCCTCCGCTACCACGCCCGGAAGGAAGGCATCGCCGTGAGCGCGAGCGGCGAAGCGTCGGGCACCGTGACCCGGCGCGAGGAGGACGGCCGCTTCGCGTTCGTGGAGATCGAGGCGCGCTTCGACGTGCACTTCGAGCCCGCGCCGGCCGACCTGGGCACGCTGCTCGAGCGGGCGGAGCGCGACTGCTTCGTCGGCGCGTCGCTGACCGCCTCGCCGCGCTACGTCTGGAACGTGGCGTGAAGCTGCTCCTGATCGGCGGCCCGAAGTTCGTCGGCTACGCGCTGATCGAGGCCGCGCTCGCACGCGGGCACGAGGTGACGACGTTCAACCGCGGCCTCACCAACAGGAGCCTCTTCCCGCAGCTGGAGAAGCTCCACGGCGACCGCGACGGCGGGCTCGCGCCGCTCGAGAGCCGCACCTGGGACGCCGTGCTCGACACGTCCGGCTACGTCCCGCGGCACGTACACGACTCGGCCCAGCTGCTCGCGGGCGCCGCCGACCGGTACGTCTTCGTCTCCTCGATCTCGTACTACGCGGACTACCGCGAACCGCGCGCCGAGACCGACCCGCCCGAGCCGCTCGGCGACAAGCCGGACGACCGGCTGCTCGCGGACTACTCGAACTACGGCGCACTGAAGGCGCTCTGCGAGCAGGAGGCCGAGCGCGCGTTCGGCGACCGGGCGATCCTCGTCCGGCCGGGGCTGATCGTCGGCCCCCACGATCCGACCGACCGGTTCACCTACTGGCCGCGCCGGGCCGAGCGCGGCGGGCCGATCCTCGCCCCTCCCGATCAGCCCGTGCAGATGGTCGACGTCCGCGACCTGGCCGACTGGATGATCCGGCTCGCCGAGGACGGCGGCTCGGGCCCGTACAACGCGACCTCCCCGCCGCGTGCAATCACCTTCGACTCGATGCTCGAGGCCTGTGGCGCCGCCGACGCCGTCCGGGTGACAGAGAAGTTCCTCGCCGAGCAGGGAGTCGAGGGATGGAGCGATCTTCCTTGCTGGATTCCGCCGGACGACGCCGACTTCGCAGCCTTTCAGCTCGTGCCGGTCGATCGCGCGGTCGCAGCCGGGCTGACCTTCCGGCCGCTCACGGAGACCGCCCGCGACGTCCCCGAGTGGACGGGCAAGGCGGGGCTGACGCCGGAGCGCGAGGGCGAGCTCCTCGCGGCATGGGAGAATCGCGCCGCGTGAGTCTCGACGTCGCCGCCGTCCGCGCCCGGTTCACTGCCCTCCAGCGCGATCCCGTGCTCCTCGACGCCCCCGGCGGGTCGCAGGTTCCCGACCGGGTGATCGAGGCGATCGCCAAGTACCTGCGCGAGTCGAACGCGAACGTCAGCGGCCCGTACGAGTCGAGCCGCCGCACCGAGGCCCTCGAGGAGCGCGCGCGGACGACCGCAGCGCGGTTCCTCGGCTGCACACCGGAGGAGACCGTGTTCGGCCCGAACATGACGACGCTCAGCTTCGCGCTCTCGCGCACGGCGGGCCGCGAATTCCGGCCCGGCGACGAGATCCTCTGCACGAGGCTCGACCACGACGCCAACGTCTCGCCGTGGCTCGAGCTCGCGCACGATCGCGACCTGACCGTCCGCTTCGTCGACATCAACGAGGACACGACCCTCGACCTCGCCGACCTCGAGCGGCAGCTCGGCGACCGGACGCGCATCGTCGCCTTTCCGGTCGCGTCGAACGCGGTCGGGACGCTGACCGACGTCCGGCGGATCGCCGACCTCGCGCACGGAGCCGGCGCGATCGCGTGGGCCGACGCGGTGCACTACGCGCCGCACGGCCCGATCGACGTCGCGGCGTTCGGCGTCGACGTCCTGATCTGCTCGCCGTACAAGTTCTTCGGCCCGCATCTCGGGATCGCCTACGGCCGCCGCGACCTGCTCGAATCGTGGCGCCCCTACAAGGTCCGGCCGGCGCCGGTCGAGCCGGTGGGCAAGCGCTTCGAGACCGGCACGCTCGCCTACGAGCTGCTCGCCGGCTTCGTCGCCGCCGTCGAGTACGTCGAGTCGCTGGGCTGGGAGGACATCACCGCCTGGGAGCGGTCGCTGGGCGAGCGCTTCCTCACCGGCCTTCCGCCGTCGATCAGGCTACACGGGCTGGCCGGAATGGACGGCCGGGTGCCGACGTTCGCGTTCTCGGTCGACGGGGTCTCCGCCGAGGAGGCGGCGGCAAGGCTCGGCGAGCGCGGCTTCGCCGTGTGGCACGGCAATTACTACGCGCTCGAGGTGATGAAGCGCCTCGGCCTCGAGGACGACGGCGGCGCCGTCCGCGTCGGCTTCGTGCACTACAACACGGCCGACGAGGTCGACCGGCTCCTCGCGGAGCTCGCCCGGCTGGAGTGAGCCGCAGGAGCGAATGGGCGGCGCTCTGCGCGCTCGTCCTCATTTCGACCGCGTTCAGGGCGTGGGCGGCCGTCGAGGTGCCGGTCCCGTGGATCGCGCCCGACGAGATGGTGTACGGGCTGCTCGGCCGCAGCCTGTGGCTGCACGGCTCGTTGTCGATCCTCGGGGGGCCGACGCCGTACTACTCCCTGCTCACCCCGTTGCTCGCCGGATTCCCGCTGGCCGCGTTCGGGCTCGGCACGGGGTACGACCTGCTGCAGGGGCTCCAGGCGTTCGTGATGTCGCTGGCAGCAGTGCCCGTCTACCTCTGGGCGCGGACGCTCGTGCCACGCCGGAGCGCCCTGACCGCGGCCGCGCTCACCCTGGCGACGCCGGTGCTCGCCTACTCGGGCCTGGTGATGACCGAGGTGCTGTTCTACCCGCTGCTGGTCACGGCTGCTTGGGCCGGCGCGGCGGCGATCGCCCGACCGACCCGGCACAACCAACTTCTCCTCCTGATCGCGTTCGTGGCCGTCTGCGCGACCCGGATCCAGGCGATCATCCTCGTACCGGCGCTCGTCACGGCCGCGCTGCTCGACGCCTGGCTCGCTCGGTCGTGGGGGCGGCTCAGGCGGCAGGTGCCGGCTGCCGTAGGGCTCTGCGTGCTGCTGGCCGGATGGGCGGTCTGGCGGCTGGCGTCCGGCGGGGGGGCGCTCGGCGGTTACGACGTCGTCGCCAGCACGTCGTACAGCGTCGGCGCGGCGGCCCGCTTCGTCCTCTACCACGGCGCGTCGCTGCTGATCCTCTGCGGCCTCTTCCCGCTTGCCGCGCTCGGCGTCGAGCTGGTCGAGGCGCTTCGACGCGGCGAGCAGGACGAGTCGGTGCGCGCCTACCTGGCGGTGGCGGCGTCGCTCTCGGTCTGGGTGGTCGTCGAGGTCGGCGTCTTCGCGTCTCGCTACTCGGACCGGATCGTCGAGCGGAACCTGATCGGTTTGGCGCCGGTGCTGTTCATCGGGCTCGTGCTGTGGCTCGCCCGCGGGCCGGATGGCGGGTACGTGGTACGCGGCGCGGTCGCTGCCGGGGCGCTGGCCCTGCTCCTGGTCCTACCCGTCCGCCGGTACGTGAACGTCTACGGGGTGCACGACGCCCTCACGCTGATCCCGATGTTCAAGCTGTCGACCTCGACGTCGCTCTCGACGATGGCATGGGTGTACCGGGCGGTGGCGATCGTGGCGGCCGTGGTGTTCGCGTTCGTGCCTCGCAGGCACCTCCGGTGGGTACCGCTCGCGCTGATCGTGGCGCTGGTCGGGGCCTCGGTCGTGTCGAGCCGCTTCGTCGTCGACGAGGCGCGCGCCCAGCAGCGCGCCTTCCTCAGCGACGACCCCTCGTGGGCCGATCACGCCGGCGGCACCCGTATCGCCTATCTCTACGACGGCGAGCCGTCGTGGCCGGGCGTGTGGCAGACGGTGTTCTTCAACACGAACATCGAGCGTGTGTACAACCTGAACGTCGCGACCGTGCCGGGCCCGTTGCCCCAGGACGATGTCACGGTCCGCGACGACGGGACCGTGGTCGGGCCGCCGGCCCACCTGGGCCGGACGAGGTACGCGATCGCGTCGAACTGGATCCAGCTCCACGGGGAGCGACAGGGTGACGTCGTCCAGCAGGGGCTGGAGCAGACCGGCCTCGTGCTCTGGAAGCTCGAACAACCCCTGCGGCTGCGCACCTGGACATCGGGGCTCGAGCCGAACGGCGACATCGCGGGGGAGGCGAAGCTGGTCGCCTACAAGTGCAAGGGCGGCACCTACAGCGTCACGCTGCTGATCAAGCAGGCGGAGGCGGTGGACATCTCGCTGGACGGCAAGCCCATCCGCCACCTGGAGTTTCCGGGGCCGACGACGTGGCACGGCGACCTGCCGGTTCCCGAGCGTCCGGGCGGAACGTGCACGCTCTCCGTCAAGCCGACGGGCCTGGCGGGCGCGACGGTCTTCGAGTTCCACCGCAGCTGAGCGGCCGGCCACGGCTACGATCAGAGACATGTCCGTCTTCGAGCGTCACACCCTGGACAACGGCCTGCGCGTGCTGACCGCACCGATGCCCGCCGCCCAGTCGGTCTCATGCTTCGTCATGCTCGCGGCGGGCTCGCGCTACGAGACGCGGGAGTCGAGCGGGATCGCGCACTTCGCGGAGCACATGTTCTTCAAGGGCACGGAGCTGAGGCCGACCGCGCGGGACATCGCCGGGGAGGTCGACGCGATCGGCGGCGAGTTCAATGCATTCACCGGCAAGGAGTACACGGCGTATTACGTCAGGTGCGCGGCCGAGCACCGGGACGTCGCACTGGACGTGATCGTCGACATGCTCCGCAACTCGAAGTTCGACGCCGGCGAGATCGACCGCGAGAAGGGCGTGATCATCGAGGAGATGAACATGTATTTCGACACGCCGCGCGACTTCGTCGACGGCGTGTACGAGGAGCTGGTCTACGGCGACCACCCGCTCGGGTGGGACATCATCGGCCGCAAGGAGACGGTGCAAGGCGCGACCCGCGACACGTTCCTCGACTACCTGGGCCACTGGTACAAGCCGTCGCGGATGGTCGTCGGCGTCGGCGGACGGATCGGCGACGATCTGGTCGAGCGGATCGGCGACCTGCTCGGCGACCTCGAGGATGCGCCGACGGGTACGCCGCTGCCGGCGCTCGGTTCCGTGAACGGCTCACGCGTCAAAGTCCACACGAAGGCGTCCGACCAGGCCCACATCTGCCTCGGCGTCCGCAGCCGGCCGATCGTCGATCCGGACCGGTACGTGCTGATGGTCCTGTCGACGGTCCTGGGCGGGGGCATGTCGTCGCGGCTCTTCACAGAGGTGCGCGAGCGGCGCGGTCTCGCCTACTACGTCTTTGCGACGAACCACGCGTACACCGACGCGGGGTCGCTCTACGCGCAAGCGGGCGTCGACATCGAGCGGATCGACGACGCGGTCGAGACGGTCGCGGCCGAGCTGCGGAAGATCGCGACGGAGGCGGTGCCGGAGGAGGAGCTCAGAAAGGCGAAGAGCTTCGCCAAGGGCCGGTTCGCGCTCCAGATCGAGAGCCCGCACGGGTTGATCATGTTCGGCCTCCGGCGGGAGGTGCTGGAGGGCCAGGCACCTGAGCCGGACGAGGTGGTCGCGGGGATCGAGGCGGTCACTGCCGAGGACGTCCAGCGCGTCGCGCGGGAGCTGATCGCCGACGATGCCCTTCGGCTCGCGGTGATCGGCCCGTTCGAGGACGCCGACCGGTTCGAGCAGCTGCTCGGCTGAGTCAGGGCGCGATCGGCCCGATCCCAAGGGGCCGTGGCCGAGCTCGTGACGTTTCCAACCCAGTCTCTGAGACTGGGGGTGAACCGTTTGCGTCACGATCCGTCCACAGAGGTGCTCCGAGCCGTGCGGGCGGGGTATCGTCGGCTCATGGGATACGTGCTACGGACGTCGCTGCCCGACGGCTACTTCCACGTCTGGATGCGCGGCGTGTGCGGGATCCCGCCGTTCCCGGAACCCCAGGATCGGACGGCGGCGCTCGGGATGCTGCTGAAGGCGGCGACGCGGTTCGGAATCCGGGTCGAGGCGGCATCTGTGCTGAGCACCCACTACCACGCGATCGTCCAGGGCCGATCCTCGAACCTGTCGCGGGCGATGCAGTGGTTCCACTCGCGCTACGCCCGCGCGTTCAACCGGCAGTACGGACGGTTCGGCAGCGTCTTCGCCGAGCGCTTCCAGTGCCGAACGGTCGACGAGGACGGCGTCTTCGACCGCTGCGGCTACGTGCTGGCGAATCCCGTAAAGGCCGGACTGTGCGACCGGATCGAGCACTGGCCGTGGTCGTACAGCCGGTTCGGCCCGGGCGTGTTCTAGAAGCGCCGCGGCATCCTCCGCGATCGCGGCCCACGCTCACTCCTCGGCCGGCTCGGTCTCCGCCCGTGCCTTGATCTCCGAGACGACCGCCGGGTCGGCCAGCGTCGTCGTGTCGCCGAGCGGCCGGTTCTCGGCGACGTCGCGCAAGAGCCGGCGCATGATCTTGCCGGAGCGCGTCTTCGGCAGCTCCGGCGTGAACACGACGTTGGCCGGCTTCGCGATCGGCCCGATCACGTGCGCCACGTGGTCGCGAAGCTCGTCCATCATCTCGACCGACCCCTCGGCGCCGCCCTTGAGCGTCACGTAGGCGACGATCGCCTGGCCGGTCAGCGAGTCGTTCCGCCCGCACACGGCCGCCTCGGCAACGACCGAGTGGTCGACCAGCGCCGACTCGACCTCGATCGTCGAGATCCTGTGCCCGGAGACGTTCATCACGTCGTCCACCCGTCCGAGCAGCCAGTAGTCGCCGTCGCGGTCGCGCCGGGCGCCGTCGCCCGCGAAGTACATGCCCGGGAAGCGCGACCAGTAGGTCTCCGCATACCGGTCGGGGTCCTTGTAGATGCCGCGCAGCATCGCCGGCCACGGCTTGCGCAGGACCAGGTAGCCGCCGCCACCTGGCCCGACCTCCCGCCCGGACTCGTCCACCACCGCGGCATCGACGCCCGGGAACGGCTTCGTCGCCGACCCGGGCTTCAGCGTCGTCACGCCGGGCAGCGGCGAGATCATCGCCATCCCCGTCTCCGTCTGCCACCACGTGTCGACGACCGGCGTCCGCCCGCCGCCGATGTGCTGCCGGTACCAGATCCAGGCCTCGGGGTTGATCGGCTCGCCGACGGAGCCGAGCAGCCGCAGCGACGAAAGGTCGTGGCGCCCGGCGAACTCCGGCCCCCACTTCATGTGCGCGCGGATGGCCGTCGGCGCCGTGTAGAGGATGGTCACGCCGTACCGCTCGACGATCGCCCACCAGCGGTCCTTGTCCGGGAAGTCCGGCGTGCCCTCGTACAGGACTCCCGTCGTCCCGTTCGCCAGCGGCCCGTAGACGATGTACGAGTGCCCGGTGATCCAGCCCACGTCGGCGGCGCACCAGTACACGTCGGCGTCGGGCTTGACGTCGTGGACGTAGTGGTGCGTCGAGACGGAGCCGACCAGGTACCCGGCGGTCGTGTGCGCAATCCCCTTCGGCTTCGCGGTCGTCCCGCTCGTGTACATCAGGAAGAGGAGGTCCTCCGAGTCCATGGGCTCGCACGGGCAGCCCTCGTCGGAGACCGCTACCTCGTCCCACCAGACGTCGCGTCCCTCCGTCATCGGCACGTCGCCCCCCGTCCGCCGGAGCACTACACACGCCCGCGCCCCCGGCACCTCGGCGAGCGCCTCGTCGGCGATCGCCTTCAGCGGCACGGTCGTGCCGCGCCGCCACGCTTCGTCCTGCGTGATCAGCACCTCGCACTCCATGTCGTTCATCCGTGCCGAGAGCGACTCGGCCGAGAAGCCGCCGAAGACGACCGTGTGCGGCGCACCGATGCGCGCGCAGGCGAGCATCGCGATCGGCAACTCCGGGACCATGCCCATGTAGATCGCCACGGGCGTGCCCTTGCGCACGCCCTGCTCCCGCAGCGCGTTTGCGAGCCGCGTCGTCTCGCGCAAGAGGTCCGCGAAGGTGACCACCCGCCGGTCGTCGTCCGGCTCGCCCTCCCAGTAGTACGCGACCTTCTCGCCCCGCCCCGCCTCGACGTGCCTGTCGACGCAGTTGAAGCAGGCGTTCAGCTTCCCGCCGAGATACCACTTCGCGTACGGGAGCTCCCACTCGTACAGCTCGGTGAAAGGCTCGAACCAGGTGACCCGCTCCCGGCCCTCGCGCTCCCATAGCTCCTCGAACGAGAGCTCGTAGATATCCGGCTGCGCGTTCGCCTGCGCTGCGAACTCCGGCGACGGTGGGTACCGGCGCTCCTCCGCGAGGAGCGTCTCGATCGCGTGCTCCGTCACGGGGAGAGGTCGTACGGGTACTCGGTCAGGTTCTCCGCGCCGTCCTCGGTGACGAGCACGAGGTCCTCGAGCCGGACGCCGCCGAAGCCCTGCCGGTAGAGACCCGGCTCGACGGTGACGACGTCACCGGCGACCATCGCGCCCGGTGCGCGTCCGAGCGACGGCGCCTCGTGCACCTCGAGCCCGACTCCGTGTCCGAGGCCGTGGTAGAAGCCGTCGGCGAGTACCTCGCCCGGCGCCTTCGACAGCTGCGTCGGTTGCCCCGCCTCGTGGAAGAGCTCGCAGACGAGCGTGAAGACGTCGGCACCGGGCACGCCCGCCCGGATCGCCGCCAGCGACCGGTCGAGGGCCTCCTTGCAGAGTGCGTGGTAGCGGACGATCTCCTCAGGCGGCTCGCCGACGACGTACGTCCGGGTCATGTCGGCGTAGCACGCGGTCTCGACGTCCCTCGGCCAGAGATCGATCACGATCGACTCTCCGGCCATGATCGGGCCGGAGCCCATGTCGTGTCCGACCGCGCTCTGCGGGCCGCGCGAGACGATGAACTCGTCGGCGACAGTGCCGCGCGCGGTGAAGGCCTCGAGGATCGCCACCTTGATTCGCTCGGACGTGAGCGGCTCGCCGTCGACGACGAGACCGGAGCCGTTGGGCTCTGCCCGACGCAGCAGCGCGCGGGCCGCGTCCATACCGGCCTCGGCCGCGCGCTGAGCCCGCCGGATCCCGGCCAGCTCGGCCCCGCTCTTGACCCGGCGGCGGTCCTGGAAGAAGTCGAGCTCCGGGGTGACCTGGACACCCACCTCGCGGAGCCGGTCGGCGAATTTGGCCGGAAAGGTCCAGGGCACGAGCGCCTCGGTCACCCCGAGCGCCCGAACGGCGTTGACCGTGACCTCGAGCAGCACCTCGTCGCGCGGCAGCCCCTGCGCGATCAGGTCGTCGTAGCCGAACTCCTCGTATGCGTGCGCCTCCGGAGCGCCGGCGATCTCCCGCACGCGGTCGATCTCGAAGGAGGTGAGGACGACGTGCCGTTCGCCTTCGCGCTCCACGTAGAGGAACGGGTCGGGGATCGCAAGCGGCAGCTCGTGCCGGAGCTCCGGCGAGCGGATGGTGTCCGCGTAGATGAGGACGTCCGGCACGGCACCGGGATCGTAAATGCCTAGACTCAGAGCCGTGGACGAAGCGGTCGTGCGCGCGCAGCGATTGATCGAGGAGTGGGACGACGAGCTGCGCCGCGAGCTCCCCGAAGGTGCCGACATCTTCGACGCGCACCTGCATCTCGGCCACGACATCGACGGCATGGTCGGCGACTACGACGAGCTCGAGCGCGTCATGGAGCGGTACGGGATCTCGCGGGGGTTCATGTTCTGCATGGACGAGCCCGACCGGCATCCGGCGTTCCAGGCACCGAACGACCGGACGCTCGAGCAAGCCGGCCGCAGCGAGGGGCGGCTGATCCCGTTCGTCCGCCTCGACCTGGGCGAGCGGCCGATCGAGGAGGCCGAGCGCTGCCTCGATCTCGGAGCGAAAGGGATCAAGCTCCATCCGAGGGCGCAGAAGTTCCTGCTGAACGACGAGCGTCTCGCCCCCGTCTTCGCGATTGCGGCCGAGCGGAAGGTTCCGATCCTGATCCACGGCGGCCGAGGCCTGCCGCCCATCGCCGACGACCTCGCGCGCCTGGTGGAGACCTATCCCGACGCCCAGCTGATCGTCGCCCACGCCGGCATCGCCGACCTCGGCGCCTTGATGCGTCACTTCGCCGGTAAGCCCGGCGTCTTCTTCGACACGTCGGCCTGGAGCCCGATCGACCTGCTCGACTTCTTCCGACAGGTCTCGCCGGAGCAGGTGCTCTACGCCTCCGACTATCCCTACGGCCAGCAGCCGTCGTCGCTCTTGATCGCGCTGCGCACCGCACGGACGGCCGGGCTGGACGAGTCCCAGGTTCGCGGGATGCTCTTCGGCAACGTCACGCGGATCGCGGACGGTCAGCCGCCGCTCGAGACGACGCCGGCGAAGGGGAGCGACACCTTCAGCCAGCCGATGGTGCTGGCGCGGATCCACCAGTACCTGTCCATGGCCAGCCCGCTGCTGTGGACACGCCAGCCGGACACGGTCGGCGTCCTCGGACTGGCGCTGAACGCCTGCGAGGAGAACGGCCATCCCGGGTCGGACCTCGATCGGATCCACGAGCTGCTCCTCTGCGCGCGCGACCTCTGGGGGGTCGCCCCGGAGATCGAGGACGAACGCGAACGGATGCGGGCGATCCGCAGCACGTTCCGGCTGATCCACCTGGCCGACATCGTCGCGGTCACACCAGGAGCGGAGTAGAACGAGACCGGGGGCTGCGAGCAGCCCCCGGTCGGTCGATCAGTCGGTGCTGCGCCGCTAGTGGGCGCTCGAGCCGTGCCGCCTGGCCCGCGTCCTGAGCAGGACGCCGGAGCCGATCAGCAGCAGGCCGATCGCCAGCGGAACCCACAGCGCGAGGCCGGTGAACGGCAGCTGCGAGGTCGCTTTCGCCGGGGCGGCCTTCGGGGCCACCGCCGTCGCCTCGGCCTTCACCGCGGCCTTCGCCTTGACCTTCGCCACCTTCGGCGCGAAGTGCGCCGTCTGCTTCGGCGTGTACGGCGCGTACTGCGCCGACGCGCTCGAGTTGCTCTGCTTGGCGGGCTTGCTTCCCGCCGCGTAGCCGATGCCGCCGAACGAGGCGACCGCGACGATCATCAGACCGCAGAGCGCCAGCGTCAGACCGATCCGGCTGCGGCGCACGCGCCCCTGCACGTCGCCCGCGAGCGACGTGACGAACTCGGCGCGCGGCCGGGAACGGCCCGCGTTGAGCTCACCCTCGAGATCAAACCTTTCGTCCTTCATGGAACTCCCCTCTCCCTTTCGTGAAATTGCCGTTACATAGATGAATACCGGCGCGAGGCCGCGATCCTTACACCCTGCCGGAGCCGAAGACCTGCGCCTCCGCGTCCTCGGACTCCAGGATGCGGCGCAGCCGCCCGAGCGCCCGGTGGAGCGCCACCTCGATCGCGTTCGTCTGCGCGTCCATCACCTCCGCGATCTGAGGCGCGGTCAGCTCCGCCCCGTAACGCATCGCGATCAGTTCCTGGTCGCGCTCGCTCAGCTGCGCCAGCGCGCGGTCGAGCGTCAGCCGGCGCACCGTGTCCTCCTCGACGCTCCCGATCGCAGCGATCTCGTCCAGCCCCGGCTCGTCCGGCGGTCGCCTGCGCTTCGCGAGAGCATCGTCGGCGCAGCGCCGCGCGATGCCGAGCAGCCAGCCGAGCGGCTCCCCCTTCGAACGGTCGTAGCTTCGCCGGTAGCGGATGGCGCGCTCGAAGACCTCGCTGGTCACGTCCTCGGCGTCGTGGCTGTCGCCGAGCCGGTAGGCCGCGTACGCGTAGACGTGGCGGATCAGATCCTCGGGGTGTGCGAGCGGATCTCTGTGGAAACCCTTCATCACGCCTGGGGCTGTAGCCGTGGGTCTTCGGGGTTGAGGCGCGAGGCCTCAGCAAACGCGCGTTGCCGCTCGACGCCTCGGCTCGCGAGGGCGAGCTCGTACCACAGCGTCCAGTCGCGAGGGGCCTTCTCGACCGCACGCCGGAAGCTGACCCGGGCGCCCGCGAGGTTGCCGGACAGCGCCTGGGCCTCGCCGAGGCGCCGCCACGGTTCCGCCGACCACGGGACGAAGGACATGGCGTCGTGAGCCTGCGACTCGGCGCGCGCGTAATGACCCCCGTCCGCGGACTTCGAGCTCGCCGAGACGGCGCTGTTCCCGAGCAGCGCGACCAGCGCGAAGGCGAACAGCCCGGCGACGGCCACGAGCCCGCCGATCCTCGGGGCGGAGCCCAGGGCCCGCGGCTCGCGGTCGCGACGGCCGGCGGCGAGCAGCACGATCGCGCAGAAGAGGCCGGTCAGGGTGACCGCAGGCATCTCCCAGTCCCAGTCGACGGCGGCGTGCAGGAGGAAGGCGACGTAGGCGCCGCAGGCGATCGCGACGAGCGGAGACGACCGTGCGCGCCGAACTGCGGCGAACGGCACGGCGAGCGTGAGCAGGAGCAGCGCCAGGCCCACAGGACCGAGCTCCGCGAGGGTCTCGAGGTAGAGATTGTGCGCGTCGTGCACCGTCCAGTCGCCGGGGCGATGCTGGAACCAGAACTGTGAGTAGCTGCCGGCGCCGCCGCCCAGGACCGGGTGCGCCTGGACCTCCTGCCAGGCGGCGCGCCAGTTCTCGCTCCGGCCGCTGCCCGAGAGGTTGAAGAGCCGACTGTTGAGGTCGGTCCCCGTGCCCGTGCTCACCTGGAACGAGTCGTAGGCTTTGCGCGCGAGCGTCGGCGGAAAGCCGTAACGGCCGAAGACGACGATCAGGAACGCCGCCAGCAGGAAGAGCAGCGTGCCGGCGTAGACGCGGCGGACACGGTACGGCACCCTGACGACGGTCGCGAGCCAGTCGAAGAGCAGGATCGTGAGCGACGCTGCGACGACCAGGCCGATGGCGATCACCGCGAGCCCGTGGCCGTCGCGGCTGGCGGCGCTGAGAGCGGCCCCCTGGTGGGTCAAGGCGGAGGAGGTCGAGGCAACGGCGACCGCTGTGATCGACCAGGGTGCGAGCACGAGCGCAGCGGTGATCAGCTGGAGCCGCCTCTTGTCGAGTGCGATCGCGACGGTGAGCCCGGCGAAGAGGGCGATCCAGCTCGCACGGCTGTAGGTGAAGTACAGCGTGAGTGCGAAGATCACCGTCGACCCGGCCGAGAGGCAGCGGACGAGCGGCCCGCTCCGCGCTGCCAGTCCGAGGGCGAGCAGCCAGCCCAGGGCAGCGAGGATCCCGAGCGCGTTCCAGTAGCCGAGCGGGTCGGAGAGGCGGTACCCGGAGATCTGGTCGAAGGTGCCGAAGTGGTCCGGGAAGAGCCGCGTCAGGAGCGCGTACGTGCTGACGATCCCAAGCGCACCGCAGAGCCCGACGACGACTGCGGCGACCGATCGCTTCCGCAGCAACAGGATCCCGGCCGCCACCGCGGCCAGGTACACGAGGACCCGCTCGATCTCGAGCACGGTGTCCGGAACACCGACCGTCCAGAGCAGCGAGAGCGCGATCCAGCCCGCCAACCCGGCGAACCCACCGAGAAACAGCGCGTCGAGGGTGCCGAGCTCGACGGCGACCCCCACCGTCAGTGCAACCGAGACGAGGAGGAGCAGCGCCAGGCTCCCCCAACCCCAGGAAACGGGGAAATACCCGCCGTTCGCGAAGCCGAAGGCACCGACCGCCACGCAGGCGGCAAGGCCGAGCGGAATGCCGGCGTACGTCAGCCAGCGGGCAAGCGAGGCCCGGACCGCGGGCACCCGCGGCCGAGCAGCGGTGGCTTCGACCATCTCTGTCACAGGGTAGGGCAATCCCGGCGGATCACAATCGCCATTTGCTGCAGGCGTTGCGCGGTTGTCACGCGTGGCGACCGGGAATCCGATTAAGATGCCGCATCCCCATCGTCCAGTCGTTGCCCCGTGGGGAGGGGCAAGCACAGCTGTATCGAAGTTTCACCACGGACTTGCCGACGTGGCCAAGCTGCCGATACCGACAACACTGAATCGCCGGTCGCCTCTGGTGGCCGTAGCCGCGATCCTCGCCGCCGCCACCTTCGGCGCCGCCACCGCCGGCGCAGGCGACACCGCCGGGTGGAACAACGCGGCAGGCGCCGGCGAGCACGTGACCGTCCTCCCGCGCCTGGAGACACGGCTGCTGACGCGGATCAACGACGTCCGGCGAGCTGCCGGGCTCGCACCGCTGCGCGCCAGCGTCGCGCTGGCGGCCGCGGCGCACGAGCAGTCGCTCTCGATGGCCGAGCACGGCTTCTTCAGCCACGATTCGTTCAGCGGCGCTCCGTTCTGGAAGCGCGTGGAGACCCGCTACCCGAAGCCCGCCGGCGGAGCCTGGCGCGTCGGCGAGAACCTCGTCTGGAGCTCGCCGCAGCTGAGCGCCCAGCGCGCGCTGGAGCTGTGGCTGAACAGCCCGCCTCACCGCCAAAACCTGCTCACGGCCGCCTGGCGCGAGGTCGGGATCGCCGCAGTGCACGCCTCGTCGGCGCCGGGCGTCTACGCCGGCCAGGACGTGACGATCCTGACCGCGGACTTCGGCGTCCGGCACTAACCGGCTTTCCTAGCCCGGCGCAGGGTGCCAGGCGACGGCGAAGCCGCGGCCGTCGGCGGACAACCGCAGGACGGTAGCCCGGTTCCCGGAGCGCCCGATGAGAGCGCGCTGCGGTCGTAGGATGCGTGGCCTGGCAGCGGACGCCGATCCACGCCCCGTGGCCGCGGTCGTGCTCGCGGCCGGGGCGGCCACGCGCTTCGGCGCCCCCAAGCAGGCCCTCCTCCTCGCCGAGGTGCTCGGCCGCCTGCGCGAAAGCGGCGAGATCGGCGAGATCCTCGTCGTGGCGGGGGCGTACGAGCTCGAGGCGGATGCGCGGCTCGTGCGCTGCGGCGACTGGGAGCTCGGGCCGGGCGCCTCGCTGCGCTGTGGGCTGCGCGAGCTCGCCGCCGACACTCCGGCCGCGGCGGTGATCCTCGCCGACGGCCCGGACCTCGCGCCGGCGGCCGTCGATCGCGTCGTCGCCGCCTGGCGTGCGGGCGCGGGCGACGTGGTCGCAGCCTCGTACGGCGGAGCCCGCGGTCATCCGGTCGTGCTCGGCCGTGCGGTCTGGGCGTCGGTACCGGACGAAGGCGCACGCGCGCTCGAGCCGGTGCTCGTCCCGTGCGACGACCTGGGCGGGCCGGGCGACGTCGACCGGCCCGAAGATCTACCAGACCGGTTCCGTTAGCCGGCTCGTGACCCGTCAGGCGGCCGGCCGCTTGTCGCGCGCCGGCGGGCTTCGCCCGGCGGCGCTACGGACCGACTACAGCGGCGTCCGCAGTGCAGCGAGCTTCTGCTTCAGCGCGGGCGGCATCTCCTCCGAGCAGACCTGGCGCACGAAGATCCGCAGGCTTTCCTCGAAGCGGTAGCGCTTCCGGCAGTATCCGCACCCGTCGAGATGGTTCTCGGCTTCCGCGCGCTCGGCGTCGTCGAGCTCGCGGTCGAGGTACGGCTGCATCCACTCCTCGCACTTGTCGCAGAGTTCGTCGAACTCCATCTCAGCCTCCGACAGCCTGGTCCGCGAGTGCGGTCTTCAGGATACGACGCCCGCGGTGCAATCGTGACATCACCGTGCCGATCGGGATGTCGAGGATCTGAGCGGCGTCCTGGTAGGTGAAGTCGCCGATGTCGACCAGCACGATGACGTCCCGGAAGTCGTGGGGAACCTCTGACAGCGCCGCCACCACGTCGTCCTGCGAGAGCCGGTCGACGACGGCGTCCTGGTCGGACCGCGGCTCGCGCGACGACTCCTCGAGCCGGTTGTAGAGGAAGTAGTCGCCTTCCTCCAGGGGCTGCATCTCCGGGGAGCGCTGCTTGCGGCGGCCGCGGTCGATGTTCAGGTTGGTGAGGATGCGCAGAAGCCAGGCGCGGAGGTTCGTCCCCGGCGTGTACGAGCGCCAGCTGCGGAACGCACGCGCGTACGTCTCCTGCATCAGGTCCTCCGCCTCCTCGCGGCTGCCGACGAGCCGCCGGGCCACGCGGTAGACCTGATCAGAGAGCTCAAGCGCTTCCTCCTCGAACCGCACACGGTCGCGTGCGTCGGTTGCCAGTCGCTGGGGCTCGGTGGGCGTGACCTCGCTCACCCGCCCACCCTAGCAACGCGTTTCTGAACACTGCCAACGCCGGCGGGAGCAGGGATATTCCCCGTTAGGCGCGCGCTGTCGAGGGGTAGCACCCGAGACAGCCGACCGGAAGGAGGCAGGGATGCGTGGGTACGAAGTCGTGACGAGTGACGATCGCGTCGTCGGCCAGGTGGTCGACGTGCGAGACGGCTTCCTGATCGTCGAGTCGGGCCACCTCCGCAAGTCGCGCCACCCCGTTCCGCGTGAGTTCGTCCACGTCGTGGACGAGGCGGCGAAGGCATTCGTGACGGTGCCCAAACGCGTGCTGATGGAGGCGCCGAGAGTCGACAAGCGGGCCGGCTTCGACCGGGCCGCCGCGGCCAGGCACTTCGGCCTCGCGGAGTCCTACCTCCAGCCGCCGACCGAGGGCGAGAGCGAATCGCTCGCGCACGATCCCGCGTGGGGAGCCGACCGGGACTCGATCGCCGCCGGCCGCCCGGCCCCGGAGCACCGGCGGGCGGAGTTGCGCAAGCACATGCGACCGGGATTCCCGGACGAGCACCACCCGAGTCCACGGCGCTCTTCGGCGACCGGCGGATCGACAGCCGCCGCGTCAAGGAGGACTAGCCGGGACTAGCCCGACTCGACCGCAGCCTGGTGAAAGCCGCCCCGGGCGAGCCGGGCGAGGATCGCCTCGCGGTCGGTGCGGTCGTCGTCCCAGGAGAGGGTGACCTGGCCGACCAGGTTCGCGTTCGCGGCTTCGAGTCCGTCGAGGTCGCGAAGCGTCGCGCCGAGGCGCATCACGCAGCGCTCGCAGCGGATGCCGGTGACCTCGATCGTTTCCGTCTGGATCGCCATGGGCTGCTCCTAGCCTAGCGTCCGTTCGGCCACGTCCTCCACGACGGCCGTGAGCCCGCCGGCGGCCATGATCTCCAGCTGGCGCTCGGCCTCGGGCCTGCCGTCGAGCACGAGGCGGGCGAGCTCGAGCTCCTCGCCCGCCAGGGCCGGCTCGACCTGCGCGGCGAGCGCCTCGACCTCGGCCGGATCGGGCGGGAGCCGCGAGGCCGTTTCGCGCCGGCACGCGTAGAGCTCCCGGTTGTACGTCTTGACAGTGCCCGGCACCGTCAAGACGAGCGCGCGCACGATCGCGGCGAAGCCGGCAGACCTGCGCACGTCGGTCTGCATGTCCATCACCCGCACCTCCAGGGTGCCGTACTCGGGACGCGGCCACGCATCCCAGTGCCGGCGGGTCGAGTCGCTGCCGGTGGCGACCCGCCAGTCGTCCCAGTTCCGGAGCACCGGCGGCGTTCCGCCGGTCGGCAGCAGCAGCAGCCGCTCCGCCCGTTCCGATCGGCGGCCGGCGTCGCCGCAGTCGACCAGGGGCGAGTTCGCAGAGAGCGCCAGGAGAACCGGGAGCCACGGGATCACCGACTCGAAGGCACGCAACGAGGCATCTGCATCGGGAACGGAGACGTGGACGTGCAGACCGCAGACGAGCTGCCGGCGCAGCGCGTCGCCGAGTGCCGAGGCCATCTGCTCGTACCTCGGCAGCGGGACGATGTCCTGGTCCTCACCGGAGGCCAGCGGGTGCGCTCCGGCCGCGTAGACGCGCAACCCGTGGGCGGCCGCGCGCTCGGCGATCGCTGCCCGCATCCGCTTGAGCTCCGCGAGAGCGGCCCTGGCGCCGGGGACGGCGGGAGTCGCGAGCTCGACGAGGCTCTCGAAGACCTCGGCCTTGACGCGCTCGTCTCCCTCGCCGACCACGCGCGAGAAGCCCGCGGCCGCATCCAGCGTCGAGGCATCGACGAAGAAGAGCTCCTCCTCGACCCCCAGCGTCCCGGGCTCGGCGCAGCCGAACCGGTGCTGAATCACTTGCCGCGAACGGCGTGCACCGGGCGGCCGGCCGCCTCCCAGGCGTAGTACGACGCGCTCGGCCCGAACGAGCGCTCGTAGGCGGTCACCCGCGGGTTGCGCCCGACCTGCTTCGCGCGCCCGGCATGGCGGAGCAGGTTGGGATCGTCGCGCTCCTCCCAGACGAGGATCAGGTGGGCCGCGGTCATGAACTCGGCGACGAAGGAACAGCCCACGGCCGGACACGGAAACGGGTCGGTCGCGACGCAGAACCAGCCGCTGTGGTCGGCCTCGTCGTCGTCCGTCCAGAGCTCTTCCTCCTCGAGGAGGTCGAGATCCTCGAGCGCCAGCTCCAGCCGACCGGTCTCCTCCGCGGCCATCCGCTCACACTACCCAGGAGGACTCGGCGAAAGAGAGCGAAGGCCCCCGGGCAGGCGATCGGGGGCCTTCGTCTTGTGAAGGCCCCCGGGCAGGCGGTCGGGGGCCTTCGCCTTGTGAAGGCCCCCGGGCAGGCGGTCGGGGGCCTTCTCCTCGTGGACGGCTAGCCGGGCGTCGGCTGCCGTCCGAGCTTCACGTCGACCGTCTTCCTCTTTCCTTCTCGGTAGACGACGACACGGATTGAGTCGCCGGGCTTCTTCGCGGCGATGAGGTCGCGCAGCTTGTCGAGACTCGCGACCGGCCGGCCGGCCGCTGCGACGACGATGTCGCCGCCGAGCTTGTAGCTCTCGCCCGCGAGCGTCACCTGAGTCGTCCCTGCCTCGAGCCCGGCCTTCGCGGCGCCGCTGCCCGGCTGCACGCTCTGCACGAGGAGGCCCTGGGCGGTGGGGAGCCGGAAGACCCTGGCCAGGTCGCGGGTGATCGGCGTGGCGCTGATCCCGAGGAACGCGCGGTCGATGTGACCCTCGCGGATCAGCTGGGCGATCACCGTCTTGACCGTGTTCGAAGGGATGGCGAAGCCGATGCCGACATTGCCGCTCGTGTCGCTCGAGCTGCCGGTCTCGATCTGCGAGTTGACGCCGATCACCTGGCCCTGCCGGTTCAGCAGCGGCCCGCCCGAGTTGCCGTGGTTGATCGCCGCGTCGGTCTGGATGACGTGGTCGATCGTGTAGCCGTTCGGGGCGGTGATCGCCCGCTGGATCGCGCTGACGATTCCCGCCGTGACCGTGCGGTCGAGCCCGAAGGGGTTGCCGATCGCGACCACCGGGTCACCGACCTGCATCGCGTCGGAGTTGCCGAGCGCCAGCGGCGTCAGCGCGCGCGAGCTCGTGTCGATCTCGAGCACGGCCAGGTCGCTCGAGGGATCCGTGCCCACGACCGTCGCCTTCGTGCTGGAGCCGTTCGAGAAGCTGACCCGCACCTGCTTGGCGCCGCTGATCACGTGGTAGTTCGTGACCACGTGCCCCGCCTTGTCGACGACGAAGCCGGAGCCGAGCGACCGCTCCTCCTGGCGCTGGGGGAAGAACTGGTTGCCGAAAAACGGGTCAGCCGGGACGGTCACGACCGTCGTCGACGTCACCTGCACGACCCCGGGGGCGGCCCGGCGGTAGATGTCGTTGATCGAGAGCAGCCGACCCGACGAGGACGCCGCGGACGCGGGCGAGACCGACGCCTGGATCTCGCTGACCGTGGTCGTCTTCCCGCCGAGACCTCCGAATGCGGCGGCGCCGCCGAGCGCCAGCCCGGCCCCGAGCAACGCGGCCGTGAGCAGCCCCGCCCCTGCGACGATGCGCGTGCGTCCCACCAGGAGCCGTTATAGACCCGGCCGTGTTGAGGCTCGGTAGCGCCTCCGTTAAGGGTGTGTTGCGGCCGGCGGGACGATCTTGAGCGGTTTGTCGAAGCCGGTGTAGCGGTGCTGCATGAAGTGCGCCTGGGCGGTCATGCGCAACGCGAGCAGCCGGCCCATCCCCGGCTCGATCGAGAGCACGAACCAGGCCGGCAGGTGTGGGTCGTAGAAGGAGACGATCCGAACCGGCCGGCCGTCGACCGTCCCGGCTCCGAGCAGGTGGGCGTTCGTGCGCGGGTCCGGCCCCCAGAACGGCTCCGGCTGCCTGATCCGCTCCGTCTGCGACCGCTCCCACTTCCCGCCGGGGAGCTTGTCCCAGCGGGTGTCGCCGATGACCACCGCCTTCGGTCCGCCCGCGATCGAGTAGGCGAGCTTGTCCGGCGCGGCGACCCGGTAGACGGTCGCGATCGCGTTCCGAGCATTCGAGGCGAGCCGCTCGTGGATGACGAGCGTGCGCAGCGAGCGAAAGGCGCGGTCGGCACGCGTCACCAGCCCGGTCTCGACGGGGGCCGGCCAGCGGCGGGGGAGCACGAAGCGGAGGACGGCCGGCTTCGCGCCGGGGCCGGAGAAAGCGACCGCCACGGTCCGCGGCGGCGCAGGGAGCGGGATCGTCGCCGCGTAGCAGCCCGGGCCGCACGGCCGGGCGTCCGATCCGGCGATCCGGACCGTCAGCCCGTCGATGCCCTTGCCGTCCTGACCGAGCACGGTCACGCGAGCGGCGACGTCCGGCCCGCGGGGGGAAGCGGCGAGCCCGACGGCGACGTCGTCGTCCTCGCCCGCGAGCACGACCGCGTCCGCAGGCGGCGGCGTCGGGACAGCCGGAACCACGCGCGCCGCTGCCGTCGCCCGCGGCGGCGGCGGGAGCTCGGTCAGCACCGCGACCGCCACCACCAGCCCGGCGAGCAGCGCGAGCTCGGCGCCGAGACCGAGGTTCGCGATCCTGAACCGGTTGACCCAGGCGACGACGAGCACGGCGACGAGCAGGGCCGTCTTCACCAGCAGCGTCTGCCCGTACGAGGTGTGCACGACCGAGGCGAGGCTGGGGAACGCCGCGATCGCGCGCGGGATGGACGCCGCCCCGAGCACGACCACCGCGCCGATCGCGATCGGCGGGAATCTCCGTCGGGCCTGCGTGCCGCCGCTCGCGACGAGGAGAACGAGCCCGCCGATCCAGACGGCGGCAGCCGCCACATGGACGAAGTCGGCGAGCGCGATCAACGCCCGGTGGTTCCGCGGGTCGAGCGCATGTCCGGCCAGCGTCGGCGCGGCGAGCTCGAGCACCGCCGCCGCGGATGCGACGAGGGCGGCGGCCGGAATCGCGAGCGACGCGAGCGAGGCCGCCACGCCGACGAGACCCACGATCGCGGCGGTCTCGGTCACGTCGCCGAACCGCGTTCCGTCGGCCGCAGGCTCGATTGCCAGCAGCCCCAGGCCGCCGCCCGCGACCAGGGCAAGCCCGGCGCCGACGACCGCGGTCTCCAGCAGGCGGCGCCCGGGCTCGAGCAGGACCCGCGCGGTGAGCGCGGCCCCACCGGCGACGAGCACGCCTGCGAGAAACAGGAAGCGTAGGACGACGGACGCGGTCGACACGCCGCCGCCCGCGGACAGGGTCGGCACCGGCCGCGGCGAGCCCGCGCCGACGGCGAATGCGAGGACGCCGGTGATCAAGTGGCCGTCGTTCGAGACGACGCGCCAGCGGACGGTGTAGGCGCCGCGAACCAGCCCGGGACGGAGCGGCACGACGAGGGCACGGTCGTTCCCGGCGAGCCGGTGGGCCGGGCCGGCGAGCACCGAGCGGCCCCGTGCATCGACGGCACGGTCGCCGCCCGCAGGACGGATCTCGTCGTCGAAGAGCAGCTTGACGTCCTGCGGCGGAGTCGCGAGCACGGCGCCGTCGGCGGGCTTCGAGCCGACCAGCCGCGCATGGGCGGAGGCCGCCGCCGGAAAGGCGAGGGCCGCCAGGAGGACGAGGACGCTACCGGCTCTGCGGAAGGACGAGCTCGAGGACGTCCGGCCCCGCCGGAACGAAGCCGCGGCCGCGGTAGAAGGACTCGGCGCGGTCGTTCCCGCGCTCGACGACGACCTCGAGCCGTTCGGCCCCGTTCGAGATGGCGTAGCCCTCGGCCCACTCGAGCAGCTGCTTGCCGACGCCCTCCTTCTCGTGAGCCGGATGCACACAGAGCTGTTCGATCCGAAGCGCGGCAGCAGATTCCTCGATCGCGACGTAGCCGGCGGGCTCCCCGGCCAGCTCGGCGACGAAGACGGTATCCCGCGCCAGCGTCGCGAGCGTGCGCCGGTCGTCGCCCTCTGTGAAGGCGAGCTTCGCGACCGCGAACAGCTGCCCCTCGTCGTCCTCTCGGAAGGACCGCATCGTCACCTTGCGGTACGGCACCTCGGGACCTGATGCTACCGCCAAACGCCGGACTGGAAAGGAGCACGATGGGACATGCGTTCAGCTCGCTCGACGAGCTAGGGGAGGGGTACGGATTCCGCAAGATCCGCCGGGGGCTGGGCGTCACCGCGTTCGGCGCCAACGCGCTGGTGATGCCGCCCGGCTTCGACGGGTTCCTCCACTACCACGACACCCAGGACGAGCTCTACTTCGTCCATCGCGGGACGGCTCGCTTCGAGGTCGACGGCGAGCTGCGGGAGCTCGGGCCGGGGAGCCTCGTCCACGTCGAGTCGACGACGCCGCGGAAGTTCTCGAACGCCGGCGACGACGACCTGGTCGTGCTCGTGATCGGCGGCCAGGGCGGCTACGTCGAGCGCGACGGCCACCTCGTCGACCCGGATCGCGACCTGGAACGACGCACGGCGTTCGGATCGTGAGCCGCTCAGCGGACGATCATCACCGGGCAGTGCGCGTGCTCGACCACGCCGTCGGCGGTCGACCCGAGCAGCCGGTCGCGGACGAAGTGCACGGTCGGACCACTCGGACCCGTCGATCGCGACCAGAGTCTTCTCGGAGGGCATCTAGACCGCCTCGGTGCCGACCGACGGCTGGGGCCGCGGCTGGGCCTGCCCCTCGACACCGGCGTCGTGCTCGCGCTCGAGGCCCGGGCTGAAGAACCGCTGCGCGATCGCCGTCGGCACGATCGCCGAGAGGACGACGACGGCGATCAGGAGCGAGAACTTCGTCCGGTCGATGATCCCGGCGTTCAGCCCGTAGAGCGACGTGATCGTGCCGAAGGTGAGGCCCGTCGACATCAGGAGCGTGGTGAACGTCGCATGCGGCGCGGCATACCTGCGCGCCAGCGGGTACACGCCCCCGAGCTTCGGGACCATCTTCGCCACGAACAGCACGGCGAGGATGCCGAGGTTCGCCCACAGCGCGGCCGCGGAGACGTTCATGCCGCCCTTGAGGAAGAAGAACGGGGTCAGAAACGCGAACGCGACCACCCGCATCCGCACCTGCTCCGTCCGGTGCCGGGCGTAGTGGCCGCTCATCACGAGACCGAGGATGAACGCAGGCAGCGCGGCCTGCGAGTTCGCACGCCCGCCGAGCCACATGAGCAGGAAGAGCGAGGCGAAGACGAGCTTGATCCCCGGCTCGATCACCCGGTTGCCGTAGCGGCCGAAGAACCAGGGTGCCACCTTCGGCAGCCCCACGATCAGGGCGATCGAGACGAGCACGAACGGAACTGCCCAGATCGTCGGCTTGGCGAACAGCACCGTCAGCCCGGCGACGGTGGCGATGTCGGTGACGAAGGTGGCCGACATCAGCCGCTTGCCCACCAGCTCCCGGTTCAGTCCGGTCTCGACGAGCACGGCGTACACCACCGCGAGGCTGGTGGTCGAGAGTGCCAGGCCGCCGATCTCGGCCTGCTTGCGGCTCCAGTCGAGCGCGTAGTAGGCGATCAGCCCGACGACCGCGAACGGGGCGAAGAAGGACACGAGCCCGATCGAGAGTGAGGCGCGCCACTCGCGCCGGAACTGGGGAACGTCGACCTCCGCTCCCGCCTGGAACGTGAGCACGATTCCGGCGAACGCACCGAGGAAATCGAGCCAGCTCGGGACGTCGAGGTGGAAGACGTTGCCGACCACCACGCCGAGGAAGAGCTCGATCAACGCGACCGAGAGGCCAATCTCGACGCTGATCATCGACGCGACGAGAACCGTCCCGGCGAGCAGTACTGCTACTGCGATGTCGCTCACTGCCTCTACCTCCTGACGAACGTCGGTTGGTAGAGGCCATCGGCTCGGCTGAGCGGTTGGACGGGGGCCTCACCCCGTTTGCTGCAACTTCATCGTAGCGCGCGTCCCTCCCGTGGACGGTGCCTACACTCGCCGCTGACGGATGGTGCTCTCGGCGGAGATCGGGCCCGGGCGGGTCTGCTGACGGCGTTCCTGGAGCGGGACCGTGCCCCGCGGGCTCGGCGGCGAGCGTGGCTGACGCCCGGAGTGCTGAGCATCGGGCTGGCCAGCTTCTTCAGCGACGCCGGCCACGAGATCACCACCTCGATCCTGCCGAGCTTCCTCACCGTCACCTTGCGCGCCTCGGCCGGCGTCCTCGGCGTGATCGAAGGCATCAGCGACGCGCTCGTCGGGTTGATGAAGCTGTTCGGCGGCTCGCTCGCGAACGATCCCACGCGGCGGATCCGGATCGCGAGCGGCGGCTACGTCGTCACCGCGGTCGCCACCAGCGCCGTGGGCCTGAGCACGTCCGTGTGGCAGGCGGGTGCGCTGCGGGCGACGGCCTGGGCGGCTCGCGGCGTCCGGTCGCCGGCGCGGGACGCGCTGCTCGCCTCGATCGCCCCGCGCGAGGCGTACGGCCGGGCGTTCGGACTCGAGCGCGCCGGCGACAACCTCGGGGCGGTCGTCGGCCCGTTGCTCGCTGCTCTCCTCGTCGGCCTGATCGGGATCCGCACGACGATGGTGCTCGCGATCGTGCCGGGCACGATCGCGGCGCTCGCGATCACGTTCGCCGCCACCGAAGCCCGCGCCGCCGGCGCCGGGTCCCGCCGGCGGGCACGGCTCGAGCTACGCGCCCTGTTCGGCGCAGGCATCGGCCGGCCGCTCGTGTCGATCGTCTGCTTCGAGCTCGGCAACTGTGCGACGACGCTGCTGATCCTGCGCGCCACGCATCTGCTGCAGCACGGCGGGCGTTCCCTGACCGCCGCCACCTCTCTCGCCGTGATCATCTACGCGGCGCACAACCTGTTCGGCGCCGGAGTGGCCTACGCCGGCGGCCACTGGATCGACCGCAGCAGCCCGCGCGGCGCATTCGCCGCCGGCGCCCTCCTCTTCACGCTCGCGTATGCCGGGTTCGCGCTGCCCGCACATTCGTGGCCGCCGCTGCTCGTCTTCTTCTGTCTCGCCGGCAGCGGCATCGGGTTGGCCGAGACCGCCGAGTCGGCGCTGTTCGCGCAGGCCGTCCCCGAGCACATCCGCGGCAGCGGCTTCGGCCTCCTGGGCGCGATCCAGTCGTTCGGCGCGCTCGCCTCGTCGGCTGCCGTCGGCCTGATCTGGACCGCGGCCTCTCCGACCGTCGCCTTCGCTTACGCAGCCTCCTGGATGGCCCTCGCCGTCCTCGCCTCCCGGTGGGTGCAGGTCAGCCCTTCGCCTCGGCGTGGCGCAGGTTGAACACCGCCCACATGCCGAGGACGAAGATCAGCCCGGTGGCGACCAGGTAGGCGGCGCCGACCTCCACCGGCTGTCCCGCGAGCAGCCCTCGACTCGCCTCCAGCACCCGCGTGATCGGGTTCCCGCTCGCGACCCCGTGGATCCAGCCCTGGAGCAGCTTCAGCGGGACGTAGACCGGCGCGAAGAAGAGGATCAGGAATACCGGCGTCTGCATGATCGGCCCGGCCTGCACCGACTGGAAGCGCATCGCGACGCCGCAGGCCCAGAAGAGGAACGCCACGTTGACCAGGACGGCGAGCAGGTACATGCCGGCCACGTCGGGGACCGAGCCCTTGATCCTCATCCCGGCTGCGAAGGCGACCGCGGTGACGACGGAGGCGTTGATCAGCCAGCGGATCAGCGCCCCGAGCGCGTAGCCGGCGATCAGCCCGCTGCGCCGCGGCGAGGCGAGCAGCAGCCGCCGCGAGAAGCCGTACTCGAAGTCGCGCGCGATCCCGAAGCCCGTGAAGACGCCGCCGAACGCGGC
>Ga0070684_100000554_pt1 | contig 25661 bp, 17 predicted proteins | sample KBSC723LmetaG_FD_65653 | JGI IMG/M metagenome (GOLD analysis project Ga0070684, IMG submission 65653) | Corn rhizosphere microbial communities from Kellogg Biological Station, Michigan, USA - KBS C7.2-3L metaG | ecosystem: Host-associated > Plants > Roots > Rhizosphere ...
AGGTGTGAATTTCGGCGGCAAGGAGCTCAGCATCGAGACCGGCCGCATGGCGAAGCAGGCCGACGGGTCGGTGGTCGTCCGCTACGGCGACACGATGGTGCTGGTGACCGCGGTCGCCTCGTCGTCGATCCGGCCGGGCGTCGACTTCATGCCGCTGACCGTCGACTACCTGGAGAAGACCTCCGCCGCCGGGCGCATCCCGGGCGGCTATTTCAAGCGCGAGGGGCGGATGACCGAGGTCGAGGTGCTGACCTCGCGGCTCATCGATCGTCCGTCGCGCCCGCTGTTTCCGAAGGGCTGGCGGTTCGACACGCAGGTGATCGCGATGGTCGTGTCGACCGACCGCGAGAACGCGTCGGACGTGCTGGCGATGACCGGCGCGTCGATGGCGCTGCACCTGTCGGACATTCCCTGGGCGGGCCCGTACGCCGGCGTCCGCGTCGGACGCATCGAGGGCAAGCTGGTCCTGAACCCGACGTTCGCGGAGCGCGCCCTGTCCGATCTCGACCTGCTCGTGGCCTGCAGCCGCGACGCGATCGTGATGGTCGAGGGCGGCGCCGCCGAGCTCGGCGAGGACGTGATCGTCGACGCCCTCATGTTCGCCCACCAGTCGGCCCAGCCGCTGATTGACCTCCAGGAGAAGCTGCGCGCCGCGGTCGGCAAGCCCAAGCGAGAGTTCGTGCCGCCGGTCAAGGATCCGGCGATCGTCGACAAGGTCGCCTCGCTGGCGAACCAGAAGATCGAAGCGGCGATGGCTATCCGCGACAAGCACGAGCGGTACTCGGCGCTCGATTCGGCCGGTGCAGAGACCAAGGCGGCGCTCGAGAGCACGTTCCCCGAGCGTGGCGCCGAGGTCGGCGAGGCGTTCGAATCGGCCAAGAAGAAGCATCTGCGCGAGCTGGTGCTGAACACCGGCCGGCGTATCGACGGGCGCGCCCCGAGCGACATCCGCACGATCACCTGCGAAGTGGGCGTGCTGCCGCGAACGCACGGCTCGTCGCTGTTCACGCGCGGCGAGACGCAGTCGCTGGTCACGACCACCCTCGGGACCAGCCAGGACGCGCAGCACATCGAGGCGCTGACCGGCAACGTCGACAAGCGTTTCATGCTGCACTACAACTTCCCGCCCTTCTCGACGGGCGAGACCAAACCGCTGCGCGGCGCGAGCCGCCGCGAGGTTGGCCACGGGAACCTGGCCGAGCGCGCGATCGCGCGCGTGCTGCCCAGCGAAAAGGATTTTCCCTACACGGTCCGGATCGTGTCGGAGATTCTCGAGTCCAACGGGAGCTCGTCGATGGCTTCGGTGTGCGGCGGGATCCTGTCCCTGATGGACGGCGGCGTTCCGATCAAGACGCCGGTGGCCGGAATCGCGATGGGCCTGATCAAGGAAGGTGACCGCGTCGCCGTCCTGTCCGACATCCTCGGCGACGAGGATCACCTGGGCGACATGGACTTCAAGATCTGCGGGTCCAAGCAGGGTGTCACCGCCGTCCAGATGGACATCAAGATCCAGGGGCTGACGCGCGAGATCCTGGAGACGGCGCTGCGGCAGGCGCGCGACGGACGGATCCACATCCTGGGCAAGATGGCCGAGGCGCTGGCGGCTCCGCGCGAGGATCTGTCGCGCTATGCCCCGCGCATTCACACGCTGCGGGTCAAGCCCGACCAGATCCGCGAGATCATCGGCCCGGGGGGCAAGACCATCCGCGGCATCACCGCCCAGACCGGCGTCTCGATCGAGGTCGAGGACGACGGCACGGTGCACATCGCGTCGCCGGACGGCATCGCCGTCAAGAAGGCGATCGACATCATCAAGGGCCTGACGACCGAGCCGGAGGTGGGCGAGTACTACATGGGCGTGGTGAAGCGGCTGGCCGAGTTCGGCGCCTTCGTCGAGATCCTGCCCGGCACCGACGGCCTGGTGCACATCAGCGAGCTCGATTCGAAGCGGGTGAACCGCGTCGAGGACGTGTGCAAGGAAGGCGACGAGATGGTGGTCAAGGTCATCGCGATCGACCGCGCCACCGGAAAGATCCGCCTCTCGCGGCGCGCGACCCTGGGTGAGAACCCGGAGGTCGTGCACAACTTCCGCACCGTCGCCGCTTCGTAACCGAGTCGGTGACGATGGCTGCACCCCGGGTCCGCTTCCGGAAGCTGCGCCCCGGGGCGCAGGCCCCGCGCTACATGTCGGCCGGGGCCGCGGGGCTCGACCTCGCGTCGGCGGCCGACGAGCCGATCGAGATCCCGCCCGGCGGGCGCGTCGCCGTCCCGACCGGGCTGGCGTTCGAGATCCCGCCCGGGTTCGAGGGACAGGTGCGCCCGCGCTCGGGCCTGGCCCGCAAGTTCGGCATCACCCTGCCCAACGCGCCCGGCACGGTCGACAGCGACTACCGGGGCGAGGTGCAGGTGCTTCTGGCGAACCTCGGCTCGGACGCGTACGTCGTCCAGCCAGGTGACCGCGTCGCCCAGCTGGTGATCGCCCCGGTCGTGGTTGCGGAGCTGGAGGAGGCGGACAGCTTGGAAGAGAGCAAGCGCGGCGACGGCGGCTTCGGCCACACCGGTCGCTGAACGCCCGTTCTTTCTTCTTGCTTGAGTCGCCGGTGTGAATAAATATTCACGCCATGAATAAGGCCCCCGTCTCCACGGTCGGCATCGTCGGCGTCTCCGGGTACTCCGGGATCGAGCTGGCGCGCATCGTGGCGGGGCATCCGCAGCTGGCGCTCGCGCTGGCGATCAGTGACAAGTGGGCGGGAACGACGCTGGCGGACCACCTGCCCATCGGCGCTGCCGGAGGGGCGGTGGTGGTCCGCGCGCAGAAGGAGGCGAGGGCGGCGGCGTTCGCCGGGCTGGATGTCGTGTTTCTGTGTACGCCCGCCGAGGCGTCGATCGCGCTGGCGCCGGTCGCGCTCGAGGCCGGTGCCCGCGTCGTCGACCTGTCGGGCGCGTTCCGGCTGTCCGCGAATGAATATCCACGCTGGTACGGGTTCGCGCACGCCCGGCCCGACCTGCTGCCGGCGGCTTGCTACTCGATGCCCGAGGCGGGCGCGTCGAGTGACATCCGAGCCGCGCGGCTCGTGTCGAATCCTGGTTGCTATGCGACCACGGCGACCCTGGCGGTCCTCGCCCTGCTGCGCGGTGAGATCATCGCGAAGGACGGCATCATCGTCGACGCCGCGAGCGGCACGACGGGCGCCGGGCGCAAGGCGAGCGAGGACTTCTCGTTCTCTGAGGTCGACGGTGACTTCCGCGCTTACCGCGTCCTGAAGCACCAGCACACGCCCGAGATCGAGCGGGCGCTCGGGCTCGCCGGCCAGCCGGCCCTCAAGATCACGTTCACCCCGCACCTGTTGCCGACCCGCCGGGGAATCCTCGCGACGGTGTACGGCCGGCTGAATCCCGGGAAGACAGGCGCCGACGCGGCCGCCGCGATCGAGCGCTTCGTCGCCGGCAAGCCGTTCCTGCGGGCGGCCAAGCCCGAGGCGGTGCGCCTGCACCCGGTGGTGAGCACCAACCGCGTGCTGCTGGGCGCCGACGCCGATCCCGAGCGCGGTGTCGCGATCGCGTTCGCCGCGCTCGACAACCTGGTGAAGGGAGCGGCTGGACAGGCCATCCAGAACGCCAACCTGATGCTCGGCTTCGAAGAAACCACTGGCCTCTTGAACCTGATCGGGAGCGCACCTTGAGCACGTCCGCCGCAAAGAGCTTCTCAGTTCCCACGGGGTTTCGGTTCGGCGCCATCGCCGCCGGCGTCAAGCAGGCGGGGGCCACCCGCCGCGACGTGGCGATGATCGTCTCCGACACGCCCTGTGCGGCGGCCGGAACGATCACCGTGAACCGCATGCGGGCGGCGCCGTGTGACTTTGCCGCCGCGCGCCTGCCCGCCAAGGACATCCGGGCGATCGTCGCGAACAGCGGCAACGCCAACGCGATCGTCGGGCCGCGCGGCGCCGCCGACGAGCGGGCGGTCGCGAAGGCCGCCGCGGAGGCGCTGGGCATCGACGCCGGCGCCGTACTGACCGCATCGACAGGCGCGATCGGCGCGTCGCTTCCGGTCGATCGCATCGCCGCCGCCATGCCCGGGCTGGTCGCGGCGCTGGGCGACGACGCGCTCCCCGCCGCCGAGGCGATCCGGACGACGGACCTGCGCACGAAGGTGGCGTTCCGCGAGATCGACGTCGGCGGCAAGGCCGTCAAGTTCGCCGCGATCGCCAAGGGCTCGGGGATGATCCACCCGAACATGGCGACCATGCTCTGCTTCATCACCACCGATGCGACCGTCGCGCCGGCAGTGCTGCAGGCGGCGCTCGCGGAGGCCGTCGAGGACACGTTCAATACGATCACCGTCGACGGCGACATGTCGACGAACGACATGGTGATCGCGCTGGCGAACGGCCGTTCGGGCGCCCCGGCGATCGAGCGCGAGGGCGCGAATTTCACGAAGCTGCAGGCCACGCTGGTCGGCCTGTGCGGCGATCTCGCGCGCGCCGTCGCCGCCGACGGCGAAGGCGCGAGCAAGTTGCTGATCGTCGACGTGGCGGGCGCGCCGGAGCGTGAGGTGGCGCGTGACCTCGCGCGCGCCGTCGCGGGCGGCAGCCTGGTCAAGTCGGGCATCTTCGGCGGCGACCCGTCCTGGGGCCGGATCCTCGCCGCCCTCGGCGCGCGCGTCGGGGCGCGCAACCTGCCGCTCGATCTCTCGAAGGTGACGCTGGACATCCAGGGCGTCCGTGTCTACGGCAACGGCGCGCCGGTCGCGTTCGACGTGCCGACGCTGTCGGCGCACATGAAGAAGGCCGAGATCGCCGTGCGCCTGGACTTGAATGTGGGCGCGGCCTCGGCGCGCGCGCTGGGCTGCGACCTGACGTTCGACTACGTGAAGATCAACGCCGAGTACTACACCGGCCCGGCCGCGGCGACAGTCAAGCGCCCGCCCATCGGCACCAACCGCCCGCTGGTCGTCGAGGCGCTCAGCTACATCCGGAAGTTCGGCGGCAAGCGCTGTGTCATCAAGTACGGCGGCGCGGCGATGATCGATCCGGCGCTGAAGCGCAGCTTCGCCGAGGAGGTCGTCCTCCTGCAGTCGGCCGGTCTCAAGCCGGTCATCGTCCACGGCGGCGGGCCCGAGATCACCAAGACGCTGGAGAAGCTGGGACGCAAGTCCGAGTTCTCCGACGGCCAGCGCATCACCGGCAAGGAGGAGGTCCAGGTCGTCGAGATGGTGCTGACCGGCCGGATCAACACCGAGATCGTCGGCCTGATCAACAGCCTGGGCGGCAACGCCATCGGCCTGTCGGGCAAGGACGGGCGCCTCCTGATCGCGCACAAGCTGGAGACGCCGCCGGGCAAGCAGGACCTCGGCTTCGTCGGCGAGATCGAGTCCGTCAACGCGGACCTTCTCGACATGTTCCTCGAGAGGGGCTACCTGCCGGTGATCTCGCCGGTCGGGTTCGGGAAGGACGGCTCCAGCTACAACATCAACGCCGACGTCGCGGCGAGTGAGATCGCCGGCGCCTGCGGCGCGGAACGGCTGATCTTCCTGACCGACGTGGCCGGCATCCTGGAAGAGGACGGGACGCTGATCTCCGAGGTCCGCGCCGCCGAGCTGGAGGCCCGCCTGGGGTCGACCATCAAGGGCGGCATGCTGGTGAAGGTGCAGGCGGTGCTGCATGCGCTGGCGAGCGGCGTGCGCGCCGTGCACGTCGTCGACGGGCGGCAGCCGCACAGCGTCGTCGCCGAGCTGTTCACCGACCGCGGCGTCGGGACGCTGGTGACCTGAGATGCCGGGCGCGACCAAGACGCAGCCGCCGCGCGAGGCCCGGCGGGACGCGATCCGGGAGATCCTCGGCACGGCCGGCGGCAACGGCGCCGACGGCGCGGTGACCAGCCAGGCCGAGCTGCGCCGTCGCCTGCGCGCGCGCGGGTTCAAGGCGTCGCAGGCGACCCTGTCGCGCGACATGGCGGTGATCGGGGCGCAGCGGGCCGCCGGTGCGGACGGGCCGCGCTACCTGGTCGACGACGACGGTGGGGCGTTGCCGCTCGAGCCCGTGCGCCGGCTGGTCGACGGCGTCGACCACAGCGACACGCTGGTCGTCGTGCGCACCAAGGCCAGCGCGGCCTCGACGGTCGCGCGCGCGCTGGACGAGGCGCACCTGGACGACGTGCTCGGCACGATCGCGGGCGACGACATCGTGTTCGTGGCCCCGCGGCGCTCGCGCGAGGGCGATCGGGTCGCGCGCCGCCTGCGGGCGCTGCTCGGCCTCGGGTAGAGCGACCGAACTCCGTTGCTGCGGCTGGGCCGCGCACTGCCTATATTGCGCCCATGCCCAAGGCGATGGTCGTCCACGAGCTCGGTGGGCCGGAGGTGCTCCGGTTCGAGGATGTCCCCGATCCGACGCCCGGACCGGGTGAAGCGCGCGTCCGCCAGACGGCGATCGGCGTGAACTTCATCGACGTCTACTTCCGGCGCGGGCTGTACAAGGCGCCCGCGATGCCGTTCACGCCGGGGCAGGAAGGGGCGGGCGTCGTCGAGGCGGTCGGGCCGGGCGTCTCGGAGGTCGCCGTCGGTGATCACGTCGCCTACGCCGGCTTGCCCGGGTCGTACGCCGAGGTGCGGGTCGCGCCGGCCTCCCGGCTGGTGAAGCTGCCGCCGGGGATCGAAGACAAGACGGCCGCCGCGATGATGCTGAAGGGGATGACGGCCGAGGTCCTGCTGCTGCGGTGCGCGCGGGTCGCGCGCGGCGACACCATCCTGTTCCACGCGGCGGCGGGCGGTGTCGGCAGCATCGCGTGCCAGTGGGCGAAGCACCTGCACCTCCGCGTGATCGGCACGGCCGGCGGGGCGGAGAAGGTCGCGCGGGCGGCGGCGCTCGGGTGCGACCACGTCATCGATTACGACAAGGAGGACGTCGTCGCGCGCGTGAAGGAGCTGACCGACGGCGCCGGCGTCGCCGCGGTGTTCGACGGCGTCGGGAAGCGGACGTTCGACGCGTCGCTCGCCTGCCTGGCGATGCGCGGGATGCTCGTGCTGTTCGGGCAGTCGTCGGGGGTCGTGCCGCCCGTCGATCCGTCGGCGCTGGCGCGCGCATCGCTGTTCCTGACGCGGCCCTCGTTCTTTCACTATGTCGGCGCGCGCGAAGAGCTGGTCACCTCGGCGTCGCGCCTGTTCGAGGTCGTCAAGTCGGGCGCCGTGAAGATCGAGGTCGGGCAGACCTACGCGCTGCGTGACGCCGCCGCCGCGCACCGTGACCTGGAGGCGCGCAAGACGACCGGATCCAGTGTGCTCTTGCCTTGAACCACCGACGCGTTTTCGTTAGAACGGGCCCCGACGAATGATTCCCCGTTACACGCGCAAGGAGCTGGTCGAACTCTGGTCGGACAGCCACCGTTATGAGACCTGGCTGCGCGTCGAGCTGGCCGCCTGCGCCGAGATGGAGAAGGCGGGAACGGTCCCGGCTGGCACCACGGCCGCCGTGCGCGCGAAGGCCGCCGGCAAGCTGGATCCCGCGCGGATCCTCGAGCACGAAGAGCGCACGCGCCACGACGTGATCGCCTTCCTCTCCCACGTCGAGGAGCTGGCGGGCGAGCCTGCGCGCTGGCTGCACCTGGGCATGACGTCGTCCGACGTGCTGGACGCGTCCCTCGCGATCCAGCTCTGCGAGGCAGCCGATCAAATATTGGCGGGCATCGATCTGCTGCGGGCGGCTTGCCGCCGCCGGGCCGAGGAGCACCGCGCGACGGTCTCGATCGGCCGGTCGCACGGGATCCACGCCGAGCCGATCACGGCCGGCCTCGTGTTCGCGGGCTGGTACGCGGAGCTGGGGCGCGCCAAGGCGGCGCTGGTGGCCGCGCGGCACGAGATCGCGGTCGGCAAGATCGCAGGCGCGGTCGGCACCTACGCGAACCTCGAGCCGGCCGTCGAGCAGGCGGCGCTGGCGTCGCTGGGCCTGCGCCGCGAGGTCGTCCCGACGCAGGTCGTGGCGCGCGATCGCCACGCCGCGTACTTCCTGGCGCTGGCGCGCCTCGGGACGGCGGTCGAGCGGCTGGCGGTCACGATCCGCCACTGGCAGCGCACCGAGGTCGGCGAGGCGACGGAGGCGTTCGGGAAGGGGCAGAAGGGCTCGTCGGCGATGCCCCACAAGAAGAACCCGATCCTGTCCGAGAACCTGTGCGGCATCGCGCGCCTGCTGCGCTCGTACGCGAACGCGGCGATGGAAGATGTGGCGCTGTGGCACGAGCGCGACATCTCCCACTCGTCGGTGGAACGCGTGATCGGTCCGGACGCGACGGGCCTCGCGGACTTTATGGTCCGCCGCGCCGCCGGGCTGGTCGACGGCCTGGTCGTGAACGTCGCGCGCATGCGCGAGAACCTGGACCAGGCGCGTGGCCTCTACTTCAGCGAGGCGGTGATGCTGACGCTGGTGCGGAAGGGCATGGCGCGCCAGGCCGCCTACGAGCTGGTGCAGCGGAACGCGCTGCGCGCCGTGGCCGGCGAGGGCAAGTTCCGCGACCTGCTGGGCGCCGACAAGGACATCGCCGCGCGCCTCGACGCGGGCGAGATCGACCGCGCCTTCAATCTCGAACATCACCTGCGCCACGCCGGCGCGATCATCGACAGGGCCCTGGCGGAGGAATCTTCATCATGAGCAAAACGATCGACGAAGCCGTCATTCGCGCGCAGCTGAACAAGACGCTGGACAGCACGAACTTCCCCGAGCTGGGCGAGAAGTACGAGGGCAAGGTGCGCGACTCGTACGTGCGCGACGGGAAGCGGACGCTGATCGCGACCGACCGGATCAGCGCGTTCGACGTCGTGCTGGGGACGATCCCCTTCAAGGGCCAGGTACTGAACCAGATGGCCGCCTTCTGGTTCGAGGCGACCGCGAACATCGCGCCGAACCACGTCATCAACGTTCCCGACCCGACGGTGACGATCGCGCGCGAGTGCGAGACGCTGCCGGTCGAGTTCGTGATGCGCTCGTTCCTGACCGGCGTCACCTCGACGTCGATCTGGACGCACTACTCGAAGGGCGGCCGGACGTTCTGCGGCCACGACCTGCCCGAGGGCATGAAGAAGAATCAGCGCCTCCCCAAGGCGATCCTGACGCCGTCGACGAAGGCCGAGAAGGGCTTCCACGACGAGTCCGTGTCGCGGGCGCAGATCCTCGAGCTGGGCGCGCTCGGCGCGGCCGACTTCGACGCGGCCGCCGAGATGTGCGCGCGCCTGTTCGCGTTCGGCCAGCAGGAGGCCGCGCGCCGCGGCCTCATCCTGGTCGACACGAAGTACGAGATCGGCCGGCGTCCCGACGGGACGCTGTGCTTCATCGACGAGATCCACACGCCGGATTCGTCGCGTTACTGGTACGCCGACGACTACGAGGCGCGCTTCGCGAAAGGCGAGGAGCCGCGCGGTCTCGACAAGGAATACGTGCGCCGCACGCTGGCCGACCAGGGCTACAAGGGCGACGGCCCGCCGCCGAAGCTGTCGGACGACGTTCGCGTCGAAGCGGCGCGCCGCTACATCCAGGTGTGCGAGCTGGTGACGGGGCGGCCGTTCGTGCCGAACACGGACGAGCCGAACGCGCGGATCCGCAAGAACCTGAAGCTCGGGTAGGGCGCGGACCCCTCACCCTGACCGCCTATTCCCGCTGCGGCTACGCGGGCGAGGGGACCGGATAGGCGGAGGCCCCTCACCCTAACCCTCTCCCCGCTACGCGGGGCGAGGGGACCGGAGCTTCAGAGGCGAGGGGACCGAAGCTTCAGAGGCGAGGGACCGGATGGGCGGAGGCCCCTCTCCCTAACCCTCTCCCCGCTGCGCGGGGCGAGGGGACCGGAGCGGATCTGTCTCGCTCCTCCTCCTCCCGCCGTCTCTCTCGGTCTCTCTCCCTCTGTCTCCCTCTCCCGCTTGCGGGAGAGGGTCGGGGTGAGGGCAGGCCTTGCGAGGGCCAGCCCGCGCTAGCGGTCTTCGGGCTTCGCGCCGACGGCGCGAACGGCGCCGCTCATGCGGCGGGGGCGGGTGGCGTCGGCGAGAAGCCGGGGCAGCTCGGCGAGGGCCTGCGCGATGGTCACCGGCTCGACCGGTTCGGGCTGGAGCAGCTTCTCGAGCTCGTCGACCTCGCCCGCGCTCTTGATCCAGTTGCGATCGACCGCGCGGCGCAGGCGCGCCTCGTCGACGCCGAACTCCATCGCCAGGTCGACGTTGGTGTCGACCTTCGGGTGAGGCGCCGTCCCGTTCGTGCCCGGGCGATGCGCGCCCGACGCGGCGGCGGCCACGGGCGTGCGCACCGCGCCCGAGCCGCCCGGCGCCGCCTTGCGCGCGAGGATCTTGTTCAGCAGCTCGCGCGACGGGTTGTCGAGGCGCAGGAACTGGACGCCCATCCCGTGCGGCTTCGTCGGCGCCGCGGCGTCGAACGCCTTCACCCACGTGACCTTGCCGTCGCCCGCGAGCGCGACCTCGCCGCCGGCCAGCTGGATCTCGAACGCGAACGTCGAACCGATCGGCAGCGGCGTGCGGCTGGCGATGAAGACGCCGCCGCGCGTGACGTTGGGCGCGAACTTCTCGATGAAGGCGTCGAACGACGCGAAGCGAAGCCGGATCCGAACAGGGGCCGTTGAGCTCACTAAGGCAAAACAGTATCCGCCGATCGGACCGGCGACAGCAAGCCAAACAGGCGGCGCGTGTTCGCGGACGTCGCTGCATCAACCTCGGCCACCGGCATTCCGCGCACCGACGCGAGCGCCGTCAGCGTCTCGGCGATGTAGGCAGGTTCGTTCTTCCGGCCGCGGTGCGGGATGGGCGCCAGATAAGGCGAGTCCGTTTCGATCAAGATCCGGTCGAGCGGCGCGAACGCCGCAGCTTCGCGCAGGTTGCCCGCATTCTTGAACGTCAGGATGCCGGAGAACGACAGGTACTGACCCACGTCCAGGTAGGCGCGCGCCTCGGCCACGCCGCCCGAGAAACAGTGGATGACGCCGTCGCCGGCCCGTTCCTCGCGCAGGATCGCCGCCGCCTCGTCGTGCGCGTCGCGCACGTGCGACACGACCGCCAGGTTCGCCGCACGGGCCATCCCGACGAAGCGCCGGTAGGCCGCCTGCTGCTGCGCGCGCGGCGAGTGGTCGTAATAGTAGTCGAGGCCGGTCTCACCAATGCCCACGACACGGGGCGCGCCTGCCAGCGCCTCCAGCGCGGTCCAGTCGGACTCCTCCATGGCCGCGACGTCGTGTGGGTGGACCCCAACGGTCGCGAATACGTCCGGCTCGGCCGCGGCCAGCGCGACCGCGGCGCGCGGCGCCTCCAGCCCGCGTCCTACCCCGACGCACACGAACGCCTCGACACCGGCCGCGCGCGCGCGCGCCATGACCTCAGCCCGATCGGTCTCGAAGTACTGGGGATCTAGGTGACAATGGGAGTCGATCATGTGGCTAAATGTTTTGGACGAAGCCTCCGATTCCCCACGATAGGCGTGGTTCCCGATCGGGTGGGGGAAAAAGACGTGTTGCCCAAATCTGACGACGATTACGACAAGACACGGCGGATCGGACCCAATCAGGGCCCGGGACCGGCTACGGCTACGGCCGCCGCTGTCGACGGCGACGCGCTGAAGCCGGGCACGCTCTGCGGCGCCTACGTCTTGAAGCGGGAGCTGGCGTCCGGCGGCGGCGGGACCGTGTACGAGGCGCACCACCGCATCCTGGGCCGCAAGGCCGCGGTGAAGGTGCTGCGCCGGCAGCTGGCGTCGTCCCCCCAGATGGTCGCGCGGTTCGTGCAAGAGGCGCGCGCCGTCAACATGATCAAGCACCCGAGCATCGTCGACATCTTCGAGTTCGACGACCTGCCCGACGGGCGCCCGTTCTACGTGATGGAGCTGCTCGAGGGGATCGACCTGCGTTCGATCCTGAACGAGCGGGGCCGCTTCCCGCCCAGCGAGGTGCTGGAGATCTTCGAGCCGGTTTGCTCGGCGCTGCAGGCGGCGCACGAGATGGGGATCGTTCACCGCGACCTGAAGGCGAGCAACATCTTCATGGCCAACGTGGGCGGACAGCGCGTGGTCAAGCTGCTGGACTTCGGCATCGCGAAGCTGATGCACCCGGACGCGGGCGAGGGCGGGCTGACCGTCGTCGGCACGCGGCTGGGCACCTCGTACACGATGGCGCCCGAGCAGATCCGCGGCGACGGGGTCGACCCGCGCACGGACGTCTACGCGCTGGGCGTCGTGCTGTACCACCTGGTCACGGGTCAGTATCCGTTCCGCGCCGAGACGATGACCGAGATCGAGCGGCAGCACATGGAGTCGCCGGCGCCGCGGCCCAGCCAGGCCGCGCCCGTTCCGCCCGCGCTGGACGCGGTCGTTCTGCGCTGCATGGAGAAGACCGCCGAGCGGCGCTTCCCGTCGGTGAAGGCGTTCATCGAGGCGCTGCGCGGCGCGATCGGCACCAAGCCGGTCGAGGTCGAGATGAAGGCGAGGGGGGCGGCGATCCTCGTCGACATCCGGATCGCCGAGGGCGCGGACGCGGAGAGCGACGAGATCCTGGACGACACATCCGCCATCCTCGACGCGACCGAGCACAGCCTGCGCAGCGGCGGGATGACCCTGCCGCTGCAGACGGGCAGCACGATCATCGGGGCGCGCGTGCTGTCGGTCGACCCGGGCGCAGCGGCGGGCGAGCGCGACGCGATCGTCGCGCTGGCGAACGAGCTGGCGCAGGAGCTGGCCGCACGCCCGTCCGCCCACTCCGAGGTTCACGTCAACGTCGCGGTCCACGTCGGCGACGCCATCGTCAAGGAGTCGTCGGAGGCGATCGGCGGTAGGGAAGTCGTCGGCGGGGGCCTGCTGTCGACCTCCGACTGGGCGCCGTCCGAGAATGTCGACGGCGCTTTCCTGACCGACGCCGCGCGCGCTTAGCCTGGCCGGCGGGCTGCCGCCTTCCCGCGGGCCGCGACCCTCGATCCGCCCGACCGCGGGGAAACCCGCACGCACGTGCGGCGATCCTCGCGTCTCGACCGGGCCTCGCGTCCGCTACGTGCTTTTTGCGGCGCGACGGCCGTTGGGGCCCCGAAGCCGCTAGGACTCGTCCTTGTCAGCCGGCTGCGTGCCTTCGCGCTGCCGCAGGCCGTGCTTCCAGAGCAACCGGTAGAAGTAAATGCGGTCGACGCCGGCGGCGCGCGCGGCCGCGCTGACGCGGTTCTCGTGCTGGCGCAGCAGTTCTTCCAGGTAGCGGCGTTCGAAGGTGCTGACCCAGGCCTCGCGCGCCTCGCGCAGCGGCTGGCCGATGTTCACGGCGCTCTCCGGGCCCGGGATCGGCGGGGCGGCGCCGCCCGCACCGCGGGGCGGGGCGAAGTCGTGCAGCGCCACGCAGCGCTCCAGGTAGTTGCGCAGCTCGCGGATGTTGCCCGGCCAGTTGTGCTCGGCCAGCGCGCCCAGGAACGGCGACGCACGCACGGCCGCCATCGCCTCCTCGTCGACGGTGCCGAAGTTGCGCACGATGTGCTCGACCAGCGCGGGGAGGTCCGCCAGCCGCTCGCGCAGCGGCGGCAACTTCACCTCGACGACGGCGAGGCGGTAATAGAGGTCCGACCGGAACTTCTGCGATCCGACCTGCTCGCGCAGGCTGCGGTTCGTCGCGGCGATCAGGCGCACGTTGACGGGAACGTGGTTGTTCGTGCCGACGCGACGGACCTCGCGCCGCTCGAGCACGCGCAGCAGCTTCGGCTGCAGGTCGACCGCGAGCTCGCCGATCTCGTCGAGGAAGACGGTGCCGCCGTTCGCCGCCTCGAACACACCCTGGCGCGACGACACCGCGCCGGTGAACGCGCCGCGCTCGTGTCCGAAGAGCTCGCTCTCGAGGAGGTTCGGCGGCATCGCGCCGCAGTCGACCACGAGGAACGGTTTTTCGCGGCGCGGGCTGCCCTTGTGGATCGCCTCGGCGGAGACTTCCTTGCCCGTGCCGGTCTCGCCTTCGAGGAGGATGGTCGCGTCGCTGCCCGACGCCTTGTTCAGAACGTCGAACACCGCCTGCATCGCCGGCGACTTTCCGACCATGCGTCCGAAGCGATCGTCCAGCGTTCGATCCGGCGTCCGCGTGCGGACCGTGTCCGCCGTATCCAGGCGTACAGGTATGCTACCGGTCAGCGCGGCACGCGCACCGTGAGGACCCGACGCCATCGCTCCGGACATCGACCGTTGGCGGGCTGTGCTTGACCGCGGATGCCCCGTATTTGCCGGAAATTACACGGCGCACTGCGTTCGGTGCCGATGTAGGCGGGGGCTACAAACCCGCGGCGATCGTGGCGGCGCCGAGCAGGCCCGGTTGCGGGTGCGTGACCACGTAAGCGGGCATGCGCTCGACCAGCGTGTGCAGTCGACCTTTGCGATCGAACGCCTCGCGGAAGCCCCCTCGCTGCAGGAAGGGCAGCACGCGGGGCGCGATGCCGCCCGCGACGAAGACGCCGCCGGTGGCGAGGACCATCAGGCCCAGGTTGCCGGCGACCGCGCCCAGCACCGAGCAAAACAGCGCCAGCGCCATCTCGCACACGGGGTCCGTGCCCGCCAGTGCGCGCTGCGAGATCGCGGCGGCCGGATCGTTACCCGGCGCGGCGAGCACCGCGGCGGTCTCGGGGCGGATCAACCCGCGGCACGCCGGCTCTTCGGAGAGGAACTTGAACGCGTCGACCAGGCCGTTTCCTGACAGGACGCGCTCGCACGAGACGCGCCCGTACTTGCCCGTCAGGAACGCGACGAGGCCGTGCTCCAGCGGCGTGCGCGCGGCCAGGTCGACGTGGCCGCCCTCGGACGGGACGACCTGGTACGCGTTCTCGGCGGCGGACCAGAGCAGGAACGCCTGCCCTAGACCGGTACCCGCGCCCAGCACGGCCATCGGCCCATGCGGGACGCGGAGGTCGCCGCCCAGCGCGACCAGCTCGTCGGGGCCGACGGCGGTGACGCCCAGCGCGGCGGCGTGAAAGTCGTTGACCAGCAGGACGCGGTCGATGCCCAGGCGCTGCGAGAGCGCGGTCCCGTCGATGACCCAGGGGAGGTTGGTCGCGCGGCAGATGTTGTGCTCGACGGGCCCGGCGACGCCGAGGCACGCGCTGTCGACCCGGGCGCGCGCGCCGATCGCGCCCGCCGCTTCGGTGAGGAACTTCTCCGCGATGACATCCAGGGACGAATGGGCGGCGGACGGAATGGTCCGCTCGAAGATCGGCTTCGCGCCCCGCAGGCCGCCGGCGGGCACGTCGTAGATCGCGAGCCGCGCGTTGGTGCCGCCGATGTCGCCAGCCAGGACCGTCATGGGCTGGGTTTTATATCCTGTGCGGCGTCCCGGTCGCAGAATATGCACGTGGACCGCGTTCGCTGAATGATGCGGGCGGCGGGCAGGGTGCTTCTCGGTCGGACGACGTCGGCGAGGGCCGCGTGCTTGTCGCGTCCCGTCACGAGGAAGAACACTTCGCCCGCCTCGCGGAAGACGGGGTAGGTGAGCGTCAGGCGGCGCGTCCCGAGCTGCGGAACGTCGTTCGCCACCGCGAGGCGATCTTCGACGCCCAGCGCGGCCGTGCCGGGGAACAGCGACGCCGTGTGGCCGTCGGGGCCGAGGCCCAGCAGCGCGAGGTCCAGTCGGGGCGCGGTCGGGCGCGCGCGGAGCTCGCGCTCGTAGTCGCGCGCGGCGGCGTCGAGATCCGCGGACTCCGCGCGCCAGCGGAACACGTTCGCGTCGGGCACGTGCGCGGGCGCGAGCAACGTCTCGCGCGCCATGCGGTAGTTCGACTGCGCGTCATCGGGCGGCACAGCGCGCTCGTCGCCGAAGAAGACGTCGGTGCGCTGCCAGTCGACGGCGTCGATCAGCCGCGGATACAGCAGGCGCGGCGTCGAGCCGCCCGCGAGCGCGATGCGAAATCGTTCCGCGCCGAGCAGGGCTGACCAGGCGACCGCGCGGATCCCGGCCGCGACGGCCTCGATCAGCGTGGCCGTGTCGTCGGCGATGAAAAGCGCGGGGCTGACCGCGAGGTCCGGCGGGGGCTGTTCTTCGCGCCAGGCGGCCGCCTTCGCGGCCACGCGTGCGGCCGCGTGATCCGACATCGCCGCGATGTCCGCCGCGAGCAGCTGGACCATCGTCGCCGCGGCGCGCCCCCACGCCCACGGTTTGAGCTCGATCGGATGAACGTATGGGATGCGGATGTCGAGCCGTCCGCGTGGTCGGTCGGTCACCGAAGCGACGCCTGTGACGACGGCGTGTACGACGTCTGCCGCCGCCGCGCTGTCGGCGGGCAGGCGAAGTGTCACCGCCAGCTCGTCGCCGGGGCCTGTTTGAAGCGCGCCACCCAGGCACGCGAAGAACGAAGCGCTCGAGGCGTTGAGTTCCTTCAGCTCGACCGCGACGGCGGCAGGGGCAGCCGCCGCGGAGGCGGGCAACGTGAACGTGTGCACGCGGCCGAGCGGCAGGGGCGCGGGTGGCTCGATGGCGGGCAGCCATTCGGCGATGTCAGCCGCCAACCAGGCACGGCCGTGATCCCAGCGCAGCTTGCGCACGACGACAATATTGCACCGGCTTGTGCCGGACGTGCGCGGATGTTAGGGGAAAGACCCGACATGGGCGCGTTTGAAGAGCTCTCCTGGCGCGGTCTCGTCCAGCAGACGACGGCCGAGAACTTTGCCGAGGTCCTGGCCACACCGCTGACGATGTACGTCGGCGCCGATCCGTCCGCGCCCAGCCTGCACGCCGGCAACCTGGTCCCGCTGATGCTGATGACCCACCTGCGCCGCGCCGGGCACCAGGTGATCGCGCTGGTGGGCGGCGCGACCGGGATGATCGGCGACCCATCGGGCAAGTCGAGCGAGCGCAAGCTGCTGGGCACCGACGAGGTCAACGAGAACACGCGCCGCCTGAGCGCGCAGATCCAGAAGTTCTTCGCCACCGACGACGGGCCGCCCGCGCGGATGGTGAACAACCTCGAGTGGCTGGGCAGCCTGACGTTGCTCGAGTTCCTGCGCGACATCGGCAAGCACTTCGCGGTCAACCAGATGATCCAGCGGGATTCGGTCAAGCAGCGCTTCGAGTCGCGCGAGGAAGGGATCTCGTACACCGAGTTCTCGTACATGCTGCTGCAGGCGTATGACTTCCTCGAGCTGTTCCGGCGCTACGGGTGCCGGCTGCAGTCGGGCGCGTCGGACCAGTGGGGCAACATCGTCTCGGGCGTCGATCTCGTGCGCCGCATCGAGGGGAAGACGGTCTATGGCCTGACGACGCCGCTGCTGACGGACGCGTCGGGGAAGAAATACGGCAAGAGCGAGAAGGGCGCCGTCTACCTGGATCCGGCGCTGACGTCACCGTACGACTTCTACCAGTTCTGGCTGAACACCGAGGACGCGAACGTCGGGCGCTTCCTGCGCTGGCTGACGGTGCGCCCGCGCGAGGAGATCGAAGCGTTCGAGGCGTCGCTGGGCGCCGAGCGTCTGGGCCAGCGGGCGCTGGCCCAGGACCTCACTCGCCGCGTCCACGGCGAGGCCGAGCTCGCGCGCATCCTGAAGACAAACGAGGCGTTGTTCGGCGGCGGCGACCTGCGCGGCCTCGGCGGCGATCTGCTGGACAGCGCGCTGGGCGCGGCGCCGTCCGTCACGGTGCCGCGCGCGCGATTCGAGGGGGAGGGCGCGCTGATCGTCGACCTGCTCGTCGAGGTCGGCGCTTGCCCGTCGAAGTCAGACGCGCGCCGGCAGCTCGGCGCCGGCGGCATCGCCGTCAACGGCATCCCGCTGGGCACGTCGTCGGTGGAGACGAAGGTTTCCGCGGGCGATTTGATCGACGGGCGGCTGCTGGTGCTCCGGCGGGGGAAGCGGAACAACTTCGTGATCCGCGCCGCGTAAGCGCGGACCCCTCACCCTCTCCCCGCTCCGCGGGGCGAGGGGACCAGAGCCTGACCCCTCACCCTACTAACCCTCTCCCCGCTCCGCGGGGCGAGGGGACCGGAGGCACGCGGGGCGCGGGACCAGATAGGGTGGCGCGGCCGATCCTTTCTTTTCTTTCTCCCTCTCCCGCTTGCGGGAGAGGGTCGGGGTGAGGGCAAGCCGCTCTCCGCAGCGCCCGCCTGGATCACTGCGGCTCGGTGCCCCAGACGAGCGTCCCGTTCTGGTACAGCGTCACCTTGTTCCAGTCGGCGTACCCGGTCTTCGTCGCGTCGTACGAGTAGTCGCCCGCCTCCGCGTAGTTGCCCCAGCTGTTCTTGTGGAACCAGACCTGGATCTCGCCGGTGTTGCCGGTCGTCGCGGCGAGGTTGCCGGCGGTCGCGGCGAAGCCGACCTGGAAGTAGCGGTCGGCGCCGGAGCGCGTCGGTGACAGCGTCACGTTGGACGTCGTGATGTTGTTGCAGCCGAGCTGCGCGTAGTCGCACTGCGAGGTCTCGACGTCGACCGGCGCGTCGATCGTGTACCAGTAGCGGATCGTCAGCTGCGACAGCGGCACCGCGTTGGCGCCCATGTTCAGGACCTTGAAGTGCGGCCGCACCGCCTGATCGTTCGGCGTCATCGGATCCGACGTCAGGTACTGGACCTTCAGGTTGGGGTTGGGCGCGCAGACGCTGCCCAGGCAGATGTTGGGCGACAGGCAGTCGGCGTCGGCCGTGCACGTCGTCTTGCACGCGCTGGCGCCGCAGACGAATGGCGAGCAATTCGACGTCGTCACCGTCTGGCAGGTGCCGGTGCCGTTGCAGGTCCGCGCCGGCGTGGCCGTCGATCCGGTGCAGCTCGCCGCGACGCAGGTCGTGCCCGCGGTGTACAGCCGGCACGCGCCCGCGCCGTTGCAGGTGCCGTCGTTGCCGCAGCCGGCGGCGCCGCCGTCGGTGCACTGGTTCAGCGGATCCTGGCCCGCCGCCACGTTGGTGCACGTCCCCAGCGTGCCCGCGAGCGCGCACGACTTGCAGGTCGCCGTGCACGCGCTGGCGCAGCAGATGTTCTGCGCGCAGATGCCGTTCGCGCAGTCGCTGTCGGCCGTGCACGACACGCCGTTAGGTCTCTTGGTGCACACGCCAGCCGAGCAAATATTGGGGGATACGCAGTCCGCGTCGACGGTGCAGGTCGCCTTGCAGGCTCCCGCGCCGCACGTGAAGGGGTCGCACATCGACGTGGTCGCGGTCTGGCAGGTGCCGGTTCCGCTGCAGGTACGCCCCGACGTCAACGTCGAGCCGGTGCAGGCGGCGGCCGCGCAGCTCGTGCCGGCCGCGTACAGGCGGCAGGCGCCCGCGCCGTTGCAGGTGCCGTCGGTGCCGCAAGTCGCCGCGGTCGCGTCGGGGCATTGGTTCAGGGGATCGGCGCCGCTCGGCACGTTGGTGCAGGCGCCCGGCGTGCCGGCGAGCGCGCAGGACTTGCAGGTTCCGGTGCAGGCGGTCAGGCAGCAGACGCCTTGCTCGCAGAAGCCGGAGTTGCACTCGCCGGCGCCGCCGCAGGCCGCGCCGGGTGGCTTCAGGCCGCAGCTGCTGGTGTTGCAAACGTTGGGCGACGCGCAGTCGCTCGCGCTCGAGCACGTCGTCTTGCACGCGCCGGTGCCGCAGGCGTACGGCGCGCAGCTGGACGTCGTGGCGGCCTGGCAGGTGCCGGTGCCGTTGCAAGAGCGCGCGTTCGTGAACGTCGTGCCCGAGCACGTCGCCGCCGCGCACTGCGTCCCGGCGCTGTACAGGCGGCAGGCGCCGCTGCCGTTGCACATGCCGTCGGTGCTGCAGCTGGACGCGCCGAGATCCGCGCACTGATTCAGCGGATCCTGGCCTGCCGGGACGTTGCCGCACGTGCCGACCGATCCCGCCATCGCACAGGATTGGCAGGTGCCGCTGCACGCGGTCGTGCAGCAGACGCCCTGGGCGCAGAAGCCAGACAGGCACTCGCCGTTGGCGGCGCACGCGGCGGTGACTCCCTTCTTCGCGCAGCTGCCGCCGATGCAGGTGAAGGGCGCGACGCAGTCCGCGTCGACCGTGCACGTGTTCCGGCAGGCCGTGCCGCCGCACATGTACGGGTCGCACATCGACGTGGTCGCGGTCTGGCAGGTGCCGGTGCCGTTGCACGACCGCGACGACGTCAACGTCGAGCCGGTGCAGGTCGCCGCCGCGCAGCTCGTCCCGGCGGCGTAGAGGCGGCAACCGCCCGAGCCGTTGCAGAACCCGTCGGTGCCGCAGCTGGACGCGCCCTGGTCGGCGCACTGGTTCAGCGGGTCGGTCCCGGTCGGAACGTTGGTGCACGCGCCCAGCGTTCCGGCGAGGCCGCACGACTGGCAGGTCCCGGCGCACGCGGTCGCGCAGCAATACCCTTGCTGGCAGAAGCCGGTCTGGCACTCGCCGCTCGCACCGCACGCGATGCCCGTCGGCTTCTTCGTGCACGCCCCGGCCACGCACACGTTCGGCGCGGCGCAGTCGGCGTCGGCGGTGCAGGACGTCTTGCAGACGGTCGCGCCGCAGACGAAGGTGCCGCAGGAGGAGGTCGTGGTCGTCTGGCAGGTCCCGGTTCCGTTGCAGGTGCGCGCGGGCGTGTAGGTCGCGCCCGAGCAGCTCTGCGCGACGCAGATCGTCCCGCTTGCGTACAGGCGGCAGTATCCACCGCCGTCACAGGCACCGTCGGTGCCGCAGGTCGAGGCGCCGCTGTCCGCGCACTGGCCCAGCGGGTCGTCGCCCGCCGGCACGAGCACGCACGTCCCGGCGCTGCCGCTGAGGCCGCAGGACCGGCAGCTGCCCGTGCAGGCGGTCAGGCAGCAGGTGCCCTGTTCGCAGAAGCCGCTCCCGCACTCGGCCGCCGCCGTGCAGGTCGCGCCGTTGGGCCGCTTGCCGCAGCTGCCGCCGGTGCAGACGTTCGGCGCGACGCAGTCGCCGTCGGTCGTGCAGGTGGCCAGGCACGTGCCGGCGGTGCCGCACTTGTACGCGCCGCAGCTCCCGGCGCTCGTCGTGCCGCACGTCCCGGCGCCGTCGCAGGCGCGCGCCGGCGTGAACGTCGTCCCGCTGCACGTCGACGCCGCGCAGGTGGTGCCGATCGCGTAGCGGCGGCACGCGCCGCTGCCGTCGCAGGTCCCGTCGGTGCCGCAGGTCGACGCGCCCATGTCGGCGCACTGGTTGAACGGATCCTGTCCCGCCGCGACAGACGCACACGTACCGATCGTCCCGGTCAGGCCGCACGATCGACAATTGCCGACGCAGGTGGTGGCGCAGCAGACGCCTTGCTCGCAGAAACCGGAGTTGCACTCGCCGGCCGCGCCGCACGTCGCGCCGATCGGCTTCTTGCCGCAGCTTCCGCTGATGCAGGTGTTCGGGCTGGTGCAGTCGGTGTTGCCCGCGCAGGTCGTCTTGCACGCGCCGCCCGAGCCGCACACGAACGGGTCGCACTGCGACGGTGACGTCGTCTGACAGGTGCCGCTGCCGTTGCAGGTGCGCGCCGGCGAGTAGTTCGACCCCACGCAGGTCGCCGTCGCACAGATGGTGCCCGCCGCGTAGAGGCGGCAGCCGCCGGTGCCGTCGCAGCTCCCGTCGGTGCCGCAGCCCGCGGCGCCGTTGTCGGTGCACTGGCTCAGCGGGTCCGCGCCGACCGGGACGAACGTGCAGGTGCCCGCGCTGCCCGACAGCGCGCACGACCGGCACGTGCCCGTGCAGCTGGAGCTGCAGCACACGCCCTGCTGGCAGAGGCCCGACGCGCACTCGGTGCCGCCCGCGCAGGTCGTGCCCAGCGGCTTCTTCGTGCACTGGCCGGCATTACAGATGTTGGGCGCGATGCAGTCGTTGTCGGTCGCGCAGGTCGTGAGGCACGTCCCGCTGGGGCTGCAGTTGAACGCGCCGCACGAGATCGCCCCGGCCGCCGCGCAGGTGCCCGACCCGTTGCAGGTCCGTTCGGGCGTGTAGCTGCCTGCGCTGCAGGTCGCGGCCGCGCACGGCGTGCCGCTGACGTACCGGCGGCAGCCGCCGCTGCCGTCGCATGTGCCGTCGGTGCCGCAGCCGGCGGCGCCCTGGTCGGCGCACTGGTTCAGCGGATCCTGTCCCGCCGGAACCGTCGAGCAGGTGCCGCCCGTGCCGGTCAGCGCGCACGACAGGCAGTTCCCGGTGCAGGCGGTCTTGCAGCACACGCCCTGGGCGCAGAAGCCGCTGTTGCACTCGCCGCCCGCGCCGCAGGCGGCGCCCAGCGGCTTGAGGCCGCAGCTGGACGCCGTGCAGACGTTGCCGCTGGTGCAGTCGGTATTGGCGGTGCAGGTCGCCGCGCAGCTTCCCGAGCTGCACACGTACGGCGCGCACGGCTGCGCCGCGCCCGGCATGCAGGTGCCGGTGCCGTCGCAGCGCCCCGCCAGCGTCAGCGTCGATCCGGCGCACGATTGCATGCCACACGCGAGGCCGGGCGGGTACAGGCGGCACGCCCCGGCGCCGTTGCACGACCCGTCGGTGCCGCAGCTGGACGCGCCCGAATCCGCGCACTGGTTCAGCGGGTCGGTGCTGGCGGCGATGGCCGTGCAGACGCCGCGGCTGGCGGTCAGCGCGCACGACACGCAGATGCCCGTGCACGCGCCGGCGCAGCAGACGCCCTGCTGGCACGACCCGGACGCGCACTCGGCGCTGGCGGCGCAGTCGGCGCCGTTCACCTTCTTGCCGCAGATCGTGCCGTTGCAGACGTTGCCGTTCGAGCAGTCGGCGTTCGTCGCGCACGCCGTACGGCAGACGCCGGCCGTCCCGCACGTGTAGGGATCGCAGGACTGCTGCGTGCCGCGAACGCACGCGCCGGCGCCGTCGCACTTCCCGGGCAGCGTCGCGGTCATTCCCGTGCAGGTCGGCGCGAGGCACTGGGTGCCGGCGGCGTAGGGCCGGCAGGCCGCCTTGCCGTTGCACATGCCGTCGCTGCCGCAGGTGCTCGCGCCCTGGTCGGCGCACTGGCCCAGCGGGTCGGTGCCGTCGGGGACGTTGGTACACGTCCCGACGCTGCTCGGGACGTTGCACGATCGGCAGGTCCCGTCGCAGGCGGTGCCGCAGCAGACGCCTTGCTCGCAGAAGCCCGAGTTGCACTCGGGACCGCCGCCGCAGGCCGCGCCGATCGGTTTCTTGCCGCAGCTGCCGTTCTGACAGCTGTTGGGCGCGACGCAATCGGCGTCGCCGGAGCAGATCGTGAGGCAGCGCCCGTCGGCGCCGCAGTTGAACGGCGTGCACGATTGACCGGCGGTGTGGACGCAGGCGCCGGCGCCGTCGCAGCGGAACGCGGACGTCAGCGTCGAGCCGCCGCAGGCCATCTCCTGGCAGACGGTGCCGGCCGGGAACTTGTCGCACGCGCCGGTGCCGTCGCACATGCCGGTCGATCCGCAGGTCGACGCCGCCTCGACCGGGCACTGATCGCGCGGGTCGGTGCCGAGCTGGGCGTTCACGCAGGTGCCGACGGTTCCCTGGTCGGTGCACGTCACGCACGTGCCCGTGCAGGCGGTGTTGCAGCAGACACCTTCGGCGCAGAAGCCGCTCGCGCACTCGCCGGCGATCGTGCACGACGAGCCGATCGGTTTGCCGGGCGCCTCGATCCCGGCGTCGGCCGGGTGGTCGCCGGGGATGTCGGCGGGCGCGCCATCGGACGGCGCGCTGTCGCCCGGGGCGACGTCGGGCCGCTTGTCGGTCCCGGCGTCGAGAATGCGCTGTTCACCGCCGCCGCTGCTGCAGCCTGCGATCCACGCGGCCGCGGCGAGGACGACGATCAGTCTGCGGAGCCGCATGCACACCCCCGCGGGCAAGAGGAGCGAAGCTGCTGTTCCAAACGCTCGATCAGTCTATGGCGCTCGAAAATTCAGGTAAACGATTTTTCACGGGAAAAACCGGCAAAAACCGACGCGCGATGACGCCCTGCGCGCGTCGATCCGGAAAAATAATTTCGATGATTCTCGGCGGCGGTCGGGGCGCCCGATCGTTTATGAACAGGAGGGCGCGCTTCGAAACGCGTCAGCGGCGGCTGCCGGCGGTCTCGGTCTCCAGCGACCAGAGCTGGCGCGCGTAGGTGAGGCAGCGCGCGAACAGCGGATCTCGTCCCCGCGGCCCCAGGGCCGCGATCGCCAGCTCGGAGTCCGACGGTGAGTCGAGCTTGACGGTCCGGGGCGGCACGCCCGGGGTCTGCAGCTGGGACTGGTCCAGCGCTGTCCGCCGGATCGCGTGGCGATCGCCGGCCTGCGTCGTCACCTCGATGGCGAGGATCCCGCTGCGCCCGCACGCGCCGTCGGCCGGCACCAGGTGGCCCGCGACCGGCTGGCCGGCGCGCGCGAAGTCGAAGCGCACGCCGCCGTCGGACGTTTGCGCCGAGCGCAGCGGCCGCCAACCCAGCAGCACGCCGATCCAGGCCAGCGTCAGCAGGGCGCTGACGTCGCAACCCGCGAGGTGGTGGATCGTCACGCGCGCCGCCTGGACCAGGGGCGCGCCGCCGACGGGCGGATCGAACATCCCCGCGAACAGCGCGCGCAACGCGCCCAGCCGCAGCCACCCGAGATCGGCGACAGGCAACGGCTGCGCGGCGGCGGCCAGCCGCTCGATGGCGAACAGCTGCTGGGGGCGCAGGCACGCGGTCGTGTCGAAGATCAGTCGGTCGGTCACGGCCAGCAGCTCGCGCGCGAGCAGCGCGTCGGGCGCCCCGGGATCGAGCCAGAACGTCGCGGTCGGCACGCCGGCGACCTGCAGCGCGCGCACCAGCGCGCCGAAGTGCCCCTCGGCCCCGATCGGGCCCGCTATCGTGATCTCCTCCGAATAGACCATTCGCGGGCGGCCCGGCTGCGACACCACGTTGCTCTCGATGGTCGCTTCCAGGCCGCCGCCGGCGCGCGCATCGTCGAGGCACAGCGTCAGCGTGCGGGTGGGCAGGGCGGGCGCGATCTGGTCGACCAGCGCCTTCGCCGTTATCAGCGCGGCCCGCCCGCGCGCCGGCATGATCACGTTCCAAAGCGCCGCGCGCGACACGGCGCCGGCCTCGCCAGCGCGGGTCGCCTCCTGCCACAGCTCGCCGAGGGCGCGCTCGATCTCGCCGACCTCGACCGCGATCGGCTCGCCGCGGACGAAGCGTTCGATTTCCGTCTTCATCATCGGCACCAGCCTCGGAGCTGAAGGTCGACGAAGATCTTCGCCTCGCCCCCGAAAGGGGGAGAGGCCGCCGAGCCGAAGGCTCGGCGGGAGAGGGGGCCCCCGATGAAGACAGGCCCCTCACCCTTACCCTCGCCCCGCTGTCGCGGGGCGAGGGCAAACGGCTGCAGTGGCTCGCGCTTCGCAAACGATCCGAAGATCTTCGCCTCGCGCTTGCTTCGACGCCCGTTCATGGCAGCCGCCAGGCGCGGCCGTCGGCGGTCATCAACTTGTCCGCGGCGGGCGGGCCCCACGAGCCTGCGGCGTAGGTCGGAAGCTCGCCGCCGTCCTGCCTGGCCGCGTCCTCCGCCCAGCGCCGGTGGATGCGCGACACCCACGCCCAGCTCGCCTCGACCTCATCGGCGCGCGTGAACAGCGTGGTGTCGCCCAGCAGGCAGTCGAGGATCAAGCGCTCGTAAGCCTCGGGCGGCTCGACGCCGAAGGACGACCCGTACCGGAACTCCATGCTGACGGGCGCGATCTCCATCGCTGGGCCCGGCAGCTTCGATCCGAAGTTCAGCGCGATGCCCTCGTCGGGCTGGATGCGGATCGCCAGCACGTTGGGCTTGATGCTCTCGCCGCGCCGCCCGAACAG